>LNFM01001208.1_pt1 | contig 59795 bp, 60 predicted proteins | sample 596031 | NCBI WGS metagenome assembly LNFM01 (sample SAMN04254537, study PRJNA301005) | activated carbon metagenome | isolation source: dual media filters at the Ann Arbor, Michigan drinking water treatment plant | place: USA: Ann Arbor | reverse complement strand
GGTCGAACTGCATGCCTTCGACGATGTCGAGCTCGTTGTCCAGGCTCTTGCCGTCTTCGACGGTGATGACGCCTTCCTTGCCGACCTTGTCCATGGCCTTGGCAATGATCTCGCCGATCGAGACATCGCTGTTCGCGCTGATGCTGCCGACCTGGCTGATTTCCTTGCTGGTGGTGGTGGCCTTGGAAGCCTTCTTCAGCTGCTCGACCAGGGCCGTCACGGCCTTGTCGATGCCGCGCTTCAGGTCCATCGGGTTCAGGCCAGCGGCCACGTACTTGAAGCCTTCGCGCACGATGGCCTGGGCCAGCACGGTGGCGGTGGTGGTGCCGTCACCGGCGTTGTCGCTGGTCTTGGAAGCAACTTCCTTGACCATCTGCGCGCCCATGTTCTGCAGCTTGTCCTTGAGTTCGATCTCCTTGGCGACCGAGACGCCGTCCTTGGTGACGGTGGGCGCGCCGAACGAACGCTCGAGCACCACGTTGCGACCCTTGGGGCCCAGCGTGACCTTGACCGCATTGGCCAGAACGTTCACGCCTTCGACGAGGCGGGCGCGGGCGTCACCGCCAAAAACAACTTCTTTTGCTGCCATGTGTAAATCTCCTAAAGCTTGAAGTGCCGGCTTGCGCCGGTGAATTCTTTTGTGTGCGGCCGGCGCTTTGCGCCTTGGCTTCGCTGCGCGAAGCTGGCCTGCGACGAAAGCAAGCGCTGCGCGCTTACTTTTCGACGACGGCGAAGAGGTCCTCTTCGCGCATCACGAGCAGTTCGTCGCCGTCGACCTTGACGGTCTGGCCGCTGTACTTGCCGAACAGCACGCGATCACCGACCTTGCAGTTCAGGGCGATGAAGTCGCCCTTGTCGTTGCGCTTGCCCGGGCCCACGGCCAGGACTTCACCCTGGTCGGGCTTTTCTGCGGCGTTGTCAGGGATGACGATGCCGGAAGCGGTCTTGGTTTCCTGTTCCAGGCGCTTGACGATCACGCGATCGTGCAATGGACGAAGTTTCATATCATCTCCTTGAGGTTTGCTGAGGCAGGATGGTGAGAACCAAGGTAGTTGGTACTCATCAACATCAGGTTGACCGACGACTTTTCAAGAGCTTTTCAGCCGCTTGGCCGATCTTTCATCGACCCTTCATCGATCGTTAGCACTCAACCGTGGTGAGTGCTAGCAGCGGGATTATAGGGTTGCCGCGTGGCAGTGCAAGCGCTTGGCTAGCATCGGGGTATGAAGCACGCACCTGCGCTCTTTCGCCGCCGGCAACTGCTGGTGTCATCGGGGCTTGCCGCGCTGCCCCTCTGGGCCGGTGCCGCAGCGGCCAGCCCGTTGCCGATCTTCGACGCCCACCTCCACTACAGCCACGACGCCTGGGACCCGCTGCCGCCGGCGCAGGCCGTGGCATTGCTGCGGCAGGCTGGCCTGAAGCGGGCTTTGGTGTCCAGCAGCAGCGACGAAGGTACGCAGATGCTGTACGAGGCCGCCCCCGACCTGGTGCTGCCTTCGCTGCGGCCCTACCGCAACCGGAGCGAGATCGGCACCTGGACCCGGGACGCCACCGTCGTCGCCCACCTCGAAGCCAGGCTGGCGAAGTACCGCTATGTGGCCATAGGGGAGTTTCATGTCTTCGGCGCCGACGCCGACGGCACCGTCATGCGCCGCGTGGTCGCCCTGGCGCGTGAACACAACTTGTTCCTGCACTCGCACAGCGACGCCGACGCCATCGACCGCCAGTTCCGCCAGGACCCCGATGCGCGCATCCTCTGGGCCCACGCTGGCTTCGACACCCCTGAAAACGTGCGCGACATGCTGCGCCGTCACCCGCGCCTGTGGTGCGACCTGGCGTTCCGCAGCGACCATGCCAGCATGGGCCGGGTCGACGATGGCTGGCGCGCCGCGTTCCTGGAGTTCCCCGACCGCTTCATGGTCGGCACCGACACTTTCACGCCAGAGCGCTGGCACTACGTCGTCGACCACGCCGACAGCGCGCGCCTTTGGCTGGCCACCCTGCCGCCGGCAGTGGCTGAACGGATTGCCTGGCGCAACGGCGAAGAGCTGTTCGGCCAGCGCCTGGCGAGCAGATGAGGCTGCTGCTCGTGGCCACCCTGCTGGCAGTACCCACTGTCCAGGCCTGCCCGCTGCAGGCCGACGACGGCACCCTGGTGCAGCAAGGCCAGGTGCAACTGGCCTGGCGCAGCACGCCCGCGCCGATGCTCAACGGCCAGCCCTTCGTGCTGCAAGTGCAGGTGTGCCCGAAGGATGCCGTGCTCAGGCGGGTGGACGCGACCATGCCCGACCACCGCCACGGCATGAACTACCGCCCCACGCTCAAGGCGCTTGAGCCCGGCGCCTGGCAGGTGGACGGCATGCTCTGGCACATGGCCGGCCGCTGGGAACTGCGCTGGGACGTGCAGCACCTGGGGCGCACCGAGGTGCTGCGCACGTCGGTGATGTTGCGTCCTTGATGTTGTGCTGACGATGCTGCGGGCCTGGCGTGCCGGTTGCGCGATGCTGGCCCTGCTGGTGCCGCTGTCGGCCCTGGCCGCAGCCGGCCTGATCGACTTCACCGACGAAGAGCGGGCGCGCATCGCCGGCCATGGCCCCTGGCCGGCGCTGACCGAACCCGACCCGGCCCAGGCCGCGGCGCAGGGCCCGCAAGCCGTCGAGTTCGGGCGCCGCCTGTTCGTCGACCGGCGCCTGTCGGCCGACGGGCGGGCCAGCTGCGCGAGCTGCCATGTGCCGGCGCTGGCCTTCCAGGATGGCCGAGCCGTGCCGCGCTTGCGCGACGGTGTGGCCGCCAGTGTGCGCAACACCCCTGGCCTGCTGGACAGCGCACAGCGCCGCTGGCTGGGTTGGGGTGGCGAACACGATTCGCTGTGGGCTGCCAGCCTGGCCCCGCTGCTGGCCGCCGCCGAGATGGGCAACCGCATCGACGAACTGGCCGCGCGCGTGCGTGGCAAGCCCGACCTGGTGCTTGGCCACGAACGGGCGCTGGGCCCCATGCCAGGGGACGACGTGGCGCTGGTGGTGAATTTGGCCAAGGCCCTGGCGGCCTACCAGTCGACCCTGGCGTCGCCCCGCACGCCTTTCGACGATTTCCGCGAAGCCCTGCTGCGGGGCGACACGCAGACCGCAGCCCGCTACCCGATGGCGGCGCAACGAGGGCTGCGACTGTTTATCGGCGAAGGCCGCTGCAGCATCTGCCATGCCGGCCCGAGCTTCAGCAACGGCGAATTCGCCGACATCGGTATTCCCTTCTTCGTGCCGGGTGGCGTCGACGCCGGCCGTCATGCCGGCTTGAAGGCGCTGCTGGCCTCGCCCTACAACCGCCTGGGGCCGCATGGCGCCGTCAGTGACCCGCGGGCGGTGGCGACGCGCCATGTCGTCATCGAACACCGCTATTTCGGCGAGTTCCGGGTGCCCGCCCTGCGCGGGCTGGTGCAGACCGCGCCTTACATGCACGACGGCAGCCTGGCGACGCTGGACGAGGTCGTGCACCACTACAGCGAACTGAACGAGGAGCGCCTGCACACTGACGGCGAGCGCATCCTGCGCCCGCTGAAGCTGTCGGCGGCCGAGCGCAACGACCTGCTGGCCTTCCTGCGCAGCCTGTCGCCCTGAAGGCTCAGCGCGTCAGCGTGACCTTCGACAGGAAGGCGGGTGCGTCAGGATCGCGGCCGCGGGCACGGGCCAGGGCTTCGACGAAGGGGTAGAACGACTGGATCGCGGTGATGGCGTCCAGTGCTTCATGCGCTGCCGTCTGCAGCGGCAGGTCCATGCCCGGTGTGCCGGCAGGCGCGGCCAGGAGCACCGCCGCGCCGCGGGCCTTCAGCTCGGCCGCCAGTGCCAGCAGCCCGGGTTGCGCCGGGCCGCGTGGTGCGAACACCAGCACCGGGAAGCCGCTGCCCACCAATGCCATCGGGCCATGGCGGAGTTCCGCGCCCGAGAAGGCCTCGGCCTGGATGCCGCAGGTTTCCTTGAATTTCAGCGCGGCTTCCAGTGCCACCGCCAGGCCGGTACCGCGGCCGACCACATAGAGTCCTTCTGCAGCGATCAACTGCGGCAGGGCATGGCTCCAGTCGCAGGCGGCGGCCAGCTCCAGCGCATCGGGCAGGGCTTGCAGGGCCTGCTCGAGCGCCGCATCGCCCTCCCAGGCCGCGACCAGGCGCACGCCCGCCACCAGCTGCGCGATGTAGCTCTTCGTCGCGGCAATGCTGGTCTCGGTTCCGGCGTGAAGCGGCAGCAGCCATTGCGCTGCCCGGGCCAGCGGCGAGGCCTGGTCGTTGACGAAGGCCACAGTGCAGGCGCCGTCCGCGCGGAAGTGCTGGGTGGGGGTGAGCAGGTCGGGGCTTTGCCCCGACTGCGAAAACGCGAACGCTGCCAGGCCCTGGCAGCGCAGCCGGGGTGGCTGCAAGGTCACCAGCGACATCGGCAGGGACGTGACGAGTTCACCCAGTCGCGCCATCACCAGGTAGGCGAAGTGGCTGGCGGCATGGTCTGAACTGCCGCGGGCCAGGGTCAGCAGGGCACGTGGCGGCTGGCCGCGCAGCGCGCTGGCCAGGGCGGTGTAGCGCTCGCCGTCCAGGCCCAGCGCCCTAGCCACCGCCTGCGGGGCCTGCATCGTCTCTGCGAGCATGCGGCTGCTGTCAGGCGATGGCGTCGAGCTCAAGCCGTTCTCCTTCCACCCACACCTGGCGCAGCTGCAGCTGCGTGTCCAGCACCACGGCATCGCCCCAGGCGCCTGGCGCCAGGCGGCCGCGGTCTGTCAGGCCAAGATGCTCGGCCGCCAGCGTGGCGGTGCGGCGCGAGGCCTCGGCCAGCGGCAGGCCCAGGCCGACGAGGTTGCGCAGGGCCTGGTCCATGGTCAGCGTGCTGCCGGCCAGGGTGCCGTCGGCCAGGCGCACACCGCCCAGGCATTTGGTGACCGTGTGCCGGCCCAGCGGGTAGTCGCCGTCGGGCATGCCAGCAGCCGCGGTGGCGTCGGTGACGCAGTACAGCCCCGCAATGCAGCGCAGCGCCGCGCGAATGGCGCCGGGATGCACGTGCAGCAGGTCGGGAATGATCTCGGCGCGTTCGGCGTGGGCCAGCGCCGCGCCGACCAGGCCCGGGGCACGTTGGTGCAGGCCGCTCATCGCATTGAAGAGATGCGTGAAACCGGTGGCGCCGGCCTGCAGCGCCGCGACGCCATCTTCGTAAGTGCCGCTGCTGTGGCCGATCTGGACGATGAAGCCGCGCGCCCGCAAGGCCACGATCAGGTCCAGATGGCCTGGCAGCTCGGGCGCGATCGTCACCAGTCTCAGCGGTGCGATGGCGTGCAGGGCCAGCACTTCGTCCAGCGTGGCAGGCACTGCAAATGGCGGTTGCGCGCCCAGCCGGTCGGGCGCGATGTAGGGGCCTTCCAGGTGCACGCCCAGTACCCGCGCGCTGCCCGGCGGGCGGGTTTCGCACAAGGGCGCGGCGGCGCGCAGGGCAGCTTCGATTTCCGCACGCGGTGCGGTCATCGTGGTCGCCAGCAGCGACGTGGTGCCATGGCTGGCGTGCAGCCTGGCAATGCGCAGGAGCGCGTCGCCTCCGGCCATGGTGTCGAAGCCGCCGCCGCCGTGCACATGCAGGTCGATGAAGCCGGGCAGCACGATGGGCAGCGTACCGTTCAGCACCTCGGCGTCGGCCACCGGCGTGCCCGTGAGGCTCTCGACACGGCCGTCGACCAGCCGCAGCCGTCCACGGACGAAACCCGCTGGGCCGAGCACGTGACCTTCGATCGAAGCCCTGCCGGGAGTCAGCTGCATCAGTGTGCCGACGGCACGTTCGGGTCGTCGTCGCTGGGCGCGTCGCCGGGCACGCGGAACTGTTCACTGGCCCAGGCGCCCAGGTCGGCACTGCGGCAACGTTCGCTGCAGAAAGGCCGCCAGCGGTTGCTGGGGTCGTACAGCGCCGGGCCCTTGCAGCCGGGGCAAGGCACACGGCGCGCGGCCGCAGGTGCCGTCATGCGCACAGGGCCAGCTCGAAGCTGGTGTCGGTGCCGGCATTGCGCAGTCGGCCTTCGGCGTCGGGCCGCATGAAGCGCACGCCCACCATCAGGCGGTGGCCGGTGATTTCCGGCACCAGTCCCAGTTCACCCGCAATGCGCACACGCATCAGCTGATAGGTCTTGCCCTGGGGCAGGCTCTGCTGGTAGACCCCACCTGGGGCCGCCATGCGCTGCAGCGGGCCGCTGTCGCGCAGCAGCCCCAGCAGGACCTGCAGCGCCAGTGCCAGCGGCAGCAGGCTGGCGAGCCAGCCGTCCAGGTCGGCACGACGGCGCTCAGGGGCATGCTGCTGCCAGGCGTAGTAGGCGGGCAGGTCGAATTCACAAGTGCCGCCGGGAATGCTGATGCGGCTGCGGATGCTCATCAGCCAGTCGTTGCTGGCCAGGCTGTGCCCGGCCTTGCCCTGCAGCGCGTTCAAGCCTTCATGGGCGCGCTGGATGCTGGCCACGGCGTCGTCCAGAGCCTGCTCGGAAATGCTGGGGTGGCCGCGATAGCTCTCGAACTGGCTGCGGTGCTTTTCCAGTTCCTTCAACAGATCGCTCTTCAGGTCGGCGCGCGATGCGACGTCCATGATCTCGAACATCGTCACCAGAGCAAAGTGGTGGTCGACGGCCAGGTCGCGCGCCACCAGCACACCGAGCCGGTCGAACAGGTGTTCGAGCCGCAGCATGGTGCGTATGCCTTCGTTGAACGGGTACTCGTATAGAACCAAGGCGAGCTGCAGAAGTGGGTGGCGGCCGGGGTGGAGTCAGCCCCGGCCCGGATTGTTCCACAGGCCCCAGCAGGCACCCAGGGCTTCCACTTCGCTGGCCAGGGCCGGCAGGCTCAGGCCGTCGTTGAAGATCACGGCGTCAGCCACCGCGCGGCGTACGTCCCGGCTGGCTTGCTGGGCCACCACCCGTTCCGCCATCAGGGCGTCCCAACCTGCACGCTGGGCGACGCGGGCGACCTGGGTAGCCTCGCTGCAGTCCACCACCAGCACTTTGTCGACACGCGCGCGCCAGTGGGGTGACTCGGCCAGCAAAGGCACATCGAACACGATGGCGGCGCCCTGGTCTGCCGTAGCAGCCTGACGCAGGGCCTCGGCAGTGATGAGGGGGTGCAGGATGGCCTCCAGCCGGCGCTTCGCCGTGCTGTCGGTGAACGCCCGCTGACGCATCACTTCGCGCGCCAGTGCGCCGCTTCCGTCGACGATGTCGGGGCCGAATTCGGCGACGAGTTCGGGCATGGCGGCACCGCCCGCTGCGGTCAGGTTGCGCGCGATCGCGTCGGTGTCGACCAGCCTGGCCCCGCGATCGACGAACAATCGGGCCACTGTGCTCTTGCCGCTGCCGATGCCGCCGGTCAGCCCGATGCGCAGGCCGGTCACAGCAGCCAGACCGACCGCAGGGCGGGCCCGAAGAAGATCGAGCACAGGCCGCCCAGGGCCAGATACGGTCCGAAGGGAATGGGCTTGCTGCGGTCACGGCCCATTCCGGCAATCATCACCAGGCCCACGACGGCCCCCACCGCTGCTGCCAGCAAAAGTGCCGACGGCAAGGCCTGCCAGCCCAAGAGCGCGCCGATGCCGGCCAGCATCTTCATGTCGCCTTCGGCCATGGCATCCACCTTGCGCAACAGCCCCCAGATGAAGCCCACTAGCCACAGCACGCCGTAGCCGGCCAGGGCGCCGGCGGCGGCGTCGGCTGGGCTGACCCCTGTCCAGCCGGCCAGGGCGCCGCCCAGGCCGATGCCGATCAGGGGCAAGGTCAGACCGTCGGGCAGCAAGGTGGTGTCGAAGTCGATCAGCGCCATCGTCAGCAGCAGTGCGATGGCCAGGCACCACAGCAGGGTGCTGGGCTGGGCGCCGTAGTGGGCCGCGGCGGCCGCGAACAAACCGCCGGTGACGAGCTCGACTGCCGGGTAGCGCCAAGCGATGCGCGTGCCGCAGGCCGAGCAGCGGCCGCGCAGCATCAGCCAGCTCAGCACCGGGATGTTTTCCCACCAGCGCAGCACATGGCCGCACTTCGGGCAGCGCGAACGGGGTCGCGTCAGCGTCTCCTCGGGCAGCTTGCGCAGTTCGGCGTCGACCGCCTGCGCCGCCTGCGCCAGCTGCGGGGGTGGCGTGGACTGACCCCCGAACAGCGGTTGCCAGGCCAACGGGTCGGCCAGCTGGAATTCGACCGAGTCCTTCCACCAGGCCCGCCACATCATCGCAGGCAGGCGATGCACCACGACGTTGAGGAAGCTGCCGATCAGCAGCCCCAGCACGCCCAGGCCTGGCGGCGACAGCAGCGCCGCGGCCAGCCCCGGGTCGAACATCAGACGACCGAACCCAGCTTGAAGATGGGCAGGTACATCGACACCACGATGCCGCCGATGAGGGTGCCCAGGATGACGATGATGAAGGGTTCCATCAGGCTGGAAAGACCCTTGACCATCTCGTCGACCTCGTCCTCGTAGAACTCGGCGGCCTTGGCCAGCATGTGGTCGAGCGAGCCCGATTCCTCGCCGATTGCCGCCATCTGCAGCACCATGGTCGGGAAGACGCCGGTCGAGGTCATCGAGGTGGTCAGGGCCGAGCCGGTGGAGACGTCCTTCTGGATCTGTTCGGTGGCCTGGGCGTAAACCGCATTGCCAGCCGCGCCGCCCACGGAGTCCAGGGCCTCGACCAGTGGCACGCCAGCCGCGAACATCGTGGACAGGGTGCGCGTCCAGCGTGCGATGACCGACTTGTTGATCAGGTCGCCGAAGATCGGCACGCGCAACAGGATGCGGTCCATCGTCATCTGCATCTTCTCGGAACGTTTCCAGCTCTCGAAGAAGAAGTAGCCGCCACCGAAGATGAGGCCGAAGATGGCCCACCACCAGGTGACGAAGAAGTGCGACATCCAGATGATGGCCTGGGTGGGTGCGGGCAGCTCGCCGCCGAAGGACTTGAAGACGTCCTCGAAGGCGGGAATCACGAAGATCATGATCACAGTGAGGACGACGAAGGCCACCACGATGACCGCCACCGGGTACATCAGGGCCGACTTGATCTTGCTCTTGATGGCCATGGTCTTTTCCTGGTAGATGGCCAGGCGGTCGAGCAGGGCTTCAAGGATGCCGCCAGCTTCGCCGGCTTCCACCAGGTTGCAGTACAGCGAATCGAAGTGCAGAGGGTGCTTGCGGAACGCCGACGACAGGCTGGTGCCGGTCTCGACGTCGTTGCGGATGTCGGTGAGCAGCTTGGTCATGCGCGGATTCGTGCTTCCACGTGCCACGATGTCGAAGCTCTGCAGCAACGGCACGCCCGCTTTCATCATCGTCGCGAGCTGGCGCGTGAAGATGGCGATGTCCTTCTGCTTGATCGAGCGCCCACCGCTGGTGCGGCGCTTCTTCACCTTCGTCAGCAGGATGCCCTGGCGGCGCAGGCTGGCGCTGACCACGGCCTCGCCACCGGCGCGGATTTCACCGCGTACGAGCTTGCCGTTCTTGTCCTTGCCTTCCCACTCGAAGATGGATTCCTTCGAGTTCTTGGCGAGTGCTGCTGTGGCCATGGTTCGTCGACTCTTCCTGAAGTGCGCGGGGCTACTCGTTCGTGACGGTGATCACTTCTTCCAGCGTCGTCACCCCCAGCCGCACCTTAACCAGGCCGGACTGCCGAAGGTCGCGGACGCCGTCCAGTGCCGCCTGCTTGGCAATGTCGAGTGCCGTGCCTTCGCTGAGGATGATGCGTTGAATGGCTTCGGTGATGGGCATCACTTGGTAAATGCCGACGCGGCCCTTGTAGCCGTTGTTGCAGGAGCTGCAGCCGACCGCGCGGTACGGTTTCCAATTACCGTCCAATTCTTCTGGTTTGAAGCCCGCCTTGAGCATGGAATCACGGGGGTAATCCGCCGGCTTCTTGCAGTTTTCGCAGAGCTTGCGCGCCAGACGCTGCGCCGTGATCAGCAGCACGCTGGAAGCGATGTTGAACGGCGCCACGCCCATGTTCAGCAGGCGCGTGAGCGTGGTCGGCGCGTCATTGGTGTGCAGCGTGCTCATCACCAGGTGGCCGGTCTGGGCGGCCTTCAGGGCGATGTCGGCGGTGTCCAGGTCGCGGATTTCGCCGACCATGATGATGTCCGGGTCCTGGCGCAGGAAGCTCTTCAGCGCGGCGGCGAACGTCAAGCCGGCGCGGTCGTTCACGTTCACCTGGTTGATCCCCGGCAGGTTGATTTCCGCAGGGTCCTCGACCGTGGCGATGTTGACGCCGGGCTGGTTCAGGATGTTCAGGCAGGTGTACAGCGACACCGTCTTGCCGCTACCGGTGGGGCCGGTGACGAGGATCATGCCGTAGGGCCGCCCGATGGCCTGCGTCAGGCGGTCGCGCTCGATCTTCTCGTAGCCCAGGGCCTCGATGCCCAGCTTCGCGCTCGACGGGTCCAGGATCCGGATCACGACCTTTTCGCCGAAGAGCGTTGGCAAGGTGCTGACGCGGAAATCGATGGCCTTGCTGCCGAACTTCAGCTTCATGCGGCCGTCTTGCGGGACCCGCTTTTCGGCGATGTCCATGCGGCTGATGACCTTGATCCGCGAGGCCAGCTTGTCCTTGATGGCAATGGGCGGCTGGGTGATCTCGCGCAATTCGCCGTCGATGCGGAAGCGCACGCGGTAGTTGTATTCGTAGGGCTCGAAGTGCAGGTCTGACGCGCGCATGTTGATGGCGTCGATCAGCATCTTCTGCAGGAAGCGCACGACGGGTGCGTCTTCGACCTCGGTGGAGACGTCGGCGCTCTCTGGCGCACTGGCCTCTTCTTCGGTGACGTCGAAGTCGAACTCGGCGCTGGACAGGGACTCGAGCGCCTCGCTGGCGCTGGCGCCCTGCGCCTCGATCTGGCGCATCAGCTTGTCGTACTCGACGATCACCCATTCCGGCGTGAGCTGTGTCGCGAACTTGATGCGTTCCACGGCCTCCTGGTCGGTGGGGTCCGCGGCGCCGATGAACAGCCGGTTACCGCGTTTGCCCAGCGCAATGACCTGGTACTGCTGCGCAATCTTCTGGTCGATCAGATTGCGTGGGAGCTTCTGCAGGTCGACGGCATTCAGGTCGATCAGTGGCAGGGCCAATGCTGACGACAGCACGTGAGCCAGGTCGTCGGGCTTGATCGCGCCGCCCGTGATGGCCGCGGTGATGAAGCTGGACTTGCGCTCGCGCGCCGACTTCACCAGATCGTCGGCGGCCTTCGCGCTCATCTTGCCCGCATTGACCAGCACCCGAGCAACACCGGTCAGCGTCGACGAAGAGGGTTCAACGAGGGTGTCGGTTGCCATGAGGAATCAGTTGCGCAGGGCGGTGCTTGCCTGCTGGATTGCTAACGGCTGATGATCTCTTATCCGGGCCGGGGTGTAAACGCAAGCCGCATTCCGGGGGCCCCCGTGAGGAGCCCTGGCTGTGCGATGTGGCATGAAAACCTGGTCGGGGTGAGAGGATTCGAACCTCCGGCCTCTACGTCCCGAACGTAGCGCTCTACCAGGCTAAGCTACACCCCGTTGTTCGGCAGGTGCATTGCGCACCGCTGCAGGCAAGCGCTGCGTCAAGAAGACCGCTGCACCGCAACAACTGACAATTCTAGCAGAGCACGACGGGCCCTCGAATCGGGCAGTGCCTGGAGCATCGCGCAGGCATGCTCCGTCTCGCGACGGGCCGCTTCCCGGGTGGCCTCGAGTGCGCCGGTTCGGCGAACGATCGACAGAATGTCGGGCAGGCCCTGAACCTCGCCTTGCTCGATCGCGTGCCGGATGAGCTGACGTTCAGCCCCGGAGGCGCGCTCCATTGCCAGCAACAAGGGCAGGGTAGGCTTGCCCTCGCGCAGGTCGTCGCCCACGTTCTTGCCGAGTTCGCTGCTGTTGCCCTCGTAATCCAGAAGGTCGTCGACCAGCTGGAAAGCGGTGCCCAGGGCGCGGCCATAGCCCGCACAGGCATCTTCCAGCGCCGCGTCTGCGCCCGCCAGGACAGCGCCGAGCCTGGCGCTGGCTTCGAAGAGCTTGGCGGTCTTGAAGCGGATGACCTGCAGATAGTCCTCGACCGCCAGGTCGGGGTCGTGCATGTTCATCAGCTGCAGCACTTCCCCTTCTGCGATGACGTTGGTGGCATCTGCCAGCACATCGAGTACGCGCATCCGGTTGACCGAAACCATCATCTGGAAGGCGCGCGAATAGAGGAAATCACCCACCAGCACACTGGCTGCGTTGCCGAACATGGCGTTGGCGGTCGGGCGGCCGCGGCGCAGGTCGGATTCGTCGACGACGTCGTCGTGCAGCAAGGTCGCGGTGTGGATGAATTCGACGACGGCAGCCAGCTCGAAGCGTTCCGGTCCATCGAAACCCAGGGCTTCGGAGAACAGCAACACCAGACGCGGCCGGATGCGCTTGCCTCCGGCGTTGACGATGTAACGCGAAATCTGGTCGATCAAAGCCACGCGCGACGACAAGCGTTCACGGATAACCGCATCGACCTGACGCATGGCCAGGTCGGTGATGTCGGGCGCGGCGGTGGGGGGTGCGGTTGTCTCTAGCACTGAGCAGCCTGTCCAGAGCGGCCTAGTCTATAAGAATCGGGTTGCAGAAGTCGTTCGAGCGGCGGGCTTGGCCAGTCGTGCCGGCGCCCACGGTCAAACTTTTGCCACTGGTACCCACTTGCGTGCTATATTGGAAGGCTGTCCGAAATGCGCGCTTTGCGATTGCTTGAGCGCTTCGGGCATTTCGTTTGAAAGGTCACATATGTACGCGGTCATAAAAACCGGTGGCAAGCAATACAAGGTTGCAGCCGGCGAGAAGATCAAGGTAGAACAGATAGCTGCGGACGTGGGCCAGGAAATCGTGATCGAGCAGGTGATGGCCGTCGGAAGCGGCGCCGACCTGCAGGTTGGGGCTCCCTGGGTCGCAGGTGCCAGCGTCAAGGCCACGGTGGTGGCACATGGCCGGCACGACAAGGTGCGCATCTTCAAGATGCGTCGCCGCAAGCACTACCAGAAGCATGGCGGTCACCGCCAGAACTACACCGAGCTGGAAATCGGCTCGCTGGTCGTCGCCTGAGCGACTGAAGGAGCACAAAGATGGCACAGAAAAAGGGCGGGGGTTCAACCCGCAACGGCCGCGATTCGCAGCCGAAGATGCTAGGCGTGAAGGTGTTTGGCGGTCAGCAGGTTTCTGCCGGCGCCATCATTGTTCGTCAGCGCGGAACGAAGTTCCACCCAGGCACGAACGTCGGTATTGGCAAGGATCACACCTTGTTCGCGCTGACCGACGGCGCGGTGTCCTTCCAGATCAAAGGCGCTTTGAACCGCCAGACGGTGTTTGTCACACCGGCCTGAGCCGTTGCCTGACGCCCACTGCCGAAGCCCCGGTTCGCCGGGGCTTTTGCTTGGTGCGGGTCGCCCTTCCACCACACTCCAGCCATGAAGTTCGTAGACGAAGCAACCATCGACATTGCCGCAGGCGATGGCGGCGCTGGCTGCATGAGCTTCAGACGCGAAAAGTTCATCCCGTTCGGGGGACCGAACGGTGGTGACGGCGGACGGGGTGGCAGCGTCTGGGCCGTGGCCGACCGCAACATCAACACGCTCATCGACTACCGCTATGCCCGCCGCCACATTGCGAAGAACGGGGAAGCGGGGCGGGGGTCCGACCAGTACGGCGCGGCCGGGCCCGACATCGAACTGCGCATGCCCGTGGGCACGATCGTGGGCGATGCCGAGAGCGGCGAGACCCTGGTCGAACTGCTGGAACATGGGCAGCGCGCATTGCTGGCCAAGGGCGGTGACGGCGGTTTCGGCAACCTGCACTTCAAGAGCAGCACCAATCGTGCGCCCCGGCAGAAGACGCCCGGCTGGCCCGGTGAAGCGCGCAAGCTGCAACTCGAACTCCGCGTGCTGGCCGACGTGGGCCTGCTCGGCATGCCCAACGCCGGCAAGTCGACACTGATCTCGGCGATCTCGAACGCGCGCCCCAAGATTGCCGACTATCCTTTCACGACATTGCACCCCAACCTGGGTGTGGTGCGCGTCGGGCCCGAGAAGAGCTTTGTCGTCGCTGACATCCCCGGACTGATCGAGGGTGCCTCTGAAGGCGCCGGCCTGGGCCATCAGTTTCTGCGCCATCTGCAGCGTACGCGGCTGCTGCTGCACATGGTCGACATGGCGCCGTTCGACGATGTCGACCCGGTGGTCCAGGCGCGTGCCATCGTGGCTGAACTCAAGAAGTACGACCCCGCACTGCATGCCAAGCCGCGCTGGCTGGTCTTCAACAAGCTCGACATGGTGCCGGCCGAAGAACGCGAGGCTCGCGTCAAAGACTTCGTACGCCGCCTGCGCTGGAAAGGGCCGGTCTTTGCGATTTCGGCGCTGGCCCGGGAAGGCTTGAAGCCTCTGGTCGACAAGATCTACGAGCACGTGGCTGCGCAGCAACGCCCCGAGCCCGTGCCCGACCAGCGTTTCGACACGCCTGCGCCCGACGTCGGGGGCAGTCCGGGGGGTTCTTCTTGAATGCCACCACGGGCCCCGGCGTGCTGACAGGCGCCCGGCGCATCGTCGTCAAGGTCGGCTCCAGTCTCGTCACCAACGAAGGCCGCGGCATCGACGCCCAGGCCATCGGCAACTGGTCGCGGCAGTTGGCCGTGCTGGCTGGGCAGGGGCGCGAGGTGCTGATGGTGTCCAGCGGCGCCATCGCCGAAGGCATGAAACGCCTGGGCTGGACGCAGCGCCCGAAAGAGCTCAACGAGTTGCAGGCAGCGGCCGCGGTGGGCCAGATGGGCCTGGCCCAGATGTACGAGAGTCGCCTGTCAGAGCAGGGCATGGCCAGCGCCCAGGTGCTGCTGACCCATGCCGACCTGGCCGACCGCGAACGTTATTTGAACGCGCGTTCGACCTTGCTGACCCTGCTCGGCTTGCGCGTCATCCCGGTCATCAACGAAAACGACACGGTCGTCAACGACGAGATCAAGTTCGGCGACAACGACACCCTGGGTGCGCTCGTGGCCAACCTGGTCGATGCCGACGCCTACGTCATCCTCACCGACCAGCGCGGCCTGTATTCCGCCGACCCGCGTCGCGACCCGGCTGCCCGCTTCATCGAGGAAGCCCGCGCTGGCGACCCTGCGCTGGAAGCGATGGCCGGTGGTGCCGGTACGGCCATCGGCCGGGGCGGCATGCTCACCAAGATACTGGCGGCCAAGCGGGCCGCCGGCAGCGGCACCAGCACCCTGATCGCCTGGGGTCGCGAGACCGACGTGCTGGTGCGTCTGGCAGCAGGCGAGCGCATCGGTACGGCCCTGCTTGCGTCGACGCCGAAGATGGCTGCGCGCAAGCAATGGATGGTCGACCAGTTGCAGCTGCGTGGCGCCGTGCTCGTCGACGAAGGCGCTGCGGCCAAATTGCGTGGCGAGGGCAAGAGCCTGCTGCCGATCGGCGTTCTGGAAGTGCAGGGCGACTTCGTGCGTGGTGACGTGATTGCCGTGCGCACGGCCCAGGGCGTCGACGTCGCCCGCGGGCTGGCGAACTACAGCGCCGGCGAAGCCCGCCTCATCGCGCGCAAGCCTTCGTCGCAGATCGAAGCGCTACTGGGCTACGCCAACGAGCCCGAACTCATTCACCGTACGAACCTGGTGCTGATGTAGGGGCGGCAACGCCTGCTCCCCCCTGGCAGGTGGGGTCGGGTTCGGGCGCGCTGTGTTCCTGGTCATGCCGCTGTGCGCGCAGTCCCGATCGCAGGAAGCGGTTGTGGTGGTGCACCCGTGGCAGATAGCGCGAGAGCTCGGTCAGCGCCATTTCATAGACGCCGCGCTTGAACTCGATGACCACGTCCAGCGGCACCCAGTAGTCGTTCCAGCGCCAGGCGTCGAACTCGGGGTGGTCGGTGGCACGCAGATTCATGTCGCTGTCGCGGCCCACCAGCCGCAGCAGGAACCAGATCTGTTTTTGACCGCGGTAATGGCCACGCGCGTCCTTGCGGATGAAGTGGTCGGGCACTTCATAGCGCAGCCAGTCGCGCGTGCGGCCGATGACTTGCACGTGGTCGGGCAGCAGCCCCACTTCTTCGTGCAGCTCTCTGAACATCGCCTGCTCGGGCGACTCACCGTACTTGATGCCGCCCTGGGGGAACTGCCACGAATGTGTTCGCAGCCGCTTGCCCCAGAAGACCTGGTTGCGCGAGTTGAGCAAGACGATGCCGACGTTGGGCCTGAAGCCTTCCCGGTCGAGCATAATCAGACCTCGGATTTGTGACTATTTTCATTATTGCACCGGCGCGGTGCGGACAGCGAACCCTCGCTAACCCGGAGCCGCTCTCCAAGGCCGCGAACACGGTGTCCACCTCCTGACGCCGAGCGCGACAACCAGCCGACATGAGAGCCTCCCAGACCTTCATTTCTACCCTCAAGGAAGCCCCTTCCGACGCCGAGATCGTCAGCCATAGCCTGATGCTGCGCGCCGGCCTGATCAAGCGCCTGGGCGCCGGCATCTACAACTACATGCCGCTGGGGCTGCGCGTGATCCGCAAGGTCGAGGCCATCATCCGCGAGGAGATGAACCGTGCTGGCGCCATCGAACTGCTGATGCCCGTGGTGCAGCCGGCCGAACTCTGGCAGGAAACCGGCCGCTTCCAGGCCTATGGCCCCGAACTCCTGCGAGTGAAAGACCGCCATGACCGTGACTTCGTGATTCAGCCCACAAGCGAAGAAGTGATCACTGACATCGCCCGTCAGGAACTGCGCAGCTACAAGCAACTGCCACGAAATTTCTATCACATCCAGACCAAGTTCCGCGACGAGCGACGGCCACGTTTCGGCGTCATGCGCGGCCGTGAATTCACGATGAAGGACGCCTATTCCTTCGACCGTGACAAGGCCTCGGCGCTGAAAAGCTACGACGCCATGTACCAGGCCTATTGCGCGATCTTCGACCGCATGGGTCTGCAGTACCGTGCGGTGGCGGCCGACACGGGCTCGATCGGCGGCGACGCGTCGCATGAATTCCAGGTCATCGCCGATACGGGCGAGGACGCCATCGCCTACTGCCCGAACAGCCCCTACGCGGCCAACATCGAGCTGGCTGAAGCCGTGTCCTTGATCGCCGAGCGCGGCGCGCCTGCCCAGCTTTGCGCCAAAACGCCCACACCCGGCAAGGCCACCTGCGAAGACGTGGCCGCCCTGCTGGGTCTGAGCCTGACGCAGACGGTGAAGTCACTGGTATTGGCCACCGACGTGCTGAATGAAGCTGGCGACGTGGTCAAGAGCACCGTCTGGCTGCTGCTGGTGCGCGGCGACCACAGCCTCAACGAAATCAAGGCCGGAAAGCTGCCAGGTCTGAAGGAAGGTTTTCGCTTTGCCACCGTGGCCGAGATCGAAGACCATTTCGGCTGCAAGCCGGGCTATCTGGGTCCGATCGGCACGCGCAAGCCGGTGAGAATCGTGGCTGACCGTACCGTGGCCCTGATGTCCGATTTCGTCTGCGGTGCCAACGTGGCCGACTTCCACTACGCCGGCGTGAACTGGGGCCGTGACCTCCCGGAACCCGATCTGGTGGCCGACATCCGCAATGTCGTCGAAGGCGACCCCAGCCCTGACGGCAAGGGTGTGCTGGCCATCCAGCGCGGCATCGAGGTCGGTCATGTCTTCTATCTGGGCACGAAAAAGTACAGCGGACCGATGGGAGCCAACTTTCTCGACGAAAACGGCAAGCCCCAGCCTTTCGAGATGGGCTGCTACGGCATCGGCGTCACTCGCCTGCTGGGTGCGGCGATCGAACAGAACTTCGACGAGCGCGGCATCATCTGGCCGCTGGCGATGGCGCCTTTTGCTGTCGTCATCTGCCCCATCGGCATGGACCGCAGTGCCGAGGTGAAGGCCGCTGCAGAACAGCTGCATGGCGAACTCGCAGCCGCCGGCGTCGACGTGCTGCTGGATGACCGTGGCGAGCGTCCCGGCGCCATGTTCGCCGACTGGGAACTGATCGGTATTCCGCAACGTGTGGTCATCAGCGACCGCGGGCTGAAGGCCGGCACTGTCGAACTCCAGGGTCGCAGGGATGCCGAGGCTTCCGCGGTTCCTCTGGCCGAGGTGGCTGCCCTGCTGAAGGGCCGCCTGGCGGGATGAGCCAGCCGGTCCGCGCCCGTGCGATGAGCAGGTAAATCAGCCCGATGGAAAGACCGTGCTGATTTACCGCCGTGCGTTCTTGCTGGCGGGCGTGGGTCTGCTGCAATCTGGCCAGGCCCGGGCCGGCGCCCAGATCGAAGAACCGTTGGCCAATGCCGTGCGCACGGCACTGTCGGCCGCGGTGGCCGACGCCGCGCCCCCCAAGCCGAGTTTCGAGACGATGGACCAGCGCCTGGCCCATCTGCGCTGGCTGGGCCAGGCCAGTGAACGCCTGAAGCGGCGCAAGCCCGACCACCCCACGCGCATCGAATTCCTCGAGACCGTCTGGTACGAGAGCCGCCGCGCGGGGCTGGAAACGGCACTGGTGCTCGGGCTCATCCAGGTCGAGAGCGGCTTTCGCAAGCATGCGATCAGCAGCGCCGGCGCGCGCGGCTACATGCAGGTGATGCCGTTCTGGGCGCGCCTGATAGGCGACGGCGACGACCGCCGCCTGTTCCATCTGCAGACCAACTTGCGCTTCGGCTGCGTGATCCTGCGCCACTACCTCGACCGCGAGCGCGGTGACATGTTCATGGCCCTGGGGCGCTATAACGGCAGCCGCGGCAGGGCGCAGTATCCGAACCTGGTCTATGGCGCCCGGCGCGCCTGGGACATTCCTACGAGCTGAATGCGGCAGCGGCTACAGACCACTCCAGACCTTGGGAGTGGCGCCCTGCAAGCCGACGAGAGCGAGCACTCGTTCCACGCTCTCGGCCACCAGCTCGTCGATGCTGCTGGGCCGGTGGTAGAACGCCGGCAGCGGCGGAAAGATGATGCCGCCCATTTCGGTGACGGCGGTCATGTTGCGCAGGTGGGCCAGGTTGAAGGGCGTCTCGCGCACCATCAGCACCAGCCGTCGACGCTCCTTCAGGGTGACGTCGGCCGCACGCGTGAGCAGGTTGTCGGCGAAGCCATGGGCGACGGCGGCCAGCGTCTTCATCGAGCATGGGGCCACGACCATGGCCGCCGTGTCAAAGCTGCCGCTGGCCACACAGGCACCCACGTCGCCGGGGGAGTAGGCCTGGTCGGCCAGAGCCTCGATGGCGCGGCGGTCCAGGCCGGTTTCGTGGTGGACATTGAGCACACCCGACGGTGTCACGACGAGATGGGTCTCGACACCGATGTCGCGGGCTCGCTGAAGCAGCTTCACAGCGTACAGCGCGCCGGTAGCGCCGGTGACGCCGACGACTAGACGAGGCTTCAAGGTGCCTGGCTCAGCCCTTGGCCAGCAACTGCTGCAGTTCGCCCGACTCGTACATCTCGGTCATGATGTCCGAGCCACCGACGAATTCGCCATTGACATAAAGCTGCGGGATCGTGGGCCACTGGGCGTAATCCTTGATGCCCTGGCGCACTTCCTCGTCTTCCAGCACGTTGACTGTCTTGAGCTGGGTGGCGCCTGAGGCCTTCAGCAGCTGGATGGCGCGACCCGAAAAGCCGCACATGGGGAACTGGGCAGTACCCTTCATGAAAAGCACGACGGGGTTGGACTTGACGAGCTCGTCGATGCGTTGCTGTACGTCGCTCATGGGCGTTTCCTGTGGAGCAGTGGACTCAAGCGTGGATTGTGCGTCAAGCCCCGGTCGCGCCTGGTTTCTGGCCCGCCATATCCATCAGAACGTATAGCGCATGCCGAACTGGAGCAGGGGCGAAAGGCGCATTTCCCGCCTCTGCTTGTCGCTGCCCTGCACGCCCAGCGGCGTGCGCGGAGCTTCGCTGCCAGGGCCCAAGGACTCGGCCACCCAGCCCAGGTCGGCGCTGAGACTGAAACCGCTCTCACCCAACGGACTGCTGAAGCCCAGACCGAGGTAGGGCGCAGCCTGCCAGTTCTCGCCGCCCTGCGCTGCAACCGCCAGCCCGCGCCCCTGGTTGATGGTCAGACCCAGGCGCGAGGCAGTGCCCGGTGCCGTGATGCTGAATTGCGGGGCTCCAGCGTGGCTGCCGAAGACCAGGCCGCTGGTGGCGCGAAAGCTGCCGAAAGAGGGCTCTGCAAAGACGTAGTCCCCCAGCACGGCGCCGCCCCTGAGGCCCTGCCCGCCGTCCGCCAGCCCCGACAGGGACAAAGGCGAGACGGCAGCGGTCTGGATGGTGATGCGGGCGCGCAGGCTGGGCCACAACTCGTCGTCGGCAGGGGGCAGCAGGCCGCCTGAAGCCATGGCGATGGTGCTGCTGCCTGTCAGAAGGGCAGCGGCGAACACGGAGCTGAGGGGCGTGGGAGCGGACATCCGTGAAACTCCTGCATCGGTGGAACATCAGTGTCTGACGATCCATGATGCGCCGAAAGACGGCAGAAGTGGGGAACTTGTGCCCTTATCCGTGTGCTTCGGGCGTTAATTCCTGGTCAAACATCGGCATCCGACCACCAGAGCAACGATCTTGGCCTGCCAGGTCGGTTCTTGTCTGCGCCAGGAAGAATCCAGCTGCCTTCAGCATCTCCCGGACCGCCGGACCCTGGTCGTGGCCGTGCTCCAGCAGCAACCATGCGCCGGGTTGCAGATGGGCCGCGGCCCCGGCCACGATGCGTCGAAGCTCGTCCAGCCCTTGCCCGCCTGCAGTCAATGCCGACACCGGCTCATGGACCAGGTCGGCCAGGTGGGGGTCGCCCTCGGCGACATAGGGCGGGTTGGCCAGCGCCAGCCCGAAGCGCCGTCCGGCCAGGGGCGCCCACCAGGGGCCGAGCGCAAAATCGATCTTGAACCCCAGGCGCTGCGCATTGCCGCGTGCGACCGCCAAAGCACTGTCGCTGGCATCGGTGGCCGTGACGGCCAGCCCGGGGCGGCGCGCGGCCAGCGCGAGCGCAATGGCACCGCTGCCTGTGCCGAGATCGACGACTTCGGCAGACGGGGCGGTGGGCAGCAGCTGCGTGGCCCAGTCGACGAGTAGCTCGGTTTCCGGCCGCGGGATCAGCACGGCGGGGCTCACCTGCAGCTTCAGCCCGCAGAACTCGCGCTCGCCCAACAGGTAGGCCAGCGGCTCGCCGGCTGCGCGGCGGGCCAGTTGTTCGCCGATCGTCCGAGCCATCTCGGGCGCGAGACCATGATCTTCGTGGGCCAGCAGCCAGGCCCGTGTGCATTGCAGGTGGTGCGCCAGCAGCCATTGCGCGTCGAGCCGGTCCACTCCCAGTGCGCGGGCCGCGGCCAGGACCTGGCCGACGTTCATGCTCAGGCCTCGCCGCTTTCCAGCAGGGCCAGCTGTTCTGCCGCGCGGGCTGCGCGCAGCGCTTCGGTGACTTCACTCAGGTCGCCGTCCATGACCGCGCCCAGCTTGTACAAGGTGAGATTGATGCGGTGGTCGGTGATGCGACCTTGCGGGAAGTTGTAGGTGCGGATGCGGTCGCTGCGGTCGCCGCTGCCGATCAAGCCCTTGCGCGTGGCGGCCTCCTTGGCAGCGCGTTCACTGCGGTCCTTCTCGCGCAGGCGTGCAGCCAGCACGGCCATGGCCTTGGCCTTGTTCCGGTGCTGGCTACGGTCGTCCTGGCACTCGGCCACCAGGCCGGTGGGCAGGTGGGTGATGCGGATCGCGCTGTCGGTCTTGTTGACGTGCTGGCCGCCAGCGCCGCTGGCGCGGAAGGTGTCGATGCGCAGGTCGGCCGGATTCAGCTGCACCTCCTCGGCTTCGTCGGGCTCGGGCATCACCGCGACGGTGCAGGCGCTGGTGTGGATGCGGCCCTGGCTTTCGGTGGCCGGCACGCGCTGCACGCGGTGGCCGCCGCTTTCGAAGCGCATTTCACCGTAGACCGCCGGGCTGGCGCTGTTTCCCTCGATGCGCAGCACCAGTTCCTTGTAGCCGCCGAGCTCGCTGTCGCTCTGGCTCAGCACTTCGGTTCGCCAGCCCTTGCGCTCGCAATGGCGCAGGTACATGCGGGCCAGGTCGCCGGCAAACAGCGCCGATTCGTCGCCGCCAGTGCCGGCGCGAATTTCCAGGAAGGCGTTGCGCTCGTCATCCGGGTCGCGCGGCACCAGCGCGGCTTGCAGTTCGGCTTGCAGGCGTTCGAGGTCGGCGCTGGCGCTGGCGATTTCCTCGCGCGCCATCTCGGCCATTTCGGGGTCGGCCTGCATCTCGCGCGCGGCAGCAAGATCGCTTTCGCGCTGCTGGTAGCGGCGGTAGCGTCCGACGATTCCCTGGGCTTCGGACTGCTCGCGCGACAGCGCGCGCCAGCGCTGGATGTCGCCGGCCACCGCCGGGTCGGACAAGGTCGCATCCAGTTCGGCCAGGCGCAGGGCCAGGCGTTCGAATTGGTCGCGCAGCAAAGGGGTCATGGACGGCAGTCTCGTGGTGGGCAAGCCAGGCCCGTTGCTGCGCCAGGGTGGCGCAGCCGGGCCTGCCCGGGGCGCTAACGCCCGGCGGGCCCTTCGCCGCCTGGCAGACGGGTGCCCTGGCGAAGGAACAGGCGCGACACGGTCTGGGCCAGATGCGCGCGTTCGTCGCCGTCGGCGGTGTGCAGTTCGGCCATCGTGCCGTGCAGCATCTTGTGGGTCAGGCCGCGGGTCAGTGCCTCGAGCACCGCTTCGACAGGTTCACCGCGCGCCAGCATCTTGCGTGCACGGGCCATCTCGATGCTGGCCCAGTCTTCTGCCTGCCGGTTCAGTGCCTGGATCAGCGGGACCGCGGTGCGCTGGCCCAGCCAGTGGGCGAAGTTCTGTACGCCCGTTTCGATGATGGCTTCGGCCTGTTGCACGGCAGCCTGGCGCTTTTCGCCGGCCGTCTGCACCAGTTGCGACAGATCGTCGACGGTGTAGAGGTAGACATCGGACAGGCGCGCCACTTCCGGTTCGATGTCGCGCGGCACCGCCAGGTCGACCATGAACATGGGGCGGTGCTTGCGCGCCTTCAGCGCACGTTCAACTGCGCCCAGGCCGATGATGGGCAGGCTGCTGGCGGTACAGGAAATGACGGCGTCGTATTCGTGCAGACTGCCGGGCAAGTCGGACAGGCGCAGAGCCTTGGCCCCGAAGCGTGCGGCCAGGCGTTCACCGCGTTCCAACGTGCGGTTGGCCACGGCCATGGCCTTGGGCGACTTGGCGGCGAAGTGCGTGGCCACCAGTTCGATCATCTCGCCAGCGCCCACGAACAGCACGCGGGTGTCGGCCATGTCCTCGAACAGTTGCGAAGCCAGCCGCACTGCGGCCGCGGCCATGCTGATGGAATGTGCACCTATCTCGGTGGAACTGCGCACTTCCTTGGCCACCGAAAAAGTGCGCTGGAACAGCTGGTGCAAGGTGCTGCCCAGAGTACCGGCTTCGTCCGCCTGGCGAACGGCCTGCTTCATCTGGCCCAGGATCTGAGGCTCGCCCAGCACCATCGAGTCCAGACCCGAGGCCACGCGGAACGCGTGGCGTGCAGCGGCCTGGTCTTCCATCACGTAGGCATGGGCCTGCAGGTGGCTGCCGCTGACGCCACCTTGCTGCGCCAGCCAGTCCACGGCAGGCTGCACCAGTTCATGAACGGCATGGGCTGGCGCGGCCACGTACAGTTCAGTGCGGTTGCAGGTGGATACCAGCGCCGCTTCAGGCGAAGCCCCGCGCAATTGTTCACGCAGGCCGTGCAGGGCCGGGACCAGACGGTCGGGGCCAAAGGCCAGCCGGCCCCGCAAATCGAGCGGGGCGGTGGTGTGGTTGAGCCCGAGGGCCAGGACGCTCACGTGGAAATTGTAAATCTAGGTTGACACCGATCGGACTACGGAGTTGCCCGGGCGCCAAAATTGCCCTGTCCGGCGCAATTCTTTCGAATCATCTTTCAGGCAGCAGCACACGTCAACGATGGGACCTCTGGACGCGATCGGCCACCTTCTGAATCTTTTCCTGCCGGCCTTGGCGTTGGGCGCCTTGTCCGCCGCAGCCGCCAAGCTGGTCTGGCGTCGCGAGCTGTTGGCGGTGAGCTGGCGGCGCCTGGCCGTGCCAGCATGCCTGGCCAGTGCAGCCGTGGTGCTGGCAGCGCTGGTGCTGCAAGGCCGGGACGGCACGATGACCATGTATGCGGCGATGGTGACAGCCTGCGCGTTCACGCTGTGGTGGCGGGGTTTTGGACCGGGGCGGAAGTAGCTGGGCGCCCTTCGCTCGGCACCACTGCACGCAGCGAATGCGGCAGGGCTTCGGTGATCGTGACGTCGATCAGCTGGCCCACCAGCCTTTTGGCGAGCGGGCCGCCGTCGAAGTTGACGATCCGGTTGCATTCGGTGCGGCCCATCAGCTCGCTGGCATTGCGGCGTGATGGCCCTTCCACCAGGATGCGCTGCACCGTGCCCACGCGGCTGGCGCTGATGCGGCGCACGTTCTCCTCGATCCGAGCCTGCAGCAACTGCAGGCGCTGCAGCTTCAGGGTTTGCGGCGTGTCGTCGGGCAGGGCCGCGGCGGGGGTGCCGGGCCGCACACTGAAAACGAAGCTGAAGGACGAGTCGAAGCCGACGTCGTCGATGAGCTTCATCATCCTGTCGAAGTCGTCCTGGGTCTCGCCCGGGAAGCCGACGATGAAGTCGGTGGACAGGCTGATACCCGGCCGCACTGCGCGCAGCTTGCGGATGGTGCTCTTGTATTCCATCGCGGTGTAGCCGCGCTTCATGGCCATCAGGATGCGGTCGCTGCCATGCTGCACCGGCAGGTGCACATGGTTCACCAGCTTGGGCGTCTTGCCGTAGGCGTCGATCAGGCGCTGGCCGAATTCGTTCGGGTGGCTGGTGGTGTAGCGAATGCGTTCGATGCCGGGGATTTCGGCCACCACCTCCAGCAGCAGCGCGAAGTCGGCGATCTCGCTGGTTTCGCCCATGCGGCCCCGGTAGCCGTTGACGTTCTGCCCAAGCAGCGTGACTTCCTTCACGCCTTGATCGGCCAGGCCGGCCACCTCGGTCAGGACGTCGTCGAATGGACGGCTGACTTCTTCGCCGCGGGTGTAGGGCACCACGCAGTAAGAACAGTACTTCGAGCAGCCTTCCATGATTGAAACGAAGGCCGAGGCGCCCGTGACGCGGGCTGGGGGCAGGTGGTCGAACTTCTCGATTTCGGGGAAGCTGATGTCCACCTGCGGCCTGCGTTGCGCCAGGCGAGCATCGATCATCTGCGGCAGCCGGTGCAGCGTCTGCGGCCCGAACACCATGTCGACGTAGGGTGCGCGGTCGATGATGGCGGCGCCTTCCTGGCTGGCGACACAGCCGCCGACGCCGATGAGCACACCCTTTGCTTTCAGATGCTTGACGCGGCCGAGGTCACTGAAGACCTTTTCCTGGGCCTTTTCACGCACGCTGCAGGTGTTGAACAGGATCAGGTCGGCCTGTTCGGGGTCGTCGGTGGGTTCGTAGCCCTTGGCGGCGTGCAGCACGTCGGCCATCTTGTCGCTGTCGTAGTCGTTCATCTGGCAACCGAAGCTGCGGATGTAGACCTTCTTGCCGGGTTCGCTCATGGTCGGCTCCAGGTCTGGGCGGCCGGGTCGAAAACCCAGGCGCGGGCTTGCGCCGGGCTGCTGGGCCAGGGCTGGCGGGCGCGTTCCTTTTCGGTCAGCACCCAGACGTCGAGCACCAGGCCCAGCGTGTCAAGCGTGTAGTGCACCACCATCGGCCGCCCGGCCAGAGCGCCGGACATGGCCAGCATGTTCTGGCTGTCGCGGATGCGCGCGCCCGGCGCCAGGCGCGCCGGTTGGCCATTCAGCAGCGCTTCGGGAGGCTGGGTGATGCGCAGTTCACCGCGCAAGGCGGTGGCCGGAAAACTGCGTTGCACCTGCGCCAAAGCGGGTGCGGTGGCGGCCAGCAGAAAGCCAGCAGCCAGGCCGGTCAGAACACAGCGAGGCATGGTGTTGATCCAGAGGCTGTGAATGGAAAAACGGCCCGAGATGCGGTTTGCAGTCTCGGGCCGGGTGTCTGGTGGCGCTTCAGGGATTTGAACCCCGGACCTGCGGATTATGATTCCGTCGCTCTAACCAGCTGAGCTAAAGCGCCTGAGCCCACGATTATATCGGCGCCTTGGCGCGTTTGTCGCGCGGGGCAGGCCGGCTTGTTTTCCGGGTGCCCTTGCGGACCTTTTCCGCGGCATATCCGCCTTTGTTGCCCCCGCTCAAGATGTTCAGCTTCTTCAAGAAGAAACCTCCGCCGCCAGCCGCAGACCCGGTTGTCGCGCCCACACCACTGCCGGATGCGCTGCCGGCACTTGCCCGGTCCACTGCCGCTTCGCCAGCGGCCGCTGCGGCCGAAACGGCTGCTGCGCCGCCGCCGCCCGAGCGCAAGGGTTGGCTGTCGCGATTGACGCAAGGCCTGCGCAAGACGGGTAGCAGCATTGCCCAGGTCTTCACGGGCACCCGCATCGACGACGCCCTGTACGAAGACCTGGAAAGCGCGCTGCTGATGGCCGACGCTGGCGTCGGCGCCACCGAATTCCTGCTGGCCGACCTGAAGCGCCGGGTGAAGGACACCAAGACCACGGACCCGGCCGCCGTGAAACGGCTGCTTGCGCAGGCCGTGGCCGACCTGCTGCGGCCCTTGCAGAAATCGCTGCAGATCGGCAGTGCCAGCCCGACCGTGATCATGGTCGCCGGCGTCAACGGTGCGGGCAAGACCACCACCATCGGCAAGCTCACGCGCCATCTCGCGGCCGCCGAATGCAAGGTTCTGCTGGCCGCGGCCGACACCTTCCGCGCAGCGGCGCGCGAACAGCTGGCGGTCTGGGCCGACCGCAACCAGGTGCAGGTGGTCAGCCAGGAAGGTGGAGATCCGGCCGCGGTGACTTTCGACGCCGTGGCCGCCGGCCGCGCCCGCGGTTGCGACGTTGTCATTGCCGACACCGCCGGCCGTCTGCCGACCCAGCTCCACCTGATGGAGGAGTTGAAGAAGATCCACCGCGTCATCGGCAAGGCGCAGGAAGGCGCGCCGCACGAAGTGCTGCTGGTGGTGGACGGCAACACCGGCCAGAACGCACTGGCCCAGGTCAAGGCTTTCGATGCCGCACTGGGCCTGACCGGGCTCATCGTCACCAAGCTGGACGGCACGGCCAAGGGCGGGGTTCTGGCGGCCATCGCGCGCTGGGGCGCAGAGCAGGGACGGGTGATCCCGGTCTACTTCATCGGCATCGGCGAGCGCGTCGAGGACCTTCAGACCTTCGACGCGCACGAATTTGCACAGGCCTTGCTGGGCGAATAGGCGCAGCGCTTGCGGTGCCGGCAGCCGCTCAGCGGCGTGCCGTGCTCGGGGAAGCTTCCATGTCGTCGAAGAAGGCCGAGGGCACCGGCTCCATTGCCGCGTCGAACTCAGCGAAGTGGCGGCTGTCACCATCTGCCAGCAGTTCGGCCATTTCAGGCACCGGGATCAGGGGCATCGGCCCCGAACCAGGGGTCGCGGCCGCAGCGGCGTCCACCGGCAGCAGTTCAGAGAGTTCGCTGCGTGCCGAGGTCGTCGTCGGCATCGCGCCTTCGCGCCAGACACAGACATGGATGCCGGCAGCGCGCAACACCCGGCCCATTCGGTCGTGGCGCTGGCGGCTGCGCGCGCTTTCCTGCGCGGCGCGGATGTCCACCACCACGCGCACGCGGCCGTCGTGGTCGCACACCAGCAGATCGGCGCTGAGCGAACCGACTCGCTGCAGCCATTCGGTGTAGCCGTTCTGCAGCGGAACCCTCAGGAAGCGCGACAACGGCACCTGCGCCAGCACCATGCGCCCTGGCACGGCACTGCGCAGCAGTTCCAGAGCCTGGCGTTCGTGGCGGTTCAGCACGCGGGCGGCTTCCGGCGGCCAGCTGGCCACGGTGTCGAGAAACGGGCTGCTGCGGCGGGCTTTGCTGCTGCTGCGGCCGCGCAGGCGCAGCGCCAGCCAGGTGAGCAGCAGGATGGCGGCGGCGGGCAGCGCCAGGTTCAGAAAAGGGGCAGCAGTTCCATCGGACGGTGTGCGGGTGTTTCCGGTTGAGCCTCGACCTACCCGGTACATCGACCATTTCGCGCCGAAACTTCAGTCCCCCAGCCGACGCGCTGGTTTCGTGATGTTTCAGCGGGGCATGCCGGGAAATCCGCCGCCGCCCATGCCGCCCATGCGTTTCATCATCTTCATCAGGCCGCCGCCCTTCATCTTCTTCATCATGCCCTGCATCTGCTCGAACTGGTTGAGCATGCGGTTCACTTCCTGCACGGGCACGCCGGCCCCGGCGGCGATGCGGCGCTTGCGGCTGGCCTTGATGAGCTCGGGTTTGCGGCGTTCCAGCGGCGTCATCGCACAGATGATGCCTTCCATGCGCTTGACGTCGCGCTCGGCCCGGTCCATGTCGGCGCCAGCGGCCTTGCCGGTCAGCTGGCTGGGCAGCTTGTCCATCAGTCCGGACAGGCCGCCCATCTTCTTCATCTGTGAAATCTGCATCAGGAAGTCGTTCAGGTCGAAGCTGGCGCCAGATTTCACCTTGTCGGCCAACTGTTTGGCCGCGCCAATGTCCACGCCCTTCTGCACTTCCTCGACCAGCGCGACGATGTCGCCCATGCCCAGCACCCGGCCAGCATGGCGTTCGGCGTCGAAGACTTCCAGGCCATCGATCTTTTCCGAGACCCCCGCAAACTTGATGGGCGCGCCCGTGATGGCCCGCACCGACAGCGCCGCGCCACCGCGCGAGTCACCGTCGAGCTTGGTCAGGATGACGCCGGTCAGCGGCAGCGCATCCTTGAAGGCCTTGGCGGTGTTCACCGCGTCCTGGCCCTGCATGGCATCGACGACGAACAGCGTCTCGACCGGGTTCAGCGCGGCATGCAAATCGCTGATCTCGGCCATCAGCGCCTCGTCGATGCCCAGCCGGCCTGCCGTATCGACCAGCAACACATCGAAATAATGGCGCTTGGCGTGGTCCAGCGCGGCCAGAGCGATTTCGCGGGGTTTCTGTTCGCCCGTGGACGGGAACCACTCTGCGCCGGCCTGGCGTGTCACGGTCTTCAGCTGTTCGATGGCAGCAGGGCGGTAGACGTCGGCCGAGACTGTCAGCACCTTCTTCTTGCGCCGCTCGATCAGGTGCTTGGCCAGCTTGGCCGTGGTCGTGGTCTTGCCGGCGCCCTGCAGGCCTGCCATCAGGATGACGGCCGGCGGCTGTGCCGCCAGGTTGATGTCCGAGACCCCTTCGCCCATGGTCGCGGCGAGTTCCTTGTGGACGATGCCCACCAGCGTCTGGCCAGGATTCAGCGAGCCGGCCACTTCCTGGCCCAGCGCCTTGTCCTTCACGCGGGCAATGAAGTCGCGGACGACCGGCAATGCCACGTCGGCCTCGAGCAGGGCCATGCGCACCTCGCGCATCATGTCCTGGACGTTGGCTTCGGTGATGCGCGCCTGACCGCGCATGGTCTTGACCAGCTTCGACAGGCGGTCGGAAAGGGCGGATGCCATGAGGTGGAGATGCCGGTTGTGGCCCCGCAAGACGGCGCGGCCGGTGATTACACTGTGCGCATGATTCTATCGACGCCCCTCCCCACGCTGGCCCCCATGGGTGGCCTGCTGCTGGCCGTGGTGGCGGCGGTGCTGTACGCACTGGCTGCATTGCCGTCCGGACTGCTCAAGCGCATGTCGGCGGCGGCGCTGGTGGGCGGCTGGCTGATCCACGGCCTGCTGCTGGTGGTGGACATCGGCGGTATCGGACAACCGATGCCCGGCACGCGACTCGGTTTCGCGCCGGTGTTGTCGATGACCGTATGGCTGGTGATCGCCGTCTACAGCATCGAGGGCCGACTGGTGCCGCTGCCGCCCATCCGGGTGCTGCTGGGGGCTTCAGGCGTCGCGGCGGTGCTGCTGACCCTTGTGTTCCCGGGCGAATTGCGGCCCCTGTCTTCGGCCCTTGCGCCGCTGCACTTTGCGCTGGGCGTGGGGTCCTACGGCTTGTTCGGTGCCGCGGTGGTGCATGCGACCTTGCTCGACCGCGCCGAGCGGGCGCTGCGTGGGGGAGGTTCAGGCGGGCGTGGCGCGCTCGGCATGCCTTTGCTCCAGCTGGAGCGGCTGACCTTCCGCTTCGTCGAGGCCGGGTTCGTCGTTCTCACCGCAACCCTGCTGCTGGGTGTGGCCACTGCGCAGCGAAGCGACTGGTTCCTGGACCACAAGACGGTTTTCTCGTTCCTGGCCTGGGGCGTGATCGCCTCTTTGCTGGCTGGCCGGCATTTCCGCGGCTGGCGGGGCCGCCGGGCCACCCGCTGGTTGTACGTGGGCGCCGGGCTCCTGCTGCTGGCCTATGTGGGTTCACGCTTCGTCATCGAAGTGCTCATGGCGCCATCGGCAGGCCACTGAGCGTGACTTCTCATCCTGTCGCGCGATGAAATACCTTGTCCTGCTTCTGATCCTGGCGGTGGTCGTCGGCTGGTTCTTCGGCCGCGGGCGTCGCAAGGTCGAGCCGCCGGCCAGCACCAAGGCGGCGCCGCCCGAGGAAGTGCCCCAGAAGCGGATCGAAATGCTTGCCTGTGCGCACTGCGGCGTGCATCTGCCGCGCAGCGAAGCCGCATTCGACGTTGCCGGCCGACCGTTCTGCACGCCTGAACACCGTGTCGCCGGGCCGAACTGAACCAGCCGGCCCTGACTCGGCAGCGGCTCCCAGGCCGCCAGAACCGGGCGAGAGGCGTCAAGGCGATCGCCGGCACGACGACCGGCGACAGCCCCAGGGCCGGCGCCGTGACGACTCCCTGTTCGACAGCCTGGGCGATGCCGACACCCGGTCGCAAGAGGGCGAGTCCATCTTCGATCCGGGCTGGCTGGCTGCTGGCGATAGACCGGCCGACAGCCGGCTGCAGCGTCGCCAGGCCCGCCTTGCCGCGGCCCGGCAAGGCAGTGCGCTCACCCGGGTCCTGCGCACCTATTCCGCAGCGCGTGCCGCGATCGGGCTGGGCCTGGTGGCGGCGCAAGGTGCAGGCGCGCTGTTCGGTACCGGTACCTCGGAATGGGTGACCCTGCTCAGCATCGGCTACGCCGTTCAGGCCATCACGCTGTGGCTGCTGCCACGTTTTCGGGCGCGCATGCTGCCCGGTGGCGCCCAGGCCCGCATGAGGCCATGGCTGGCGACCCTGGGTGTCGACCTGGTGTGCTTCAGCGCGCTGCACGTGCTGGCCTTGAGTGCCAGCTTCAACTACGGTGCCTTGCTGGCTCTGCCGGTGTTGATGGCTGGCGTGCTGACATCGCGTCTGACAGCGCTGGGCACGGCTGCTGCAGTCGCCCTGCTGCTGCTGGCCGTGGCCTGGGTCGGGGGTGCCAGTGTCGGGAATGCGCCTGCGCTGCTGCTGCAGTCGGGCCTGGTCGGGCTCGGTCTGTTCATCATCACCTTGCTGGCCGGCGAACTGGCAGGTCGGCTGGCACGCGAGGAGCTGGCGGCGCGGGGCAGCATGGAACTGGCCCGCCAGCAGGCGCAGCTGAACCGACTGGTGATCGAGGAGATGGTCGACGGCGTGCTTGTCGTCGACAGCCGGCTCAGAGTGCGTGCAGCCAACCCGGCGGCGCGTGCCTTGCTGGTGGAGCAGGGGCTGTGTCCACCTGCGCCGTTCCTGTTGAACGCGAACCCGGCCTGGGCGGGTTTGGCCGATGCCATCCAGCAAGCCCTGGGCGTGAACGATTGGCCCGAAGCCGGGCGCGAACTGGCCATCGCGTTCGGCCAGGGGCATGTGCGCAACCTGCGCATGAGAGTGCGCTTCCTGCGCGCACGCGCACTCGGGCAGCTGGGCGACGACGACGCGCCAGCCACCGGTCGTGACGCTGGCAGCCGCGAGCCCGTGGTCGTGGTGCTGCTGGAGGATGTGAGAACCGCGCAGGCCCGCATCCGCCAGGAGAAGCTGGCTGCGATGGGCCGGGTGTCGGCGGGCGTGGCGCATGAGATCCGCAACCCCCTGGCCGCCATCGCACAGGCCAATGCGCTTTTGCTGGAAGACCCCTTGCCACCTGCCCAGCGGCTGCTGGCGCAAATGGTGGCGGACAACGTCGAACGCCTGAAGCGGCTCGTCGACGACGTGATGGAGGTGGCTCCGGGCAGCACGCCTGAAGCGGGCTGCATCGACGCCACCGAGGTCGTCGGCCACATCGTGGTCGACTGGGCGCGCACCGCTGGTGTCGGTCTGGGGGCCGACAGTCGCCTGAGGTGCGAGCTGCCTGCTCAGCCCTTGGGCGTGCGCTTCGACCCCGAGCATTTGCGTCGTGTGCTGGTGAATCTGCTGGACAACGCTTCGCGGCATGCCAGCCAGCAGCCAGGGGCGATCTTTCTGCGCCTGGCCGCGCGCGATGAAGCCTTGGCCGTGCTTTCGGTGCTGAGCGACAGCCCCCTGATTCCACCCGAGGTGGAGCGATATCTGTTCGAACCCTTCTTCTCGACGCGCAGTCGCGGTTCGGGACTGGGCTTGTACATTTGCCGGGAACTGTGTGAGCGGTACGACGCGAGCATCGAGTACCGGCCGCGTCCTGCCGCCGAAAGACTGCGCAACGAGTTCAGCGTGGAGATGACCCGCGACACCCTGCCTTCGCGGTATGAAGTTCCACCCCTTCCGCTGTCTGCATGAACAACTCTCCGAGCCCTCGCCTGCTGGTCGTCGACGACGAACCCGACCTGCGCACGCTGTACGAACTGACCCTCGTTCGTGAAGGCTACGACGTCGAGTCTGCGGGCACCGTGGAAGAAGCCTGGGCGCTGCTGCAGCAGCGCGGCCCCGAGGGCTTTCAACTGCTCATCACCGACATGCGTCTGCCTGACGGCACCGGCCTCGATCTGCTGCGGCGTCTCGAAGCCGCGGGCCGGGGCGAAAAGGGCATCGTCATCACGGCCTACGGTTCGCCCGAGAACGCGGTCGAGGCGCTGAAAGCCGGCGCCTATGACTACCTGACGAAGCCTGTCGACCTGCGTCAGTTCCGTGCCGTGGTCGCTTCGGCGCTGGGCCGGCCGCTGGCGGCGCCGGGTCTGCGCTTGCCCTCGGCCCGGCTTGCAGTTCCGCAGCAGCCATGCCACCCGGCGCTGGAGCGCATGGCCGGAGCTTCCGGCGCCATGCAGGACGTGCGGGAGATGGTCGAGAAAGTGGCTCGCAGCATGGCGCCAGTGCTGGTGCAAGGTGAGTCCGGCACAGGCAAGGAACTGGTCGCAAGGGCCATCCATGAAGTGTCGCCGCGAGGCGCGCAGCCCTTCATTGCCGTCAACTGCGGAGCAATCCCCGAGGCATTGCTCGAGGCCGAGTTCTTTGGCTATCGCAAAGGCGCCTTCACAGGTGCGCAGGACGACCGCGAAGGCTTCTTCCAGGCGGCGCAGGGCGGCACGCTCTTCCTGGACGAGATCGGCGACCTGCCGCTGCAGATGCAGAGCAAGCTCCTGCGGGTCATCCAGGAGCGTGCCGTCAGGCCCGTGGGTGCCGTCGCCGAGACCCCCGTCAACGTGCGTCTGGTCAGTGCCACCCACAAGGACCTGGGGGCCGAAGTGCTGGCCGGGCGGTTTCGGCAAGACCTGTACTACCGGCTGAACGTGATCCGGATCTCCGTGCCGCCCTTGCGTGAACGCATGGCCGACCTGCCGGCAATCTGCCGCGCGGTGCTGGAGCGCATCGCCCGGGACGCGGGTGTCTCGCCCATGCCCACGCTCATGCCCGACGCGCTGGATCACCTGGCCCGTTATCCGTTCCCCGGGAATGTCCGTGAACTCGAGAACCTGTTGCACCGCGCCGTGGCGCTGGCCAGCGGCCCGATGATCGAACGCGGCGACCTCGGACTGCCTGGCTCGCTGCTTGACGAAGCAGAAACCGCGGACGTGGCTGAACCGCAGCCTGCTCCCGTGGCCCAGGGACCCTTGTCGCCAGGGCTGGCGCTGCAGAGCCTGGTGTTGCCCAGCGACCTGGCGGCCTATCTCGACGGCGTGGAGCGCGACATCCTGGAAGCCGCACTCGAACGCCATCGCTACAACCGGACCGCGGCAGGTGCCAGCCTGGGGCTGTCCCTCAGGCAAATGCGATACCGCATGGCGCGGCTGGGCGTGGGCGGGCCGGCAGGGCCCGCAGACGCCGCGGCTTAGCGCCGCAAACTGGCTGCAAACGCCCATCTGGCGCGGCTTCATCGACGCCGAGGCAGGCTGGCCGCGGAGATGGCGCGGGTCGCTGCATGAACGCAGCAGCGAGGCTCGGTGCGACTTGCAGCTCGATTCGGAAAAACACTACCCGTAGTGGCTTGTGAGTCACCCTGCCCCCATATATAGTGCTTTGTCCGGGGTCGGGGTGGTAAGCTAACAGGTGGTTCAGGCAAGGGCTACAGCCAATGTCAGTAGACAAGGGTGAGGCGTATCAGGGTCAAGCCCACACGGGCAGTCGGGCAGCTGACAACCCTGCAGCAGGCTCAGTCTCGTGCATGACACCGATCAGCGTCGCGGGCGCCGTCCCGGCATGAGGTAACTCTTATCACGCCGTCCCGAGGCCCCCGATATCCGGTGCAGCCAAGGCATGCACCAGAAGCTTGACCACACTGACCAGTCCGCCAGCCTGTTGCCCCATCCGCTGGCTGGTCACGAACCCATACCCCAACAAACACAGACAGAAGGGAAGCTCATGCAAACCGCTCATGCCATGACCACTGAAAGCGCGGTCGCGCCACGCGCCGTGTCCGCTGCCGGTCCGACACCGGCCGCATCGGCCTATGCCGGCTACCAGATCATCCGGCGCAACGGTGCCGTGGTCGGCTTCGAGCCCAACAAGATTGCAGTGGCCCTGATGAAGGCCTTCCTGGCCGTGCACGGCACACAGGGTGCGGCCTCGGCCAGCGTGCGCGAGACCGTCGACCGCCTGACCGAAAGTGTGGTTCGGGCCTTGCTGCGCTCGCGGCCCGGCGGCGGCACCTTCCACATCGAGGATGTGCAAGACCAGGTCGAACTGGGTCTGATGCGCAGCGGCCAGCACGACGTGGCGCGTGCCTACGTGCTTTACCGCGAGCGCCGTTCCCAGGAGCGGGCGCGGCAGGTGGCGCCGGTGGCCGTCAAGGCGGCCGAACTCTACGTGCTCGAAGGTGGCCAGCGTGTGCCGCTGGACATGGCGGCCCTGCGGGCCCTCGTCGAGTCCTCCTGCGAGGGCCTGGGCGCCGACGTCAAGGCCGAGCCGATCCTGGCCGAGACCCGCCGCAACCTGTACGACGGCGTGCCCATCGACGAGGTCTACAAGGCCTGCATCCTGGCCGCACGTACGCTCATCGAAAAAGACCCGGCCTACACCCGTGCCACCGCCCGACTGCTGCTTCACACCATCCGCCGCGAGATCGTGGGTGGCGAGGTCACGCAAGCCGAAATGGCGGCACGCTATGCCGACTACTTCCCCCAGTACATCAAGAAGGGCATCGGCGCTGAACTGCTGGACGAGAAGCTGGCGCAGTTCGATCTGGTTCGCCTGGGGGCGGCCATCGATGCCAGCCGCGACCTGCAGTTCGACTACCTGGGTCTGCAGACCCTGTACGACCGCTACTTCCTGCACATCGATGAACAGCGCATCGAGATGCCGCAGGCCTTCTTCATGCGTGTGGCCATGGGCCTGTCGTTGAACGAAATCGACCGCGAAGCCCGTGCCATCGAGTTCTACAACGTGCTGTCCAGCTTCGACTTCATGAGCAGCACGCCCACGTTGTTCAACGCCGGCACGCGCCGCAGCCAGCTGTCCAGCTGCTACCTCACCACCGTGGCCGACGATCTGGACGGCATCTACGAAGCCCTGAAGGAAAACGCGCTGCTCAGCAAGTTCGCAGGCGGTCTGGGCAACGACTGGACGCGTGTGCGTGCCCTGGGCAGCTACATCAAGGGCACCAACGGCAAGAGCCAGGGCGTGGTGCCCTTCCTGAAGGTGGTGAACGACACGGCCGTGGCCGTGAACCAGGGCGGCAAGCGCAAGGGTGCGGTCTGCGCCTACCTGGAAAGCTGGCACCTCGACCTGGAGGAGTTCCTGGAACTGCGCAAGAACACCGGCGACGACCGCCGGCGCACGCACGACATGAACACCGCCAACTGGATCCCCGACCTGTTCATGCGCAGGGTGCTCGACGGCGGGCAATGGACGCTGTTCAGCCCCAGCACCACCCCGGACCTGCATGACCTGTTCGGCGCCGAGTTCGAGCGTGCCTACGTCGCCTACGAAGAAAAGGCCGACCGTGGCGAGATCAAGCTCTTCAAGCGCATGGCCGCTCGCGACCTGTGGCGCAAGATGCTGTCGATGCTGTTCGAGACCGGCCACCCCTGGATCACGTTCAAGGACGCCTGCAACGTGCGCAGCCCGCAGCAGCACGTGGGCGTCGTGCACAGCTCCAACCTGTGTACCGAGATCACGCTGAACACCAGCGACACCGAGATCGCGGTGTGCAACCTGGGCAGCGTGAACCTGGTGCAGCACTTGAAGGACGGCGCAATCGATCAGGTCAAGCTCAAGAAGACCGTCGGTACGGCGATGCGCATGCTCGACAACGTCATTGATATCAATTACTACGCCGTCAAGAAGGCCCGCGACAGCAACCTGCGGCACCGGCCCGTGGGTCTGGGGATCATGGGTTTCCAGGACTGCCTGTATCAGTTGCGCGTGCCCTATGCGTCCGACGCTGCCGTCGAGTTCGCCGACCGCAGCATGGAAGCCGTCTGCTATCACGCCTACTGGGCCAGCACCGATCTGGCGGCCGAGCGCGGCCGCTACAGCAGCTACCGTGGCAGCCTGTGGGACCGCGGTGTGCTGCCGCAGGACACGCTGGACCTGCTGGCCCAGGCCCGGGGCGGGGCGCAGTACGTGCAGGTCGACCGCAGCGTCACGCTGGACTGGAATCTGTTGCGCGCGCGCATTGCCGAGCATGGCATGCGCAACAGCAACTGCGTGGCCATCGCGCCCACGGCCACCATCAGCAACATCATCGGTGTCGACGCGTCCATCGAGCCTTCGTTCGGCAACATCTCGGTCAAGAGCAATCTGTCGGGCGAGTTCACCGTCGTCAATGAATACCTGGTGCGCGACCTGAAGCGCCTGGGCCTGTGGGACGACGTGATGGTGATGGACCTGAAGCACTTCGACGGTTCTCTGCTGCCCATCGACCGCGTGCCCGAAGAACTCAAGCGCCTGTACGCCACGGCTTTCGAGATCGAGACACAGTGGCTGGTGGAAGCCGCGGCTCGACGCCAGAAGTGGATCGATCAGGCGCAGTCCCTGAACATCTACATGGCCGGAGCATCGGGCAAGAAGCTCGACGAGACCTACAAACTGGCCTGGCTGCGCGGCCTGAAGACCACCTACTACCTGCGCACGACCAGCGCGACCTATGCCGAGAAATCCACGGTTGCGCCCGGGGCCATGAACGCTGTCTCCAAGGGTGGTGGCATGCCAGCAGCCACCATGGCTAGCACTGCAAGTGCAGTGACAGCCGCCGCCAGTGAACCCGCGAGCGACATCAAGTTCTGTTCGATCGACAACCCCGACTGCGAAGCCTGTCAGTGATGCAGCGGCAGTGATGTCGGCCATCTCCAGGCCTGCCACCGATGCCGCGCCACAACAGCATCAAGGCCTGAATGTCAATCAACGCTTGGTGTTCGCGAGCAACACTCAGATAATTCATTAATAGGAAGTCAAAGCATGCTGGTTTGGGAAGAAGACACCACGAGTGAAGTCAAGGGCTTGGCCGCAAAGCCGGTGCCAGCGCCGAACGTCGGCGTTACGGCGCCCGCCGGTGCCGTGGCCGCCAAGCTGGTCTTGCCGATGCCAGCGGCGACCGCAGCTGTTCCCGGCCCGGTCAGTCCGGAAGCCGGCAGCAGATTGAGGGTGAAGGCCTCAGACAAGCGCATCATCAACGGCCAGACCGACGTCAACCAGCTGGTCCCTTTCAAGTACAAGTGGGCCTGGGAAAAGTACCTGGCCACCTGCGCCAATCACTGGATGCCGCAAGAGGTGAACATGTCGCGTGACATCGCGACCTGGAAGGACCCCAACGGCCTGACCGAAGACGAGCGCCGCATCGTCAAGCGCAACCTCGGCTTCTTCGTCACGGCAGATTCGCTGGCAGCGAACAACATCGTGCTGGGTACCTACCGGCATATCACCGCTCCGGAGTGCCGTCAGTTCCTTCTGCGTCAGGCGTTCGAAGAGGCGATCCACACCCACGCCTACCAGTACATCGTCGAAAGCCTGGGCCTGGACGAGGCCGAGATCTTCAACGCCTACAACGAAGTCAAGTCGATCCGCGACAAGGACGAGTTCCTGATCCCCTTCATCCAGGCGATCATGGACCCGCACTTCCATACCGGCACGCCCGAGACCGACCAGCGCTTGTTGAAGAGCCTGATCGTGTTCGCCTGCCTGATGGAAGGCCTGTTCTTCTATGTCGGGTTCACGCAGATCCTGGCGTTGGGACGTCAGAACAAGATGACCGGCGCGGCCGAGCAGTACCAGTACATCCTGCGCGACGAGTCCATGCACTGCAATTTCGGCATCGACCTCATCAACCAGATCAAGCTCGAGAACCCGCATCTGTGGACGGCGGCGTTCAAGGCCGAGATCGTCGCGTTGTTCGAAGAGGCCGTTGAGCTGGAGTACCGCTACGCCGAAGACACCATGCCACGTGGCGTGCTGGGCATGAACGCCAGCATGTTCAAGGGCTACCTGCGCTACATCGCCAACCGGCGCGCCACGCAGATCGGCCTGGACGCGCTGTACCCGAACGAAGAGAACCCTTTCCCCTGGATGAGCGAGATGATCGACCTGAAGAAGGAGCGCAACTTCTTCGAAACACGCGTCATCGACTATCAGACTGGCGGGGCACTGGCTTGGGACTGAGCGTGAAGCTCATCCGGCCCGCGCAGCCGCAACCCCGTCGTGTTTCGGCGCGGCGGGTCACGTGAGAGATCAAGAATCCAAGAATTGCGAGCCAAGGCAGGCACCAGACCACATTCATGCCGAGCTTGCTGTCCCATTCGTCGCACCGAGGCGACCGTCGACGGGCAAGAGCCCGAAAACAGACCATCGGACGATGAATCTCCGGACCCTTAGCTGGGGTCCGGTGCCATTTGCAACTTGATCAAGGAGATCGTTATGGCAACTGCGAAAAAGGCCGCTCCGGCCAAGAAGGCCCCCGCGAAGAAGGCCGCCCCTGCGAAGAAGGCCGCTCCGGCCAAGAAGGCTGCACCGGCCAAGAAGGCGGCTGCGAAGAAGGCTGCACCGGCCAAGAAGGCGGCAGCGAAGAAGGCCGCTCCGGCCAAGAAGGCGGCACCGGCGAAGAAGGCTGCAGCCAAGAAGGCCGCGCCAGCGAAGAAGGTGGCACCGGCCAAGAAGGCGGCACCTGCAAAGAAGGCGGCGGTGAAGAAGGCGGCTGCTAAGAAGCCTACTGCCAAGAAGGCAGCAGCCAAGAAGGTCGCCAAGAAGCCTGCTCCTGCAACACCTGCTGCACCTGCTGCGGCTCCAGCCCCCGCAAAGACTACTCTCAATCCCGCAGCGGCTTGGCCGTTTCCCACTGGAAACAAGCCCTGAACTTCGACGGAGCTTACGCCTAGTGCGGAGTGAGTTGACGTTGTAGGATCTAGCCCAGCTCATGCTGGGCTTTTTCTTTGCCTGTTTCGGAATGAGGTTTATGTCCTAACTGTTGGGGGAGCCGTGGTCGCACCATGCGTTATTCGACTTGACAGAGCGATTGCTGAAGCAACCGGCGAGTTAGATAAAGCATATCTCCTTGCAGAGAAAGGCTGCTATCTAGCCCGCATTGGGGAGTACTCTGCAGCGGAAAGGATAAGGAGCGAACTGCGTCGAGGTTTCGGCGATAGTCGCGATCTTAAGGCCACCGTGCTCGTGATGCTGCTTGAGGGTTTGCAGAGCTACTTTCAATCTTTGGGTGGAAATTCCAGAGACCGCATAATGCGGGCGCAGTTATTGAGCAGGGCTTCAAGGAACCAAGAATTAACTGCATTGACGTCTGCCTGGTTAGCCCATATTCAGTTTCAAGAAGGCAGTATCGGTGCTGCAATTGAAAGCATCCACGTTGCTGTAGGCGCAATAGAGGTTGGGCACTGGGCAGCCTTGGGGAGAATTTCATCTGTCCTAGCCGATGTTTTCCTTACAGTGGGAGACGCTGAATTAGCTAGACGTTGGTACGCCCATGCGCGGCACGCCGCAGTTCAATACGGAGACCAAGCGGCTCTGGGTGCAATAACCTATAACCAATCTGCACTGCGGCTCTTTGACCTGCGGCTCATTCAAGCGATAGGCTCGACAATCGATTTGCAGACCTTGCAGTTGGCCGAATCTGAGGGTAAGAGTGCGTTAAATTATCAGATAGCGTCAGGGGTTACTTCTCTTGGGCACCTTCTTACTGGCGTGCAGGTAAGTGTTGAGATGCTTAAGTCGAGGTATGACGAAGCGCTGCCATTGCTTTCAAGCCTGTTGTTGGACGAAGAACTTCCCCAGAGCTATCAATATCGCTCAGTTTTGCTTTCAGACGCAGTTTTGTGTTGTGCGGCATTGGGATTAATTTCAGATGCAAAGAAATACTGGTCACAGTTGGTGGCTCAGGATCTAGAGATTTTGCCGCTGGACGATAGAATAATTGTGATTTCGAACCTCAACCGAGGAGTAGAATGTGCGCCAGAGGTATTTGAAGGGTCTTACGCCGTGAGAAGTATTGGCGATTTAGCGCTTGAGCTCTCAAAGCAGAGAGCTAATTTTATAGAGAGTTTGACTTTGTTCTCGGATATTCCGCAAGCTTTGCGCTGGTAAAGCAATGACAGTGATGCACGGGCCCGCCGACTTGGCCATCCTGATGGGCTCCTCCAGCGACTGGGAGACCCTGCGCGCCGCCGCCCAGCTGCTGGACGAGTTCGGATTGCCCTACGAAAAACGCGTGATCTCCGCGCATCGCATGCCGGACGAGATGTTCCGGTATGCCGAGACGGCCGCCGGACGAGGGTTGAAGGCCATCATCGCGGGTGCCGGGGGGGCTGCCCATCTGCCGGGCATGCTGGCAGCGAAAACGACGGTGCCGGTGCTGGGTGTCCCGGTTGCGAGCAAGCAGTTGCTCGGTGTCGACTCCCTGTACTCCATCGTGCAGATGCCCAAGGGCATTCCCGTGGCCACCTTTGCGATCGGGCCCGCCGGTGCCGCCAACGCCGCCTTGTTTGCCGTGGCGATGCTCGCCACCAATGACACGCAACTGCACCAGAAGCTGCTGGCTTTCCGAGCCAGGCAGACCGCAGCAGCGGTCGAGATGACCAAGGACCTGAATTGAGCGCCAATGACAACCGGGCTGCAGCGGCCGTCATGCTCGGCGTCCTGGGCGGCGGGCAACTGGGCCGGATGTTCGTCCACGCCGCGCAGGCCCATGGCTTTCGCGTCGTCGTGCTCGAGCCTGACGTTCACAGCCCCGCTGCTGCCGCCGCTGACGCGCATCTCGCGTCGCCCTACGACGACGCCGATGCCTTGGCCGAACTGCGGTCCCTCTGTTTTGCCGTCACCACCGAATTCGAGAACGTTCCCGCCCAAGCCCTGGGCGAGCTTTCGGCTACCGGTCTGGTGGTGTCGCCGCCGGCTGCTGCAGTCCAGGTGTGCCAGCACCGTGCGCGCGAGAAGCAGTGCTTCGTTGCCGCCGGTGTGCCCTGCGCACCGCATGCCCTCATCTCCTGTGCATCGGACCTGGATCAACCCGGGTTGGCTGCCCTCTTGCCCGGCATCCTGAAGACGGCCACGCTGGGCTACGACGGCAAGGGCCAGGCCACGGTCAGCACGCTCGTCGAACTTGCTGCGGCCTGGGCTGCCATGGGCCAAGTCGAGTGCGTCCTGGAACAGAAGCTGCCGCTGGCATTCGAGATCAGTGTCGTCGTCGCGCGCGGGCGCGACGGTGCCGTGGTCCACCTGCCAGTGCAGCAGAACCTCCACCGTCAGGGCGTGCTCGCGGTGACGCTGGTGCCGGCGCCGGATGTGCCGGCGGCCACGGCAGATCTGGCGGTGGCATGTGCCACGTCCCTGGCTCAGGCTCTGGACTACGTGGGTGTGCTGTGTGTCGAATTCTTCGTGCTGGCCGATGGCCGACTCGTGGCCAACGAAATGGCCCCGCGTCCGCATAACAGCGGCCACTACAGCCTGGACGCCTGCGATCAGTCGCAGTTCGACCTGCAATTGCGCACCCTGGTGGGCTGGCCCCTCTCTGCGCCGCATCAGCACTCGCCCGCGGTGATGCTCAACCTGATGGGCGACCTCTGGTTCAGCGCGGGCGATGCTTCGCCGCGCAGCCCCGACTGGCCCGCGGTGCTGGCCCTGCCGGGCGTTCATCTGCACCTCTATGGCAAGGCAGAGGCCCGGCGTGGCCGCAAGATGGGCCATCTCACGGTCACCGGTGCAAGCTTGGCAAGGGCGCGCGACACCGCCGCGCGCGCCGCTGCGGCGCTGGGCATCGCAGCGTTCTAGCCAGGCTGGACACACACGGTGCCCTTGCTGTCCGGTGAATCGTCGGCCGATGTCCAGGCCTGCGCCCGCTATCTGGCGCAAGGGCAACTGGTCGCGTTCGCCACCGAAACCGTGTATGGCCTGGGTGCCGATGCCTGCAACGACGATGCCGTCGCGTCCATCTACGCCGCCAAGGGCCGGCCGGTGGGCCATCCGCTGATCGTTCATGTGGCCAGCGTCGACGCGGCTTTGGCCTTCTGCCCGACGCTCGGATCGAGTGCGCAGCGCCTGGTGGCCGAATGCTGGCCTGGGCCGCTGACCGTGATCGTGCCCCGCAGGCCCGGCGTCGCCCGTGCTGCGGCTGGTGGACAAGACACGGTCGGTCTGCGCATGCCGGCGCACCCGGTGGCGCTGGCTTTGCTGCGCGAGGCCGCGGCCATGGGCGTGATGGGCGTCGCGGCGCCCAGCGCGAACCGCTTTGGCCGGGTCAGCCCCACGACGGCTGCCCATGTGGTGCAGGAGTTCGGCCCCTCGCTGTGGGTGCTGGACGGCGGTGCCTGTGAGGTTGGCATCGAGTCGACCATCGTCGACTGCACGCGGGAGCCCCCCTCGCTGCTGCGCCCAGGCCAGATCGGCCGTGCCGCGCTGGAAAGGCTGCTGGGCTCGTCCCTGGGCAGTCGGGACGCCGCATCGCCGCGCGCACCCGGCACCCTGTCAGCACACTACGCACCGGCCGCTCCCGTACGCCTGGTGCAGGCGGCCGACCTTGCCGCGGTGCTGGCGGCCCTGCCGCCGGGCGGGCAAGGCGCCGCGGTATATTCGCGCGAATCCCATGCAGGGGTCGCCGGCGTGAAGGCATGGCGGCATTTGCCGGACACGGCCGCAGCCGCGGCGCATGACCTCTTCGGCGTGCTGCGCGAATTCGACGACCAGGGTGTGGATTGCATCCTCGTCGAAATGCTGCCTGCCGAGCCCGAGTGGGAAGGCGTGCTTGACCGTCTGCAGCGTGCCGCTTCTGCCTGAGCTGTCGTTCAATCCCCGCGTGGTCCTTTCCCTGACCTTCCTGCCCTTGTCCCGCCGATCCCCGGAGCCCCGATGACTTTCAGCAGCCAGGCCCAGCGCCTGCTTCAGCGCCTGACGCGGCGCCTTCCAGGGGCCCTCTTGTCGCGCGGTGCCGCAGCGGCCACCGCCGCCCTGCTGACGGCCTGCGGCGGCGGCACTTCTCAGGTCGAGGTCTTCGAGCCACTGCGCTATTTCGCGTTTGGTGACGAGATGAGCGCTATCGAGCCTGACGGCCGCAAGTACTCGGTCAATGGGCTCGACAGCAGCGGCCGGATCGACTGCGCCCAGCAGCCCATCTGGGTGCAGCAGGTCGCCAGTTCCTATGGTTTCGTTTTCGCCGAATGCAACCCCACGTTCCAGTCCGACACCAATGCGCGCATGCTCGCGCGCGCGGGTGCCAGGGCCGCCGACGTCACGGCCCAGGTCGAAGCCCAGGTGGCTGCAGGTGGTTTCCGCGACAAGGACCTGGCCACGGTGCTCGCAGGTGCCAACGACGTGCTCGACCTCTACAGCCAGTACCCGGCACGTTCGGAAGCCAGTCTGCTGGCCGACGCCCGGGCGCGTGGCGCGCGGCTGGCGCAGACGGTGAACCGCCTCGTCGGCCTGGGCGTGAAAGTGGTGATCTCGACCGTGCCCGACATGGGCCTGACGCCATTCGGCAAAGCCCAGAGACGGGCCTTCGAGGACATTGACCGGTCGGCCTTCCTGAGCCGCTTGACTGCGGCTTTCAACGAACAGCTGGGCGTGTCGGTGTTGCTCGACGGCCGCTTCGTCGGCCTGGTCCAGGCCGACCTGCAGTTTCAGGCCATCGAACGTGCGCCGTTCGGCTTCGGTGTCGCCGACAACGTCACGCCGATCTGCACCGTGGCCCTGCCGCAATGCACCACGTCGACGCTCGTCGCGGGCGCCGATCCCGCGGCCTTTCTCTGGGCCGACGACACCCGTCCTGCAACGGCAGGGCACGCACAGCTGGCCCAGCTGGCTGTAGACCGCGCCCGCCGCAACCCGTTCTGACCGCGCCGTGCCCCGCGCTGGCTGATTCAGCGCAGCGGCGCGTCGCGCAGGGTCCACTGCACCAGCGCGTCCAGCGCTGGTCGCGCGCCCCCGGCCTGGGCATGGTTGACGATGGCCACCAGCACGTAGCGCCGGCCGCTGTTCGACAGCACGTAGCCCGCCACGCCAGCCACGTCGCGCAGCGAGCCTGTCTTCATGTGGGCCCGCCCGGGGGTGGCACGGCTGCGTCGCAGGGTGCCGTCGACGCCGCTGATGGGCAGCGACGACATCAGCTCGCTCATTACCGGGCTGTCGTAGGACTGCAGCAGCAGCTGTGCCAGCAGCCTGGCGCTGATGCGGTTCTCGCGCGAGAGTCCCGAGCCGTTGTCGACGACGATGTCCGCGGCCTCGTCACCCAGTCGCGACTGGAGCCAGGTCCGCAGGTTCTCGCGCGCGCTGTCCATCGTGGCAGGTGCGCCTGGCGCTGCCTGCAGTGCCAGCGTCAGGAACAGCTGCTGTGCCATCACGTTGTTGCTGAACTTGTTGATGTCGCGCACGGTGTCCAGCAACGGCCGTGAAGAAAACTCGAAGCTCGGGGGCATGCCGGCCGGCGGCGGGCCGCTGCGCACCGTGCCGGTGAGGGTGCCGCCCATGTCGCGCCACAACCCGCGCAGCAGCCGGGCGTCGAAACTGGCGGGATCGGGGTCGGCCACGGGCCAGTTCAGCTCGCCACAGCTGCTGGCATAGCTGCCGGAAAAACGGGTGCGCAGGGGCTCGAACTCTGCTTTCAGCGCACCCCGCCAGTCGCCACAAGGTCCAGGCGCCAGGGGCACGCTGCGGTCGACCTGCTGGCCGGCCAGCGGCGGCTCCACCAGCACCAGCGCCCGATGGCCTGCCGGGTCGGGCACGAAGCTGTAGATCTGGCTGCGCAGGTTCAGCAGCAGGGCCGCCGGGCCCACGTTGTAGGGGCGCAGCGGTTCGCCGTCGAAGGCTGCAGCGTCGGCTGTGGGCACGGCAAATGCGCTCTGGTCGAGCACGATGTCGCCGCGGATCTCGCGCACGCCCAGTTGCTGCACTCGTCGCAGCAGCAGCCACAGCCGTTCCTGGTTCAGACCGGGGTCGCCGCGGCCTTGAATGTGCAGGTCTCCTTCGAGTACACCCCCCTGCACGCTGCCGCGCAGCCACACGGGGGTCGACCAGGCCCAGGCCGGTCCCAGCCGGTCCAGCGCTGCGGCCGTGGTCAGCACTTTCATCAGCGAAGCCGGGTTCACGGGCTGGCTGGCCTGTCGTTCCAGCACACGTTGCCCGGTGCTGGCGTCGTGCACCACCACCGACAGCGAGCTCAGCGGCAGCTGGGCGCGCTGCAGGGCGTTCCGCACTTCGGGCGGCAGTGCCCGGCCGTCTTCGGCGTCGGCAGGCGACTTCGCCACGGCGCCGCCGCTCGTCATGGCCAGCGCCAGCCAGATGGCCGAAACAGCGCGTCGATGGCGGAATGGCAGATGGAGTGTCATGGGTTCTCGGGTCGGACGCTGCGGCATGATGTCACGGCTAAACTTGGCCGCATGCCCTCTACGCCCCCTGCGTCCGTGTCCCGGCGCGCGTTCTGGACCGGTGCGTGGTGTGCGGCAGCGGTGCTGGTGATATGGACCTCGTTCATCCTCGTGGCTCGTTCCAGCGCGACGCGCAGCCTGACCCCTTTCGACATCGTCTGGTTGCGGTTCGCCTTTTCCGGTCTGCTGGTCCTGCCTTGGCTCGTCTGGCGCTGGCCGCGCTTCAAATCCGGCCTGGGCCCCGACTCGCGGCTGGCGCTGCGGCGCGGCATGGTGCTGGCCACCACGGCCGGCGTGGGTTACTGCCTGCTGGCCTACACCGGCTTCTTCTACGCCCCGGTATCGCACGCGGCGGTGCTGCTGCCGGGTTCGCTGCCGCTGTGGACCGCGCTGCTGGCCTGGTTGTGGCTGGGCGAATCGCTGAGCCGTGGTCGTGCCATCGGCCTGGGCTTGATCGCCATGGGCGGCTTGCTGGTGGGTGGTGCCAGCCTGCTGCAGGCCTTCGACGGGGGCGACACCTGGATGGGCGACCTGTTGTTCATGGCCGCCAGCCTGACTTGGGCGAGCTACGGTGTCCTGTGCCGCCGCTGGCGCATTGGGGCGGTCGACGCGACGCTGGTCATCGCCCTGGGCTGTTTGCTCAGCTACGTGCCGCTTTATGCCCTGGGTGTGCTGGCCGGATGGGTGCCCAGCCGGCTGGCCACTGCACCCTGGGGCGAGATCGCTTTCCAGGCGGTCTACCAGGGCGGCTTCGCGATGCTGGCGGCCGGTCTGGCCTATACCCATGTCGTGCAGACTTTCGGCCCGCTGCGCACCACCATGTTGACAGCCCTGGTGCCGCCCGTGGCGGCACTGCTGGCCGTGCCACTGCTGGCCGAACCTCTGGGCCTGGCCGCGGTGGGCGGGCTGCTCTGCGTGGGCCTGGGCCTGCTCGTCGGGCTGCGGGCCGCTGCCCCGGCGCAGGCGCTGCCGGCAGCTCGGACGGCAGCATGAACACGACGGGGCGTATCCTGGACGGGCACGACCGCATTCGCTCGTCAGGCGCTACTGCCGCGCCGGGTCCGGCACTGCTTGCCTTCGACACGTCGACCGAGCAGTTGTCCGTGGTCGCGAGCTGCAGCGCCGGCACGCTTGGCAGCAACGGTGCTGGTGGCGCGCTGGCCTCGGCGGCACTGCTGCCCCAGGTGCAGGCCCTGCTGGCGCGGCTGGCGCTGCCACTGGCGGCCCTGGATGCCATTGCTTTCGGCCAGGGGCCGGGTGCCTTCACGGGGCTGCGTACCAGTTGCGCCGTTGCCCAGGGGCTGGCTTATGGGCTGGGCTGCCCCTTGCTGCCCATTGACAGCCTTCTGATCGTTGCCGAGGACGCGCGTGCGCAGGCGGGCGCCCGGGCAGGTGAGAGCTTCGATGTCGCCGTGGCCATGGACGCCCGCATGGACGAGGCTTACGTCGCGCGCTACAGGCACACCGCCGCGGGCTGGCAGACGCTGCAGGCCCCGGCCTTGATGAGTCTGGCCGGCTTGCGCTGCGCCTGGGCCGAGGCGCCTGCGCCGGCCTGGCGCGCCGGGTCGGCCTGGGCGGCGTTCGGTGAACGGGTGGCCAGTCAGCCCGGTGCGATGCAGTTCGACCGCGAACAGGACCGGGCGGCGGCCCTGGGGCGGCTTGCCACTGCGGCCTGGACCGCCGGCGCAGCCATCGACCCCGCCGCTGCCTTGCCCAGCTATCTGCGCGACAAGGTTGCGCAGACCACGGCCGAACGGCAGGCGGTCCGTGAAGCCCGGCAGGCAGGCCAGGCATGAGCGCACCCGGCTGGATGCTGGCGACCGCCGCGCGTTGCGCGTCCGCAAAGCTTGACCGATGAGCGCCCGGCCCAAGCCCGTTCAGACGCGCCGGGGAATGACCGTGCGTGACGTCGATGCCGTGGTCGACATCGAAGCCCGTGCCTACAGCTTTCCCTGGAGTCGTGGCAACTTCATCGACTCGCTGGCAGCCGGGTACGGCGCTGAAGTCCTGCACGTGATGGAAGCAGGGCAGGTGACGCTGGCCGGCTACTTCGTGGCCATGCCGGGCGTCGACGAACTGCATCTGCTGAACATCACCGTGGCGCCCGACTGGCAGGGCCTGGGCCTGGGCTGGGGGCTGCTGCAGGCCGTCGAACTGATGGGCCGGCAGCGCGGTCTGCCGCGACTGTTTCTGGAAGTGCGCCAGAGCAATCACCGGGCCAGGGCACTGTATCGGCGCTTCGGGTTCAGCGAAGTCGGTCAGCGGCGTGGCTACTACCCGGCCCCCGCAGGCCGTGAGGATGCGGTGGTGATGCGGCTGGACTGTGAAGGCGGTGCCCGATGAGCTGGTCCGAACGCCAGGCCCTGATGCTGCAGGCCATGGGTTTGCGCCTGTGGGTTCCTGCGGCGTCGGCAGAAGCGTCCGAACTCGAGACCAGGCCCCAACCCGGGGCGGCGGCCTTGGCTCGGGAGCCCGTGGCGGCGGTCGTCCCCCCCGCCGCGCGGCCCGTTGCCGTTCACGTGGTTGAGCCCGACGCCGTGACACTGCCTGCAGTGCAGCCACTCCCGGCGACCGACACTGCAGGCATGGACTGGCCCGCCTTGCGCGATGCCGTCGCCGCTTGCCGGTCATGCGGACTGTGCGAAACCCGTACCCAGACCGTGTTCGGGGCCGGCAATCCACAGGCCCACTGGCTCATCGTCGGTGAGGCGCCCGGGGCCGAAGAAGACAGGCGTGGCGAACCTTTCGTCGGTGCTTCCGGACAGCTGCTGGACGCCATGCTGCTGTCGCTGGGCCTGTCGCGGCTGGCCGACAGCAGCGACCCGGCGCGAAGTGTCTACATCGCGAATGCCCTGAAGTGCCGGCCGCCGTCGAATCGCAATCCGCAGCCCAGGGAAATGCTGCAATGTGCGCCATTCCTGCAGCGGCAGATCGAACTGCTGCAGCCTCGGGTCATCGTTGCAATGGGTCGCTTCGCCGCCCAGGCACTGCTGCGAAACGAAACGCCGTTGGGCCAGCTTCGTGGGCAGGTTCATCGGGTCGGCCAGTGTCCGGTGGTCGTGACCTATCACCCCAGCTACCTGCTGCGCAGCCCTGGCGAAAAGGCCAAGGCCTGGGCTGACCTGTGTCTCGCTGCCATGACCGTGGATTCACGAGGCCCATGAAAAAAAGCCCGCCGAAGGCGGGCTTTTCGGGCGACAACGCCAGAGCGCTGGGATTCAGCGCTGGGTGCTGCGCCGGCGGGCGTAAGCGCCGATGGCCAGCAGACCCGCGGCAAACAGAGCGTAGGAGGTGGGCTCGGGGACTGCGACCACGTAAGCACGGTCGACCACGATGTCCTTGGCAAACACGCTTTGAGTCACGCCTTGCGGGCTGAAGGCAAAGCTGAAGGTGGTGGCGCCAGCACCGATGGTGACGGTGGTGGCGAAGTTCCTCCACACCCCTCCCGGCGAAGATCCGTCCACCGTGACGGCAGCAAAACAGGGACCGAAGCAGACGCTCAGCGAAGCATCAGCCGGATTCACCAGGCCGTTTTCGGGGATGAAGTAGTCGAAACCGACGAAGTAGGTACCAGCGGCCACGAAGGGCAGGGTCTGGAACACCGTGGCGGGTGCGGCGTCGTCCACGAAATAGAGCGCCTGCGTTCCCACCGGGTCAGGGCTGGCGCCGATTCCGGTCAAGGTGTTGGGGCCCACCACCGTCCCGAAGGGTGCAAACGCTGTGCCCGTGCTGGGCACCACTGAGGGCGGAAACGAATTAGGAACGATCTGGAAGGCGGTCCAGGAAGGAATCGCCGTGCCGAGGGGGCCCGCCTCGAAACTGCCGTTGCTGAGCAGGTTCTGGGCAGAAGCCATCAAAGGCAAGGCAAGTGCGACGGAAACGAGAAGCTTTTTCATCATGCAATCCCTTGAAAGGTAGATACCCTTGCTAACAGTCTGAGACAACTCTCCGCCCTTGTCACCCCCTGTTCAGGGGTGCAGTAAGGGGATCACTGCGCGAACGAATTCACGCCTCCGTTGGATGGTTCACCAGACTGGGTCCGCCGTGCGCTGTAAGCCCGCGCGCTGAGCTTGGCCAACAGATCTTACATGGCGACACGTTGTTCCCGGTGCCTGCCGTCAGTGTGCATCGGGCGGGCCTGCCAGACCAACCCCGGGTTTGAGTGTCTGCGGCCTTCCATCGCCCTGCGCCGGGGCATAGCGTGGAATTCCGGACAGTTTTTCAGCCGCCCTGACCGTCGGTTCCCGGTTTCGCCTTCTGTTTCCGGGGGCGTTGCCACCCAGGCACCGTTGCCGCACGGGCGCGTGCGACGGTCAATTGCCCACCCGGCGCGTTCCTGGTCAGCGTGGAGCCGCCACCGATGGTGGCACCTGCACCCAGCTCGACCGGGGCAACCAGCACGCAGTTGCTGCCCACGTGCACGTCGTTGCCGATCACGGTGCGGTGCTTGTTCGCGCCGTCGTAGTTGGCCGTGATGCTGCCAGCCCCGAAATTCACGCGTTCACCGACCGTGGCGTCGCCCAGGTAGGCCAGGTGGTTGGCCTTGGCGCCGCGGGCCAGAGTGGAATTCTTGACTTCGACGAAGTTGCCGATGTGAACTTCCTCACCCAGGTCGGCGCCCGGCCGCAACCGGGCATACGGGCCGATGAGCGCCCCGGCTCCGACCACGGCTTCATCAATATGTGTGAAAGCGTGGATCACGGCTCCGGCGCCGATGCGGGCCTGGCGAATGACACAGTTCGGGCCGATGCGCACGCCGTCGGCGAGCAGCACCTCGCCTTCGAAGACGCAGTTCACGTCGATCTCCACGTCGCGGCCGCAGTTCAGCGTTCCGCGCACGTCCAGGCGCGCGGGGTCGGCCAGGCGCACGCCTTGCTCGTCCATCAGCGTCTGGGCGATGCGCTTTTGCAGCTCGCGTTCCAGTGCCGCGAGCTGCGCGGCGTCGTTCACGCCGGCCACTTCGGTCTCGTCGGGCGTCACCTGGGCCAGCACGGGCATGCCTTCGGCGACCGCCATGCCGACGACATCGGTCAGGTAGAACTCCTGCTGGGCGTTGTCGTTGCGCAGCGCGCCCACCCAGCGCTTCAGTGCAGCGGTAGGTGCGGCCATGATGCCGCTGTAGACCTCGGCGATGGCGCGCTGTTCGGGTGTTGCATCCTTGTATTCGACGATGGCCTGCACCGCGCCCTGCGCGTTGCGCACGATGCGGCCGTAGCGGGCGGTGTCGGCGGGCTTGAAGCTCAGCAAGGCCAGGCGTTCGCCGCCGCTGGCCTGAAGCAAGGACCGGGCGCTGGCGGCGCTGATCAGCGGTACGTCGCCGTACAACACCAGGGTGACGGGCTGGGCGTCGTCCAGCAGCGGTGCGGCCTGCAGCACGGCGTGGCCGGTGCCGAGTTGTGGCATCTGGCGCGCGAAAACGGCGCCACTGGGGGCCGCTGCAGCTTCGACGAGATCGGCCTCGTGGCCGGTCACGACGACGGTGCGTGCCGCCTGCAGCGCCGCCGCGGTGTCCAGCACATGCTGCAGCAGCGGCCGCCCGGCCAGGCGGTGCAGCACCTTGGGCAGGGCCGACTTCATCCGCGTACCCTTGCCTGCGGCCATGATCACCACGTTCAGCGCCATCGAATTGCCTCGTTGTGCAGCCGCGCATGCGGCCAGATGCCGGATTATCGGTGTCGGCCCAAGCGGCGCGAGCCGCCTCGACCCTGTCCAAACCCCGTTCAAGAAAGCCCTGCCATGAAGATCGCCCTCATCATCGAAAACAGCCAGGCCGCCAAGTCGGACATCGTCCACGGCGCGCTCAAGTCCGTGGTCGAGCCGCTGGGCCACAGCGTGCACCACTACGGCATGTATGCCGCCGATGACAAGGCCTCGCTCACCTATGTGATGAACGGCCTGCTGGCCGGCATCCTGCTGAACAGCAAGGCCGCCGACTTCGTCGTCACCGGCTGTGGCACGGGCATGGGCTCGATGCTGGCCTGCAACAGCATGCCGGGGGTCTTCTGCGGGCTGGTCATCGACCCGACCGACGCCTTCCTGTTCGGTCAGATCAACGACGGGAACTGTCTGGCCATGCCTTATGCCAAGGGATTTGGCTGGGCGGCCGAGCTGAACTTGCAGGACTGCTATCGCAAGCTGTTCGAAGTGGAACGAGGCGTCGGCTACCCGAAGGAGCGCGCCGCCATCATGGCCAGGAACCGCGGCATCCTGAAGGACCTGAAAGGCGCCGCGTGCAAAGACATGCTCAGCGTGCTGAAGGCCGTGGACCCCGACCTGCTGAAGGCCACCGTGGCCGGCGAGAAGTTCCAGGAACTGTTCTTCCCGAACTGCCAGGACGAGGCAATGGCCTCCCACCTGCGGGGCCTGTCGGGCGCCTGAGCCCGGGGCCGGCGCCCGGCTACGGACCGGTGTCTGGCGGCGCTGTGGTGCGGCGGGCAAGGCCGCGCGCGTTCGGGTACCCTGCGGCATCATCATGACCACGCCAACCAGCACCAATAGCCATACCCTTCGTGCGAGCGCCCGCGCCGCCCGCTGGGTGTGCGTGGGTCTGGCCGTGGCCTTGATCGCCGGCTGCGGCGCCCTGCGTCTGGGTTACAACACGGCGCCCCAGCTCACCTGGTGGTGGGTCGACGGGCAGATGGACTTCAGCAGCGCGCAGTCGCCTGCGGTGCGGCAGTCCGTCGACGGCTTCTTCGACTGGCATCGGCGGACCCAGTTGCCGGAACTGGTGGCGCTGCTGGCGGCGGCCCAGCCGGTTTTCACCGATTCGATCACCGGCGAGACCGCGTGCAAGTGGTTTTCCCGCGCCCGCGAACGGCTGGAACCCAGCATCGACCGCGCCCTGCTGGAGATGGCCGAACTGACGCCGACGCTGGTCGAGGCCAATTTCAGGCATCTCGAACAGCGCCAGGCCAAGTCCATGCAGGAAATGCGCGAGGAATACCTGCAGGCCGACGCCGCCCAGCGTCGTGCCGAGGCCGGCAAGCGCACCCTCAGGCGCGTGGAGCAGGTTTACGGCAGCCTCGACGAACCGCAACGACGGGTCGTCGCCGAAGGCCTGGCACGCTCGCCTTTCGATCCCGAGCTCTGGCTCGCCGAGCGTCAGCGCCGCCAGACCGATACCGTGCAGACCCTGCGCCGGCTCGTCGCCGAAAAGGCCGACCGTGACGAGCGCATCGCCGCCTTGAGGGCCCTGGCTGAACGCACCCGGACTTCACCCAATCCTGCCCACCGCGACTATCAACGCAGGTTGACGGCCTACAACTGCGAGTTCGCCGCCCAGATCCACAACGCCACCACGCCGGCACAGCGCTTGAAGGCGCAGCAGCGAGTGCAGGGCTGGGAAGACGACCTCAGGTCGCTCATTTCGTCGTCGGCAGCGCCACAGTGACGCGACGCGGGTTCAGGCCGAGTTTCGGGAAATCCAGCAGCGCTGCCTCGAACATGGCGGCCTGCAAGCTGGGGTCGCCGCGATAGGCGCCTTCGTTGGTGGCGCGGGTTTCATAAAGCGGCTTGCCGGTGGCCCGGTCCCGGATCAGCAGAGCCACCTCGCGGTCGTAACGGATGGTGTCGGTGTAGGCCAGGCTCCAGCGCGGCGACAGCACATGCCCGCGCCGCCAGTAGCCGAAGCCGCCCGACCACCACAGCCGCTCGTCCCAGCGAGAGTCTTCTGTGCGCTGCGCACGCGCGCCCACCTGAACCAGCACCTCGGGTTCCTGGCCGGCGGCCACAGGCTTGAAGCCGGCCTTGGCCAGGGCCGGCGCGGCTGCGGCTTCCAGGGCCGCGCTTTCTGCGGCCAGGGCCTGCTGCGACGGCAGTCTTTCGAAGGCATAGGTGCCCGGGCTGCGTCCGGCCGGCCATTCGCCGAAGCTGGACACTTCGCTGTTCACGCTGGTGAGCGCGGCGCAGCCGCTCAGCAGCAAGGCGGCCAGGCCCAGGGTGCCCAGCGTGGCAAAGCTCGGCAGATTCATCGTTTCATTCCTCCGAAGCCAGGGGTTCCAGCCGCAGACCCTTCGCGAAGTTCATGGCCTGCAGCCCACGCGGCGTGGCGGGCAGCGCAGGGGCGCAGGGTTCGTCGTCGAAAGCCTTGTCGCCGTCTGCCGTGGGCACGCCCGTCGCTTGGAGCGTGGTGAAGGGGTAGAGGTTCCGGTCGAGCATGTGCGAAGGTGTCACGTGCGTCATGGCATGAAACAGGTTGTCGATGCGGCCGGGGTACTGCCGCTCCCATTCGTGGATCATCTTTTTCACCTGCACACGCTGCAGGTTGTCCTGGCTGCCGCACAGGGTGCAGGGGATGATGGGAAATTCGCGGTGCTCGGCCCAGCGCTGCAGGTCTGTTTCGGCCACGTAGGCCAAGGGCCGGATGACGATGTTCTTGCCGTCGTCGCTGACCAGCTTGGCCGGCATGCCCTTGGTGCGGCCGCCGAAGAACATGTTCATCAGCAGCGTCACCACCATGTCGTCGCGGTGGTGGCCCAGCGCGATCTTGGTCGCCCCCAGCTCGCCGGCCACGCGGTACAGGATGCCGCGGCGCAGCCGGCTGCACAGGCTGCACATCGTCTTGCCCTCGGGCACCAGCTTCTTGACGATGCTGTAGGTGTCCTGGTTTTCGATGTGGAAGGGGATGTCCAGCCGGGCCAGGTACTGCGGCAGCACGTGTTCCGGGAATCCAGGCTGCTTCTGGTCCAGGTTGACGGCGATGATCTCGAAATCCACCGGAGCACGCTTGCGCAGGCTGATCAGGATGTCGAGCAGGCTGTAGCTGTCCTTGCCGCCGGAGACGCAGACCATGACCTTGTCGCCAGGCTCGATCATGTTGAAGTCGGCGATGGCCTGGCCCACCTGGTGGTGCAGGCGCTTGCTGAGCTTGTTCGTCTCGTGCGCGGCGCGGCGCGGGTCCTTGGGGGTGCTGGCGCTGGTGTTTGCGCTGATGTCGGTGTTCATGACGATGCTCGGTCTCCACGGGCGGCTTCGACTTCGACGGCGACGCCGTCGCAATCAGGAAAGATGCCTGGCTTGACCACGCGCACACGCGCCTGGCGCACACCGGGCAAGGCCAGCAGCCGGTTGGCGATGCGCCCGGCCAGGGTTTCCAGCATGTTCACGTGCGGGCCTTCGGCTTCCTGCTTGGCGATGTCGCGCAGCTGCGCGTAGTCCAGCACATGGTGCACGTCGTCGCCGGCGGGCAGGGTGGGGGCGTCGGGCAGCAGGGCCTCGACGGTGATCAGCAGCTGCTGGCGCGAGCGCAGCTCGTGTTCGAGGATGCCGACACTGGCCTGCACGCGCAGGCGGTCGATGCAAAGGGTTCTCATGCGGTGGACTCTGGGGACTGAAACGCGAAATCGCGTGCCGCCGGGGCCAGGTGGCTGCCGGCGTCCACCAGCAGGGTGCTGCCGGTGACCGATTGATTTTCCAGCAGGAAACGCACGCTGCGTGAGACATCTGCCGCGGCCACGCCGCGCTGCAGCGGCGTGGCCGCCTGCAGCTGTGCCAGCCGGCTGCTGTCGATCATGTCGCTGCCCAGCGTCAGGCCCGGGGCCACGGCGCATACCCGCACCCGCGGCGCCAGCGCCTGCGCCAGCACCGTGGTGGCAAATTGCAGCGCGGCCTTGCTCAGCGTGTAGGACAGGTGGTCGGGGTTGGGGTTGAAGAGCTTCTGGTCGAGCAGGTTGACGACCGCGCCGCGCGCTTCGGGCCCGCGGGCGGCCAGCGCGTCGAACAAGCCGCGTGCCAGCACCACTGCCGGGGCGGTGTTGGTGCGCCAGTGCCGGTCCATCGCCGCGTAGCTGAAGCTGTGCACGTCGTCCACCTCGAACAGCGAGGCGTTGTTGACGACCGCGTCCAGCCGCCCGCACGCCGCCACCACGGCGGGAACCAGGGCCTGGCACGCGCCCTCGTCTGCCAGGTCGGCGTGGAAGGTGCGCGCGCCACCGCCGAGCTCGCGCGCGGTGTCCTCGGCGTCGCCCGGGCTGCCGCGGTAGTGCACGGCCACCTGCCAGCCGTGGGCGGCCAGTTCCAGCGCGATGGCGCGGCCCAATCGGCGGCCCGCGCCGGTGACGAGAACCACGGGTGCAGAAGTCATGAGCGAGTGCATTCCTACAATGCCGGCGTGGCCGGCGAAACCCCAAGCAACCAGGCAAGGCAACCGGTCAGTTTATCGACGCTGATCGGCCGCCGCATGGCGGCCTCGGCCGGCTGGCTGCCCTTCGACCAATTCATGGCCCTGGCGCTGTACGCGCCCGGGCTGGGGTATTACGCGCGTGGCGACCGGCAGTTCGGCCACCTGCCCGGTCCCGGCGGCAGCGACTTCGTCACCGCGCCCGAGCTCTCGCCCTTCTTCGGCGCTGCTGTGGCACGCCAGGTGGCGCAGGCACTGGACGCGGCGCAGGCCGACGAGGTCTGGGAGTTCGGCGCGGGCTCGGGCGCGCTGGCCGAGCAGGTGATGGCCACGCTGGGCGCGCGGGTGCGCTGCTACCGCATCGTGGACGTGTCGGGCGCCCTGCGCGCCAGGCAGGCGGCGCGGCTGGCGCGGTTCGGCCAGCAGGTGCAGTGGCTGGACGAACTGCCGGACCGCCTGCGCGGTGTGGTGCTGGGCAACGAGGTGCTCGACGCCATGCCGGTGCAGCTGCTGCGCTTCGACGGCGCGGCCTGGCACGAACGCGGCGTGGTCGAAACCGCTGCCGGCTACGCCTGGCAGGACCGCCCGACGGCCTTGCGCCCGCCCCTGCCCGATGCCTGCTTCGTGCCCGGCGCCGTCACCGAGATCCACCTGCAGGCCCAGGCCTTCGTGCGCACCCTGGCCGACCGGCTGGAACGTGGTGCTGCGTTTTTCATCGATTACGGCTTCCCCGAGGCCGAGTACTACCACCCGCAGCGCAGCGGCGGCACGCTGATGTGCCACCGTGCCCACCGTACCGACACCGACCCGCTGGTGGACGTGGGCGACAAGGACATCACCGCCCATGTCGACTTCACGGCGATGGCGCTGGTGGCGCAGGACGCCGGGCTGGACGTGGCCGGCTACACCAGCCAGGCGCGCTTCCTGATGAACTGCGGCCTGCTCGATCTGCTGCAGACGGCCGACCTGCGCGAGCGCGCCAACGCCCAGAAGCTGATGACCGAACACGAGATGGGCGAGCTGTTCAAGGTGATCGCGTTCACGCGCGGCCTGCCCGGCTTGCGCCCGCTGGGCTTCGCGGCGGGCGACCGCACGCACACGCTGTAGGGCAGGGCGGCGTGCGCTGGCTGATCGTCTTCCTGCTGGCCTGCCTGCTGTTCAATGGCCTGAGCCACTGGATGCGCAAGATCGGCCTGGGTCGACTGCCCGGCGACTTCAGCTTCCGCTTCCGCGGCCGCGACTGGCACATTCCTCTGGCGAGTTCGGTGGTGCTCAGCGTGCTGATGATGGCGATTGGCGCGTTTTTCTAGACTGCAAGAGAGCCCACAGCCGCCTTGGAGGGCGGCTGGGCGGTGGATAGCGCCTGGGTCCAGGGGCTTGCTGCCGCAGGCCGCCGGGTTTACGCAGCGAACTGGGCGCGGACCGGCTGAACCGACTCGTCTGGCGGGGGCCGCGCGTTCAATCTTGGGTACAGGCTCACTGGCGGTGCTGAAGCGACTGCTACGCCCACCGATCCGCAGCTTGCCTTCAATCCGCCGGAAACTGCACCTCCAGCGGCTTGCGCTCGGGGTCGGACAGGAACCTCACATAGGTTTGCACCGCCAGCTTGTACTGCGCAAAGCTCACCGCGCCGCCTTCGCCCTGGCTGTACAAGCCTTCGAACCAGACTTTGTCGCGGGTGACGTACGTTACCCAGGCGTTGCCGTCGGATTCGATCTTGTCGGTTTCGCCGTCTTCGATCCGTCGAATCTCATCCAGCGCGGTTTTGCCAGAACCTGCTGGGTTCTGGATATCGGATTGGATGGCATCAGCCATCATGAAAAACGCGGGTACAGGGTTTCCCTCGCCGTCCAGGACGTCGAATGTCGACCTAAACCTCGTTTCCCCCTTTTCGGGGACCTGTTGCCTGGGCCTGAGTCGGAGAGTCAGCATTCCGTGTTTCACTTAATCTCCCAGCGGATAGAAGGTGGTGCGCTGGTTTCGCGGGTCCCAGTGGAAGTTAACCTCGATGCCGCTGGGCGAGAAGCCAAACAGGCCAGCTCGGTTGGGCCTTGGCGCAGCCACTTTGTGGGCCTCGGTCACCTCAAACTGAATGCGGGCCCGCGACCAGTCGGCTGGAAAGAAGGTCGAATCTCTCCGCTTGTCGATCCAATCCGCCCTGGAGGGATCCCAAACCTGAACAGGCGCTTCATACGTTCCGTTCGGATTCTGCTTGATCTGCCCCAGTGGGTTGATGCGCGCACTGCCTCCCGCAGCGGGTTCCCAGTGGTAGCCGGTAGCCCTGCCTGCTGCGTTTACCTCCCCTGCCAGCACATGGTCCCAGTCGAACCTGTGGTCCAGCGCCACACGTGGGTCGGTCTGGGCGATGAAGAAGGCATCGCGGCTGATGTCCGGCTGCACGCCTGCATGGCGCTGCAGGTCGCTCTGCAGCAACGCCCCGTTGCTGGCATTGGCCCTGCCTTCCGCTGTCACGGGCGTGCGGCCCATGCGTGCTGTCGCAGCACCCGCGGCCACCGCGCTGCCGGCTGCCCCTCCGCCTTCGATCATCACCCGCGCTGCCAGGTTCGCACCGTCCATTGACATGGCCGTGCCGGCCAGGGTGCGCGCCACCTGCGCATCAGTGACGAGGCCGTAGTAGACCGAATCGCCTGCCCAGGGTTGTCCGTCAGCAGGCCGTGTCAGTTCCTTGTAGCGCTGAGCCACGGTGGCCAGATCAGCAGCGCGCTGCGCCCAGAAGGCTGGGTCATCGTTGGGTGGCAGGTCGCTGTTGCGCACGTGCGCGTAACGCAGGATCTGCTGGATCTCGGTCTGGCTTTCGGGCGCTGTGCTGGAGCTCGCATTGACCGCTAGGGACGCAGTCCCCAAAGCTATAGGCCCTGGAGCTTGCGAATCCCCTGTGGGGTTTGCCGTGCTCGTGGCGGCCGCCTGCTGCTGCGCAAACTGCGTTGCCAGTTGCTCGCCCCGAACCGCCACGCTCGCAGACACCTCCACGTTGGCCAGCACAGCGCCGTCTGGTAGGTTCAGTGTCTGGCCAGCCCGCAACTCATGGCGTGAGGGCAGGCCGTTGTATTGCGCCAGGCGGTCCAGTGTCCGTGGGTCTTCGGTGCCAGCGATGCCAGACAGCGTATCTCCAGGTCGGACAGTCACCGCGCGCTGGGTAAGCTGCCCTCCAGACTCGGCATCTCGCCGCGCCAAGATCGCATCGTTCTGTCCGATCCACTCCTGGCTGCGCCGGGCGTCATGAGCGTTGTCGCTCTCGATGTCCGAGCCATTGCGATGACCCGCATCGCTCCACGGCCCGGTTCCTTGCAATTCGCGCCCGGTCAGGCCCTGCTGCACATCACTGACCAACCCGTGAACTAACGTCAGCGCGAACGCATGGCCCGGATCATCCGGGTTGCCCAGCAGGCTCACCGCACTCTGCGCCACGCGTGCAAACTGCCGCAGCGCACCGGCCTCGGTGGCGCTGATGGGGGTGTCGCCGGCTTGCAGCCTGCTGATCTCCAGCTCCATCCCGCGTGCGACTTCCGCGCCCAGGCTTTGCGCCAGCCCGGCCGTGAATCCGTCCTTGAACTCGCCGCCGGTGATGGCGGTCAGCGCGCCTTGCAGCGTGGCCTGGC
>LNFM01002168.1_pt1 | contig 59819 bp, 63 predicted proteins | sample 596031 | NCBI WGS metagenome assembly LNFM01 (sample SAMN04254537, study PRJNA301005) | activated carbon metagenome | isolation source: dual media filters at the Ann Arbor, Michigan drinking water treatment plant | place: USA: Ann Arbor | reverse complement strand
CTGCACCGCCAGCGATTTCACTTCCGCCGCGACCACCGCGAAACCGCGTCCCGCCTCGCCGGCGCGCGCGGCTTCGATGGTGGCGTTGAGCGCCAGCAAATTGGTTTGTCCGGCGATATCGCTGATCAACTTGACGACGTCGCCGATTTTCTGCGCGCCGGCCGAAAGCCCGGCGATTTCGGCGTCGGTCGATTGGGCTTCGTCGGTGGCCAGGCGGACGATGTCGCTGGTGTGCGTGAGTTGACGGCTGATCTCGGAAATCGAGTGCGACAGTTCCTCGGCGGCGACCGCGGCGGTCTCGACATTGGCGCTCGCTTCATTGAAGGCCTGCACCGCGCCATCGGCGCGCTGCGAGGTGCGGCCGGACGAGCCGAACAGGCTGTCGGCGGTCGAGCGCATGGCGGTGGCGCTGCCGCTGACGCGCGACAACAACTGTTCGACCATCGGACGGAAGGACGAAATCGCGCTCTCGATCGCGGCGCGGCGCTGTTCGTGATCGCGAATTGCGGCGCGTTCTTCCTCGGCGCGGCGTTGTTCGGTGACGTCTTCGTGCGTAGAAACCCAGCCGCCGCCGGGCAAAGGTTCATTCTTGGCGAGCACGATGCGGCCGTCGCTCGCCTGGACATGAAACGGCGTGCTCTCGCCTCTGCCGATGCCGTCCAGGATGCGCTTGCAATAAGTATCGACATCTCCGGACAACAGGCCGGTGTCGACGCGGTGCCGGATAAGCTCGTGCAGCGTGCAGCCGGGCTTCACGATATCGGCCGAAAGGCCGTACATGTCGAGATAGCGCTGGTTCAAAAGCGTGATACGGCCCTGCGCATCGAACATGTTGAGGCCCTGCGACATGTTGTTGAGCGCGGTCAGCAGTTGCAGGTTCTGCGCGCTCTGGCGGCGCTGCAGCACACCGATCACCAGCAGGAAGGCGAGGCTCAGGCCGGCCAGAAGGGGCGCCTGAGTGCCAAGCGTTTCGATGATCTCTTGAAGCTGCATGCTGACCCGCCGGTATGGTTCCACCGGATATTGGTCCTGAGCGATTGCGATATAGTTAACTTTGTTTCAGGAGGTTGCTTTGCGTCGGCGCGGCAACTGGGCATTGGCAAAGCGCGGCGAAAGGCGCTGCTCAAAACGAAGCGGAACTCCTGCCGTTAACGCGATTTCAAGGTTAACCGGGCCATAACGAAATCTGTCGCTTTGTCCGCGTCAGGACGGCAATTGCCGTGTTTCGTTGTGGTGTTGTGTGGCCCGAGTAAGATATTCATCGAAGACGGCCGGCCGGCGCAGGTTTGCGCCATCACGCCGCGTGCGCATCGGCATCGGAGCGCTGGTTCTTGCCGTGTTGCCCAATGCCATCGGATTCCAGGATCTCGGCGCGCTCCTGGCGCGCCAGCCGATCGTTACCGAGCGCGCGCGCGAGCACCTGATCGCGTCGCCCTTCGGCACCATTCACGCCGCGATGTTCTCGATGCCACGTCCAATCGGCACGGATATTCCGCCGCCGCCGGTTTACGCCCTGGCCAATTTCGATCCCGATGACATCGCCGGTTCGATCGGCGCGCAGCCGCTTGGCGATGCCAATGCGCCGTTGCGTTTTCCCACGGTCAACCGCAAGGCGAAGCGCGATTCGGCAATTTCGCGCGGCCGGGATCCGATGCCGCCTTTGCCGGAAATTGAAACCGCGCCGGAGCAGGTTGTTCATGCCGCGCCGGGCAAGGCTCAGGACCGCTTCGATGCGGTGCAGGAGATTGATCTTGCGCCGCGGCCGGCGAAGCCTGCGCCCGATGTCAAAGATCACAGTCTCGATCCGGAAGACGTTTACTTCGACGCCGACCCGCTGATGGCGAAGCGTGAGCGCATCGCGCCGTGGAAGCCGGGGGAGGCGCCGGTCATCCTTGCCCTGGTCGATCCCGACATCAAGCAGGCGGCGATCGCGCCGCAGCGGCCGGGCTCTATTGCCGAAGAAGGCGAAAGCATCGCCAGCAAAGGCGTCGTCACCGGCGTTGACCAGCATCCCCGTTCGCCGGCCGAGCGGTTGAAGCTTGCAGGCGCCGCGCGCGCCAAGGCCGACAAGTGCCTGGCCACCGCGATCTATTTCGAAGCACGCGACGAACCGGTGCGGGCGCAGATCGCGGTCGCGCAAGTCGTGCTCAACCGTGCCTTCACGCCTTATTACCCGAACGACGTTTGCGGCGTCATCTATCAGAACGATCACCGCCATCTGAAGTGCCAGTTCACCTTCGCCTGCGACGGCAAGTCGAAGGCGATCAAGGAACCTGAGCCGTGGGATCGAGCGATGAGAATCGCCCGCGAGGTTCTCGACGGTAAATTGTGGATGCCAGACGTCGCCAAGTCGACGCACTATCATGACGACTGGGCGCGGCCTTACTGGATCAGCGAGATGAAGAAGATGGACAAGCTCGGCGGCCTGATCTTCTACCGGCCGCGCAACTGGGGCGACGGCGCGAACGAACCGACTTGGGGAAACGCCAAGGTCACCGAAGCGGAAGTCAAAAAGCTGTAGGTTGAGTAGCCGGGGCGCGGGGCGGCGCCGCCCCGGGCCAATTGCCTTTTCGGCCCATAAAGCCACATTTTGACGGCGAGCCATGCGCCCAGTAAATGCTTGGGATCACGAATATTCGTTTCAGGAAGGCGGCCGGACCCTCTATGTTCCGGCCGGTTGCGGCGGTTAGTCGCGCATTTCGTTGAAGCTAATCCGACCGGAGCGTTCTCATGTCGATGCCAGCCGCCGCCGACAAATCGGTCCTCGCCACATGGCGAACGCCGCTCGTCATCATCATCTGCGGCTGCCTGGTGGCGATGATCGGCTTCGGGCCGCGCTCCTCGCTCGGCTTCTTCCTCACGCCGATGTCGCAAGCCAATGGCTGGGGCCGCGAGGTTTTCGCCTTCGCCTTTGCGATCCAGAATTTGCTGTGGGGCGTCGGCCAGCCTTTCGCCGGCGCCATCGCCGATAAATACGGCACCAACTGGGTGCTGTGTTTCGGCGCTATTCTCTACGCCGCCGGCCTCGGCCTGATGGGCTACTCGACGACGCCGGGCAGCCTCACCATCACCGCCGGTGTGCTGATAGGCTTCGGCCTGTCGGCGAGTTCGTTTACCATCGTCATTGGGGGCTTCGGCAAATTGCTGCCGGAGGAATGGCGCTCGATCGCTTTCGGCGTCGGCACCGGCGCCGGATCGTTCGGCCAGTTTTTGTTCTCGCCGCTCGGCGTCGGCCTAATCGACGCCTATGGCTGGCAGAACGCGCTGCTGGTTTTCAGCGGCGTGCTATTGCTGATTTTGCCTTTGTCGCTGGCGCTCGCGACGCCGCGCCGCGCGCCGGGTGCGCCGGCGCCGCTGGCGGGCCAGTCAATCAAGCAGGCTTTGACCGAAGCCTTCGGCCATCGCTCTTATGTGCTGCTGGTGCTTGGCTTCTTCACCTGCGGCTTCCAGCTTGCTTTCGTTACCGTGCATCTGCCGTCGTACCTGGTTGATATCGGAATTTCGGCTCAGGTCGGCGGCTGGACGCTCGCCACCATCGGCCTGTTCAACATCATCGGCTCGTTGCTGTCTGGCTATCTCGGTAATCGCATGCCGAAGCGCTACATCCTGTCGATCATCTATGCCGGACGGGCGCTATCGATCGTCATCTTCATCCTGATGCCGCCGTCGACCACGACGACATTGATATTCGGCGCGGTGACGGGGCTTCTGTGGCTGTCGACGGTGCCGCCGACGTCCGCACTGGTGGCGGTGATGTTCGGCACGCGCTGGATGACCATGCTGTTCGGCTTTGCCTTCTTCAGCCATCAGGTCGGCGGTTTCCTCGGCGTGCTGCTCGGCGGCTACGCCTTCGAATATTTTGGCTCTTACAATCCGGTGTGGTGGCTGTCGGTGTTCTTCGGCGTGCTGTCGGCCCTGATCAACCTGCCGATCGTCGAGAAGCCGGTGTTGCGTCCCGTGGGGGCTCCGGCCTAAATAAGCCTGCCCTATAAAAAGGCGGGGAGCAGGCGCGTGGCGACATTCAAGGCGATGGTGGTCGAGAAGACCGAGACCGGCACCAAGGCCGGGCTCGCCGATTTCGACGATGCCAATTTGATGGACGGCGACGTCACCGTCCGCGTCGAATATTCATGCGTCAATTACAAGGACGGCCTCGCCATCACCGGCAAGGCGCCGGTGGTGCGCCGCTTTCCCATGATCGCCGGCATTGACTTCGCCGGCACGGTCGAGAGCTCCAGCCACGCCGCCTGGAAGCCGGGCGATAAAGTCATCGCCAATGGCTGGGGGCTCGGCGAAACGCATCTTGGCGCCTACGCCGAAAAGGCCCGCGTCAAAGGCGACTGGCTGGTGCGGCTGCCGTCCGGCCTGAGCGCGCGCGAGGCCATGGCCATCGGCACGGCGGGGTACACGGCGATGCTGTCGGTGATGGCGCTGGAACGCCATGGCGTCACGCCGGCGAGCGGCCCGGTGGCCGTGACAGGCGCTGCCGGCGGCGTCGGTTCGGTCGCCGTCGCGCTGCTCGCCAGGCTCGGCTATTCGGTCAGCGCCGTCACCGGACGGCCGGAGGAGGGCGATTATCTTAAAGGTCTCGGCGCCAGCGATATTGTCGAACGCGCCGCGCTTTCCGGCCCGGTCAAGATGCTGGCCAAGGAACGCTGGGCCGGCGGCATCGACTCGGTCGGTTCCACGACCCTGGCCAACCTTTTATCGATGACCAAATACGGCGGCGCGGTCGCCGCCTGCGGCCTTGCTGGCGGCATGGACCTGCCGACCTCCGTCGCGCCGTTTATTTTGCGGGGAGTGTGTCTTTACGGCATCGACTCGGTCATGTGCCCGCTGCCCCGGCGCGAGGCGGCGTGGAGAAGGCTGGAAACCGACCTCGACCGCCCCAAATTAGCCGCCATGACCCGGGAAATCGGCCTTTCCGAGCTGCCGGACACCGCTGCGGCCATCCTCGCCGGCCAGGTGCGCGGCCGGGTCGTGGTCAAAATCGGGTAAACGGCGTTCAGGATTTGGCGACTTTCGTTAGGCATACTCGCTTTAGACTTTAAAGACGGGCCGCCTTTTGCGTAATCTTGGCCCGCGTAACGTGTGGCGTCAGTTGGAGTGCTGTGATGTTGCGTTTGGTTGCGTTGTTGGCCGGCCTGTTGGCCGCGCTGCCGGCCATGGCCGGCGAGATGAGCGCCGAAGAGGCGCGCCGTTTCGTGATCGGCAAAACCTTCAGCTACAACTGTTTTGAAGGCACGCGCGGCCAGGGCCGCGTGCACGCCGATGGCTCCGTGGTCGGCTCCATCCAGTTCCAGGGCGCCGGCAAGGTGCGTTATGCCGCGCTGCCGGCCAATACATTGCAGGTCAAAGGCGGATCGGTGTGCGCCTCGCTGCGCGGCATGCCGTTCGAGCCGTGCTTCAACCTGACCAAGATCGATGAGCAGACCTTCCGCGGCGCTATTTCCGGCCTCGGCTTTGCCTATTGCGAATTTTCCCGCCGCTCCGTGCGCGCCAGCGCCTCGAATGAAGACACCGGCCAGCCGCTCGGCCTGCGTTCGTCTTTGACGGCTGAAAGAAACTAAACGTCAATCCGCTTCTGCTCCGCGTTTAGCTCTTCGCCGGAAAGATCATGCAGGTTGTCGTCGCGTGCGCGTATAGTTTTCCGGCTGAGTCTTTCAGATCGCCTTCCGAGGTCGCCACGGTGCGGCCGCGATGAATGATGCGGCCTTCGGCGCGTACCGGCCCGGTATCGTGGCTCATGCCGCGCACATAATTGAGTTTCAATTCGAGCGTGGTCCAGGCGTCGCCTTTGTGCAAAGTCGAGAAGATGGCGCAGCCGAGCGCGGAATCCAAGAGCGTCGCGGCGAAGCCACCATGGACGCTGCCGATCGGATTGTAGTGCTGTAAATTCGGCTGGCCTTCGAAGACGACGCGGCCGGGCTCGGCCTCGGTCAGATGAAATCCCATGATCTCGCTGATCGGTGGCTGCGGCAGCGTTCCGGCGATGATGGCTTTGAGAAAGCCGAGTCCGTCATAGGATTTGAGGACATTCGAATCGACCACGCCGTAGGAATAGTCCGCCACTTTTGCCCCCGTTCGTTGCGTGACAAGTGTAGCGCAGGTCGCTACAGCAAATCGAGCCGGAACGGATGGCCTTCCATCGCCTCCTGCCCGCGGCCCAAAGCTTCGACCGCGCGCACCATGCGGCCGTCGCGCTTGAGCAGGCGGTCGGCGATGGCGACGATGCGGGTGTTCGGCATCGCCGTCGGCGAAGCGTCGCGGATGGCGCGGGCGATCTGTAATTCGTCGCGTTGCGGATTGCGCAGGCAGGCGATGGTGAAGGCCGCCGCGGTCGAACGGCTGATGCCGGCGAAGCAATGCACCACCATCGGCGCCTTGCGGTCCCACTGGTTGGCGAAAGCGAGCAGGCGTTCGACATGCTCGTCGGCCGGCAAGGTCTGGCCGTCCATCGCCTCGGCGATGTCGTCGAGGCCGAGGATCAGATGGTTTTGCTCGGCGATATGCACCGGCCGCTTGGCGCGGTCGGTCAGCCGCAGCAAGGTGATGATATGACTGGCGCCGGTCTCGGTGACGGTTGCCGGCATGCGCGCGAGGGAGCAGACGTGAATCATGAGGTCTATTTAATGCCGTCCGCGACCTTTGAAAAGAATTAGGCGCGTAACAATTTCTCGACCCGTTCCTTGAAGCGCCTGGCCGCGGTGGCGGCCGGCCAGGGCGTCAAATAATCGCGCTCCATGGCGGCGGAATATTTCGGCGGCGGTCCGAAAAACTTGCGCGCCTCGGTGTCTTCGAAGCCGGCCAGATGCGTCGATTCGAGATAGGCGGCTTGTCGGTCGGCGGCCTTGATCAGTTTCAAAAGACTTTCGGGCAATTTCGCCGGCAAGCCGAAGCGCACATGAATGGCGGCGAGCAACCGGTTCTCCACCACCTTGTAGCTGTCGCCGATCACCGCCTTGAACGGCGAGATCATGTCGCCGATCACGTACTCGGCGGAATCGTGCAGCAGCACCGCGAGCCGCCCGCGCTCATCGAGCGTCGACGACTTCTGCCGCGCCAAGGCCTCGACCAGCAGCACATGCTGCGCCACCGAAAAAATATGCGTGCCCTTGGTCTGGCCGTTCCAGCGCGCGACGCGCGCCAAGCCATGCGCGATGTCTTCCATCTCGACATCGAGCGGCGAGGGATCGAGCAGATCGAGCCTGCGCCCCGACAGCATGCGTTGCCAGGCGCGCGGTGCGCCCGTTTTTATCGTCTTGCTCATTTCCGCTTCGCGAGTTTATTGCACTTGGCGTGACAATGACACGTCACCAGATGGTCGTTGACCATGCCGACCGCCTGCATGAACGCATAAACAATGGTCGGGCCGACGAATTTGAAGCCGTGGCCGAGCAACTGCTTGCTCATTGCTCGCGAAATCTCGTTCTCGGTCGGCGTCTTCGAGCGGGCGCCGATCTTGTGGTCATGCGGCCGGCCGCCGAGATGGTCCCACAGCATTGCCGAAAATCCCGGCCCATTGTCCATGATCTTGAGATAAGCCTTGGCCGAGTTGATTGTGCCTTCGATCTTGGCGCGGTTGCGCACGATGCCGGCGTCATTCATCAGCCGCTCGACCTTCTTCGGCGTATAGCGGGCGATCTTTTCCGGATTGAAATCGTCGAAGGCGGCGCGGAAATTATCGCGCTTGCGCAAAATGGTGATCCACGACAATCCGGCCTGGAAGCCGTCGAGAATGAGTTTCTCGAACAAAGCACGGTCGTCCCATTCGGGCACGCCCCATTCGATGTCGTGATAGGCGACGTAAAGCGGGTCGGTTTTCGGCCACGGGCAGCGGACCAGGCCGTCGTCATGCGTGATCGCCCCGCTCATGACGAAGCCTTGTCCTCGCCCGGCCAGGCAAACGTCGCCCATTCCGGTTTCACCGGCCGGATCGGCACGCCGGCAGCGACGATGGGCGTCGCGCTGGCGAGCGCATCGCCGGCGCGGTCGAGCCGCAACAGCGCCAGCCCATGCCCGTCCGCCGATGAGCCCATGACGCCGATCTGCTTGTCGCCCACCATTACGGTTGCGCCTTCCATCGGCGCGCCGCCGTCATAGACGACCGGCACGACCCGGCTGCGCGCGGTCGAACGATGCTCGACGCGCGACACCACTTCCTGGCCGACATAGCAGCCTTTGTCGAAATCGACGCCGGCGAGCTGGTCCATATCGGCTTCGTGCGGGAAGGCGTCGTTATAGGAAAAGTCCTGGCCGCCGCGCGGCACGCCGAGCGCAATGCGGTGGGCGTGATAGGCTTCCGGCGCCACTAACGCCGCGCCGAGATCGGCGGCGGCTTCGGCTGCAAGCTCCGGCGGCACGATGATGCGCATGCCGAGCGCCGCCAGGCGCGGGTCGGCGTAGCACAGGCCGTAGTCGCTCGTCCCGCTGCTGCCCCAATAGGCCATGACGCCGAGCCGGTCGGACAGGTCCTCGACCGTCACCTTGGCGCGCAAGCGGTAGAAGGTCAGCTTCTCGACGAGCGGCTGCAACAGCGCCTTCGGGCAATCGAGGAAAAAGCCGCTGCCGTCCTCCGGCAGGGCTTCGGCGACGATGAAATCGACGATGATCTTGCCCTGCGGCGTCAGCAGCGCGCCGAAGCGCGCCGCGCCAGGCGCGACCTTGTTGATGTCGGTGGTGGCCAGCCCATTGAGAAAGTGGCGGGCGTCGGCGCCAGCGACCTTGACCACGCCGCGTTCGGGAAGCAGTGCTGCTTGCATAATTTTCCCTGACCGGGCCCTAAATGGCCCGCACCCGTCTTGCCAGAACTCGCGCCGAAACGTAAGCGCTGTCGGGCAAGGCTCAAGGCCAAGATACCGGCCTCATTTGGAGCGGCTCCAGAATGGCCGAAACGTTCGACCTCATCCTCAAGGGCGGCACCGTCGTCAATCATGACGGTGAAGGCCAGCGCGACCTCGGCATCCGCGACGGCCGCTTTGCCGCCATCGGCGACCTGTCGCTGGCATCGGGCGGCGAGACGGTCGATTGCCGCGGCCTGCACCTTCTGCCGGGCGTCATGGATACGCATGTGCATTTCCGCGAGCCGGGCCTGACGCACAAGGAGGATCTGGAAAGCGGCTCGCGCGGCGCCGTGCTCGGCGGCGTGGTGGCGACGTTCGAAATGCCGAACACCATCCCGCAGACGACCGACGCTTCGGCGCTCGCCGACAAGGTCAAACGCGCGCATCACCGTATGCATTGCGACTTCGCCTTCTATGTCGGCGCCACCCGCGAGAACACCCATGAGCTTGCCGAGCTGGAGCGCCTGCCGGGCGCCTGCGCGGTCAAGGTCTTCATGGGCTCGTCGACCGGCACGCTGCTGATCGAGGACGACGAGGGCGTGCGCGCCGTGCTCAAGGCGATCAATCGCCGCGCCGCATTCCATTCCGAGGACGAGGACCGTTTACGCGAGCGCATGCACCTGCGCATCGAGGGCGATCCGCGCTCGCATCCGATTTGGCGCGACGCGCAGGCGGCGCTGATCTGCACGCAGCGCCTCATCCGCCTCGCGCACGAAACCGGCAAGCGCGTCCACGTTCTGCATGTGACGTCGAAGGAAGAAGCGCTCTTCCTCGCCGGTCACAAGGACGTCGCCACCGCGGAGGCGACGCCGGCGCATCTCACGCTGGCCGCACCGGACTGCTACGAGAAGCTCGGCACCTTGGCGCAGCTCAATCCGCCGATCCGCGATGCCAGCCACCGCGCCGGGCTATGGAACGCCATCGCCCAAGGCGTCATCGATAATATCGGCTCCGATCACTCGCCGCACACGCTGGAAGAAAAAGCGCATCCTTATCCGAAGACGCATTCCGGCATGGCCGGCGTGCAGACTTTGGTTCCGCTGATGCTCGACCACGTCAATGCCGGTAAGCTGACTTTGCAACGTCTGGTCGACCTCACCAGCGCCGGCCCGGCGCGCGTTTTCGGCATGGCCAGCAAAGGCCGCATCGCCGTAGGCTACGACGCCGACGTGACGGCGGTCGATTTAAAGCGTAGTGAAACCATCACCAATGCCTGGATCGCCTCGAAATCCGGTTGGACGCCCTACGATGGTATTAATGTAACGGGTTGGCCGGTCGGAACGGTGATACGCGGGCGAAAGGCGATGTGGGACGGTGGTCTGACCGCGCCGGCGCAAGGCGAGTGCGTCAGGTTTCTGGAAACGCTCGGCGCCTGACGAAAGCTGATGTTTAGGCTGACCGATGGCGGCCGGGCGCATTATTGCCGCGGAATTTTATCGGGTTTTCCCCAGGCTTTTGGCCAAAAAGAGTTGTGCCGATTGATTTGCAGAAACGATGCGACCATTTATCAACGGTAGTAGTGCACCCCTCTGATGGATGAAAAGGATGGGGCACTGGGGCAGGGGCTAGAATGAGCGGCGACCTCGTTTCGCTGAAAATGATCGGCATCGCGGCCGTTCCGACCGATATGGAACTGTGGCGCCAGGGCGCCGGACTGTCGTCGGTGCCGGTCGAATTTTCCGCCCACAAGGCCTCGTCCGGCGCGGCTTTGCTTGCCGACGTCGGCGCCGATATCTGCCTGATCGACAATGATTTGCCGGCGCCGGAAAAGGCCGTGGTGATCGCCAACGCCCGTTCGCGGAAGCCCGGGCCGCTGGTCTTCTTAACTGGGCCGGCCGGCGGCGCGCGGCCGGATGGCATCGACGGCATGCTGGCCAAACCGTCGAACCAGGAAGAGGCGCGTGATCTCATCGAGATCTGCGTGCGCGCGACGATTCCGACCCGTGTTCTGATCGTTGACGATTCCGCCACTATGCGCAGCATCGTGCGAAAAATACTGTCCGGCAGCCGTTTCGCTCTCGACATGCACGAAGCGGCGGAAGGTTTCACCGCGCTGGAGCAATTGCGCTCCGGCAATTTCGGCATGGTGTTTCTCGACTACAACATGCCGGGGCTTAACGGCTTCGAGACCTTGTCGGAAATCAAGCGCGAAACCCCCGGCGTCGCGGTGGTGATGATGACATCGACGCTCGACAACGCGATCGCCGACCGCGCCCATGCCGCGGGCGCATTGGCGTTCCTCAAGAAGCCGTTTTATCCGGCCGATATCGATGCTGTGCTGGAGCGGTTCTACGGCCTGCGCGGGAAGCGCTAGCCCAGAGCGTTTTCGAGCGAAGTGGGAACCGGTTCGCGCGAAGAAAGCGCGTCAAAACAAGAAGCTAGAGCCCGGCTTTGATTCTATCTAAGCCGGAAAGGCCCAAGCGAGACTTATTGCCGCTGCTGGTCGACGGAAAATTCGCCGTTGCGAATGCGCGCGGCGAGGCCATCGGTAAAGGTGGCGGCCGCTTCCTCGCCATAAGTGGTGACGAATTCGGCCAGCGCCGCGAACAGGCAGGCCTGCGCCAGGCAATCGCCATCGATGCCGTCGAGGCGCGCTTCGGCCCAAGCCTCATGCAGATAGCCCAATGCGACGCGCTTCTGCTCGTGGTCCGGAACCGGCTCGCGGCTATGTGTGGATCGCCCAATCGTGTTCATTCGCGCCTGCGCCCCGGTGCCTTCGTCGCTACGGCCAAAATGACCGCCAGTCCCTTCATCTAAAGCGGACGTTAGCATGCTGGGTGCGCCGAAATAGCCCGGACATAAAGGAAAGGTTAATTGCTGTGTGTAAATGTTAACGGCCAGGAACCCGCATAAACAATGGACAACCGGCGTCCAGACCACGCTAGTTGGCGTAGCGCGCGGTAACCTCACGGGCGATTTTCGCGCCCTCGTCGAGATAGCGGCGAATGGCGAGGTCGGCGGCCGGGGTGCAGGTGCGGTAGGTCTGCTCGAAACCGCGGTATCCGCTGTTGAAGCGGGCGACGATCCGCCGTCGCCTTTCGCCGCCGGGCGCTTCTGCGTCGATCAGCGCCTGCATTTCGGCGCGCCATTTCTGGCCTTCCTTGGCGCCGCACACGGTGCGCAGATATTGCAGCGAGCCGAGGATTTCCGCGAGCCGCTGCAAGTCGCCGTCATAGGGCGCGCTGGCAGTGTCCGGCGGCGCTGCCGGCGCCGGCGCAGGTGCCGGCGTCTGCGCGGCGGCAGGCCCCGCCAGCGAGAGCAGCAGTGCGGCAAGGACGATTGGATTTTGCACGAGCCGATTTTTCAAAGCGTCATGTTCCCGTAGTGCCGTTGATATGCGCCGGCTCCAAGGCATTCGCAAGGCGGCCTTTAAACCTTAACGCCGAGCAGGCCGGCGGCGGCCGTAACGATCTCGCCGAGGCCCTCGGTGGTGCGCAAGGACGAAAGCTCCGGCACGGTGAGCCAACGGGCATCGTCGAGTTCTTCGTTGAGCAGGACATCGCCGGACAGCCAGCGTGCCGCAAAACACATGATGATGAAGTGGCGCTCGACCTTGCCCTGCGCGTCGCGCTGGATTGCTTCGCGGTGGCCGGCCAGCGCCACCGGTTCGATCTCGAGCGCGGTCTCCTCGCGCACCTCGCGCTTCACCGCCTCGAACAATGTCTCGCCGGCTTCGACCACACCGCCTGGCATGGTGTAGAGGTTGAGCGCGGGTTTGCGCGCGCGCCGCACCGCCAGCACCTTGCCGTCGCGCATGATGGCGGCGCTGACTGCGAGAAACGGGCGTTGCGGGTAGGTTCGCGGCTCGGCCATTGACGAGGCGGTCCGTTCAGGAAGGGCAGGGATGTCGCCGCCTGCCTAGCATTTCCCCGGCGCCAGGTCTTGCTTGCGACGCTGCCCTCAGGCGAGCTGCATCAGCCGGTCGGCGCTGGCCTGAGGCGCGTCGATATCGCTGGCACTGGTTGCGCTTATTTCGATATCGCCGTTGATCACGGCGCCGGCGCGGGCGATGAGCGGCTTCAGCCAGCGCGCGGCGCGGGCGGCGAGATCGGCGGCGGCCTGCGCTGGCAGATCGGCGGTCATGGTGGCGCGGGTCGCTTCGATCACTGTCGTCATCGACGAGGCCAGATTGTCGAGGCAGGCGCGCGCCGCCGGGTCGGCGCCGGCATAGGCGGCAATCGCCAGGTCGCGGCCCCGGAAATGCGATTCAAGGAAATGTTCGCGGTAGCTCATCGGCTGCCAGCGGCGAATGTCGGCGAGGCAGTCCGGGCACTCGCCCACCATTTCCAGGAGCATGATCGCTTCGTTGAAATGGTTGAGATAGTCGGTGGCCAGCCCGGTTTGCGGGTTGATGTTGGCGTCGGCGAGTTCCAGCCCGGCCATGGCCGTGGCGAAGGAGCGCGCCAGAAGGGCATCCGCCTCGTCCGCTTGCACGTCGATGGCGCAATCCTGATATTGCATAAAGAGGGTCCCCCAACCCCGCATTCCACCGTCGGCTAGTGTTATATTGCCGAGGGTTAAAGCGTGATTAAACGCGGGCTCTTTCTGGATCGTTCATATGTGCGGCCGCTACACGTTAACCTCATCGCCGGAAGCGATCCGGGCGTTGTTCGGCTATGCCGAACAGCCCAACTTTCCATCCCGCTACAATATCGCGCCGACGCAGCCGATCGCTGTCGTCCGGGTTGTGGACGGCAAGCGCCAGTTCGCGCTGCTGCGCTGGGGGCTGCTGCCGTCGTGGGTCAAGGACCCAAAGACGTTCTCGCTGATTATTAATGCGCGCGGCGAGGGCGCAGCCGCCAAACCGGCCTTTCGCGTCGCGATGAAGCGGCGGCGCTGCCTGATCCCGGCCGATGGTTTTTACGAATGGAAGGCTGGCGTGCCGCGCAAGCAGCCTTATTACATTCACGCCAAATCGGCCAAGCCGCTCGCCTTTGCAGGTCTTTGGGAAACCTGGACCGGGCCGAACGGCGAGGAACTCGACACCGCGGTCATCGTCACCACCTCGGCCAATGCGACCCTGGCCCCGATTCATGACCGAATGCCAGTAATTATCCCGCCCGACGAATTCGACCGCTGGCTCGGCAAGGGCGATTTTGAAAGCAGTGTCGATGCGGCTTTGGCGCAAACTTTGATCCGCCCGGCGCCCGATGAATTGCTGAAAGCCTATCCGGTGTCGATCGACGTCAACCGCGTCGCCAATGACAATCCGAAACTGCTCGAATTGTTTACCGGACCGCTCGGTGGCGAGCCAGGGCTTCCGCCGATACGCAAGCGTGCCAAAGCGCCGAAGCGGGAAAAGCCGAAGAAGAACGACGGGCAGGGCGTGTTGTTTTGAACGCAACCTATCGCGTCGTTTCCACTTCGATTGCCGGGCTTGTGACAGTTCCGCTCGTCCCGCCTAGCCATTTGTCAAAAAATGACGGCTCCTTGACCGAAAACCCGACCTGTTTTGTCGTCGACGAATTGGTGGGGCCAATCATCTTCACTTTATAATCTCCGGCGGGGAGATTGTAGACCGACCACTTGCCCTCTTTGTCGGTGATCGCAACCGTTTGCCCGGGCGGTCCAACGATCTGAACGGGAACACCGGCTTGCGGTGTGTTGTTTGGTCCGACGACGATGCCTTTAGCGGATGTTACGCCCGTAGCATCTTTGGTCGTTGCGGGAGATTGCGCCTGCGCACCCGCGATAGAGGTCAGCGCGGCCAGAATCACGGCGGCGCGGATGACCGGTGCTGCGTGCTTTATCATGGTTTGATGCTCAACTTGAATGTCGGATTGTCGAGACTGGCGCCGATAATGTCCGGCCGCGACTTCGCGCCGCCTACGGCGAAGGCGAAGGCCTGATAGGACGTCCATGAGTTGGGCACGGAGATCTTGACCGGCAGGTTCAGGCTAGAGCCGTTTGGCGTTCTCGATTGAATCCATGCGCCGGAGGTGATCCCAACCATAACGACGTCGATGCTCGGGGAATTGCCTTGCTCGATTTGGATTTCGCCGTCAAACGAGATCAATTCCGGCCCGCGCTTCTTCATCAGGTCATAAGCGAAATAGCCGAAAATCGCTCCGACAAAGCAAAGCCCAATGGCCGGCGTGGTTGTTTTCAGTTTTCCCAAAAAAGGAACGTCGATCTCGGTGACGACGTTACCGGTGCTTTTGTCGATATAGGCTTTTTGTTTGAAGACGAAAATTGCCGCGACGACGATTGCGCCCAGGCCGAGAAGGCAGAGGATGGCCGCGATAACGGCGTCTTGCATGAAATGCTCCCACCGCTGATTTTTAAAGTATCACAAGCGGGAGCGTTCTGCAATCACTACGTGTGTAATTGACGGATTGCCTACAACACCTTGCCCGGGTTCAATATCCCGTTCGGATCGAGCATCTTTTTCAATTCGCGCATTAGCGCAAGCGCCACCGGGTCCTTCACCTTGACCAGCGACTCGCGCTTGAGCTTGCCGATGCCGTGCTCGGCTGAGATCGAGCCCTGGTATTTCAGCACGATCTTGTCGACCACGGCGTTGACCTCGGTCCAGCGCGCGAGAAACGCCTTGCTGTCGGCGCCGACCGGCTGGCTGACATTGAAATGAATATTGCCGTCGCCGACATGGCCGAAGGGCACCGGCCGCGCGCCGGGAATAACGGCGGTTACGGCGTCGCTGGCCTCGGCGATGAAGGCCGGCACCGCGGCGACCGGCACCGAGACGTCATGCTTGATCGAGCCGCCTTCCGGCTTCTGCACTTCGGTCAAGGTATGACGCAAATGCCAGAACGCCTTGCGCTGATCGAGACTGGCCGCGATCGTGGCGTCGTCCACCAGACCCTGCTCGATGGCTTCGCCGAGGAAGGTTTCGAGCGCGTCGCGCAAGCCTTCGCTCTGCTGCGACGATACTTCCATCAGCACGTACCAGGGGTGCGCGCCGGCCAGCGGATCGCGATTGCCATGGCCGTGCTTGAGCGCCATTTCAACAATGCCGCGCACCATCAGTTCAAAGCCGGTGACGGTGCCGCCGATGCGCGCCTGCGCCAGGTTCAGAAGCTTCACCGCCGCGTCCGGCGACTTGAGGCCGATGAACGCCGTCTCCACCGCGCGGGGTTGCGGAAACAGCTTCAGCACCGCGGCGGTGATGACGCCGAGCGTGCCTTCGGCGCCGACAAAGATATGGCGCAGGTCGTAGCCGGTATTGTCCTTCTTCAGCTTGCGCAACAGATGCATGACGCGGCCGTCGGCAAGCACCACCTCGACGCCGGCGACCAGTTCGCGGGCAATGCCGTAGGCGAGCGCGCCGGTGCCGCCGGCATTGGTCGAAAGATTGCCGCCGATGGTGCAGGAGCCTTCCGAGCCGAGTGACAGCGGAAACAATCGGCCCGCAGCGGCGGCCGCTTCCTGCGCCTTCTGCAACACGACGCCGGCTTCGACGGTGATGGTGTTGGACGAGGCATCGACCTCGCGGATCTTGTCGAGCCGCGTCAGCGACAGAATGAGTTCGCCGTCGAACGGAATTTGTCCGCCGACCAGTCCGGTATTGCCGCCTTGCGGCACCACCGAGGTTTTCGTTTCGTTGGCGAGCTTCAGGATCGCCGCGACTTCCTCGGTCGAGCCCGGACGCAGCATCAGCGAGGTCACGCCTTGATAGAGCCCGCGGCCTTCGATTAGATGCGGCGCCAAAGCCTGCGGGTCGGTGACGGCATATTTGTCGCCGACGATGGCGGCGAAACGCGGCAGCAGGTCGGGCGCGGGCGCGCGGCGCAGTTGTTCGTTCATCGAAGCGGGGTCCCTGACTTCTAAGGTTTCGGCGCGGCGGCGCGCGAAAGCCGGTCGTTGATGGCGTCGCCGAGGCCGTCGCGCGGCACCGGCATCACGGCAATCGCCGTCGCGCCCGACGCATCGAGTGCGCGCAAATGCGAAAACAGATTGGCGGCGGCTTCGATCAGGTCGCCGCGCGGCGATAGGTTAAAGGTGGTGCCGTCGAACGCCGGCGCGTCGCCGAAGGCGAGCAGCGCTTCGCCGGCGCGCGGCGTCGAAGCCTCCAGCCGGACCGTGGCCTTCGGCGCGTAATGCGAGGCCAGCATGCCGGGCGCGAGCGGCGCGTCTCCCGCGTCGTCGATGGAAGGCGAGGCCAGCGCATGCCCGAGCACGCGCTCGATGTCCTCGCGCGGCAGGCCGCCCGGCCGCAGCAAGGTCGGCTCGCCGAGCAGCGCGACAATGGTCGATTCAACGCCGACGTCGCAGTCGCCGTCGTCGAGAATGAGGTCAATGCGGCCGCGCAGGTCGGCCAGTACATGCGCGGCGCTGGTCGGTGAGACATGGCCGGAGCGATTGGCCGACGGCGCCACCACCGGGCCGCCGAAGGCCGCCAGAAGCGCCCGCGCCGTCTTTTGGCTCGGCACCCTGATGGCGATGCTGTCGAGCCCGGCCAGCGCCAGCGCGGCCACCGGGCAGTCGGGGCGCTTCGGCAGCACGAGCGTCAGCGGGCCGGGCCAGAAGGCGGCGGCGAGTTTCTCGGCATCGGCATCGAACACGGCGAGCTGGCGGGCGGCGTCGAGATCGGCGACGTGGGCGATCAAAGGATTGAACGCCGGGCGTCCCTTGGCTGCGTAAAGCCGGGCGATGGCTTCGCCATGGCGGGCGTCGGCGCCGAGGCCATAGACCGTCTCGGTCGGGAATGCGACCAGCCCGCCCTGCCGCAGGACCTCGGCCGCGGCGGAAATCGCGGCTTTATCGGCTCTTAACACCCGTGTGCCCGGTTCAGCAGTCATTTTCAGTCACTTCGCCCTGGGCGCTTGCGGTTTCAAACGTGAGGGGGTTATAAGGCCGCCGATAGTCGGAGTGTAGCGCAGTCTGGTAGCGCACCTCGTTCGGGACGAGGGGGTCGCAGGTTCAAATCCTGCCACTCCGACCATCCGACCCCTAGGTTTATCAAAGACTTAGCGGTCTTCCCGCCCCGGCGCAGCGCTCTTATGCGGTATCGCCCGTTCGCGGTGCGGCGGCCTTTCTGGGCCTGTTGGCCGTCTGGCCTTCGAAAATCATCGAAACAAGCCAGTTTAAGGCCGGTCATGCCGGCGCCAACTGCCGTTCGAATACGGCCGGCCTCCGTGAACCAATCCCACGGTTGGCGATTACTAACGATGGCCGAGGCCGCCGGACGACAGCGCAGTTTTCGCGGTGGTTCGTTTGTCGTTCAACCGGTCAACGCAGTTTTTTCAATATCTCCCGTTGTCAAAATGTTCGATGTCGAATGTGATCTGGCTCGACGCATTTTCTTCCGCTGATCCCAAACCAAGCGATCAGAAAAAATGATGATTTTGCCGCATCTGCTTCGCCGCTTCGTCAAGAAGGGGCGGCTCATTCTACGGACCCATGATGGCGCCGAGCATAGCTTCGGCAGCGGCGATGGCCCTTCTGTCACGATCCGCTTGACCGATGCCGCCGTCGAGCGGGAATTGTTTCTAAATCCGGAGCTCGCAACCGGCGAAGCCTACATGGATGGGCGGCTGGTCTTCGAAGACGGCTCTTCGATCTACGATCTGCTTCTGCTTTTTTCGGTCAATCGCCAGGGGCTGGCGTCGCATCCCTTGCAGCAAAGCCTGCGCAAATGGTGGCGGCTGGTGCGCGGCATTCACCAGTCCAATCCCGTCGAACGGGCCGCGACCAAAGTGCGCAGCCATTACGACCATCCTGCCGAATTCTATAAATTATGGCTCGACGAAACGATGAGTTATTCCTGCGCGTATTTTGCTTATCCCGACGAGGCGCTTGAACAGGCCCAGAAGAACAAGCTTCGCCACATTGCCGCGAAGCTGCGGCTTGCTCCCAATATGACGGTGGCTGAAATAGGATCCGGCTGGGGCGCGTTATCGATTTACCTGGCTCAAGCCTGTGGCGTGCGGGTCACCGCGATCAACGTATCGCCCGAGCAACTCGCGGAGTCGCGAAAGCGGGCGGAAGCGGCGGGCGTCGCCGACAAGGTGACATTCGTCGAGCAGGATTATCGCAAGCTGGAAGGCCGGTTCGACCGAGTCGTCTCGGTCGGCATGATGGAACACGTCGGCGTTTCATACTTCGATGTTTATTTCGAGCGCATCCGGCAGTTGCTGGCTCCCGGGGGCTTTGCATTAATTCACGCGATCGGGCGCAATTCGCCGCCAGGCTCCACCGCGCCCTTCATCCGCAAGTATATTTTTCCCGGCGGCTACGTGCCGGCGTTGTCCGAGGTGTTCGCATCCCTGGAGCGCACGCGGCTTTGGGTGTCGGACTGTGAAGTGCTGCGCTTGCATTACTACTGGACTATCCGCAACTGGCGGCGGCGTTTCATGGCGCGCCGGACGGAAGTCGTGAACCTTATGGGCGAACGTTTCGCCCGCATGTGGGAGTTCTATCTGGGCGCGGTGGAACTCGGCTTTCTCAACGGCTCAAACATGGTGTTTCAGCTGCTGATTTCGGAGCAGCGGGACGATGTGCCCGTCATCCGGGATTTCATGGTCGATGAAGAGCGCCAGCTGCGCGCCAACGGCGATAAACGCACGCGCGGTGAAACGGCCTCAAGCTAGGGCCGCGACCAGCCGTTTGGCCTTCTCCGCCACGACCGCCGCCGTATCGCCAGACTTGTAGACTGCTGAACCAATCCCGTAGCCGGCGGCACCCGCCGCGCGCCATGCGCCGATGTTGGCGGCATCGACGCCGCCGACCGGCAGCACCAGAGTCTCAGGCGGCAGCACGGCGCGCATGGCGCGCAGCACTTCGGGCCGCGCGCCTTCGGCGGGAAACAATTTCAGCGCATCGGCGCCGGCGGCGAGCAAAGTGAACGCTTCCGTCGGCGTGAAGAAGCCGGGTACGGCGAGCATGCCATGCTGCTTGGCGGCGCGCGTCACCGCGACATCGGCATGCGGCGTCACGATCAGTCTGCCGCCGGCGGCGGCGATCTGCGCGACCTGTTCCGGCGACATCACCGTGCCGGCGCCGATCAAAAGCCGCGGGCCGAAATTCTTCGCCAGCCGCGCGATGCTGTCGAGCGGATCGGGCGAGTTCAGCGGCACTTCGACAATGGCGATGCCGGCTGCTTCAAGCGCGCCGGCAATCGCCTCGACTTCGTCCGGCTTGACGCCGCGCAGGATGGCGACCAAAGGCGAGCGCGCCAGCCAATCCTTCAATGTGTTCACGACCATTGCGCATGCTCCCCGATAATGACCAGACCGCGCACCGATGCGTCGGCATCGTGGCTGACCGCCTTGGCGCCGCTAGCGGCAATCGCCCGCGCATAGAGCGCCACCAGTTCCGGCGCGCCGATGAGATGCACCGTCTCGCCTTGCGCGCCACCCAGTTCGGCGCGTAATTCATGGCCGATGAGAATCCCGGACAAATAGGACGCGCCGCCGGTCTCGGCGAGCTTGCCAAACAAGGTCTGCGTGCGCACGCCGAACAGATGATGCAGCAGACCGCCCGGCTCGGCGGATCGCGCGACGCCGGCGTCAAAAGCCGCGTCGCTGGGCGCGCCGTCCTTCATCATGCGGCCGAGGATGGTGTGATCGCGCAGCGCGCCGAACGCCTCGCCGGTCATATGCGAGGTAAACCGCGCAATGCGGCCGCCCGCGACGCGCACCCATTTCGAATGCGTGCCCGGCAGGCACGCAAGGCCGTTGCCGCCCATTGCAGCGAGCGCGCCGATGATCTGCGTTTCCTCGCCGCGCATGACTTCTGCGATGCCTGACGCATCGACGCCGTTCATGCCGGGCACCAGCTTCACTTGAACGTTTCCTTGTGCGCCTTCGAAGGGGATATCGACCAGAGCCGCGCCCAGTTCGGCTGCGCCAGCCGGGCAGGGCACATAGGGCGCTTCCTTCCAGCCCTGGCGGCTGCCGATCATGCCCGACAGCAGCACGCGGTTCTCGCCGGCTTTCAGCCAGTCGCCGATATGGTCGCGCAACGTCTCGGCAAAGCGGCCGCCCTCGACATGCATGATGCCGCGCGGCGCCGAACGCCGGTCAAGGATCGCGCCGTCAATGGCGATGCGGAAAGCGCGGAAGCTCGATGTGCCCCAGTCGATGACGATCATGCTGTGCCCGCCCGCTGCGACGCCAGCCAGACGCCGGCGATGATCAGCGCGAAGCCGGCGACGTGATAGATCGCGAGATGTTCGCCGAGCAGCGCGCCGGCCAGCAGCGCGGTATAGATCGGGACCAGATGCACGAACGGTCCGGCGCGGCTGGCGCCGATCAGTTCGACGCCGCGATTCCAGGCGGCAAAGGCCAGTACGCTCGGAAAGATCGAGACATAGGCGATCGAGCCCACAGTGAGCCAGGTCAGTTGCAGCCGGTGGCCGGCGAGCGTTTCCCAGATGAAGAACGGCAGCGTACCTGCCGCCGAGATCACCGCCAGTACGAACATGAAACTGAGCCAGTGGATTTGCGGCCGCAGCCGTAGATAGACGGCGTAGATCGCGAATACGATCATGTTGAGAAGGATGATGAGGTCGCCCCAGTTGAAGCCGAGCGCCTTGAGCGTCTCGAGCCGGCCATGCGCGATAATCACCAGGACCCCGGCCGACGAAAGCGCGATGCCGCCCATCTGCCGCGGGCTGACGCGGTCGCGGAACAGCAGCGCCGCGGTCGCCACAATCAGCACCGGCACCAGCGAATTGAGCACCGAGACGTTTAGCGCGCTGGTATATTGCAGGCCGACATATTGGAGCGCCGTGAACAGCGCGCCGCCGGTGAGACCGAGCCACAGCATGATCTTCCACTGCGCGCGGATCACCGGCCAGTCGCGCCGGATGTGGTGGTGCGCCACCGCCCACAAGACAGCGGCTGGGATCAGCCAGCGGATCGTCGAAATCGCCATTGGCGGCACATGGCCGCCGATGGCGCGGCCGACGATGTGATTGCCGGACCAGAACAGCGACGCCACCGCCAGCAGCAGATATGGGTTCGCCAGCCCGCGCGCGGTCCAGTGCCGTGAAGCGGGCGGGCTTTTCGCGGACTTTGGACCGGCACCGACAGTCATTTCTGGCTCACGTCGCCGATGCGTTTTCAAACATGCGGCGGCGGGCATTGTCGATGTGACGCTGCATCGTGGTGCGCGCCGCCTCGGTGTCGCGCGCGGCGATGGCGTCCATGATGGCGCGGTGTTCGTCCTGCACTTCGCGCAGGCGCTCAGCCGTGCGCAACAACGAAAGGCTGCGGGTCAGGCTCATGCCGAAGACGATATGCGGCTGCAACGAGCTTTGCACCGAGACGTGATAGGCATTGTGCGTCGCCTTGGCCACCGCCATGTGGAAACGTTCGTCGGCATCGACGCCGGCCTTGAAGTCGCTCGTCGAAGCCTCGAGCGCATCGAATGCGGCACGGATCTCGGCGAGGTCGCCATTTTCCCAGCGCTCGGCGGCCAGCGCCGCGGCGATGCCTTCCAGCCCGTGGCGGAATTCGAAACAGCGCTGGATATCGGCGATCGACGACACCGGCACGAAGCGTAACACCGCGATGTCCGGCCTCCGCTTCACATAGCTGCCGGAGCCCTGCCGCGACACGATGATGCCGTCGTCGCGCAACCGCGCCAAAGCCTCGCGCACCACCGGCCGCGACGCGCCGAAGCGTTGCGCCAGTTCGGTCTCCGACGGCAGCCGCGCATTGACGGCGAATTCGCCGGCGATGATGACCTCAAAGATGTGCTGATAGATGCCGGCGCTGCGCTTGGCTTCGCCCCAGGCAACCTTGCTGTCGCCCAGCGGCGCGGGCGTTGCGGACCGTGCTGGCTCCATTGCCTTTCAGTCTCCGTCAGCGTTTCGCCGCCGCCCGCCATTGGGCGAATTCCGCTTTCGCTTCCGGGTTGGGCGGATACAGGCCGAAAATGCCGCGGCCTTCATTGACCTTTTCCTGCACGAAGTCCTCGAACACGGTCTGCTCGAAGGCCTCGTCGGCGACGTCATCGGCGATGTTCGCCGGAATGACGACGACGCCTTCGCCGTCGCCGACCAGGATATCGCCGGGAAACACCGGGACTTCGCCGCAGGCGATCGGCACGTTGAGATCGACGGCGTGATGACGGATCAGGTTGGTCGGCGCCGCCGGATGCGCGTGATAGGCCGGGAAGGGCGTCGCCGCGATTTCCGGCGTGTCGCGGAAGCCGCCATCGGTGACGACGCCGGCGGCGCCGCGCTTCCACAGCCGCGCCACCAGAATGTTGCCGGCCGAGGCGGCCGAATAATTGCGCCTTGAATCGATGACGAAGACATGGCCCGGCGGGCATTCCTCGACGCCCTTGCGCTGCGGATGGCTGCGGTCCTCGAACACGCCGAGATGGTCGAGATCCTCGCGCGCCGGGATATAGCGCATCGTATAGGCCGGGCCGACCATGTTGGGCACGTCGCCGCTCTGGATGCGGTGAATGCCAGCGATGAAAGTGTTGCGGAAGCCGCGCTTGAACAGCACCGTGGTCAATGTGGCGGTCGAGATTGTTTCGAGTTTGGATTTGGTGCTGTCGCGCATTGTTTCGTCCTCGGCTTTTGCCTTTGGCTTTCGCCTTCACGGAATTCTCGATCCGCCACTTGTTCTTTTTAGTCCATTGTTGTCAAGAGTTGTAAAATAGGCTTGTGCGTGGCCCCGTCGTCTTAGTATGTTGACGGCTGGGAAACAAAAGCTCGCCACCCAAGGCGATTGCAATTGCCCCCGCATTCAAGCGGCGGGCGTGGAGGAGACAATCATGAAGACCTCGCTCAAGGCGACCGGCCTCGCATTCGGACTTGCTCTAACTATCGCTAGCCCGGTGCTTGCCGCGGAAATCAAGCTGATGACCGGCCCGCAAGGCGGCGTCTGGGTGCCGCTCGGCGGCCAGCTCAAGGACATGTGGGAAAAGGCCGTGCCCGGCCTGGCCGTGCAATCGCTGCCGGGAGCCGGCATCGCCAATGTGCGCGGCGTCGATGAAGGCAAGGCCGATGTCGGCTTCGGCAATTCGATCTCGACCGTCGACGGCCTGAACGGCACCGCGCCGTTCCCCAAGGCGACGACCAATGTCTGCAACATCGCCACCCTCTATCCGCAATATTACCAGCTGGTCGTGCGCGCCGATGCCGGCATCAAGTCGGTCAAGGATTTGAAGGGCAAGGGCGTCACCACGCAGCAGCGCGGCAATACCGGCGAACTCATCACCGGCCAGCTGCTGAAGGTGAATGGGCTCACCTATAACGACGTCAAGATGAGCTTCGTCTCCTACACCGACTCGGTGACGCAGGTGCAGGACGGCCATGCCGTCGCCTTTGGCCTCGGCACCACGATCCCGTCCGGCGCGGTGATGGATCTCGCCGCCGCGCGCGACATAACCATCCTCGATCTGTCCGACCAGCTCGCTGAGATGCGCAAGCTCAACCCCGGCTACACTTTGGTGACGATCCCGAAGGGCAGCTATCCGAAGCAGGACAAAGATGTGAAGGTGATCGGTTACGCCACCCACATCGTCGCCTCGTGCAAGCTGCCGGCCGACACCGTCTATGCGATGACCAAGGCGATGGCGACCAATGTCGCGTCGATGGCCGCGGTCAACAAGTCGATGGCGAACCTGACGCCGAAGGACATGGCGGAAGACATCGGCGTGCCGTTCCACCCCGGCGCCGCGAAGTTCTACCAGGAAGCCGGCATCACGGTGAAGGCGGCCAACTAGTCAAGCATAAAGCCGGCCGCGCGTTGCGGCCGGCCTTGCTATCGTGAGGGGATCGCGCATGAAATTCAATCTCAGCCATCGCGCGCTCCTTCAGCACGCCCTCGTCGTCATCGCCATTCTGATGGCGTTTTATCATATGTGGGCGATCGCCTTCGGCGCCGCCGAGGCAGTGCTGTTCCGCGGCACGCATCTCCTGTTTGCTTTGGTGCTGGTGTTTCTGCTGTACCGCTCGACCGCCAAGTCCGAAGACAAGGAACTGGCGGCGACCGGCTTCCAGCCGGACGGGCCGAAGCTGACGCTGCCGACGCCGCTCGATTACCTGCTGCTGGTCGCGGCCGCCGCGCCGATCGTCTATCTGTTCGTCAACTACCAGTACATCGTCAATCGCATCTTCTATATCGACGACCTGTCGCCGATGGACATGGCGATGGGCGTCCTGCTGACGCTGATCGTGCTGGAAGCGACACGCCGCGTCATCGGCTGGGCGCTGCCGATAACGGCCATCGTCTTTCTAATCTACGGCCTGTTCATCGCCCGGCTCGAGCCGGAGCGCATGCTCGACCAGTTGTTCATGACGACCGAAGGCATCTTCGGCATACCCTTGTCGGTGTCGGCCGGTTACGTGCTGATCTTCGTCTTGTTCGGCTCGTTCATGGAGCGCACCGGCACCGGACAATTGTTCATGGACTTCGCCATGGCGCTGACCGGTCACACCGCCGGCGGCCCCGGCAAGGTGTCGGTGGTATCGTCCAGCCTGTTCGGCACGATTTCCGGCAGCGCGGTGGCCAACGTCATGGTCGATGGGCCGATCTCGATTCCGTTGATGAAACGCTCCGGCTTCCCGCCGCATTTCGCCGCCGGCGTTGAGGCGACCGCTTCGACCGGCGGCCAGATCATGCCGCCGATCATGGGCGCTGCTGCCTTTGTCATGGCCGAGTTTCTCGCGGTGTCTTACGCGCAGGTGGTGATCTGGGCGATCATTCCGGCCATTCTCTATTACGTCGCCTGTTTCGCCGCCGTGCATTTCGAAGCCAAGCGCCGCGGCCTGATGGGGCTGCCGCGCTCCGAATTGCCGAAGCTCGGCGAAGTGATGCGCGTGCGCGGCCATCTGTTCATTCCGGTCGTGCTTATTCTGGTCGTGATGTATTCCGGCTTCAGCGCGCCGCTGGCGGCGCTGGTCGGCACATTGGCCTGCTTCCCGGTCGCGGCGCTGCGCGCTTCGACCAGGCCGAACGTCAACTGGCCGAATATCCGCGACGCCTTCGTCGATGGCGCGCGCAATGCGCTCGGCGTCGCGCTGGCCTGCGCCTGCGCCGGCATTGTCATCGGCGTGGTCACGCTCTCCGGCCTCGGCATTGTGTTCACGCAGTTCGTCACGCATCTGTCGCAGCATTCACTGCTGCTGGCGCTGGTTCTGACCATGTGCGCCGGCATCGTGCTCGGCATGGGCATGCCGACGACCCCGGCCTACATCATCATGACCGCGCTGCTGGTGCCGGCGATCATCAAGCTCGGCGTCATCCCGCCGGCCGCGCACATGTTCGCTTTGTACTTTGCCGTTCTGTCGGCGATCACACCGCCTGTCGCGCTCGCCGTGTTCGCCGCCGCCGGCATCGCCAAGGCCGATCTGTGGGCGTCGGGCTGGGCCGCGGTGAAGATCGGCGCCGCCGGCTTCATCGTGCCGTTCATGCTCATTTATGAGCCGGCGCTGCTGATGATCGGAACCTGGCCCCAGGTCATCGGCGCTTTCGTCACGGCGTCGGCCGGCATTCTCATGTTTGCCGCCGGCCTGCACGGTTATTTCATCACTGCCACGGTCTATTGGCAGCGTGCCGCGCTGGTCGGGGCCGGCCTTCTGCTGATCTTCCCGGGGCTGATTACGGATCTTGCCGGCGCCGGTCTCGGCGTGCTCGTCATCCTCAGTCAACTCGCCGGCCGCCGCGCGGCCGCGAGCCTGGCGGCTGGACGCAGCCCTGCGGAAACTGCGTCCTGAGCCATGGCACCTCAGGCCGCCAAGCGGACACTATGAACGAACACCCACGGCTACATGAGCCGGCGGCGGCAAAGCCCGCCCGGCGTGACGATGTCCGGCTCTGTCCGGCCTGCGCGCGCGCGACCGCGCACAGGTTTCTCTATGTGCGCAACGGCTGCGACATCTGGCAGTGCGCGGTTTGCGGCCTCGGCCGCACCGAGACCGCCGGCTTCGATCCGGAGCGCTACTACACGCGCGATTATTTCGACGGCGGCCATGCCGACGGCTATGCCGATTACCTCGGCGCCGAACCGGTGCTGCGCCGCGAGTTCGCCGCCACTGTCGATTTCATCCGCGGCTTCAAGTCAGGCGCGCGGCTGCTCGAACTCGGCTGCGCCTATGGCTTTTTCCTCGCCGCCGCCAAACCGCATTTCGATGTCACCGGCATTGAAATTTCAGAGGATGCCGCCGCGCATGGCCGCTCGCTTGGCCTCAATGTCATCACCGGCGCCGCCGACGAGCGCATGTTGTCCGGCCTCGCGCCGTTCGACGTCATCGTGCTGCTCGATGTCATTGAGCATTTGCCGGACCCGCTCGGTACATTGGCGCTGTGCGAACGGCATCTCAATCCCGGCGGCATCATCGTCATCGCCACCGGCGATTTCGGTTCGTTGCCAGCGCGTCTCGCCGGTGCGCGCTGGCGGCTGATGACGCCGCCGCAGCATTTATGGTTCTTCACGCGCGAAAGCATGCGCGGCATGGCGGAACAACTCGGCCTGCGGATGGAGCGTTTCGAGCATCCGTGGAAGATCGTGCCGCTGTCGCTGATCGTGTTCCAGTTGAAGCGCATGCTGGGGCTTCGTCCGACACGCGCTGCGGCGGCGAGCCGCATCGGCCTGCCGGCCAATCTGTTCGACGCCATGCGCGTCGTGCTGCGAAAGCCAATGCCATGAGCGAACGCCTGACTCTGACGCAAATCGCGCTGCTGCTCGGCTATGCCGTGGCCATGGCCGGCGGCCAGCTCATTTTCAAGCTCGCCGCCAACCGTGCGACGCCGGACGGTTCGCTGAGCGAACGCCTCGTCGGCCTGGTCAATCCATATTTCGTGCTCGCCATCGTGCTCTATGCCGGACTGTCGGTGCTGTGGGTGTGGATCTTGACCTTCACGCCGCTGTCGCGGGCCTATCCGTTCGTAGCCTTGGCCTTCGCGATCACGCCGGTGCTGGGCATCCTGATTTTTGCCGAGCCGTTTTCGACCAAGCTCGCCATCGGCATCGCGCTGATCCTGTGCGGCCTTTTCTTTGTCGCCGGTTGAACCATGAAAACGCATTCCCTCTGGGTCGTGATAGCCGCCTATAACGAGGCGACCGTGATCGCCGGCGTGGTCGCTGGCGTAAAACAGGCCGGCTATTCCGTCGCGGTGGTCGATGACGGTTCGCGCGACGGCACGGGCGACGCCGCCGAGGCCGCCGGCGCGGTCGTGGTGCGCCATCCGATCAATCTCGGGCAAGGCGCCGCCTTGCAGACCGGCATCGAGTTCGCGCTGTCGCAAGGCGCGGCGACAATCGTCACTTTTGACGGCGACGGCCAGCATCGCGTATCGGACATCGCCGCGCTCGCCGCGGCGCTGACGCAGCATAACGCCGACTATGCGCTCGGCAGCCGTTTTCTCGGCGACACTTTGAACCAGCCCTGGTCGCGCCGCGTTACTCTGAAACTCGCGACTTGGTTCACGCGCCTCACCGTCGGCATGAACATCACCGACACGCATAATGGCCTGCGCGGCATGACCAGGCGCGGCGCCGAGCGCATCCGGCTGCGCCAGAACAAGATGGCGCACGCCTCCGAAATTCTGCACCAGATTTCCGAGAGCGGGCTGAAATATGTCGAGGTGCCGGTCACCATCGACTACAGCGCCTATTCGCTGGCCAAGGGCCAGAAGCTCGGCGACGCTTTGACAATTCTATTGGACCTGTTCGCACGGAGGCTGCACCGATGATCGCCCAGATATCGCTGACGGCGCTGCTGACGGCCGTCATGCTCTATGCCTATCTGCAATACCGGCGCTCGCCGGTGGTCGGCCTGCTGTCGATGCTGGCGGCACTCGGCGGTCTGTACTTCGTCTGGATTCCGTCGCACGCCACGCGGCTTGCCGCTTTCGCCGGCGTCGGCCGCGGCGTCGATCTCGTGCTTTATATCTGGGTCGCCATCAGCATGCTGATCCTGCTCAACCTGCATCTCAAATTGCGCATGCAGATGGAGTCGATCACGGCATTGGCGCGGGCGCTCGCCATCGCCAACGCACGCGCGAAAACAGGCCACCATGCCGACTGAAACATTGCGCCACAAGCCACGCAGCAGCAGCGGCGAACGGGCCGAGCAGGATCAGGTTGTAGCGCGTGTAGTGATTGGCGAGCCCGGCATGCAGCGCCAGCATGGTCAGCGCCGGCACCGCGTAGAGAATGAACAGCCATTGCCGCCGCCGGATCGCGGCGATGGCAGCGATGGCGAAGGCCGGCGCGAGGAACAGCCCGAACATGCCGCCGACCCACATGCCGCACCAGGCCAGCGGTATGCTGACCAGAATGTGCCGCCACCAGTTGTCGCGCATCTCGGCGCGGAAAATTTCGCCGATCACCGGATCGAGCTTCTTGTGCACGGCGAGGAGTTCGGTGCGAAGGGCGCGGCCCATGCGGAAAAAGCTGTCGGCCGTGTACCATTCGAAGCGGCCGGTCGCCGCGGTGCCGACGGTGCTGGCGATCAGGCAGGGTCCGATCGTGGGCAGGCAATAGGGAAAGGCCAGCGCGAATTCCTTCGGCGTCATGCGGTTGAAGGCAAAGCGCTCGACCATCGACGCCGCGCCATATTCCTCCGTCATGGCGAACTTGCCGACCGAGATGGAATTGCGGATCGCCCACGGCGCGATCGTCACGGCGAAGCAGACGGCGAAGGCGGCAAGGCTTTGCCACAGGGTGCGGCCGGCCAAAGCGCTGCCGGTCCGGCGCGCGTTGATGGCGATCAGCACCAACATTACTGGCGCCAGCACGATGAACGCCGTGCGGGTCAGGCACAAAAGCCCGAGCAGCACGCCGGTCAGCGCGACATAGCGCCAGCCTGGCGCGGTCCAGCTTTTCACCAAAGCCAGCGTCGTCAGGCTGAACAGCGAGAAGGTCAGGCTCTCGGTCATGACGAAGGAAAACAATTCTTCCGTGGGCTGCAGCCCGATAGTGACGAAGACGCCGGTCAGCCAGAACGTCGCCATGCCGGGAAAAATCAATTCGGCCGCGCGCGCCACCGCCACCACGCCGAGCGCCAGCAGCAGCGCATGGATGAGATGCATCGGCCGCGAATAGGTCTCGCAACTGTCGCGGTTGCGCCGTTCGTGATTGGCCTCGACGCTGCACCACGCTGCCGCTGCGAAGCGCGGATCGATCTTGGTGGCGGCGAGCACGAGCAGGGGATAGAGCGGCGCAATGAACATGCCGGGCGCGGGCCGCGCATCGACGCTGTTGACGTCGTCGAACATGCCGTTGCTGTAGACGCCATAGCGGTCGAGGTCATAGGCGATGGTCAGGTAGAACGACTGGTCGAAATCGCCCATCCATTTTGCCGGCCGCGTCAGGATCGCCGCCGCCAGAACCGCGAATATGCACAAACTAAAAACAAATCGTGTGCCGAGAAAATCAAATCTGTGCCGCATCGAATGAGTGTGGCATGGCAAAATCTGCCGCGCTACCCTCACGTCCGCGAAACCGGAGACCGACATGACCCGCAAGACTCCCGAACAATTGCGCAGCCACCGCTGGCTCGGCGTCAACGATCTGCGCTCGTTCGGCCACCGCTCGCGCCTGCGCCAGATCGGTTATGACTCGGTCGATTGGGGCTCGAAGCCGGTCATCGGCATCATCAACACCTGGAGCGATATCAACCCGTGTCATGTCCATCTGCGCACGCGCGCCGAAGAGGTGAAGCGCGGCGTGTTGCAGGCCGGCGGGTTCCCGCTGGAGTTGCCGGCGATGTCGCTATCGGAGACTTTCGTCAAGCCGACCACCATGCTGTACCGCAATCTGCTGGCGATGGAAGTCGAAGAGCTTTTGCGTAGCCATCCGATCGACGGCGCGGTGCTGTTAGGGGGCTGCGACAAGACCACGCCCGGCCTGTTGATGGGCGCGATCTCGATGGGTGTGCCGGCGATCTTCATGCCGGCAGGGCCCATGTTGCGCGGCAACTGGCACGGCCAGGTGCTCGGCTCGGGCTCCGATACCTGGAAGTACTGGGACGAGAAACGCGCCGGCAAGATCACCGAGGAGCAGTGGCAGGAAATCGAAGGCGGCATTGCCCGCTCGTTCGGCACCTGCATGACCATGGGCACGGCGGCGACCATGATGGCGGTTGCCGAAGCGCTCGGCTTCACGTTGCCCGGCGCGTCGTCGATCCCGGCGCCCGATGCTGGGCACGCGCGCATGGCGATCGCGTCCGGCCGCCGCATCGTCGACATGGTGTGGGACGATCTGACGCCGGACAAGATCATCACCAAAAATTCGGTCGACAATGCCATCAAGGTGCACATGGCGATGGCCGGGTCGACCAACTGCATCATCCATCTCGTCGCCATTGCGCGCCGCGCCGGCATTCCGCTTGATATGAACCGCTTCGACGAAATTTCGCGCGAAGTTCCGGTCATCGCCAATGTGCGGCCGTCCGGCGCGTTCCTGATGGAGGACTTCTTTTATGCCGGCGGCCTGAAAGCGCTGATGGTGCAGTTGCGCAGTGTGCTCGACACCTCGCAGATGACGGTTAGCGGCAAGACGGTGGCGGAAAATATTTCGGACGCCGCGGTCTACAACGCCGACGTCATCAAGTCGCTCAACGACCCGGTCAACAGCGACGGCGCTACGGCGGTGCTGCGCGGCAATCTGGCGCCGCGCGGCTGCGTCATGAAGCCGTCGGCGGCCGAGAAACGCCTGCACAAGCATCGAGGCCCGGTGATCGCCTTCGAGAACTATGATGAGATGGCGCGCGAGGTCGAGCGCGATGATCTCGACGTCACCGCCGATCATATTCTGGTGCTGAAGAACTCGGGTCCGCAGGGCGGCCCCGGCATGCCGGAATGGGGCATGCTGCCAATCCCGAAGAAGCTGGTGAAGCAAGGCGTGCGCGACATGCTGCGCATTTCCGATGCGCGCATGAGCGGCACCAGCTACGGCGCCTGCATCCTGCATGTCGCGCCGGAGAGTTTCGTCGGCGGGCCGCTGGCTTTCGTGCAGACCGGCGACGAGATCGAGGTCGACATTCCGGCGCGCACCATTCATCTGCATGTCAGCGATGAGGAAATGGCGCGCCGCAAGGCTTCATGGATTCCGCCGGCGCCGAAATACCCGCGTGGCTACGGCGCGCTGTTCTCCGAGCATATCGGCCAGGCCGACGACGGCTGCGATTTCGATTTCCTCGCCAAGGCCGGCAAGGTGCCGGAGCCGGAGATACATTGATCCGGCGAGAGCCTTGATCTAATACGCCGTCATGCCCGGCTTTATGCCGGGCATCCACGTCTATTTTCAAGTCGTGGATGGCCGGGTCAAGCCCGGCCATGACGGAAAGCAGAGTTTCATGGCCGACGACATCCCTTACGACAAAAACCTCGATCTCGCGCCCGATACGGTCGATCGCGTGATGCCCGGCGTGCGCCGGATCATGGCCAACAATCCGAGCCCGTTCACCTTCAAGGGCACGATCAGCTACATTATCGGCACCGGCAACGTCGCTATCGTCGATCCCGGCCCGGACGATCCGGCGCATATCGGTGCCTTGCTCGATGCCGTGCGCGGCGAGACCGTGACGCATATTTTCGTCACCCACACCCACCGTGATCACTCGCCGGCGGTGCCGGCGGTCAAGCGCGCCACCGGCGCCACCGTCTATGCCGAAGGCATTCACCGTGCCGCGCGGCCCCTGCACATCGGCGAGAACAACCCGCTCGATTCAAGCGGCGACCGCGATTTTGTGCCCGACGTCTTTCTGAAAGACGGCGAGGTCGTGCAGGGCGACGGCTGGACGATCGAAGCCGTCGCCACGCCGGGCCACACTGCCAACCACATGGCCTATGCCTACAAGGAAGCCAACGCGATTTTCGTCGGCGATCATGTGATGGCCTGGGCGACCACCATCGTCGCGCCGCCGGATGGCGCGATGAGCGACTACATGGCCTCTCTCTACAAGCTGGCCAAGCGCTCCGAGCAGGTCTATTTCCCCGGCCACGGCCCGGCGATCGGCGACGCCAACCGCTTCGTCAATTATTACATTCTCCACCGCATGGCGCGCGAAGCCTCGATCCTGCACCGCCTCGGCAAAGGCGCCACCGACATTCCGTCCATTGTGCGCGCGATCTATATCGGCATCGATCCGCGCCTGACCGGTGCCGCTGGCATGTCGGTACTGGCGCATATGGAAGATCTGGTGGCGCGCGGCGCCGTCGTCACCGATGGCACGCCGTCGATCGACGGCGAGTACCGGCTGGTGTGATGAGGCATTGCCAGCGGCAAGGCGCGCTCCCTCTCCCCTTGGGGGAGAGGGTTGGAGTGAGGGGGCAAGTGACTCTCGATAGTTTGCAACCCCTCACCCGGCGCACTTCGTGCGCCGGCCTCTCCCCATGGGAGAGGTGAAGAGAGTAATCCCGACTCACGTCTTCGGCTTCTGTGCCGGGCGTTTCGGCGGCGGTTTCTTCTCCGGCACGGGCTCCGGCTTCGGCTCCGGCGCATTGCCGGAAGCCTCATCGATCTCTTCCAGCAAGGTGCGCAGCCGCGCCGCATTGGCGCCGAGATCGTGCCCGCCATAGCGCGAGGCCGAGCGCAGATCGACGCGCGAGGCGTTGTTGCCGACAGCCGTTATGCGGATGACGACGTCGTCGCGGAAACCCATCAGCGGCGTGCGCGCGGTGTATTCGATCACCGCTTCGCGGCGGTTGACAGTCGGCTGCATGCTTTCGACGAAAGCCTGCTTGCGCTTGTTGAGCACGCCGGTCACCACGTCGTAGGACGAACGCAGCGGCAGCGTCAGTTGCAGCGGCATGATGTCGGGATAGGCGGTGCGTTGCAGCGCCGCCGCCGCCGCCGGATAGGCGATGCGGTCCCTCGGCCGCTGCGCGGCCAGCGCAACAAAGCGCGGCGGGTTGGCGGCGTCGGTGCTGACGTCGTAAATTTGCGGATAGCGATAGGCGCGCTGCGCCAGATAGGCCGGGTAGGCGAGCAGCGCCGCGCCGAGCACGAGACCGGTGAGCGAGCGGCCAAGCCCGGTCAGGCCGTGCCGCCAGATCGCGATAAACGACAGCAGCGCGAGAACGATGGCCAGCGCGGCGCAGACCAGCGCCGCGGCGAAAGTGGCCAGCGACGGGCCGATTTCCAAGAGGCCGGAGCGCAGGATGACCACCGACAGGGCGGCCACGGCGAGCGCGAACACCGCCAGCCGCGACGACCAGGCGGCCAGCTTTGAGACCGGCTCATCGTTGAGGGGGCGGCGCGCCATTTTGTCTCGTGTCCCGGGGGCAGGGGGCCCCCGCGCAGGAATAATGGCTCGGGCGGTGTGGCGCAATGATGCTGTTTTTCCCGGCGGTTCGGGCGCCACCGCCGCGACAAGATCGGTGCAATTTGTACAGTTTTCTTCATCGGCAAAATTTTCTTCTTGTTAAAACCTGTGCTGTCAGATGGCTGCCGGATTGTTTGAATCTGACGGAACGGGAGCGGCGATGTCATCTGGAGAAATCCGAAGGTCCGATGAAGATGCCGCGCGGTTCGACCTCGTAGAACTGGACGATACCGGCGATGCGCGGCCCTTTGCCCTGCCGGCCCAGACTGCTGCGCAGCACGGCGGCGACATCACGCTCGGCGCCATGCGCCGCGTCCTCGATGAACTGCCCTTCGCCATCTACTCGACCGATGCCGACGGCCGCATCGTCTATTTCAATCCGGCGTCGGTGGAATTCGCCGGCCGGTTGCCGATGCTCGGCCGCGACAAATGGTGCGTGTCGTGGAAAATATTTTCCACCGCGGGCGACGTCATTCCGCACGATCAATGCCCGATGGCGGTAGCGATCCGCGAAGGCCGCGTCATTCGTGGCGTGTCGGCGGTGGCTGAGCGGCCGAACGGCGTCCGCGTGCCGTTCACGCCATATCCGACGCCGATCCGCGACGGCCACGGCAAGCTTATCGGCGCTTTCAATATGCTGCTGACCCCGGCTTAGCGGGGGCGTTGCGCGTCTACGCTTTGTCGAAATTGCGGCGCGTTGCCGCGTCGGCCGCCGCACTGCGCCGCCGGCGCCCGGCGACGATGCTGCCGTAAATCAGCGCCGCCAGCAAAACCGCCGCGCCGACGCCATACATCAATTCCTGAATTCCCATGCCGCACCTCCTTCGCTGTCAACGATACAGCGCGGCATGGGTTCCTGAAACGTGAGTTCCGAAAGTTCTACTTCACGCCGAGCAGTTCGACATCGAACATCAGCACCGCGTTCGGCGGGATGACGCCACCGGCGCCGGACGCGCCATAGCCGAGCGCCGGCGGAATGATCAAGGTGCGCTTGCCGCCGACCTTCATGCTGGCGACGCCTTCGTCCCAGCCCTTGATGACGCGGCCGCGGCCGATCGGAAATTCGAACGGCTCGTTGCGGTCGACCGACGAGTCGAATTTCTTGCCCTTCATGCCGTTGGTGTAGAGCCAGCCGGTGTAGTGCATGACGCAGGTCTGGCCGGTCTTCGGCGTGGCGCCGGTGCCTTCGACGGTGTCGATGATTTGCAGTCCCGAAGCTGTGGTCATGGTTTTCTTTGCCGTTGTTTGTGCGATAGCGGGGGTGAGCGAACCGGCGGCGAGCGTGCCGAGCGCGGCGATGAAGACGCGGCGAGTGGAGGGCATTCGGATCTCCTTGAAGAGGCGGCTGCCTTAAAGCATGCCCGCGCCTCGCTGTCATTCCGCCGCTCGCTGTTCGGGGTAAGGTTGCCCGCGCCGGGAATGGGTTAGACGGCGGCGCGTACCGATGCGCTGATGTCGCAGCCAGAAACCGGCAAAATAAGCTGCGTCCGACAGTCCCCATTGCGGCCGGTTGTCACCCGGCGCGAACGGGAGGCAAACGCCGGGGCAGGCGCATCGTTCCGCGCCGCCGAAGTTCCCGCCGCTGTGGTGGAGGACGCCGCCCGACCACAATTTCGGCGTGGTTTACCATGCCAATACCGCCGGATTTGAGAATTTCCAACGGGCCCTCCGTGGGTTATAATGGCGGCATGGTGCGGAGACGCGATGTGAGTCTGGCAGCGGATAGGGAGCGCCCAGGACGGGCGGCTTCCGTGCGGCCGTTCTCTTTTGCCCGCCTTTCCTTTGCCGCCGCCTGGGCCGGGCTCGGCGTTGCCGGCATCAGCGCGGTTGCCGCTGCGGCGATCTTCCTGCCGCCGCCGCATGGCCATTCCCTGTTTTCTCCCGAGGCGCGGTTGTCGCGGTCGCTGCCTCTGCCGGCCGAGGATTTCGAGGTCGCCCGGAGCTGGCGCGAGGGCGAGGCGCAACTGGCCGGGCTCGGCCAGCGCGGCGCGCAGGACAAAGCCTGGATGCCGCAAGGCGGTCTGTCCACCTTGCTGGCGACGCGCTTCCCGCATGCCGGGCAGATGCGCTTCGATGTCGTCGCCCGGCTGCCGTTGCCGCGGCCGGATGACACGATGCGCGGTGACACGATGCGCGACGATGTCGCGCGCGAAGTCGCTGCCGCTCCAGACAGTGCGCCCGATGCCGCGCCGAAAGCAATCAACCGCGTTACGCCGGCGCCGGCCGGTCCGCAGCTCGCCATGCTGCCGCCGCAGCAGAAGCCCGGCGACCTCGGCATCTTCGACAAGCTGTTCGCCGATCCGGACCGCGCCGCCAAGGCCATCATCGCCGCCAACCCGAAGACGGTGCTGTACGACATCACCAAGCGCGCGGTCTTCATGCCGGACGGCGAGAAGCTCGAAGCGCATTCCGGCTTCGGCCAGTACATGGACGACACGCAGTCGGTGCACCGCAAGGATGTCGGCGTCACGCCGCCCAATGTCTACACCGTCTCGTTCCGCGAGAAGCCGTTTCACGGCGTGCGCGCGCTGCGCATGAAGCCGGTCGGCGACGGCAACATGTATGGCCGCGACGGCTTCCTGGCGCATTCGTTCCTGCTCGGCAGCAACGGCCAGTCGAACGGCTGCATCTCGGTGCTTGACTACGACAAATTCCTCAAGGCGTTCGAGGACGGCAAGTTCGACCGCATCATCGTCGTCCGCAATGCCGACGAGCCTTCGCCCGCGATGGCCGCGAGCAACCAGGCGGACGGGACGTAACGTCTTTCGTCATTCCGGGGCGCGCCGAAGTCGCGAACCCGGAATCCAGAAACCGATTCCTGAGCACACATCTGGATTCCGGGTTCGCTCGCAAGCGCTCGCGCCCCGGAATGACGTCACTTTTGTATCCGCGCGCGCCACCCTCAATCCGTAACCCTGAGGTGCGAACGTGCGCAGCACGTGAGCCTCGAAGGGCGACGGCCCGCGACTCACGGGCCGCTCATCCTTCGAGGATCGCCGCTTAACGCGGCTCGCACCTCAGTATGATGGAGTGGATCGAAATTTCTTGTTAATTGCCGTTGATCAAGTGTCAGCCTATCTGATTTTTCTCGGAGTTTGCTCTTTTCCAATAACGCGCACGTCGATCGGTCCGCCAATTCCGCTGTTCGCGGGAGAAATCTCGGTCATTCGCGAAGTTGCTTCAATCATTTCTATTGCGATTTCTATTGCATCTTCGACAAGGGTTTCTTTTATTTTACGCGGCGTCGCCAGTTGAGTTTTTGTGTTTTCACTTTTTGCCCATTTAGAGAATTCTGGATGCACTTTCTCAAAATAGTATTCCGTCTCACCTAGGACATAAGGGGCAGCCAGATCATCTGGAAGCAGAGTAATATCAAACGTAATACTTGCATTGATTTTTTCGCCTGGCTTAAGAACGAAAGGAATATCGATAATGCGCACGCGTGTTGCGTGCGTGGTTGGATCATATGATGCAAGCAACAATCGTGAGAAAGTCGAGCTGCCATCCAATCGATACGGTTGGGTCATGAAGAATGCAGCCCAGCTATCAGCGCAATGCTGTGCCAAAGCTGTTAAATTAATTTTTTCCAATGGTAAGGCTTTGGCTTCGACATACGCTTTCGCCGCTTCGCCTAAATCGAAGTCGCGGCGGTGCGTCCTGATAAAATTGCATTTATCGGGTGCCGCAAAAATGCTCATAGGCCAGACGCCGCGTCGACCTGTCACAGCCATAATTAGCCGGCTGGGCTTTTCCAGGGTCAAAAATTTGTCGACGCCGTCGCACATTGCTCCGTCAAGGGAGAGCCGACTATCGGATGCGGCAACGAGCCCGCTTTGCGTTGCAATAAGTACAATTAGTGTGCCCGCGTCCCACATCCAGGCATTCTCAATGTCAATTATGACACGCTAATCTCACTCCGCCGCTTCCACCCCGGGCAACCGATAGCTCTCAAACTGCTTCCGCAATGTCATCTTCTGAATCTTCCCCGTCGCCGTGTGCGGAATTTCATCGACGAACACCACGTCGTCCGGCATCCACCACTTGGCGATCTTGCCCTGCATGAAGCCGAGGATGTCCTCGCGCGTTGCGCTCTCGCCTTTCTTGAGAACGATCACCAGCAAGGGCCGCTCGTCCCATTTCGGATGCGTCACGCCGATCGCGGCGGCTTCCGCCACTTTCGGATGGCCGACCGCGAGGTTCTCAAGATCGATCGTTGAAATCCATTCGCCGCCGGACTTGATGACGTCCTTGGCGCGGTCGGTGACCTGCATGTAGCCGTATTGATCGATAGTGGCGACGTCGCCGGTGTCGAACCAGCCGTTGTTCTCGAATACCGGATCGTTGTCGACCTTGAAGTAAGCCTTGGCCACCGCCGGCCCGCGCACCTTGAGGCGGCCGAAGGTTTTGCCGTCCCACGGCAGCTCTTTGCCCGCATCGTCGGTGATCTTCATGTCCACCCCAAAAGGAGGATGCCCTTGCTTCATCTGCACGTCGAGCCGCGCCTCGCCGGTCAGCTTGGCGTATTCCGGCTTCATCGTGCACAGCGAGCCGAGCGGGCTCATCTCGGTCATGCCCCAGGCGTGGATGACATCGACGCCGTAATGGTCCTGGAAGGTCTTGGTCATGGCGCGCGGGCAGGCTGAGCCGCCGATGACGACGCGCTTCAGGTGCGGCAGCTTGGCCCCGGTCTTCTCCAGGTCCTGCAACAGCATCAGCCAGATCGTCGGCACCGCTGCGGTGAACGACACTTTATAAGTGTCGAGCAGTTCATAGATCGAGGCACCGTCCATCTTGGCGCCGGGCAACACCAAGGTCGCGCCGACCATCGGCGTCGAGAAAGCCAGCGACCAGCCATTGGCGTGAAACAACGGCACCACCGGCATGCAGACATCGGCGGAAGCGAGGTTCTTGGAATCCGGCAGCGACGCCATGAAGGCGTGCAGGATGTTCGAGCGGTGCGAGTACAGCACGCCCTTGGGATTGCCCGTCGTGCCGGAGGTGTAGCACATGCCGGCGGCGGTGTTCTCGTCGAACGAGCGCCACTTAAAATCGCCGTCGGCCTCGCTCAGCCAGTCCTCGTATGCCACCGCGTTCTTCAACGTCGTCTGCGGCATGTGGGCGCCGTCGGTCAGCACGATGTATTTCTCGATGGTCGGCAACTTGTCGGCGATCTTTTCCAGGATCGGCACAAACGTAAGATCGACGAACATCATGCGGTCTTCGGCATGGTTGACGATCCAGATAATCTGGTCGGCGAACAACCGCGGGTTCACGGTGTGATAGACCGCGCCGATGCCGAGAATGCCATACCAGGTCTCCAGATGCCGCCAGGTGTTCCAGGCCAGCGTCGCCACCCGGTCGCCCAGTTTGATGCCGTCGCGTTCCAGCCGTTGCGCGACGCGCAAGGAGCGGGCGCGGATCTGCGCATAATTGGTCTCGACGATCGGCCCTTCGACCGAGCGGGTAATGACCTTGCGCTCGCCATGATATTTGGCGGCATGGTCGATGATGCGGTGCAGTAGCAGCGGAAAATCCGACATCAGGCCAAGCATGGCATTCCCTCTCATTGTCGTGGGCGCGTGGGTTTGCCGCGCGCCGGCATTTTTTGACAGGTTAGCGGCGGGGCGAATCTGTGCAAGGTAAAGCCATGCTGTCCCGCACAAATGCCGCAATCCTGCCCGACACCCGCCGCATGCGAACACTCATGGGGATCCTCGTGCTGGCGATGCTCATGCTGGCCTTGTTCGGCTGCGGTGCCGCCTTTGCCCAGGCGCCGAAGCCTGCCGATAACACGCCTGCCGTTAACGCGGCGGTGCCCGGCCCTGCCGCTCCTGCCGTTCCGCTGCCGCGGCCGCGTCCGAAAATGGGGCTGGTGCCGTCATGGATCGCCACGCTCTGGAGTGAGCCGAAGACGTTCCGAAAGGCCGCCGGCGAGGACTTCAAGACATCTGAGGTCACCAGCGCGCCATCGGCCTGCCGCCTGCGGCTGGAGAAGTTCGCGGTGATCGCGCCGATGCCGCGGCTGATCGGGCCGGGCTCCTGCGGCGGTACCGACATCGTGCGTGTCGATGCGGTGATGGTCGCCGGCAAGAGGGTCGACATCAAGCCGGCGCCCTATCTGCAATGCCCGATGGCCGAACAACTGGCGCTGTGGGTGCGTGACGACACCACGCCGCTTTTGGCCGCTGTCGGCGGTCAATTGAAAAGCCTCGAGACCTATGACGACTTCAGTTGCCGCGGCCGCAACCGCAAGCTGTTCGGCAAGGTGTCCGAACACGGCAAGGCCAATGCCATCGATCTGCGCGGCTTCACCTTGCAGGATGGCCGCTACATCCATCTCACCGACATGAAGGCCGACAGGCCGCTGCGCGAAGGCGCGCGCAAGGCCGCCTGCACACGCTTCATGACCGTGCTCGGCCCCGGTTCGGACGGCTACCACGAAGAACACATCCACATCGATTTCGCCGAGCGCCGCAACGACTATCGGCTGTGCCAATGGGATGTGCGCGAGCCGCCACCGCCGCCGAAGCCGCCCGAGAAGGCTCTGGAAAAGGAAAAGCCGGCCGAGGTTGCCACCGTCGCGCCCGAACTGCCGAAGGCTGCCGCCGCGCCTGAGCCGGACGATGACGACGACGAGAAGGTGGTCATGACCATGGTTAGCGCGATCCACGGCGTCGTCCCGCTGCCGAAGCCACGGCCGCAGACCCGCCATGTCCGGCGAAAACCGCGCGATCTCTTCCACCTTCCGTTCAACCTTTTGCGCTAATCGTCGCTGATGACCGCCGGCTCACCAGAGCGATTGACGCGCCGTGGCCTGCTCAAGGCCGGCCTCGGCGTGACCGGCGCAGCCTCCATCATGCTGCCCGGCACCGCCGCCTATGCGGCGATGGAAGCCGCCAACGGCCTTGCCATCACCGATTATAGGCTCACGCCGCCGGGCTGGCCGGCCGGCCAGCGCCTGACCATCGCCGTTGTCGCCGACCTGCATGCCGGCGGGCCCAATATGGGGCTGGCGCGCATTCGCCAGGTCGTCGATGCCGCCAATGCGCTTAGCTGCGATCTCACCGTGCTGCTCGGCGATTTCTTCGCCACCCACAAATTCATTACCGAGCATGTCGCGCATCCGGCCTGGGCCGGCGAATTGGCGCGGTTGCGCGCGCCGCTCGGCGTCTACGCGGTCCTCGGCAATCACGATTGGTGGCACGATCTCAAGGGCGCGCGCGCCGCGCTGGAGCATGTGCGTATCCCGATCATGGAAAACGATGCCGTGCTACTGGGTGCACCCGGTCGGCGGTTTTGGCTGGCTGGTCTCGGCGACCAACTGGCCTATCGGCTCGGCCACCGTCAGTTTCGTGGCGTCGACGATCTGCCCGGCACATTGGGCAAAATCACCACCGCCGATCCGGTGATCCTTCTGGCGCATGAGCCGGACATCTTCACCGAGGTGCCGGCGCGCGTGGCGCTGACCTTGGCCGGTCACACCCATGGCGGCCAGATCCGCCTGCCGCTGGTCGAGCCGTTCTGGGCGCCGTCGCAATACGGTGCGCGCTTTGCCTATGGCCACATCGTCGAGCAGGGCCGCCACATGATCGTCTCCGGCGGCCTCGGCACCAGCATCGTGCCGATGCGGCTCGGCATGCCGCCGGAAATCGTGCGGGTGATGCTGGGGTGATCTTTTTCTTTACCCTGGAGAAGCAAAAAAAAACGGCGCCCGATAAGGCGCCATTCTTTATCCGGAATTGATCTGAGGTCTAATTGAACAGCGACCTCGCCGCCGCCATGCGCGGGCTGAACGGCGAGTCGCCCTGGTTCGGCGCCAGCACGACGACCACCGCGCCCGGCTTGACCCGGTTATAGAGGTCGATGACGTCCTCATTTGTCAGGCGGATGCAGCCCGACGAAATCGCCTGGCCGATATATTCCGGCTGGTTGGTGCCGTGGATGCGGTATAGCGTATCCTTGTTGCCGGCGTATAGGTAGATCGCGCGAGCGCCCATCGGGTTCTGCGGGCCGGGGCCGACGAAGTTCGGCACATCCATGCGCTTCTTGATGTCGGCGGTCGGCGTCCAGGTCGGCCATTCGGCCTTGCGGCCGACCTTAGCGACGCCGGCAAAGGCGAGGGCTTCTTCGCCGACGGTGACGCCGTAGCGGATCGCCTTGCCGCCTTCCTGCACGTAATAGAGATAGCGCGCGTCCGAATCGATGACGATCGTGCCGGGCAGCTCCTTGCGGTGGTAATCGACGATGTGGCGGCGATAAGGCTCTGCAATCGTTGCCTTTTCATAAGGCGCGGTGGCCAGAAGCTTCTTGTCGCGGGCGGTCATGCTCGCTTCCGACGCCGGCTCCATGGTCGACTGCATGCAGCCGCCGAGCAGCATCCCGACGCCAAACAGAGCCACAATCAATGCCTTAGCCCGCATTTCCGCCTCTTTCCCCGGTCGATTGAAGGAGCGCCCCGACTGTCGATTTGATGTCCCAATTAATCCAAGACGCTACGCAATAGCTACGATTCCGGCTTGCTGCGCTGCGGCTTCCTGTGAACCTGTTGCAGGAATACCGCACTCAACTATAGTTCCGGCCGCAGCCTTAACGGGCTCGGTCCCACTTGCGGAAAACAGCTTGCCGGGAAGATGTTAAGAGAAGGTTTACCATAACAGCCGGAAAGTCGGGGACCGGCAGATGCCGCCCGTGAGGGCGCTCAAAGGTCACGATACAACACGAATGCCCGCGCAATTTCGCCCCAGTTGCCGACCACATTCGGAACCAGGGACTAACCAAGGACGGACTGGAGAAGACTGAAATGAACGTCAAGAAGGCGCAAGAGAAGTCGAGCGCCCACCAGCAACAGCAGCAACAGGGCTCGGTGAGCCAGACGGCCTCGCTGAATGATCGCTACGGCAAGATCGGCATCTCCGCGGTGGCCGGCGCCTGCCAGCACAAAGGCGAAAAGCGCGCCGCGCGCGAAACCCGGTTCATTCCCGGCGACAGCGACTGATCTGTCTTGAAAGGCGGCCGCGCCGCAGCGCCGCCTTGCTGATCTTTAAGCCCTCCACGACAAGCCTCAGACCCGCCGAGCCGCGCGGCCATTTATGGCTTGCGCGACGCTGCGCGATCGGGCCATGAAATAAGCACCACGCGCAACAAGGTGCGATGCTCATGCTCTCGGTCTACGTCCAGAACGGCACGGCGCTGGAGCGCATCCCGGTTGAATCGGGCGCCGAATTGCCCGAGGCGGCGGTGTGGATCGATCTGGTGACGCCGACCGTGCAGGAAGACCGCATGGTCGAAAGCCTGCTCGGCATCGCGGTGCCGACGCGCGAGGAAATGCAGGAGATCGAGGTCTCCAGCCGGCTCTATGTCGAGAACGGCGCGCGCTACATGACCGCGACCTTGATGTGCCAGTCCGACACCGCGACGCCGAAGACCACCGCCGTCACCTTCATTCTGTCCAAGCACCGCCTGTGCACCGTGCGCTACGACGACCCGCGGCCTTTCACCATCGTCGAGCACAAGCTCGGCCGTGCTTGCGGGCCGAAAGTCTCCGGCGACAGCGTGTTGATGGATCTGCTTGACGCGGTGGTCGACCGCTCGGCCGATATTCTCGAGCGCGTCGCCGCCGAAGTCGATCAGGTATCGCTTCAGATCTTCGAACCCGACGAGGTCAAGGGCCAGGCGTCCTACAACGACGTGCTCAAGGCGCTCGGCCGCAAGGGCGATCTCACCTCCAAGGTGCGCGAAAGCCAGGTCTCGGTCGGCCGCCTGTTGTCGTTTCTCGGCCATGAGGCCGAGGTGATGAAGTGGAACAAGGACGTGCGCACGCAATTGCAGTCGATGCAGCGCGATGTGATCTCGCTCACCGACCACGCCAGCTTCATTTCCAACAAGGTCACGTTTTTGCTCGACGCCATGCTCGGCGTCGTCAACATCCAGCAGAACGCCATCATCAAGATCTTCTCGATCATGGCGGTGGTGTTCATGCCGCCGACGCTCGTCGCCTCGATCTATGGCATGAACTTCCACACCGGCATGATCGAGCTGGACTGGCAGTACGGTTATCTCTGGGCGCTCGGCCTCATGGTCATCGTCGCCATTCTGCCGATCGCGTTCTTCAAGTGGAAGAAGTGGTTGTAGGGGAGGGGGTGCATAACGCTCCCGCGAAGGCGGTCAGTAGCCGGTCAACTCATCAGCGGTCGGCGGCTCGGGCGCCGGTTTGCCGAGAATGCGCGACATGATGGTGGTCAGCGTCAGCGCATCGTTGTCGAAGCCGCCATGCGACGTCGATGCGGAGTTTCCGTGACCTGAATAGGAAATGTTGAGCTTGCTCGAGGCGGTTGGCATGCCGTCCTTGAACGCCTCCATGCCGGCCAGCGCCGTCCCGGGCCGGTCCTCATAAGCACGCGAAACGAGATAGAGCAGTGAATGGCTGTAGGACGGCAATAACGGGAAGTTGCCGGAAACGGTATCGTCGAGCTCCAGTTTGTCGGTGAGGTTGTAAAGGTAGATTTTGTCGAGCAGCTTCCGCGCGCCTTTGCCGTTGAGGTAGGGACCGTAGTGCTGCTTGAAGAAATCGACGGTGCAGGCCGGCGCCATCAAGTGAATGCTGCTCAACTCGACTTTGTTGAGTTTGAATCGCCCCAGCGCAGACAGCAGGTTCCCCAGAACGATCGCGCCGGCGCTATGGCCGACCAGGTGCAGTTTGGGGCGGCGTGCCGCCTTGTCGAGGCCGCGCAGCAACGACACCAGCCCCTTGAAGCCGCCGTCGTAATCCTGCTCGCCGCTAAAAGCGACGCGCGCATCCTGTTTCATGTTGCGCCACGCATAAGCGCCGCTCTCCTTGCCCAGTCCGGCTTCGAATAGCCAGTCGGAAAATCGCCCGGCGACTCGGCCGGCCGCCGGGGATTCGGACAGCGCGCCGAAAACCTCGTCGATAAAGCCCGAACCCCACATCAGGTGAAAATTATACAAGGTGTTGCGGCCGAATATGTTGGTGCGCTGCCAGGTCGCAATGCGCTTGGCTTCGTCGGTCAGTGAATTCAGGCCGCCATGCGCATAAATGATCAGATGGTCGTAGCCTTTGCCCTTGTTGGCCGAGGGCGACACCAGCCGGTCGACCGTTTCCTGCATTTCGATGTCGTTCGGCGATCCGTATTTGCCGTCGGTGACAAGACGGCCATCGTCGACATTGATGAAATGCCCGATGATGTCGCTGCGGTTGGGATCGCTCAGTCCGAACAGGCCTGATGCGCTCGACGGGCTGACGCGCGGCGTTGCGCCGAACGCGTCCGGCGCACGGACGCCGAGTTGCAACACCCAGGCGTCCATGACGGTGGCGGCCCAATCGCCGTAGCGCCAGTGCGCGATGCCATCCGTGCCCCATTCAGGGCCCCACGAATTGAGAACCCAGAACCCTTTGTCGTCATAGCCGACGATAGCAAAGGCATGGCCGCCGGCCGGTTTGCCGCCGGGCTCGATAAAGCCATTATGGGGCGTGTCCCAATTGGAATGGATTTGCGCCGATACATAGATGACGCCGATCTCGTTCAGTGCGGCGTGATAGTCGCTGATATCGGGCTTGAGGCGAAAATACACGCCCAGCCGGGTTTCGCGGGCGCTCTTGCTCATCTCGTAGCTGAGCGACCAGTTCTTGATTCCCGGACTGTCCGGCGCCGCCGTCTCGGTGCAAACGCCGTTGCGGTAGAACCCCTTGATGGCGCCGCGCAGACTTGATCCTTCATAGGCGCTGCCGGCCCACTCGTCGTTGCGCTTCGCCATCTCGTAAAGCATACGCGCGCTGACACGCTCCGGCGTTTCGGGGCTGACCTCGCGGAAGCGCAGAAAGTCGATGACATGCGCCAATGAGAAACCTGTGCAACTGGAATCCTGGCCTTGATTGCGCACTGAGAACGCAATGCGAGGGCTGATCGCCGGATGCAAGGCGCGAAGGTGCGGGATGTAGATCCGATCCCGGATGTCCGGCATGTCCGGGAGAATATCCAGCTTGCGGTTGTCGAGACGCGACGGCTTGCTGGGAAACAGGCGATTGCCGACCTGTATAACGTTCAGTCTTGGCGCCGTGCCGCCGAGAGCGTCTGTCGGCGTTGAACTCGCCGCGGCCGTTCGCGTGGCGCGCGCGTCGGCCGTGGTGCGTGGGGGCGAATTCACCGCATTGGCGGCCTTGCCGCGTGCGCTAGCTTTTGCCGACCTCTGGCTCGCCTTCGCCATTTTGCCCCCCACAGCGCGTGATCCCGCCGGCATTTGACAATTGCGAGTGGCTGTTTGTCAACTTATGGTTGCAGGCACGTGGAGCGCTACGGCGTGCCGAGAAATCCGCGCAGCCGCTGAGCGACGGCGCGCGCCGTCTTCTTGTCGAAACGGCCGGCGCGGCGCTCGATCCGGGCCGGATCGATACAGGCGATCTTTGCTGGCCGCACCACCGATGCGGCGGGCAGCCCGGCTCCGTCCCTGTCGGCAATGGCGATATCGCTCGGCCAGCGCTCGTTGTCGGCGCTGGTAATCATGGCAACCCAGACCAGATCGTAGGGTGCAAGCTTTGGCCCGGACACAACGAGCGCGGGACGGCGCTTTTCGGCCAGCCGATCGGCAGAGGGAAACGGCACAACGACAACATCGAATGCGGCAAAGCGTTGCCGGTCAGAGCTTTTCATAGGCTTTTTCGTCGGCGGCGCTCGACCATTCCGAAAAAGACGCGAAAGGGTCGTCGGCTTCGGGCGCTGCCTTGTCGAGCAGGACGCCGTCTTTGGTCACGCGGTAGCGCAACATGTCGCCGGGCTTGATGCCGAGAAGCTCACGGACCTCGCGCGGCAGCACCGTCTGGCTTTTGACGGAAACCTTGGAGAAGGCGGGTCGGGCGGTTCATGCCGGTAATCTAACTTACCGACTTACGTCTTACCAGGCGGTGGTGCTCCCCCTCACGCGCTTTTCTTCAACCCCGGCGCCTCGTACCCCGTGCGCTCGACATATTCCGAATAGCCGCCGCCATACTGGTGGATGCCCTCCGGCGTCACTTCCAGCACGCGGTTCGACAATGCGGCGAGGAAATGCCGGTCATGCGACACGAACAGCATGGTGCCTTCGTATTCCGACAGCGCCGCGATCAGCATTTCCTTGGTGGCGATGTCGAGATGGTTGGTCGGCTCGTCGAGCACCAGGAAATTCGGCGGATCGAACAGCATCTTGGCCATCACCAGCCGCGCCTTCTCGCCGCCGGAGAGAACGCGGCAGCGCTTCTCGACATCGTCGCCGGAAAACCCGAAGCATCCCGCCAGCGCGCGCAGCGAACCCTGGCCGGCTTGCGGGAATGAATATTCCAGTTCCTCGAACACCGTGCGCTCGCCGTCGAGCAGGTCCATGGCGTGCTGCGCGAAGTAGCCCATCTTGACGCTGCCGCCGAGCGCCACCGTGCCGTCGTCCGGCGTGGTCGCGCCGGCGACCAGCTTCAACAACGTCGATTTGCCGGCGCCGTTGATGCCCATCACGCACCAGCGCTCCTTGCGCCGCACCGAAAAGTCGAGCCCGTCATAGATGCTGCGCGTGCCGTAGCCCTTCTGCACGTTCTTCAGGCTGACCACGTCCTCGCCGGAGCGCGGCGCGGGCAGAAATTCGAACGCCACCGATTGCCGCCGCTTCGGCGGCTCGACGCGCTCGATCTTGTCGAGCTTCTTGACGCGGCTCTGCACCTGCGCGGCATGCGAGGCGCGCGCCTTGAAACGCTCGATGAACTTAATCTCTTTCGCCAGCATCGCCTGTTGCCGCTCGAACTGCGCTTGCTGTTGCTTCTCGTTCAGCGCGCGCTGCTGTTCGTAGAATTCGTAATTGCCGGCATAGGTCGTCAGTGTGCCGCCATCGATCTCGACGATCTCGTTGACGATGCGGTTCATGAATTCGCGGTCATGCGAGGTCATCAGCAGCATGCCGTCATAGCCTTTGAGGAATTGCTCGAGCCAGATCAGGCTCTCGAGATCGAGATGGTTCGACGGTTCGTCGAGCAGCATGGCGTCGGGCCGCATCAACAGAATGCGCGCCAGCGCCACGCGCATTTTCCAGCCGCCGGACAAGGCGCCGACATTGCCGTCCATCATTTCCTGCGTGAACGAGAGGCCGGCAAGCACTTCGCGCGCCTTGCCTTCGAGGCCGTAGCCGTCGAGTTCCTGGAAACGGTGCTGCACCTCGCCATAGCGCTCGATGATCTCGTTCATCTCGTCGGCGCGCTCTGGCTCGGCCAAAGCCGGGTCCGACATGGCGGCTTCGAGTTCTTTCAGTTCGGCCGCGACTTCGCTGACCGGGCCGACTCCGTCCATCACTTCGGCGACCGCCGAGCGTCCCGACATTTCGCCGACGTCCTGGCTGAAATAGCCGATGGTGATGCCGCGATCGATCGCCACCTGACCCTCGTCGGGCGCTTCCTCGCCGGTAATCAGGCGGAAGAGGGTAGTCTTGCCGGAGCCGTTGGGGCCGACCAGGCCGACCTTTTCGCCGCGGTGCAGGGCGACCGAGGCCTCGATGAAGATGATCTGGTGGCCGTTCTGCTTACTGACGTTATCGAGACGAATCATGACGGAGGTTCAGGTTCCGGGAATGAGTTTGCGGCGCCCTTATGCCACGTCACGCCCGCGAGGGAAGTGGTTTCCGCGGCGCAGGCCCCGCGCAATCGCGCATGGCCGATATTACGCCCGGAAGCTCAGACCACCGAACTCAACGGCACGTCGAGCGTATAGACGAAGCCCGACGTCTCGTAGGCCAGATCGACGTGGCCTTGCAGTTGCAGTCCGAGCGAGCCCATCAGCCGTGTGCCGAAGCTGCGGCGGTTCGGCGGCGCCACCGGCGGGCCGTTCTTTTCGCTCCACACCAGGCGCAGCCTTTGGGCCGCTTCATCGACCGTCCAGACGATTTCGACATGCCCGTTCGGCACCGACAGCGCACCGAATTTGGTGGTGTTGGTGCACAATTCGTTGACCGTCATCGCCAGCGCGATGACGGCGCCGGAGGTCATCTTGAGGTCGGGGCCGGTAATGCGGAAGCGTCCGCCGCCCTGGTCATAAGGCTCGGTGGCGCCGCGCAAGGTGTGCGCCAGGTCGGCCTTGGACCAACTGACATGCATCAGCAAATCGTGGGCGCGGCCGAGTGCGCCGAGCCGGCCGTCGATCGCTTCCAGCCCGTGCGCGGCGCTGGTCGCGTTGCGCAGGCTTTGCGAGGCGATCGCGCCGACAATGGCGAGCGTATTCTTGATGCGGTGATGCAGTTCGTCGAGCACGAGCTGCTGCAATTTGTCGGCGGCCTCGCGTTCCTTGGCGTCGATGCCGGCCTGGGCGAGCAGCGCCTTGGCGTCGATGCCGGCCTGCTCGAGCAGCAGGCGAAGGCTGTCATTCTCGGCGCTCAGCGTTTCTTCGGCGCGGCTCAGCGGCTCGATCTTGAGCGCGCCGGCGCCGATCATGTGCTGGATTTCGGAAATCATGTCCTTGGTGGCCAGCGGCTTGGGAAAGAAGCGGCTGTTTTCCGGCTTGTCGGCATCGGTCACCTTCACCTGGCCGGAGACCAGCAGGATCTTGATCTCGGGCCAGCGCCGGTGCACCGCGTGCGCCAGTTTCAGCCCGTCGAGGCTGCCGGGCATCTGGATGTCGGTGAACAGCAGAGAGATGTCGGAGCGCGATTCCAGGATCGTCATCGCCTCGTCGGCGTTGACCGCTTCGATGGCGGTAAAGCCGGCGTCTTCGACGATGTCGATGGCCTTCATCCTCAGCACCATTTCGTCTTCGACGACGAGGACGTTCGGAATTGCGGGAATCGGTTCGGACATCGTGGTGCGCCGCTCTGAAAAAGGGCGGATTGAGCGCGAAATTGCCTCAGCCGCACACGGGTGTGCGCCCAATAGGGGCAAATAGCGAGCAATATGTATTTTAACGGGGGCGGAACCTATTGCCGGGGCGGTCCCCCTGGGACGCTGTCATGCGGGCGCTCGCCACCTTCTCCCAACGGGGGAGGGTTAGAACGACCCCCACCATTTGACAATTTGAATCAAAACAAACGCTTCATCGAAAGCGCGCGTTCGCCACGCCGGCGGCGATTTATAAACCGATCGCGTCGCTTGCGCGTTTTGCCTGCATGGGAAAACCACGCATCGTCATCACCTGTCCGCAAACCGGCGTCACCGTCATCAGCAACTTTGCGTATGAGGATATCGCCGGGCCGAACAACAAGACGGTTCTGTTTGCCTGCGCGTGCGGCGAGACGCACCGGCTTGTTTACGCCGGGCCGCACCGAGACATGCGCAACGCGCCGCCGTCAACGCAGGATACGCCGCGCGCGTCGTGAGCGGTTCAAACGTGCTGGCCGCCGTTGATGTGAATCTCGGCGCCGTTAACGTAGCTGCTGGTCTCGGTGCACAGCACATAAATGATCTTGGCGACTTCATCCGGCGTGCCGAGGCGCTGCATCGGAATCTGCTCGACGATCTTGTCGGTGCCGGGCGATAAAATCGCCGTATCGATCTCGCCCGGCGCAATCGCATTGACGCGAATGCCGAGGCGGCCGAAATCGCTTGCCATCTCGCGCGTCAGCGAAGCCAGCGCCGCCTTCGATGTCGCGTAGGCAGCGCCCGCGAAAGGATGCACGCGCGAGCCGGCAATCGAAGTGACGTTGACCACCGCGCCATTGGCAACTTTAAGCTGATCGACGAGGCCGCGCGCCAGCATGATCGGCGCGAAGAAATTCACCGCGAAGATGCGCTGCCAGGTGGCGATGTCGGTGTCGAGCGAGCCGAGCCTCTTGCCGCCGTCGGCCTTGGGCGAGATCGCCGCGTTGTTCACCAGCGCATGCAGTTCGCCGTTGTCGAGGCGGCGCTTGATTTCGGCAATCGCCTCGGTGGTATTGCCGACGTCGGACAGATCGACCTGGATGTGGTCTTCCGGTCCGGCGTCCCACGGGCAATTTTCCGGAAACGGATGGCGCGAGCAGGTGATGACGCGCCAGCCGGCGGCCGAAAAACGCTTCACCGTGGCGTGTCCGATGCCGCGGCTGGCGCCGGTCAGCAGCAAGGTGCGGCGCGGCGGCTGGTTCGTTTGCGAATTCGGCATTGCATTCCTTATGTACTTAACGCGTCATCCTGAGGTGCGAGCGCGGAACGCGCGAGCCTCGAAGGATGAGTTTATATTATGGATAAAGCCGCGTCTTGCTCCACGGGGCGCCTGGTGCGTCGCGCTTGAACACGATGCGGTCATGCAGGCGGAACGGCCGGTCGTGCCAGAATTCGATCGCACTTGGCACGATGCGATAGCCCAACCAGTTCGGCGGCCGTGGCACAGTGCCGAGTGCGTATTTGGCGGCGTTGATCGCCACGGCTTTCTCGAAGGCGAGGCGGCTTTCCAGAGGCTGCGACTGCTTCGACGCCCAGGCGCCGATCTGCGCCTGCTTCGGCCGCGACGCGAAATAGGCGTCGGCTTCTTCCACTGTCACGCGTTCGACAATGCCGCGCACGCGCACCTGCCGGTTCAGCGACTTCCAGTGGAACACCAGCGCCGCCTTCTGCGCGGCGTCCAACTCCTGCCCCTTTTGGCTGTCGATGTTGGTGTAGAAAACGAATCCGCGGCTGTCCGCGCCCTTCAACAGCACCATACGGGCGTTCGGCATGCCGTCGCTATCCACGGTCGCCAGGGTCATGGCGGTGGGGTCGCGCGGTTCCGACGCCGACGCCTCAGCCAGCCAGGCGGCAAACAGCGCCATCGGCTCGTCGGCCTCGGTGAAATCACCACTCGTTAACTTACCTGTGCGTTCAATTGGCGTTGTGTCGGACATCTGCGGAGTACTCGTTTGCACGGTCTAGCGACCCATCGGCCGGATCGGAAGTTCCACTATTCCTCTCTATATAGGGGAACGGCGTCGGCGCGCCTATGGCGCGGGCTGGCTGTTGTTCTGACTTTGGGTTTCGCCTGCGCCGGGTGCAGCCTGTCGTCGCAATTCGACGGCGTATTCGCCTCCGCCAATTCCGACACCACCGGCTCGATCACCCCGCCGCCGGGCGCAAAACCCTCCAGCGATCTGCCGCCGGCCGCCGATCTGGCCTATGCGCGCACCGCGGTCAGCGAGTTGCTCAGCCGCGGCCGCAAGGATTCGAGCCAGCCCTGGGAAAATCCAGCGACCGGCGCGCGCGGCACGGTGACGCCGATCGCCTCGGCCTATCCGCAGGGCGATCTGACCTGCCACGATTTCCTGGCCAGCTACGTCAAAGGCCCGTCGCAGTCCTGGCTGCGAGGCGAAGCCTGCAAGCCGGTCAAGGGCGCGGCAAAGGGCGCAACTTGGGAAATCCGCTCGCTCAAGCCCTGGAAGCGGTCGTAAGCGCGCCCCGGAACGTTGCAACTCCGGCATCGGAACCCCACATTAAGGTCGATTCGCCGGCAATCGCCGGCGGTCAGGGGCTATTTCGAACCAACGGATGGAGAGGCGAAGGATGCGCGACCCCTACACCATATTGGGGGTTTCCAAGGGTGCGAGCGCGGCGGAGATCAAATCCGCTTACCGCAAGCTCGCCAAGAAACTGCATCCCGACGCCAATAAGCACGACGCCAAGGCGGCCTCGCGCTTTTCCGAATTGAACGCTGCGTATGAAATCGTCGGCGACGACGACAAGCGCAAGGCTTTCGACAACGGCGAGATCGACGCCGAAGGCAAGCCGCGCTTCCGCGGCTTCGAGGGCGCGCACCCCGGCGGCGGTTTCGGCCAGAACGGCGGCGGCTTCGAGAGCTTTACCTTCGGCGGCGACGGTTTCCAGCGCCGCGGCGGCGGGGCCGGCGGCGGCGGCGGCTTCGAGGACTTGCTGCGCGGCATGTTCGGCGGCCGGGCGTCCCCCGGTGGCGGCGCGCGCGGCTACACCAATCAATTCGAGCCGGAGGATTTCGGCTCGGCGGGCGGCGGCGGCGGCCAGGATATCGGCGTGACGTTGACCATCACGCTGCCGGAAGCGGCCAAGGGCTCGAGCGCGCGCGTGTCGCTGCCGACCGGCAAGGAGGTCGAGGTTAAAATCCCGGCCGGCATCGCCACCGGCCAGCAGATCCGCTTGAAGGGGCAGGGCTACGCGGGCCCCTTGGGACGTGCCGGCGACGTCATCATCACCATCTCCGTCGCGCCGCATCCGGTCTTCAAAACCGACGGCGACGATCTGCGTCTCGACCTGCCGATCACGCTGTACGAAGCGGTGCTCGGCGGCAAGGTGCGGGTGCCGACGCTCGATGGCGCGGTCGAACTGGCGATCCCGCCGGAGACGAATTCGGGCCGCACTTTTCGCCTCAAGGGCAAGGGTTTGAAGGCGAAGGGCGGCAAGGCCGCCGGCGACCTGTTTGCCACCGTGCGCGTCGTGCTGCCCGACAAGCCAGGCGACGAGTTGAAGGCGCTGGCGAAAAAATTGCGCGATGATAAGCCGTATGATCCGAGGAAGGATCTGGCTTAACTTCCCTCGCCCCACTTACGGGGAGAGGTGAGGAAAGCTACCCCTTCTTTTCCGGCGTCTTGTCGACCTGCTCGTAGACGACCTTGGTCACCGCCTCGAGCCGCTCGCGGTTGGCCGGCCCGCTGACCACATAGCCGACCTTGTCATCGACCCAGGTGAACGACGCGAACTGATCGGCGCTCTTGAAGTGCAGCGCAGTTTCCGGCCCGCCCGCCTTGCCGCAGAAAATGGTGAAGCGCTCGCCGGTCGGTCCCTCATACATATAGAACGCGGCAGCGCCGGTCGGTCCGGGCAACAGCCTGCCGCCGACAAGCTTCAACCCGATCGACGACAGATCGGGAATGTTGAGCTCATGGCCGACGCGCCGCGACAGCCACTGCTTCAGATGCGCCAGCTCGCTGCCCGGCACTTCGACCGGGTGGCGCACCTCGACGACATAGAGTTTGTAGGCGTTGAGCGCTTCGGCGGTGAACTTGTCGAATACGGGCTGCGCAACCGTCGTCGCGGCGCGCGCATACCAGCCAACGCCGCCGCCGGCGATAAAGGCAACCAAGGCGGCAGCCGCCGCCATCGACGCCCAGCTGCGGCCGCGCATGCGGCCTGAGGTGATATCGTTCTTGATGATCTGGTCGAGTTGCAGGCGTTGCGGCACCGGCTCGTTGACGACGTCGCCGTAACGCGCGCGGATGCTGTCGGCCTGCGCCCGCCAGGCGGCGACCAAGGCGGCCTGTTCGGGATTGGCGGCAAGCCAAGCGCCGACGGCTTCGCGGCGGTCGGCCGGCAATTCGCCGTCGACATAAGCGTGCAACTCGTCCTCGGTCACGGGGGTTTCGCGATCGATCATGGCTTCAAGCTTTCTCTCATTTGATGCGGCGTAGCGTCGGACGCTCGCCATCCAGAAAAGTTTTGATTTGCGCACGTGCTCGCGCCAGGCGCGACATCACAGTGCCGATCGGGACGCCCTGCACATCGGCGACTTCGCGGTAACTCAGGCCTTCGAGCACGACGAGCAGCAGCGCGTGGCGCTGGTCCTCGACCAGGCTTGCTAGCGCCCGCTGGATATCGCGCGCGCCAGCCTCCGGGCCGGCCATGTCCGGCGCATCGTTCTCCTCGATCGACGACATAACCGGCCGCCGCGACAGGGAGCGCAGGCGGTTGCGGTTGAGATTTGTCAGGATCGTGTACATCCAGCTGCGCACGTCGCCGCCGAGAAACAAGTGTTCCGAACGCAAGGCCCGTACCAAAGTGTCCTGCACCAGGTCGTCGGCGATGTCGGCATCTCGCGTCAGCGCCCGCGCATAGCGGCGCAACGCGGGGATAGTTAGTTCGACGCTTTGCCGGAACGTGGCCACTGGCTCTCCTTCAAGATGGCGCCGCCCATGGTCGGGGCAGGCCCGATCGGAACCTATCCCGGGAAACCAAACGGACCGTTAGGGGACGCCAATTCATGCCCTGATGCTTGAAAAAACCCCGGCCGGGCGGTCATATTCCCGAAAACGCATTGAATTAACAGCGGATCGGCCTTTGGGACCCGCTTTGCTTGATGGGCATACCACCCTATGCCATACGGTGCCGACCGGCTCCCGGCCGGCGATGACGAGGACGGCAATGGCGGAAATCTCAGGTCTGATGCGCGGCAAACGCGGACTGATCATGGGCGTCGCCAATAACCGGTCGATCGCCTGGGGCATCGCGCGGGCCTGCCGCGACCACGGTGCCGATCTGGCTTTTACCTATCAGGGCGACGCGCTGAAGAAGCGGGTCGAGCCTTTGGCCGAGGAGGTCGATGGGCTGGTGGTCGGCCATTGCGACGTCACCGATGCGGCTTCGCTCGATGCCGTTTTCGCGCAGGTCCAGCAGGCCTGGGGCTCGCTCGACTTCATCGTCCACGCCATCGCCTTTTCCGACAAGGATCAACTCGACGGCCGTTACGTCGATACCACGGAAGAAAACTTCACCAAGACCATGCTCATTAGCTGCTACTCATTCACGGCCATCGCGCAACGCGCCGAGAAGCTGATGACCAATGGCGGCTCGATGCTGACGCTGACTTATTACGGCGCCGAGAAATGGATGCCGCATTACAACGTCATGGGCCTGGCCAAAGCGGCGCTGGAATCCTCGGTGCGCTATATGGCCGCCGATCTCGGCGTCAAGAATATCCGCGTCAACGCTATCTCGGCCGGCCCGATCAAGACGCTTGCCGCGTCGGGCATCGGCGACTTCCGCTATATCCTGAAATGGAACGAATATAATACCCCGCTGCGCCGCAACGTGACCCTGGAAGATGTCGGCAAGGCCGGCGTATTTTTCCTGTCGGATTTGTCGAGCGGCGTCACTGGTGAAATCCAGCATGTCGATGCCGGCTACCACATCGTCGGCATCAAGCATCCGGACGCGCCTGACTTTACGGTTAAATAGGCGCGCGCATGGCATCGCCGACGGTTTATTACGTCCGTCACGGCGAAACCGACTGGAACGTGGCCGGACGTCTCCAGGGTCATCGGGACATCCCGCTTAACGCCAAGGGCAGGGCCCAGGCCAGCCATTGCGGCGACATCCTGCGCGACCTGTTTGCCCGCGAGGGCCGCGACCCGGCCGGTCTCGCTTATTTGTCCAGCCCGCTCGGACGGGCCACCGAGACGATGGAATTGCTGCGGCCACGGCTCGGCTTGCCGGCCGCCGGATATACGCGCGACCCGCAATTGATCGAACTCGCCTTCGGCGACTGGGAAGGCTCGACCATCGCGCTTTTGCACCAGAACGACCCGGTGCGGATTTCGCAACGTGAACACGACAAGTGGCATTTCGTGCCCCCCAATGGCGAAAGCTACGAAATGGTGTCGAAGCGGATGAGCGCCTGGCACGACGGCCTGACCGGCGATTGCGTGGTCACCTCGCATGGCGGCACCTGCCGAGGCCTAATGGCCGCTCTCGGCGTCGCCAAGCCGGCGGTGGCGCCTTTGATCGACATCATCCAGGGCGAGGTTTACGTCTTTCAGGGCGATAAATTGACCCGATATGCGTGAATCCCTCGATTTGACCCCCGCAAGACTGCGGGGTACCTAACCGGCCATGTCGTTCAACACCTTCGGCCATATGTTCAGGTTCACCAGCTTCGGCGAAAGCCACGGGGCGGCGATCGGCTGCGTGGTCGATGGCTGTCCGCCGCGCATTCCGCTGACCGAAGCCGACATCCAGGTCCATCTCGACAAGCGCCGCCCCGGCCAGTCGCGTTTCACCACGCAGCGGCAGGAGCCGGACGCGGTCAAGATTTTGTCGGGCGTGTTCACGACCGAGGCGGGCGTTCAGGTTACCACCGGCACGCCGGTGATGCTCCTGATCGAGAATGTCGACCAGCGCTCCAAGGACTATTCCGACATCAAGGACAAATACCGCCCCGGCCACGCCGGCTATGTCTATGACGTCAAATACGGCATCACCGACTATCGCGGCGGCGGGCGCGCCTCGGCGCGCGAGACCGCGGTGCGGGTCGCTGCCGGCGCGGTTGCGCGCAAGGTCGTGCCAAACCTGTCGGTCCGCGCGGCGCTGGTGCAGATGGGGCCGCACAAAATCGACCGCGCGCGCTGGGACTGGAACGAGGTCGACAACAATCCGTTCTTTTGTCCCGATCCGGTCATGGCGAAATTCTACGAGCAATATCTCGACGGCATCCGCAAGTCCGGCTCCTCGGTCGGCGCGGTGATCGAGGTCGTTGCCGAGGGGGTCCCCCCCGGACTCGGCGCGCCCGTTTACGCCAAGCTCGATGCCGATCTGGCCGCCGCGCTGATGAGCATCAACGCCGTCAAGGGCGTCGAGATCGGTGACGGTTTCGAGACCGCCGCGATGGTCGGCGAGGACAATGCCGATGAAATGCGCATGGGAAATGAGAACAAACCTGTGTTCCTGTCGAACCACGCCGGCGGCATTCTCGGCGGCATCTCGACCGGGCAGGCGATTATTGCGCGGTTCGCGGTCAAGCCGACCTCGTCGATCCTGACGCCGAAGAAAACCGTCGATCGCTACGGCAACGACACCGACATCATGACCAAAGGCCGCCACGACCCTTGTGTCGGCATTCGCGCGGTGCCGATCGGCGAAGCCATGGTGGCGGCGGTGCTGGCCGATCACTATCTGATGCATCGCGGCCAGGTCGGCGAAAGCGTCGCGTGGCCGTTCACGAAGCCCGCTTGATGCCGCGTCAAACGCTTAAGAGGTAATAACGAGTGCCCAATTCCCACAGCAAAGTTGACGCGGCGATCAAGGCCTTCGCCAAGGGCGAGATCGTGGTCGTCACCGACGACGACGACCGCGAGAACGAGGGCGATCTTTTTGTCGCCGCCTCGCTCTGCACGCCGGAGAAGATGGCCTTCATCATTCGCCATACCTCCGGCATTGTCTGCGCGCCGCTCGCCGCCGAACACGCCACGCGCCTGCATCTCGATCCGATGGTGGCGAAAAACGACGCGCCGCTCGGCACCGCGTTTACCGTCACCGTCGACGTCAAGCATGGCCTGACCACCGGCATCTCGGCCGAGGAGCGCACCAACACCGTGCGCGCTTTGGCGAACGACAACAGCGGCGCCTCCGACTTCGTGCGGCCCGGTCATGTGTTTCCGCTGGTGGCGCGGCAGGGCGGGGTGCTGATGCGCTCCGGCCATACCGAGGCCTGCATCGATCTGTGCAAGCTCGCCGGCCTGCCGCCGGTCGGCGTCCTGTCCGAAATGATGAAGGACGACGGCACCGTGATGCGCGGTCCCGATGTCGCCGCCTTCGCGCAACAGCACAACCTTGTGCAGATTTCCATCGCCGAATTGATCGCCTACCGGCAGAGCCGCGAGAAGCTGGTCGAACGCGCCGGCGACTTTCCGGCGGCCTCCGACATCGGCACGCTGCAAGGCTACGCCTATGTCACGCCGTTCGACCGCGTGCATCACATGGCCTTCGTCTATGGCGACATCGGCGACGGCCGCAACGTGCCGGCGCGGCTGCATCGCGCCGACGTCATCGGTGACGTCTTCGGCGGCGCCAAGTCGATTCGCGCCGCGCTGGCCCGTTTCAAGGCCGAAGGCCGTGGCGTCATCGTCTACTTGCGCGACGGCACCGCCGGCGTGCCGGTGGCGGCGATCCCGCATGAGGGCGATACCGGCACCGATGCGGCGCGTTCGCAGCAGTGGCGCGATGTCGGCCTCGGCGCGCAGATCCTCAAGGATCTCGGCATTTCCTCGATCAAATTGCTGACCTCCAGCCACCGCACCTATGTGGGCTTGAGCGGCTTCGGCATCGAGATTGCCGGGACGGACCCGCTGGAAGGCTGAGTTTTCCCGCCTGCAGGGGGGTGGCCTTTTTTCCGCCCGCGCTTCGTGCCACCATCCGCTCCGGTACAGGAGAGCGGCATGGAGCGACGTCGTTTCTATGGTGCTGTTGCGGGCGGTATTGCCGCAGCCGCATTTGCCATCGTGGCCATTACGGTCACCTTGGCCGCGCCTAACCCGCGCTTCGCCGACCGCTCGCCCAACGCCGTCCAGGTCGATGTCGAACTGGTTCTCGCCGTCGATGTGTCATACTCGATGGACCCGGAAGAGCAGGCGCTGCAACGCGAAGGCTATATTCAGGCACTGACCTCGCGCGAATTCCTTTCGGCCTTGCGCGAAGGCGCCAACGGCAAGATTGCCGTGACCTATTTCGAATGGGCCGGCGCCGCCGATCAGAGGATCGTCGTGCCGTGGCGCGTCATCGACGGGCCGGAGTCGGCCGACTCCTTCGCCGCCGAGATCGCCAATGCGCCGTATCGCCGCGCGTCGCGCACCTCGATTTCCGGCGCGATCAATTTCGGCCGCGCGCTGTTCGAGAAGAGCGGCTATCGCGGCCTGCGCCGCGTCATCGACGTATCGGGCGACGGCGCCAACAATGCCGGCCCGCTGGTGGCGATCACGCGCGACGAAACCATTGCCGCCGGCATCACCATCAACGGCCTGCCGGTCATGCTGAAGCGCAACAGTTTCGGCTATGTCGATGCCGAGGAACTCGACGTCTATTACGAGGATTGCGTCATCGGCGGCACCGGCGCTTTCGTGATCCCGATCCGCGACCGCTCGGAGTTCGTCAAAGCGACGAAAACCAAGCTCATTCTCGAGATCGCCGGCCTTCAGCCGGAGCCGCGCGTCATTCCCGCCAGTGCGGACAAGCCACGCGTCTCATGCACCATTGGTGAGAGGGTGTGGCGCGAGCGCTGGGGCGACGGGATGGATTTCAGGTGACTTCCCTCTCCCCGTTTACGGGGAGAGGGTGGTGAGCAGTCGTGAAGCGAATGCGAACCGGG
>LNFM01001207.1_pt1 | contig 59857 bp, 51 predicted proteins | sample 596031 | NCBI WGS metagenome assembly LNFM01 (sample SAMN04254537, study PRJNA301005) | activated carbon metagenome | isolation source: dual media filters at the Ann Arbor, Michigan drinking water treatment plant | place: USA: Ann Arbor | reverse complement strand
GGCCGAAGAGCTTTTAGCAAAAGACTAGGGAGAGTGCCAATCCTACCCTCTTCCACGTGGTTCGACTTCCACCATCGGGTCATATCCTAGTGCGTTGCGAGCCGCAGAGACGACCTCTGTGATGATCCAGTTGATCAGGTGGATTGGAAAGAAAACAATGTCTACAAGTAATGCTACTGGCAGCACGAACAAATCGCCTCTACTAAAAAATTCAAAAACCAACTCGAAAGGTTCTAATGGACATGGCAGGGTCCAATTAAGCCGAAACCAGAGGTCGAAAGGCATTCTTCTGAGCTGCTCGAATCTCACCGCAGAATCGAAGGGGGAAAAATTCCATCGACGAAAGCGAGCCGCATCCCGATCGATATTAGCTTTAAGACGTGAATGGTAGATCTCATTGGGAAGCTCTTGAATCTCGTTTAGAAGCATCGAGAGCTTTTGAAGCCGAGGAAGATTAGCTACAGCCGCCGGAATCCTTTGAAAACCATTGCTTACAAGTTGGAGCTCCCTGAGATTTTCAAGATTCCCGATCTCGACAGGTAGCTCTTCAAGCTGATTCTGCGATAAGTCGAGTGTCTCAAGGGCCCTCATTTGAAAGACACCTTCTGGAATCTCCTCCAGACCCTTCAACCTAATAGCCAAACTTCTAAGATTCCTAAGATTTCCAAGATCTTCAGGAAGTGCGAACTCCCCATTCCAACCCCCGCTTATATGCAGAGAGTCGAGATCCTCAAGTCGCATGATAACAGGATAAATCCTGGTTGTTCTTCCAGTTAACTCGAGGTCGGTCAGCTGTGTGAGCAGAGCCAGCTCGTCAGGGCACTCATCGGTTCGACCTAGGTTCCAGGAAAGTTCTCTAAGCCCACGAAGTCTTCCTATCTCCCTCGGCATTGGACAGGGGTCAGAGACCTCTAACTTCTGAATCCGTCTGAGTTGCGCTTGGTTTGCATCTGCATTCAACCAGTTGCGTATGCCTTCAGGATTGGGCAGCATCGGGAATACGATATTCAATTCCGCAAACTCATCTCTTATTGCTCTCCACAGGTTGAGAGTTACTCGGTCTCTTTGGATCGCCTCAAGCCTCTCAGCGTCTATGCCCGGCGCAAAACCTAAGACCATGTGTATATTCTCCAAACGCGGCATCCGCGCTAGAAAATCGGGAAGTTCACGTAGTTGATTTCCGTACAGAGAGAGTGATCCTAGCCGTTGAAGACCCTCGATGATGGGAGGGATCTCTTGGAAGTGGTGATTATCACAAGTGAGGCTAGTAAGTTCTCGTAACCTTCCAATTTCTGGCGGAAGTTGAGAGAGCCCGGTCAAATGCAGCATCCATACCCGGTCAAGAAATTGAACATTTTCATCGTGATTCATCCAGGTTCGCCTCTCTGCTGCCGTTTGGGGCAAGGGGTGAGGAAGAACAGCATGTCCTACATTCAAAGCATCAACGAGAGCATTCCATAAGATGAGAAAGTTGGCGTCCCTTTCTCTCTCAGCCGCACTTGCAACCCTCTCCATTTCCACAAAGCGCTGCGCTAAAAAACATCCTGCGCTTGGAATGCCATCCGCTGGTTGCGGGGCCCTTCCTAGAGCGGCCCTCTGTGTTGCGTGAATAGCGGCAAGCTGTTTTGCCGGACTGAGCTGTGCATTACCGACAGATGCTTGGAAACGCTCTGAAGCAATCGAGCTCCTTAGCTGAGAACAGGTCCGCTTCTGCAACTCTTTGATGGCCGCCTGAAAAGTTTTGTTTAGCTGCATTATTCGTGCGTGGTCATGGTCACCCGCAAATTCGAGGATATTGGTGAGTACAGGGGTCATTTCCCCGCCATTCAGGAGCTTGTGCGATGCCGTTGAAGAAACTCGTTGTGTCATGATTTATTCTCCATCTGCTCGCACTACTCCCTCGATAGCTTCTCGCAATCTCAACGCATCCTGGTTTTGCGGCGGCGCTGCGTGCGGATCAACTTCGACCATCCGGTCGTAGTCGAGCTTGTCGCGAATGGCAGTGACAACCCTTTCGACGATGCCCATAAGGATAGAGTTATAGACAAAAAGAGGAAGTGCAATGAGGGCATACAGGGCATATTCGAATCCTCCCCAGTCGAGCTGAGGGGATGAGAGAGCAAAACGCTCCTTGAACCAGAGACGAAAAGGGATCTCGGTGAGAGTGTGTCGGTCGATACTAAGTCCATCTCCTAGATGCCGGTAAATTTCATCGGGAAGCACGCGAATGGGATTTCCTACGACATCTAGTCTGGAGAGATTCCTCATGTTGATAAGAAATGGTGGAAGCTCTCTAATCTGGTTATTGCGCAAACCCAGGTATCGAAGATTCGGAAGCCTCTCCACAACTTCTGGGATCTGTTCGAATCTATTTCCTATAAGTTCAAGTTCAGTAAGACCTCTTAAATTTTCAATCTGTCTTGGAAGCTCAGTTCGCTGGTTTTCAGGTCCTCCACCCCATAAACCCAGAGACTGCAGACTTCTGCACCTCCATAGTTCAGAAGGCAAAGCTTGTGACCCATTAAATGCAATATCCAAAAGTTCATCGATATGAGGGTTGTTTTGTTCGTTGTGGAACCAGAGACGCCATTCCGCTGGTGTGCGCGGAAATGCAGGAGCTGCTTCTCCGGGTTGCAGTCTTCCTCTTACATTGTACTCAATTTGATGCACGATCTGGAGAAGCGCGGCATCTCTTTCTAATTCCGCACCTGTGCCGATCTCCTCCGCTTGAAAAAACCTCTCTGGAGAAAAAGAGTGGGGTGGAAGTTGCGTGAATACTCTTCGATGCTCGGGCGTCAAATTGACGATTTCGCGCTGCCTTGCATGATATGCCTGAAGGCGATGCGAATGATAAGAGGGGTCTTGAGGATCTAAAGGCCTAGTCGCGTTTCGAAAACACTCCATCACATTTTCTTTCACTAAGATCCTTTGTAGTGATCTATAAAGAGCAGGCATAGGGTTCTCTGGATCGTGAGCTGCTTCAACCACTCCTCTTGCATTGACGAAATCGATCGCAGTTTGGCGCTCCCTCCCCCACCTTTCGAGTTCAACGCACAATCTTGCACTCCGCATGTTTTTGAAAGCAGGGTTTTGCTCTCCAAGAATCGCGTCTCTGACCTGTTCGGTTGTAACCTGTAGACTTTGCGGCCGTTCGAGTCCGAATATAAACTCCGCCATCGGGGTCGTTCTCAACCATAAAATATGCTGTAAAACAGTTGTGTTATACGTCACTGCGAGCCTCGCTGGAGCATCATTATCTTGGCTTGCGTTTGCATCTACATTCTGCGGCATCATCAACTGTGCGCAGACGCGTCCTTTTATAGCCTCGAGCGCACGACGAAAAGCTCTGCTTACCTCTCCTACTGTCGCGTTGTTCTCTGCGTCGGCGAAGACCAGAATATTTGTTAAAACAGGAGTGGTCTTCCCATCTGCGAACGCCTGATCAAAAGGAGAGCGAGTTTGAACCGTCAATGCCACACTTAAATACATCCTAAATTTTAAGAAAATGCCCAGCTATTTTACAGGGCAGAGGAATAGAAAAACATGTTTTAAATATTTTAATATGAAGAAGTAACTACTTAACGGGGATTTTCTTGGTGTGGTTCTTCTGCGCTTTGGGGAAGACCACCCTTAGAATGCCCTCTTTGCAAGTGGCATCGGGCTGCTTGCTCTCGTCGATATTGCCGGGGACAGCAATGCGGTAGGAGAAGGAGCCTTCGGCTTTGCGGTAAAATTTCCGGCTCTTATCTTTCTCCTCTTCTTTGCGGACGGCTTTAATCCAGAGAACACCCTTATCAAATGTCATTTCGACATCTTCAGGTTTGATTCCAGGAAGTGCGGCTTCGATCGTAACGGCTTGTTCATCTTCGTAGACGGAGAGGCCGGAAGCATCGGAAAACTCCTGCAACCAGTTCTCCTCCTCTTCATCGAAGAGCGAGAAAGGGAAACGGGTGGGAGGGAAAGACCAGAAAGAACGGGGAACAGGTTTTCTTGTCATAAACACCTCGAGTGTTAGCTTAGTAATATTTTTGTTTGATCTACTATTTTTGTCAATTTTCGCTTAGGATTTTCTCTTATGCATTTAAATCCTGAACAGAAGCAGGCCGTCGAACATATCGAAGGGCCGGCGCTTGTGCTTGCAGGTGCGGGCTCTGGCAAGACGCGTGTTGTGACGTATCGAATTGCGCATCTTCTCAGCTTGGGCGTTCCCGCATCTGACATTTTGGCGGTGACTTTTACCAACAAAGCAGCGGGAGAGATGCGCGAACGCATCTTGAGATTGTCGCAACAATCTGTTCTCGCTTCTACATTCCATAGTTTGTGCGCACGGATCTTGCGCGAATCGATCGAAGCGCTGGGTTACAAGCGCGACTTTGTGATCTTCGACGAGGATGACAGCGAAAAGGTTTTGAAAGAGTGCCTTGTGTCTCTCCACTCTCAAGAGGATAAGGGTTTCTTAAAATCGGCAAGGTTGCAAATTTCTCATGCGAAAAATCAGCTCCTCGAGCCCGATCAGATCGAAGATGAGTTTGTGGCCTCAATCTACCGTCTCTACCAGCAGAAGCTCAAAGAGTACAACGCGCTCGACTTTGACGACCTTCTCTTTCTAACAGTGAAATTGTTCCAAAACTTTCCGGATGTTTTGGAACGGTATCAGAAAAGGTGGCGCTTCATTCTCATTGATGAGTATCAAGATACTAATCTCGCGCAGTATACACTCATCAAGTTTCTCGCGGAAAAACACCAGAACGTCTTTGCGGTGGGCGATCCCGACCAGTCGATCTACTCTTGGCGCGGGGCAGATGTGCACAATATTTTGAACTTCGAAAAGAACTTTCCGGGAGCGAAAATCATCGCTCTCGAACAAAACTACCGCAGCAGGAGCAATATTCTTGCTGCCGCAAATGCACTCATCGAGGAGAACGCTGGTCGCTACAAAAAACATCTCTGGAGCGATCGAGGTGAAGGAGAGAAGATTGGTCTTTTTCTCGCCAAAAATGAGCATGAAGAGACGGCGTTTGTGGTAGAACGCATAAAAAAACATCAGCGCGATCAGATTGCCTTGAGCGAATGTGTGATCTTCTATCGCACACACTTTCAGTCGCGCACGTTTGAAGATGCCCTGTTACGGGCTAGAATCCCCTACGTGATCATCGGCGGCCTCTCGTTTTATCAGCGCAAAGAGATCAAAGACATCTTGGCGCTCCTGCGGCTTGTTTTAGGGGGAGCGGATTTCCTCTCTTTTTCACGGACGATCAATTTACCGAAGCGGGGGCTCGGAGAAAAGGCTCTCGCCTCTCTCAAAAATTATGCGCAGGAGAGAGGGCGCGATATCTTCTCAGCATGCAAAGAACTTGTGGAGAAAAGAGAAGGAGTAAAACTCAGCGAACGACAGTATTTGGGTCTTAAAAGCTACGTCGAGATGATCGATTTTTTACGAGAGATCTCAAAACATGGGAGCAAGCTGCGTGATCTCGTCTCCTATGCAATTGAACGGAGCTCCTACCTTGAAGTGCTCAAAGAGGATCCAGAGAGCTATCAGGAGCGCAGAGAAAACTTGGAAGAGCTTGTTTCAAAGGCGGCAGAGTGGGAAGAGGAGACAGAAAACCCATCCCTCGCCGGTTTTTTGGAAGAGCTCACTTTAAAAACGAGCCACGATGAGAAAGACGGCGCTCCTTCCGATGCATTGCGACTCATGACGCTGCATAATGGTAAGGGTCTTGAGTTTGAGGTGGTCTTCATTGTGGGAATGGAGGAGGAGCTCTTTCCTCATATGAGCAGCTTTGATAGCCAAGAGGAGCTCGAAGAGGAGAGAAGGCTCTGCTATGTGGGGATGACACGAGCCAAAGACTACTTGTACCTCTCTGCGTCGCGCTACCGCTATCTATGGGGCGTGCCGCGTGTCATGAGGCCTAGTCGTTTTCTTGCGGAAATCCCTTCAGAGTTTCTGCATCCCTACCACGTCCAAGAACGGGAGATAGAAGAGGCGTATGAGGAGGGCTTCGTCCCTGGAGATCAGGTCTTCCACCATGACTTCGGACAGGGGATTGTGGAGAAGAGTTATCACACCTCGCATGGCATTACCTACGATGTCTTCTTTCCCCAAGCCAACACAAGAAGAACACTCGTGGCAAAGTATGCCAAACTCATCCGCTCAAACTAGGATTCACCACAGAGACACAGAGAAAGATGAGGTTGCACAGAGGAAGAGAAAAAAGTTCTTTTTTTGCCAGAGAGCAAAAAAAAGAGCGTCTGCCGCTATCTGCGGCAAAGAACAAGAATTTATGTTTTAGTTGCCGCTCGCGGCAGCGAGCTTTCTTTTTTGCTCTCTAGCAAAAAGGAAATCTTCCTCCTACCTCTGTGCAACCTCATCTTTCTCTGTGTCTCTGTGGTGCATCTTCGCGCAGGCTTTTGAAGGTGCGCATGACTTGAGGCACTGAGATCCACTTTTTCCAGTGGCGATCGCGGAGACGCAGCAATTTGACATTCGGAACCATCTTGGAGGGAAAAACGACCTCTCCCTTAGTCCATGCTGGCCGCCAAAATTTGGCGGCGTAGATGTTGCGACAGATCGTAAGTGTGGGGACGCCGAGGCAGGAGGCGAGATGGCCGATTCCTGAATCATTGCCGATCATATATCCCGACTCGTAGACAAAACGTGCGAGTTGGCTAAGCGAAGAAAAATCTGGCGTGTGCGATTCGACTCGTGGATCGTCCCATTCAATCCGCTCCTCTTTGGTGAGGATAAATTGGGGATCATACCCCTGTTTTTGTAAAAGGGTAGCGAGCTCTACAAACTTCTCCTGAGGCCAGTTTTTTCCCGGGCGTGAGCTGGTAGGATGGATCACGACGCGCTTGGAATGGGCGCGAGCAATAGCGTCCGCGGGTGGCTGGATCCCATTCTCCAAACTAGTTTTTTCGAGCTTAAGAATTTCTTTGCAATAGCGGAAAAGGTTTTCGGCGAAGGGGATATTCCCATCAAACTGACCATTTTCCCAATAGGGGTAATCCTGATTTGGCGTGGCGATTGGGTTTAGTACCACGAGTTTTTCGGGGTAGCGCTCCTCACACAGCTTTTGAATCGCATGCATCTGATCGGATCTCTCATAAAACAGAAAGATCTTGTCGTAGGACTCAAAAGTCTCGACATAGCTGTGCTCAGCGGGGAACGCAGAGATAGGGAGGTGAGGAAACCAGGATTGGAGACCTGAAAGAAATGGGTGGAAAGTCACTGGTTTCCAACCATTTAAATGCAGATTATTCGACAAAATCAGAGAGATAAGACCATCACCCAATCCCATACAACTTAAGACAGCTGCTTTCATTAGGACTCCCCGGTTATCCGGTTATTTTCAATTCTCAAAGACTTATATGAAAATTTGACTTTTTCACTCAAGACAATTATGGGGTAGTTTACAAAGATGAATAATTTATTGCTCAAACAGATGCCTGATCTCAATATCAGGCAGAATCAACAACTACTTCTTTCCGTAGCCATGCAGCAGGCATTTCGGGTCTTGCAGATGCCGATTCTGGAGCTGGAGGAGTGGTTAAAAAATGAGATCGAACAGAATCCTGTCATCGAATATGTCGAAGAGGCAGAAGCTGAGGGGTCCCGCTCCCGGCATGAGGAGGAAAGAGAGATCGATTTTGAGAAGAGTCGATTTGAGGTTTTGGGTAGTTTAGATGAGGGTTTTGAAACGTCTCTCTTTGGAGATGAAAAAACCGAAGAACCGGGAATCCCCCAAGAGCATTCTCTTTTTGAACATTTGATGCTTCAGGCAAAACTTGTTTTGACGAACGAGGAGCTCTCTATTGCCGAACAGCTCATCGGAAATCTCGATGAGAGGGGGTTTTTGCGCACGCCGCTCTCCTCTCTTTTTGATGCAGGGAACCTAGAACGAGCCCAAGCTGTTCTCGAAAAGATCCACGGGTTGGATCCTCCTGGAATCGGCGCCGTTAATCTGCAGCATTCGCTTCTTTTGCAGCTACATCTCAAGGGAAAGGGAGACTCTCTGGCATTTCGCATTATCCTCGACCATTTTGAGGATCTGATTCACAGCCGGATGACCTCGCTTCAGAAAAATCTCCATTGTTCTCGAGAAGAACTCGAAAGCGCGGTCTACCAAGAGATCGGAAATTTGGATCTCTACCCTGCCTCTCGATTTAATTTTGAACCCACACAGTCGATTCAACCCGACCTCATTCTCGAAAAAGAGGAAACTGGCTGGCGTATCGAAGTGAGCGAAGGAGCTCTTCCCCATTTCCGTATCGGACCCATCTTTCTCAGTACGGGAGACAATCCTCAAGAGCAGAGCTTTTTTAGGCGGCATATCGCGGCCGCGAAGTGGCTGGAACGAATTCTCGAAAGGCGACGAAAGATGCTTCAGGAGATCGGTAAATTTCTTGTGAAAAAACAGGAGCCATTTTTAAGCGGCAGCGCAAAAGCTCCCTCCCCGCTTACGATGCAGGAGCTCGCAGAGACACTCTACCTCCATCCCTCTACGGTTGTCCGCGCCGTCGCTCACAAGTATGTTTTTTGTCCCCATGGAGTTCTTCCCCTGAGGAGCTTCTTTTCACACGCCTCTTTTACTTCCGGTGAAACAGAGATCTCAGCGGGGCAAGCCAAGGAGCTTCTTCGCGATCTCATCACCAAAGAGGACAAGAAAAAGCCTCTCTCCGACAACGCCCTCTCTCGCAAGATGCAACGCATGGGCGTTGCGGTCGCACGACGGACTGTGGCGAAATATAGGCGCGCTTTGAAGATTGCGCCCGCCTCTTCTCGACGTCATCGTCTTGAAAAAGAGATTCACCACAGAGAACACAGAGACTGCACAGAGGTAGGAGAGAGAAATTCTTTTTTTGCTTGAGAGCAAAAAAAAGGGCTCCTGCCGCTATTCGCGGCAATGGGATGCATGATTATAGACTCAAGCGTCTGATCCCAGCACTAAGCACCGGTACGTTGAAGTTCAGTAAAAGACCTCTTCTCCGTTTTAGAAGACGCAAATAAGTAAGCAGTTGGGCGTGATGTATTGCAGAAATTTCTTCGAGGGATTTAATCTCCACCACGATTTCCATTTCGACCAAAAAATCGATGCGATATTCTTCTTCGATTGTTATACCTTTGTAGCTTAGAGAACAAAGCTTTTGTCGTTCATAACGAATCGTCCTTAGATCGAATTCTTTAGCCAAACAACGTTCATAAGTGGATTCCAGCAAACCAGGACCCAATTGTCGATGGACTTCGATTGCTGCTCCGATAATTTTTTCTGTTATAAAATCAGTCACGCGAAAGAGGATAACAAAAAATCTTTTCCTCAAACATGTTCTTACTTGCCGCGGGTAGCGGCAGATACTTCTCTTTTTGCTCTCTAGCAAAAGGAGAATCCTCTTGCTCTTACCTCTGTGCTCTGTGTCTCTGTGGTGAATTCTTTCGATCTTAGAAATAGGCGGCGGATAGGACCTTCCAGCGAAGGCAGTGTTTTTTCTCGTGTGCGATATAGGCAGAGATCTTGTCCGGAGAGCTCTTGGCAAAGGAGTCTATCTCTTTGTCGGTTAGACGGAGCATGACGGAGAGGGCGGTGGCTGGATCTTTCACAAGAGCGCTGAGTTTCTTTTGACACTGTTTGAAAATGTATTGCGAAAGCGTGAGCCTGATGAGCCCAAAGGCGACGGCTCCGATAGACAGTATGAAAAGCTGAGGGAAGCCGAAAAGGGGGGCGAGAGTACAAAACAAGAGGAGCAAGAGAAAAAGAGTGCTTTCTGCTGAGGTGCGAAAGAAGGGGCCGAGGAAACGGCGCCAGGGACTTTTTGTGGTAAGATAAGCGAAATGCTCTTCGAACCGCGGTTCGGAAAACTGGGAACGGGCAGCATGAACTGCTTCGTGCGAAAGAACCTCTTCCCTGGAATAGATTTTCAAAAGTGATCCCTTCTTCAACTGCGGATGTAGCTGGATTTTGGGGATCTCGTCAATCCAGGTGATGGCTCCCTGCCATGCCGGCAGGCTTTTTTTGCTGTAGAACACTTCGACCCAGTCGAGCGAGAAATCGAAAAGCTGCGAGGTTTTGGGATGAGTCTCTTGCCAGGCTTCAGCATTTTTTTCTACGAGAGTATCTGCGCGCTTCCAGAACGCCTCTTCCATTTCCTGAGGGCCTGGAATTATCCCCCGTTTGTTGAGAAGAAGAAGTTTCTCAGAGAGCATTTTTCGACCGTTTGCGGGATTGAAAAAAGATGAGCAAAAAGCCGATGAGATTGAGACCGGAGAGCGCTCCCAAAACTAAAAAGAGCTTGTTGGCTTTTTTTGTAATGGTCATGAGTCTTTCGCGAACCATCTTTTCAAACTTTGTCTCCTCTTCAAACCATTTGCCCGAATAGAGGTGGTAGGCCCAGAGAGCCTGGCTTTCAGAGGGAGCATCGAAATAAAACGCCGGAAAGACGATATCCTGTCTGTCACCTTGATTGTTTGACTTCTTGATCGCCTCTCCAAAGAGAAGAAATGTTCGATGGAGGACGCGGTTGAGGACCTCATCGCGCGCGGTACCTGGATACTCTCTTCCGATTTTATCCCACTGTGCCTTAAGCGAGTCGATGCATGTTTTCAAAATGGGGTGGCCCGGCGCTGCGCCAATGAGATTGTTCGTGGGGAAAATACAAGAAGGGAGGCTGCTTTTGTAGGGCATATCCATTCCACAGTAGAAATCATAAGCTGCGTTCATGCCATCGAAAGATTTAAAACACTTCACATCGTGATCGACATAGACTCCGCCTTCTTGAAAGAGAATCTCGTAGCGAAGGAGATCCGACTTTTCTCCATAGTTTTCAGAGCTATTGAAGCACTCTTGCAGGGCGAGGAAGCGAAAATCGCGGAGAAGATGTAGCTCCATTCCAGGACAAGGAAGGGGTCTTTCGCGATCGCTCCAAAACTTCACCGTCCAGCCGGGGTTTTTTCCCATCCATGTGCGGACATTCTCAACAGATTCGCGAGGGAAGGGGTTGGGCCCAAGCCAAATGAAATGGATTACATGAGGAATTTTCTGTTCTGCACTTTTCTGATCGAGGAGGGGTTTATTTTTATCATATAGAGTTTTGAAATAGGAGAGGTTCTCGGCATCCTCTTTCGTCTGCACATACTCCCAAGAAGAGGTTCCTTTGCCCATCAAACTTTCAAAATCGCTGGAGGAGGTGACGGCCGGAGCTGCCTTTCGTTTCGAACCCCCTATAAAAAGGGCGGCGGTGCTCAAACTAACAACAACAACACAAAGGGCGATTAAGAGTTTTCGTTTTTTTGACATTTGATTCTCCAGAGCATGGCTGCAATGAATAATAGGTTAAAGAAAAGAAGAGCAAATGCAAGCCAGGTGATATTTTTGCTCTTCTGCTGGATTTTATCCAGCTTCTTCTCTGAAGCCTTTTGAAGATCGCTCTTTTTTTCTTTGGCATCTGCCCAAGCTGTTGCGTAGAAATGTTTTGAATAGAGAGAGGGGATGCCGCTTTTGGCAAAGAAATAGGCAGAAGGGAGAACGATATCGACATTCCCTTCCTGATTAAGAGCTCCTGCCTTTAACACGTCGGTGAGCGCGATATAGGTGCGCTGCATGACGACCTCTGTGCGCGAGTAGTTGTCTCTTCCTCGATATTTTTGTCCCAAACGATCCCAACGAGCGTCAATCAGATCGATCAGCTGTTTCACAGCGGGATGCTGGGGTCTCGATCCGATAACACCATTGCCGCACGTGATGCTCTGCCCCACAAATGGTTCGTGCGGAGCTTCTAAGCCACAATAAAAATCATAAGCGGCATGAAGCGGGTGGAACGGTTGGATGCTATTGGCATCGTGGTCGGCATAGACGCCTCCCTCTTGGTAGAGAATTTCGTAGCGTAAGATATCCGATTTTTCTCCGAAATTCTCTGACTGCTCAAAGCAGCGTTTCAGCTTGGTAAAGGAGAACTCTTGTACAAGCATTCTCTGCATCCCCTTGCAGGGTGTGGGTCTATCACGATCGGTCCAAAACTTTACGGTCCAATCGGGATGGTTCGCGATCCAGCTGCGGACGTTCTCTACAGATTCGGGTGGAAAAGGTCTGGGTCCGAGCCAGATGAAGTGGATGATCTTGGGAATTTTGAGAGTGCTTTGTGCGGAGAACATCTTCGGGCTATGCAGATCAAAAACCTTTTTGCACGCCTCCAAAAAGACGTTGTCCTCCTCTCTTGTAAGGTAGCTCCAGTGTTTGGTCTCTTTTCCCATGAGAGCATCAAAATCTTCCGCGTAACTTTTAACCGAAAAGAAGAGAAAAACGAGAAAGAGGGCTCGACCTCTTCGGAAAATGAGGAGAGAAACACTGCCTACTGTGAGTATGGCGGCGGCAATGAGCAGCAACTGCGCTCTCACGAGCGTTCGATCCGTTGTCTCACACTCTTCGACGAGCTTGTTCTCTGCGAGCCTCTCCTCTTTAAACCAGGTGGAAGCATGTGCATGCGTCGCAAAAGCTTCTTGGGTTTTCACGTTTTCGCTAAAAAATGTGGCAGGAAAAACGATATCAACATTCGGCTCTTGGTTAATCTTCTGCTTAATTCCTTCATGAAGCGCGGTGAAAGATCGGTGTTTCACGCGGTTATGAATAGCTGAAGGAGTTGTTCCGGGATAAGAGACTTCCAGGTTGTCCCAGTGTCCTTTTATCCAAGCGAACGCAGCCTCGAAGATCGGGTGGCCAGGTTTGGAAGCAATGAGGTGTGTAGAGGGGAATACGGAGGAGCTCAAGATTGAAGGGGCGAGTGGTTCTAAGCCGCAATAGAAGTCATACGCAAGAGGCTCTACGCTCTTCTGGCAAAAAAGATCGTGATCGACATAGACACCGCCCTCCCTAAAGAGGATCTCATAGCGTAAGAGTTCCGATTTTTCGCCAAAATTATCTGACAGGAAGAATTGCGTAAGAAGATTAGGAAGATCGCTATCTTGTATAAGGACCTTTTGCATCTTTGGATGAGGCGCAGGTCGATCGATATCCGTCCAAAATTTTACGGTCCAGGCAGGGTGCTTATCGATCCAGGAGGAGAGATTTTTTAGAGAGCTCTTGGGGAGCTCTTTGGGACCCAGCCAGATAAAGTGGAGGAGCTTCGGAATTTTTGTGTACGCTGCGCGCGCTGCATTTTTTTCGTAGAGCGTTTCGAAGAAATGGAGATTCTCAAGATCTTCGCGTGTTTGTGGGTATGTAGCAAAACAGCTTGCGGAACTGGTAGCAAAAATATACGCAAGCAATAGTAATATACGCATGAATAAATCTTTTTTGACGGATTTTACACGAGTTATGGAAGAAAGGGAAGCTTTGCTCATTCTGACGCACCTCCTAAAACCTCGCGAGATCAGACCGCTGGTTGAGAAGATGGGGGGTGTTAAGCAGGTACTCGATCATCTCCCATGGCAAGAGAAAAAGGGCTGGGAGCAGGATCTTGCCCTGGTTAACAAATGGGGTGTCCGGCTCGTTTCTTACATGGATCCAGACTACCCCGCCAACTTTTCTGCTCTCGCCGACCCGCCGACCATCCTATATGTTAAGGGGAAAATCCCGGCGGCTAGCTCAATTGCGATCGTGGGAACGCGTATCTGCTCCATATATGGGAAAGAGTGTGCGGCAAAAATTGCCGAAGAGGTCACCTCCTTTGGAATGCCGGTGGTAAGCGGTCTTGCCCGGGGGATCGATACAGCAGCCCACGTTGGGGCATTGAGGTCCGGCGAGACGATCGCCTTTATCGGTTCGGGGCTTGCGCACCTCTACCCCCGCGAGAATACGCAGCTTGCCGAAGAGATCTCTAAACAAGGGGCGGTGATCAGCGAATTTCCGATGAACGCCGCGCCTGCAAAACATTTTTTTCCGCGCCGCAATCGGCTGATTGCAGCTTTTGCAAAAGGAGCTCTCCTGGTTGAAGCGCCTGAAAAAAGTGGGGCGATGCTAACTCTAGAAATGGCAAAAAATCTTGGAAAACCCTGCTTTGCGCTACCGGGCAGGGTGGATATGGAAAGCTTCCGCGGCAACCATCTATTGATTAAGAGTCAAAAGGCTCTGCTTGTGGAAAATGGGCAAGAGATGGTATCCCTTCTTGAGCCTGACAAAGGTAAATTATCTTTTCACTCAAAGGGGGTTGTCCCTCATGGGGAGGGAGATGAACAGGAGCTGCTCTCTTTTTTTCCGACGGAAGAGGTCAGCTTTGATGAATTGATGAGCAGAACAAAACTTGCGCCTTCAAAATTGAGTGCACAATTAATGATGCTTGTCTTAAAAGGGGCCATTCGGGAATTTCCAGGTAGGCAGTACAAATTATGCGTAAAGCGCTGATCATCGTTGAGTCGCCAACCAAGATCAAAACTCTAAAAAAATTTTTAGGGCGAGGATACTCTTTTGAATCTTCCGTTGGCCACATTCGTGATCTTCCCCAGAAAGGCTTCGGCATCGATGTCGAACACGACTTCGAGCCGCAATACGCTATTCTGCCCGACAAGAAAGATGTCATTCAAAAGCTAAAAAAAGCGGCCAAACTTGTCGATGTGGTCTACCTCTCGCCCGACCCCGATCGCGAGGGAGAGGCTATTGCATGGCACATCGCCTCGATTCTTCCCGAGGGTACAGAATTCAAACGCGTGACATTTAACGAGTTTACTAAAGATGCAGTGATGAACGCCCTTGAGCATCCGCGCGAGATTGATCAGGCTCTTGTCGACGCCCAACAAGCGCGACGACTTCTAGATAGGATTGTAGGTTATAAGATCTCTCCGATCTTGACGCGCCGTGTGCAGGGTGCCAGAGATGGTGGCCTCTCTGCGGGTCGTGTGCAGTCGGTGGCACTCAAACTCGTGGTCGACCGCGAAAAAGAGATCGAGGCCTTTATTCCTATCGAATATTGGAATATCGGATCCATTTTACAGACTAAAGAACGTGAGCCGACCTTCCGCGCAGGCATCTATTCGGTCGAGGGCAAAAAGGTCGAAAAAGAACCGATCGAGGGAAAAGAGGTCTACACGATCTCGAATCAGGAGACTGCAGAAAAGATCACGGCGAAGCTGAAGCGCGCCAAATATACCGTCTCATCCGTTGAGAAGAGAGAGAAGCGGCGCAACCCTTATGCTCCATTCATCACCTCGACCTTGCAGCAGGAAGCAAGCCGGCATTACGGGTTTTCAGCGGCTCGAACGATGAACATCGCCCAGGGATTGTATGAAGGGGTCGACTTGGGCCATGAAGGATCTGAAGGTCTTATCACCTACATGCGTACCGACTCGGTGCGCCTCGCTCCTGAAGCGATCGAAGGGGCACGGCGCCTCATCTTGAGTGAGTATGGCAAAGAGTTTCTCCCCTCGGAGGGCAAGCAGTATGTAACCAAGAAGAGTGCTCAAGATGCGCACGAAGCGATCCGTCCGACAAATCTTCAATACTCTCCTGAAAAAATTAAATCCTTTCTCCACGAAGATCAGTTCAAACTCTACCTCCTGATCTGGAGGCGCTTTTTGGCATCGCAGATGAATCCTGCAATCTACGATACAATCTCATGCGATATTGAAACCGATCAGGACATCCTCCTCCGCGCAACAGGATCGATCTTGAAATTTTCAGGCTTCTTGGCCGTCTATGAGGAGAAGCAAGATAAAAACCACGGCGAAGAGGAGAAGGAAAAAGAAGAAGATAAGATTCTGCCTCCTCTCACTGAAGGCCAAATCTTAAAACTGGTTGAGGTGCAGTCGCAACAGGCATTTACACGCCCTCCTCCACGCTTCACAGAAGCTTCTCTCATTAAAGAACTGGAAAAATTGGGCATTGGGAGACCTTCGACTTACGCTAGCATCATGAATAAAATTCAGAGCCGCGACTACACGGAAAAGGAGAAGGGCACTCTTAAACCGACAGAGCTTGGGCGAGTGATCGCACAGATGCTCGAGGCTAATTTTAAGATCATCATGGATGTTGGCTTCACTGCGGCCATGGAAGATGAGCTCGAGTTTGTGGCTGAAAACAAGAAGAACTGGAAGGAGCTGATCCGCGAATTCTGGAAAGATTTCATTCCGACTGTAGAAACCGCAGAAAAAGAGGCGTTTGTTCCGCGCGTCATGACCGATATCACCTGCCCCGACTGTGGACATAAGCTCCAGAAGATCTGGTCGCGCAGGAAATATTTCTACGGCTGCTCCGACTACCCGACCTGTTCATTTACAGCTCCTATCGAGGCGTTGAACTTCAAGAAAGAGGATTACGCAGACGATTTCGACTGGAATCAGCCTTGCCCTAAAGATGGAAGTCCGATGAAACTGCGCCACGGGAAATTTGGACCCTTCCTCGGATGTACGAAGTACCCCGAGTGCAAAGGGATCGTCAATATTCCCAAAAAGGGAGAACCTCTTCCAGAAAATATGCCGACCTGCCCGGCTCTGGGCTGCGATGGGAAAATGGTGCAGCGCAGATCGCGCTTTGGGAAGCCTTTCTTCTCTTGTTCCAACTACCCAGACTGCGATGTGATCGTGAATGATCTAGAAGAGCTTGAAAAGAAGTACCCTGATCATCCAAAAACGCCTTATGTGAAGAAATCGAAATTCAAAGAGAAGTTCAAAAAGGGAGGCAAAAAAATGTCTGAAGAAAAAGCACCAAAAGAGAAGAAGAAAGCCGCTCCACACCTCACAAAACCGATGAAGCTCTCTCCAGCGCTCCAAGATGTGCTGGGAGCAAAAGAGCTCTCAAGACCAGACGTCATGAAGAAAATCTGGGAATATATCAAAGCTCACAACCGCCAAGACCCTCAGAACGGTCGCATGATCATCCCTGACGAGAAGCTCGCCAAAGTCTTCGGCAGCAAAGAGCCGATCAACATGATGAAGATGCCCGGCTTGCTGAATAAGCACCTTTCTTAAAAAAGCAGACTCTGTACTGGGTAAAAAAGAGACACACAAGTCGGGGACCCCTTTCTCGCGTCGTCTCGCAGTACGGAGAAGAGTTTTCTTTTCTGCATCATGACTCGGAAAGGTCCCCGCCCCATAAGGGAAAGGGGATGAGCAGCTTGATGCAGCCCGACTTGCTATGGGAATCTCTAGAAACTACTTAACTTTCGAACTGGCTGAAGTTTATGCAGATACCCATAGATCATGGCTGCGTGGACCCAGATGTATGTGCGGAAGAGAGTCTGGTTGAATTGGAGCTCTAAGATAAGTACGACGAGCGAGAAAAAGAATCCATAGGCCAGTCGGCGTTCTTGGAGGGAGAGTGTGGGGATCTGGAGTGTTTTGCGGAACTTTTGGATGAATACCCAGAAGAGAAGAGCAAAGCAAGCGAGACCAAAGATGCCCATTCCAGACAGAACTTCTGTGAATACGTTTGTGGGATCATAAAGCTCGATCTCTTCCAATGATAGAAGCGCAGGGGTCGTGCTGTCAGGATTTCGCTGCTGGTAGAGATGGGGTCCCATTCCACCGATGCCCACTCCAAAAAAAGGTCTGGAGAGGAAAACCTCGAATCCATTTTTTATCCCCTCCCACCGCACCGTAAACGAATCTTGTGTGTAAAACCCCTCTGTAAAAATTTTCAAAAAATATCCCTGAAAAATCCGCTCAAGGTAAAGTACCCCTCCAAATACCAGAAGAGTAAAGCTAACAAACACTATCGCAACACGTTTTCTATATTTTGGAAAATAGGCCTGTATTTGAGGCGATAGACAGAGGAGGAGCGTAAGAGTTAGAAAGATAAAATAGGCGAGGAATCCTCCCGTCGAAAAAGCGATACAAAGGCAAAGGTTGAGAAGAAGAAGTTTAGCCACTCCCTTCCATCGAACCCTCTCTTGGATGAAGAAGAGGAAGTTTGCACACATCACATACGCGGTGAGATAGAGAGCGTAGAACGAGGGTTCGTAGGAGAGGGCGTGGGGACGAGCAAGCCTGCCGACAAATTGTCGAACATGGGGATCTATGACGCCCACTAGCGAGAGAAGGAACTGTCCGATTGCGTAGAGGCCTATCACCCAAAAGCTGAGATAGTAGACCCTGAAAATCTTCTCCGTATCACAATGCAAAACTAGATTTAATGGTAGAAGAAAATAGGCTGTGAAAAGAAAGAGATACACGCCCAGATAACCCAAACAGCGCAGAGGAAAATCGCTTAAACAAGCAGACAGAGCGAGGGAGAGAAAAATAAGAAAAGCGACTAGAAGAAGGGAGCGCTCGATCTTAAACTGCTTGTAGATCAAAAAATAACCGCCAAAAAGCAACAGTGCAAGCAGATGGTTGACTTTCGCTCTGAAAATGAAAAGCTCGATATGCCACAAGTCTGCGGAGAGCGTTAGAAAAAAGAGAAAAACAAGAAAGTAAAACGGATTTACATTTCTTGATGAAGAGATGCTCCTGTTCTTAAACGCGGCCGTAAACATCTTCGACACGGACAATGTCATCTTCACCGACATACTCTCCCACCTGCACTTCAATGATTTCGAGAGGGACTTTGCCAGGATTTTCTAGGCGGTGCATTGTCGACTTAGAAATATAAACGCTCTCGTTTTCGTGCAAAAGAGACTCTGTTTCTCCGGTTGTCACCTTTGCCGTTCCTTTAATGACCACCCAGTGTTCACTACGATGATAGTGCATCTGGAGACTAAGTCTTTGCATGGGTTCAACGATTATCCGTTTAATTTTATACCTCTCTCCCTCTTCTAAAACGGTAAAACTTCCCCAAGGACGATGTGAGGTTACATGGTGGAGAACCTCTTTGCTCTTCTGCTTTTTTAACTGTTCGACGATAGATTTTACGCGTTGGGAATCCCCCTTTTTCCCGATACAGAGGGCATCCTCGGTTTCGATCACAAAAATGTCTTCTAGACCGATCGTGGAGATGAGCCTTTTTCCCCCAACAATGAGGCAGTTTTTTGTGTCGACCGCGTGCACATTGCCAATCTTTACATTCTGATCTTCATCTTTACCGAGCATCTCATAGACGCTGTCCCAAGAGCCCACATCAGACCAGGTAATATCAAGTGCAACTACGCCCGTAGGTGTAGGCTTTTCAAGGAGTGCGTAATCGATCGAAATATCAGGCATTTCAGAAAAGTGGCTTACCATCTCTTTGAATGAGAGCGAGAACATCTCTCCGATCTGAGAGCAGTGTTTCTTGATCTCTTTTAAAAATGTCTGCACCTGGAAAACGAAAATCCCCGAGTTCCAAAGATATTCGCCACTCAGAAGATATTTCTGCGCCGTTGCAAGATCAGGTTTTTCAACAAACTGTTCGACTTTTTCGCCTTTGGCTTTGATATAACCATAGCCCGTTTCAGGCTTGTGCGGACGGATTCCAAAGACAACATGCTTCTTCTCTTTAGAAATTTTCTCCGCCCGCTTCACTCCTTCGAGAAAAGTCGCTTCAGGTGAAAGAAGATGGTCGGAAGCCGAAACGACAAAACTCTCATCCTCTTCCACCCCCATAAACTCCTGCATATATTTTACGGCGAGCGCAATTGCAGGAGCAGTGTTTTTTCGCTCGGGCTCAACGAGAATGGCTCCTACGAGTTTAGGGTCGATTTCGGACACCTGGCTCTTAACCAGGTGATAATATTCTTGATTGGTCAAGATGAGAAAATCGGAAACATCAAACGCTGAAAGAAAGCGTTTAATGGTCTTTTGAAGCAGAGAGAGGTGATCTCCAAAGTGGAGAAACTGCTTGGGAAAGGCTTGTCTAGAGACGGGCCAGAGACGGGTCCCGCTGCCGCCGGCTAGGATGACGATTTTCATAGAAGTTCTCCAATTTCTGCTTCACGAAGGCCTTATACTCGCGTTTGAAGCGCTCTTCGCTAAAAGTTTCTGCATGCGCTTTGATTGTTTGCGGATCAAACAGTTCTTGTCTACGTTCAAAATCTTCAACGGCAACCGCTAAACTTTCGATCGTCTGATCAGGGAAGAAGATGCCTGTTTTTTCTTCGACGACAATTTCAAGAGCCGCACCTCTCCCAAAGGCGATCACCGGAGTTCCAGAAGCTTGCGCTTCAACCATGACGATTCCGAAATCCTCTTCAGCGGCATAAACAAAGGCCTTTGCCTTTGCATAGTGCTGACGCAAGACTGCATCGCTCTGATGGCCCAAGATTTCGATGTTTTTTGCGGCTTTCTTCTTTACCTTGGACATTTCAGGGCCATCCCCAATTACAACGAGTTTCTTATCCGGCATCTGTGCAAATGTCTCAACGATCATATCTATTTTTTTGTAAGGCACAAGACGAGAAGCGGTTAGGTAGAATTCCTCTTTTTGTGGATCAGGAGAGAAGTTGCGCGTTGCCACTGGTGGGTAGATTACTGTCGCCTCTTTTCCATAGACCTTCTGAATTCTGCGGGCGATGTAATGGGAGATCGCCACAAAATGATCGACGCGGTTCGAAGAGAGAAGATCCCACTCGCGCAATGATTTTAGCGCAAGGCGTGCACAAAACTTACGTAAGCTCCCAAGCTCTCGAAGGTAGGTATGTGTGAGATCCCAAGCGTAGCGCATCGGAGTAAAGCAGTAGCAAATGTGTAGCTGTTCGCTATGCGTAAGCACCCCTTTTGCTACGGCATGAGAGGTGGAAAGAATGAGATCGTAGCCACTCAGGTCAAACTGCTCGATTGCCTGGGGAAAAAGGGGAAGGTAATTACGATATGCGCTGCTTGCTCTCGGAAATTTTTGGAGAAACGAGCTGTGAAGCACTGCCTGGGCACAGCGAAGACCCTGAATCTTCCACTCATCCTTTACGAGTGTGTAGATCGGAGAGGGAAAAAGATCGTAGATCGCTTCTAAACACTTCTCACCACCGCCCACACCGACAAGCCAGTCGTGAACAAGCGCTGTTTTCATGCAGGAGATATGGCAGGTTCGCGGGTGAGCATTTGAAGATCTGCTTGAACCATGATGCGGACAAGCTCTTCAAGAGAGGTTTTGTTTGTCCATTGGAGCTTCTGCTTTGCTTTGGTCGCATCCCCCAGAAGGAGTTCTACCTCTGCCGGGCGAAAAAGTTCGGAGGAAATTTCGATGAGAATATCTCCAGTCTCAGCATTTTTCCCCTTCTCTTTGAGCCCTTTACCTTCCCAGGCAATCTGGATTCCCAGCTCTTCAAAAGCAAGTTCCACAAACCGACGCACAGAGGTGGTTTCACCTGTTGCAAGCACAAAATCTTCCGGATTTTTCTGCTGCAACATGAGCCACATGCCTTCAACGAAATCTTTAGCATAGCCCCAATCCCGTTTCGCATCGAGATTCCCCAAAATGAGCTTATCTTGGAGGCCGAGCTTAATTTTGGCAGCTGCAAGCGTAATTTTGCGCGATACGAAGTTCTCTCCGCGCCGAGGGCTTTCATGGTTGAAGAGGATCCCGTTACAAGCGTACATCTGATACGCTTCACGGTAATTGATCACAGCCCAGTAAGCATAGAGCTTAGCGACGCCGTAGGGAGATCGCGGATGAAAAGGTGTATCCTCATTTTGCGGGATCGCACGCACTTTTCCATATAGTTCAGATGTCGAAGCTTGGTAAAAACGAATAGAGGGATCAAACGAGCGTACTGCTTCCAATAATCTAAGCACTCCCACGCCATCGATATCTGCAGAATATTCGGGGAGGTCAAAGGAGACTTTCACATCGCTCATCGCTCCGAGATTATACACCTCTTGTGGCTGAGCAGACTCCACAACCCGCGCTAAACTCGAAGAGTCGCTTAAATCCCCTTCGTGAAGGAAGAGCCGCGTTCTCACTGTCTCATCTGTCTGAAGGTGTGCGATTCGCGAACGGTTAGGAGAGGAACTTCGTCTCACAAGACCGTGAACGATATACCCCTTTTGCAAGAGGAGTTCTGCCAAATAGGAACCATCCTGGCCGGTGATACCGGTAACGAGTGCGCTTTTCATAATGAGACCATACTAGAGGAAATGCCCAATTAGACTGAAGCTTCTTGTATTTTTGAAAGGATAGCGGCTAATTTCGCCGCGCTTTCGGCATTGGTCGGGTACGTGAGCTTGAAAGGCTTTTTCTCCAGACCGCTCACCTCTTTTTTAAGCATCATCTTTGGAAGTGCCTCCTCGACTGTCTCTGAAGTGACGAAAATGGCATCATTCTCTGCCGCTTCCCGCATTTCTGGTACATCCATGCAGATCACTGGCGTGCGGCACCGCCGCGCCTCTGCGATCGGCATCCCATATCCCTCATAAACCGAAAGAGCTACATAAAACCGGGCGCCGGAAAGATAGAGCGCAAGCTCCCCATCGTCCACTCTCCCCACAATTTTGAAGTGTGTTGGATATTTCTCTCGCGCAGCTTCAAACTCTTTGATCATCTGCCGATTTCTCCACCCTCCACCTCCCACAATCACCATGGGCATAACTTTTTCCAGCCCATAGGTTTCGATCGCTTTACAATAGATCCGCGTAAGGAGCAGAAAATTCTTTCGCGGTTCCCACGTACTTACAGATACGAGATAATTGTTATATTCCAATCCTTGCACTGCAAGAAATGGATCCAAAACGCTTTTCTCCTTGTAAACAACGCCTGTCTTATGAGGCGGATAGACAACTGCATCATAATCTAATCCAAACAACTCTTTGAGCCGTTTTCCCGTGCCCTCTGAGATCACCACTCTATAGTCCGCTCTCTTCAAATTCCCTCTTGTGATGCTTCGATGGTAGATGCCGTGTAAAAATGTGACCGTCTGCGGAAAAAGAATAGAAACGAAATCGTAGATCGTGAGTATCCTCTTCACCCTCTTAGGGATCACAAAAGAGAGATAAAAATTGGTAATCCAGAAGACATCGATCTTCTCTTTCCAAAGTAGAAAGGGGAGCGTGCTATTTCTCCAGAGGATATTTTTAAAAGAGAGGAATGGGACCTCCCGGAAAGTGACATTCGGGTAGCGGGCAAAATGGGAGACTTTTCCACTGATCTTCGGCACGTAAAAGAAAAACTGACAGTCTGACTTCAGTTTTACAAGTTCATCTAGAAGATAAAAGATGTAATAATTGATCCCTCCTCCTCGAAAATCACGGAGAGCCGAAGCATCAATTCCAACGCGCAAAGGCTTCATCTTGTTCTCCGTAACCAGGCCTGCGGCCATTGTGTTGGGCCTTTTTCTAGTGTGCTTTCATTGTATGGCTTTTTAGGAACTTGCAGCTCAAATTCTGGATGCCGTTTTACAAACTCTTTCACAGCTTCCTGAGCGTTATCCATTTTCCATTCGGTCCTTCCCCTCGGAACATCGTAAAGATCCGCCATAAAACCGTCTGTCGCAATGATATATGATCCCATACTCACAAAAGGACTATACGCTTCAAGTTCCGCAAGCATGTGTGCTTTGCTATGACACGAATCTAAAAGAACCAGCACCGTTTCGCCTGGATGGACCTCTGCTTTTACCTGGTCCAGAACATTTTCATCTATCGAATTTCCTTCAACCAGCGTGATCAGAGATGCCAGCAGATGCTTTTCCAGCGCCTCGCGATTATGCGCTCGAATGTCAATATCGACCCCCACAACCCTTCCCTTACCCAAAAGTTTACATATGCTCGCTGAAAAAACGAGCGATCCTCCCTTCGCGACTCCTGTTTCGATAATCAGATCAGGTTTAAGGGCATAGATTACCTCTTGGTAGCGAATGAGATCCTCAGGAAGTTGAATAACTGGCCTTCCTAACCAAGAAAAAGTGAACGTGTAACGCTGGTTCCAACCCACTTTCAACCAAAAATGAGAGAGGATCTCAAATGCTTCATTGGAAAAAAGCGGGAACCGCTCCTCCCTCCCACCCTCTTTGCGAATGATAATCCGCTCATCTGTATCGAGAACTATTCGCATAGTTTTTAAATCAACGGCACACAAAATTCGGCCGAATGAATTCCTCTAGCTTCTGAAATACTTTTTTCTGAAAGGCCAACCGCTCCCTCTCCTTATCACGAAACTCATGCTCTCCGCCTTCAAGATACCGGGTCCCCTGAATATGAAAAGCAAAAAGCTGTCCATTCCAAAAAAACTGGCATCCATCCTCTTCAAACTCTTTAAACTCTTCGGATGAATTTTCTGTGACCAGTTCCTTGTTTCGAGGGAAGGTGCGGAGGAAAGAGGGAAGGGCCGTTTCGATGAACCTGCAGAGCGTGCTTCGCTTATCTTTGGCAAATGTCTGAAGGGTTTGAAATTTTAAAGAAGAGTGAAAGCGCTTATAAATTTGATACCCTGTATCACGATTGCTTTCATGGAAGAGGCGGGGGCATTTTCTCCTTAACCCCTCACTAGCTAGAAGAAAAAAATCCCCGAGTTTTAAAGGAGCACGCCTTTTTGCTTTAAAAAAGAAATCCTTAAAATATTTATAGGAGCAGTGATGATTCAGCGCGAAGAAAAAGGATTTTTGATAAAACCTGCCCCTGATGTCCGGCATAAAATCGAGAGAACGTAGATTTTTTTCTGGAAGTCGCTGTCTATTAATAACCATGCAGATAGCTGCTGGGAATCCTTGGTAATTCATTTTGGAATAGGGATGGTAGGGCGTACCCCAAAAGACTATTTTTTCTTTTGTGATATGCTGAATTACATGTTCAATCCAGTTTGGCATCAGGAGAAAACAGTCTGGATCTAATATCAACACTAAATCTGTGTTAACGCTCTCCATGGCGAGATTAAGCGCCTTTGCATGATGTATGGAACGGTAGTAAACAGAATCCTTTTCGCTTGTGGAAAGCTCGGGACCAACAATCACTTGAAATCGAGGATCATTTAGGGAAAGATCCTGTTTTGTCTCATAGTTCGGAGTATTTTGTACAACAATCCAATGAAAGGGCGTATTGGGATTCAAAGCCGTAACCAACCGGTAGTTCATCTCTAAAAGTGATTGGCTTTTATAAGAAACGGAGATGATGGTTAGCATGACCTCTTGACAAACCGAGTGATGTGATTACCAACGTCCATATGTTTTTGAAACCCGAATTTTTCATGCAAGCGAATGGAAGCAAGATTGGAGTTAAAAATATCAGCATATAAAGGCCCGTTTTTGAAGTTCTCATTCGAAATGAGTGTCTTCAGCATGAAACTGCCAACGCCAATACCGCGTTTAGCTTCCAGAACACCCTCGGTGATATAGTAACCCCCATCTCCCTCCTTCGCTGCAAAATAGCCGATCGCAGCACCACCGCTTTCGTCTTTTTCTTTCACCAGCCAGACGCGATATTTCATAGGATCTTGCTGCATATAGAAAGTTTCAAACCATTTTGCCTGCTCAGAGTGGTTAATCTCGCGCTGGTCGTTCGTCATCATATGGCGACACTCATTGCGAATGCGCAGTAAAAAGAGCGCTTCAGTAAGGGTGGTAAGCGGTTCAACATGAAACATCATGAGAATTAAAATGGGCTAAGATACAGTCAACGATATACGCTTTTTCATCAGCGGTAAGCCACCAACCAACGGGAATAGACACCTGTTTTTGGACAAAGGCATCAACACCAGGAAGAGAGGATCTAAACTCTTTGAACACTGTGTGTGCATCATTACGCGCATGTACTTGGGAAACAGTAATCCCCTTTTTCTTCATAGCCTCCATGAATGTAAGACGATCATCTACCTTTATCGTATACAACCAATAGGATCCAACTCGATCCGTTGCGTGCTTTAATAACTCCAATCCCTTTCCAGCAAGTCCAGAGAGTTTTTCGTAATAGAACCGTGCATTCTGGCGATGGGCATCAACCACCGAATCCACATGCCTGAGCTGCGCGAGTCCAATTGCAGCTGAAACATCATTCATGTGAAATTTGTAGCCGTACTCCACCACATCCTCTTCACACCGAAAATCCGTTCTAGGACCATTCCTATCGATTCCAAACCAACGGAGCAGCTTGCCCCGACGGTAATCTTCGGGGTCTTTGCATACAAGAGCCCCTCCATCGATCGTGGTGAGGTGCTTAATCGCTTGAAAAGAGAAGCAGGTAAAATCCGCGATCCCGCCCACAAACCGGTCTTTGTATTTGGACCCAAACCCATGCGCAGCATCCTCAATTAGATTGATCCCATGGTCATCCGCAATGGCTTGCAATTCAGTTAGATCGCAGGGATATCCACCCCAATCAACACAGATAATCGCTTTGGTTTTGGCGGTGATTTTTTCTCTCACACTCTGTGGAGCGATATTCCCTGTTTCTGGGTCGATATCTGCCCATACAATACGCGCTCCATTTGCCAAGATCGGCAGATTGGTCGCGAGGCATGTCATCGGCGTGGTTACGACCTCATCCCCCAGCCCAACTCCTGCAAGACGTAGGGCTAGATGGATCGCCGATGTCCCAGAATTCAGCGTGAGGATGTGAGGACTCGACATCCAATCCTTCAAATTTTCCTCAAAAAGATCGACCCTTGGCCCTTGGCCAATGTATCCAGAAAGAAGAACCTCTCGTGAATCATCGACTGCATCTTCTGGCATAAAAACTTTAAACAGAGGAATTGCGCTTCCTTGCCCGGATAGGAACTGAGCAACATTGATTTCGTGTTGAACAGCAATCATCTTAAATAAACCCTCTTAAATTCATTCGAATATAGCTAAGCGTTGAACATTTGAAAAGAGAAACTCCCTTCCAAAATCATCAGAGAACCAACTATTTTTAATTTCTGAGCAGATTCAGGCTGGCGCAGTAAATCCCGAAATGGGATTATGCACATTTTTCGCACTCAGCAAAAGAGGAGCTACTCACTATGAAAATCTTCCAACGTGAAACATGCCGTGCATCAAAAGGCGATCTCGTAGATGTATTTGATTTAGGAGAACTTCCCATCTCTTGTTTTCCCGAGAAAGACGAATCTCAACCCCAAAAATCTCCTCTGAAGCTCGCTTTAAATAAAGAGTCTGGCCTTCTCCAGCTCCGCCACTCCGTGGATCCGGACGTGATGTACAATCAATACTGGTACATGTCGGGCGTGAACCTGTCGATGACCCTTGCATTGAAATCGATTGTCGATCAGGCGTTGAAACGCAACCAGGCTATCATGCAGAAAGGGGATATTATCCTGGATATCGCCTGCAATGACGGAACCCTTTTGAGCGCTTACCCAGATGGCTATGTACGCGTCGGAATCGACCCCGCCAAAAACATCAAACCGAAAGCTTGTGATTTTCACGTAAACACCTATTTCAGCGCAGAAGCTTTCAAAAGCGTAATGGGCAGTAAAAAAGCAAAGATCGTCACTAGCATCGCCATGTTTTATGACCTGGAAGATCCCGTTAAATTTAGTAAAGATGTGAAAGAGATCCTCCATCCAGATGGAATGTGGATTGTAGAGCTTAGCTACCTCCCTACCATGCTCGAGAGAAACTCTTTTGACACAATCTGTGCAGAGCACCTAGAGTACTACTCCCTCACGTCTATGGAGTTCATCCTTGGAAAAGCGGGGTTAAAAGTAGAAGATGTGGAGCTCAACGATGTCAACGGAGGGAGCTTCCGCCTCTATATCCGCTATCCCGAAAAGGTAAAAGAGACCGATGCTGTCAGAAAAATGCGCGAAAACGAAAAAACCTTAAACCTCAACAGCTTGCAGGTTTACACAGCATTTGCAACTCGCGTTGCGCAAAACAAGAGAGAGATGATCCAGTTCCTGACAAAAGCCAAAAAGGAGGGCAAATTGGTAATCGGTTATGGCGCCTCCACAAAAGGCAATACCATTCTCGCCTACTATGGAATCGGGCCAGACCTACTTCCATTCGTCGCCGACCGCAACTCCATTAAATGGGGAAGAGAAACGGTCACACGCATTCCAATCATCTCAGAAGATGAAGCAAGACGGAAGAAACCCGACTACTTTTTAGCTTTCCCCTACCATTTCATGAACGAGTTTTTACAAAGAGAAACAGAGTTCATCAAACGTGGCGGCAAGTTTGTTTCTCCCGTCCCTAAACTCACCTTTTTCCCTTGAGCTCAATGAAAAGCATTCTGTTTGTTAACCACCGGTCGAAACAGTGTGGTGTTTACCAGTATGGTTACCGGTTTTTTAAAGCTCTTCAATTGATCCCCGACTACCACTCTCACTACGTTGAGTGCACAAGCGCTGAGGATTTTCTGGAGGCAGTGAAAAAAAACCAGCCCGATGCCATTATTTATAACTACCATCACGCCACGTTACCGTTTGCGACTCCTGAGCTTGTTCGCTCCCTAAAAAAACCTATCCACATCTGCTTGGCCCACGAACTAAGCCAAGAGATGGCAGACAGCGTCGACGGTTCCGATTTTCACTACTATTTGTACGGCGATCCCACACTCAAAACACGATCACCCCTCGTATTCCCTTTAGGCAGATTTCTTCCCGATTATCAGCCCTCCAAAGCTCGACAAGCTCCTGAAAGCCCCGTGATCGGAAGCTATGGCTTTGCAGGGGATCTTAAAGGTTTCGATCGCCTTGTAAAAATGGTGGAGAACGAGTTTGATTCAGCGACCATTCGTTTAAACATCCCTCCCAATAATGCCGTCGATCTCGAAGACCAACTCCGACAATCGATTATTCAGAAATGTAAAAACGCTTTACAGAAACCCGGCATCAAACTCGAAATCAGCGAAAAATTCTTTTCCGAGGAAGAGCTCCTCGACTTTCTCGCTTCAAATGACCTGAATGTTTTTCCCTACTTAGACAAACAGAACCAATTCTACGGGATTGCGAGTGCTACAGATTTTGCTCTGGCAGCTAGACGCCCTGTCGCCATTTCCGATTGTCGCATGTTTAGGCATCTCTGGGATGTTGAGCCATCGATTGTCGTTCCTATGCGTAAGTCTGCACTGCTTTTGAGAACTCTTCTGAATCTCAAAGGAGTGAAGCAGCAGCAACATCGACGCTTCAATTATCGCTCTCTGAGGGAGATTCTTAGACAGGGAATAAAACCTCTGCACCCTTTATACGAACAATGGAACGAAAAGCATTTTTCCAAAGATTTGCGCTCGGCTTTATCTGAAATTGTCACGGGTAAGTTGCATTCTGTGCCAGCAACAAGCCCAGGAAGGTATTAAGTGACTAGATCCAAACCACGTCTTGCTATTGTTTCTTCCAAGAATGCGACTTGTGCAAACGCTTATTTCTCAAATGCTCTTCGAGGTTTTCTTGATACCGTGTTTGATGTAGAAATCATCGACCTAAAATCTTATCAGCTCCTCCTGAAAGACGGGCTAGCTTATCAGCAACAAGCCGATGTACACATCGATGAGATTTGTAGAAAACTACAGGAATTTGATTTCGTAAATGTCCAACTTGAGCTCAGTCTTTTCGGTCGCAAAAACGAACAAATTTTACCTCGAGTACGGAAAATCTGCCAAGCTTCAAACCGCTTGCTTGTCTCCTTGCATCGTCTTGATATTACTGGGGGCAATGCTGCTATTTATCGCACGATCCTTGAATTGCTGAAAAAACGACCTGCTACTAACCCTTTTCATATTCTTGTCCATCTACCAAGGGAAAAAATACTCCTCGAAGAAATTTATGGGATCAAACAAGTAACGGATTTTCCCGTGATCTTTTTAAAAGACGCAGAACGGGAGCGTTTTCAGACGATGCGAAATCGCAACGCTTGGAAAAAACAATTTGGGTTGAAAGAAGAGGATATTACCATCGGGGTTTTTGGAATTCTCAGTGGTTACAAAAACTACACTCATGCTTTAAAAACGATCGAAACTCTGCCTGACGCTTATAAACTATTGATTGTCGGGGAAACCTGGCCAGGAAATATAAAAGAGCTCCAAGTAGATCCTGTGGTTCAAGAGATTACATCTTACATCGACAATCACCCCAAATTAGCTGACCGAGTCATATTTACTGGGAAACGTCCTCATGATGCATTTAATGATGACCTTGCGAACATCGATTTTGTTTTAATTCCTTATTTCGAAGTGGGGCAGAGTGCAAGCGCAACTCTATCAAATGCGCTTGAGCTCGTTTGTCCCGTGGTTATGAGCAATACTCTCAATTGCAAGGAGTATGAGGTCTATTTTCCGGCTTGTTTCGAAATCTTTGATATTGGAAATCATTATGAAACAAAACAAAAAATTATCAGCTTTGACAAAAACAAAATCGTCAATTTGAAAAAGCAAATTTCACTTTATTCGGAAGAAGAGATAAGGAAAGTCTACTTGAAAGTCTACGATGAGATGAGCATGCGCGCGCCCGTCCCACTACCCTTAACTGCACCTTTCCCCGACCTATCCAATAAAATTATCCGCTCTTCTCTTGCAAAAGCTGCGTTTAAATTGATGCCACCCCCAATAAAATCCCTGCTAAGAAAGTTAAAACGAGATCTCTTATGTCCATAGCTCTGGTTACAACTACAATCCACGTTCCCTACATCCTTGAAGCTTATGCTGAAGATGCAAAAAACTATGGGTTTGATGATCTTAAAATGATCGTGGTGGGTGACCTCAAAACGCCCCCAGAAACCAAAGATTTCTGCCTGAACCTACAAAACAAGTTTGGGTTGGATTGCATTTACTTGGATGTCGAATCACAAAAAGAATTTACTCGCAATTTCCCACAGCTCGATACTTTAATTCCCTTTAATTGCATCCAAAGAAGAAATATCGGATTGCTTTTTGCATATATTGAGGGATCCGACATTATTGTTACCATCGACGATGACAATTTTATCTCCCAGGAAAATTATTTCGCTGCGCATCAGATTGTCGGCCGCTCCTTAACGGCCCCTGTATTTAATTCGTCAACAGGGTGGCTGAATGTTTGCGACTTTCTTGAAGATACTCTTTCCCGCAAGTTTTATCCCCGAGGACATCCCCTTGCACAAAGGCAGGGTAGTGAACAAGTAAGCCAGCAACACATGCAGGTTAAAGTGGTTGCGAATGCTGGATTCTGGCTAGGAGATCCCGATATCGATGCTATCACTCGCCTAGCAATTCCCATTGATGTGGTGTCTTATAAATTTAAGCAGACGTTTTGTTTGGCACATGAAACATACGCACCCATTAATAGCCAAAATACGTCGATCCGCCGAGATGCTCTACCAGCCTACTTTCTTGCCCCCTACGTGGGAAGATTTGATGACATTTGGGCTGGCTATTTTTTAAAGCGTATCGCTGATCATCTCGGAGATTTCTTTGCTTTCGGTCCACCCCTTGTTAAACAGATACGGAATCCTCATAATTTATGGAATGATCTAGAAAATGAACGCCTTGGACTGGAGTTATCTGATTTATTCTGCAAAACACTGCGTTCCATTAAACTGGATGGAACTGGGTACCATACATGTGCAAAACAGCTGCTAGAAGGCTTAAAAAGCGCCTTAAGCCATGAATTCTTCGGCTTAAAAGATGACCGGCTCTTTTTCATTTGGAGATTTGTAAAGGGTTATGAAGGATGGTTGGAGGTCTTCGAAAAAGCTGCCCTGTTTTGTTCCTCGTAGTTATACCCGAAGAGTGACGGCTAAAAGAATCTTGAGAAAAGGAAGCGAAGATGATCTCTCCGGAAACAAAGATCCTAATCACTGGTGCTAATGGTCTTGTGGGATCTGCTCTGGTCACCCAGCTAAAAAAAAGCGGATACAAGAACCTAGTCCCTCTTTCAAAACAAGATTGCGATCTGGTTTGTTTCGAAAGCGTAAAGTCTCTTTTCAGAGACATTTCACCCGACATTGTTTTCCATCTTGCGGCTTCAGTTTATGGTATTCAGGGCAATAAAACTAAGAGGGGTTCGCTTTTTCTAAATAATATACTCATGAATACCCATGTCGTTGAAGCCTGCAGAATGGTAGGAGTCAAAAAAATAATCGCGATGGGAACGATCGCGGCATACCCGGATGCAAAAAAGATTTCCCGCCCGGTCAAAGAAGCAAGCATCTGGGATGGCCCCCCTCATCTCTCCGAAAGTAGTTATGGTCACGCAAAGCGAGCGATGCTCGCTCACCTGGAAGCCTATTCTGAAAATTATGGACTGGACTTTGCCTATGTAATCTCTACAAACTTATATGGCCAACATGACAAGTTTGATAGTCAATTGGGTCATGTTATTCCCTCCCTTATTCGCAAATTTTATGAAGCAAAAAGGGAAAACAAACCTGTTGAAATTTGGGGAGACGGAACCGCAGCACGAGATTTTCTTTATTCTAAAGACTTAGCACGCGCGCTAGTGCTTATTATGAACAAAGGATCCCGTCTGATCAACGTAGCGTCCGGAAAAAAAACGACGATCTCAGAAGTAGTAGACCTACTATCAGATTATTTCGATATGCGCAACCTCGTCTACTGGAATAAAAATATGCCGAACGGTAGAGACTACTATGAGATCGACATTTCTAATCTAAAATCTTTGGACTTCCATCACGCATATTCCCTCGCAGAAGGAATGCAAGAAACTCTGGACTGGTTTTGTGCCAACTACGATCAAAAACTAGTCCGCTGCTGAAAACCGTAGTGACTCAACCCACAATATTTCTATCACCACGCTTCATTTTGTGTATGACATATCGAGTCATTCGCAGAAAACTTTTAGGCATCGCCAGCACAAACAAAGCAATCAGCCACCCTTTCAATCTTTGCTCTGTATAAGTCTTGAGAATTAACAGAAATAATTTTCTCAAATCTTGCATTTTTTCTACCTGTATTCTGGCGAATAAATAGGCCTTCGCAGGAAATTCATTGCGCAGCGTTTGTCGAATATGAAATGCCTCTAGACTGCCGAAGCCAAAAATACGGTCCGCAAGATCGTGATACCCATCAATTGCGATCGAAATGCGATGGATATATCCCTTATCCATAAATGAGTCGTTAAAAGCTCTTTTTTGTAAAAATGAGGCAGGGAGGTGCTTCACACGCAGACCATTTGGGATCATGTGAAAAATGCGCGCTGCATGTGCCCAGCAGCTACCAAAAAAAGAGTGGTCGATGTCTACTTCAAGCCAGCGCTTTCGTTTCACGATGAGCGAACTCATAAAACTAAAAAACGCCGGAGTCGCGATCGCCGATGCAAAATAAGCCTGCCGCTCGTTCTCTTCTGATAAGTTGAATACTTTAGGCTCCAGAATCTTCGAAAATCGATGCTCTTCGATCACCTGACTCATATCTAGTGAACAGATGGTGAACCCGCAAACGTAAACATCGCACCCCTCCTCGATCTCTTTTAGTATCCGCACGAGTGCCCCCTCTCGCATCCAGTCGTCGGCACTAAAAAGCCAGCAGTATTCGCCTCTGGCTTTTTGAACAGAGAGATGCATATCATGATCGATACCCCCTCTTTTCGCCTCTCGGGAATACCTGATGTTGGTGCATCTCGCTTGATACGCCTCGACAACCTGCGGTGTATTGTCTGTTGAACCTCCATCTAAAATAAGGATCTCAACATCATCGGTCAGTTGAGGAATGATACTTTCCAGCGTCTCACCAATAAACCGCCCAAAATTATACGTGGGAATACAAATGGAAAGCTTCATCCGTGTTGCCTCCATTTCTGATTCAAAACCTGACCCTTTTGATATAAATACCGCAACAGAGCGATTGCACGTCTAGGAAACAAACTCACCATCAAAATGCAGGCAAGCCGCCTTCCTCGCAGGTCTACAAAAGTCTTTTCGATCAGATCAAAAACCTTCTTCCTGTCTTCATGTGTTTTTATTTCCTGTTTTGCATGTAAGAACAGTCTGATTCTGAACTCTCTCCGGATCGCCCGTCGGATATGAAATGCTTCGAATGTCTCATAGCCAAAAATTGCATCTGCAATCTTGTGATAGCCATCGATGGCAATTGCCACGCGTTGGATATACCCCTTATCCAAGAATGAATCGTTAAAGGAGCGCAGGCGAAGAAAATTTGAAGGAAGATATTTTACCCTTAGGCCTGACGGAATCATCGAAAAGATGCGTGCAACATGCGCCCAGCAACTGCCGAAAAAAGAGGGATCTATAGCTGTCTCCAGCCAACGAGAGCGTTTGATCACAATCGCACTCATAAAGCTGAAAAAAGCGGGTGTAGCAATCGCTAATTCAAAATATCTCTTCCTCTCTTTGAACAGGGATAAATCGAAGGAGGTCGGCTCTGAAAGATTCAGGATGTCCGGCGCTCTTAAAACAGTACGCGCATCTAACTCACAAATAGTATAGTTGCAGAGATAGAGATCCATCCCTTCACGGATTTCTTCGAGCATTCGCGCGATGGATCCCTTTTCCATCACGTCATCACTACTAAACAACCAGCAGTAGTCTCCGCGCGCCTTTTCCACCGAAAGATGCATGTCTTTGTCGATGCCGCCCCTCTCTCGCTGCCGAAAATAGGAAATCTGAGGACAGCGCTTCTGGTAATTTCGGACGATTTCAGTGGTATTATCTGTAGATGCGCCATCCAGAATAACCACCTCGACGTCGTTCGTAAGTTGGGGGATAACACTATCTAAAGTCTCCCCAATAAACTTTCCGAAGTTATAGGTGGGTATGCAGATCGATAATTTCATGGCGATATCTTATCCTGGAAAAAGAGGCGAAGTAAATCAGGAAATTGACTTATTCTCCTTGGAGTGGCTATTCTGCACTACCACTATGAAACTGCTCCATTTAGCTCTACAAGATCTCAAAAAAGCCCTTCTTCAATACCGCGTCTGGTTCCACCTGGGAGTCGTTGAGGTTAAACAGCGCTACCGCCGTTCAGTTCTTGGTCCTTGGTGGCTAAGTCTTAGCATGTTCATTTTCATCATGATGATGGGAATCGTATTCAGTCGTTTATTTCATCAGTCACTCGACGAGTATATCCCCTTTTTCGCAGCAGGCTTTCTTTTTTGGACCTATATTTCCGCATCAATTGTGGAGGGCGCAGAGATTTTTAAGATCTCCGCCCCCTTTATCAAACAAATTAACCTGCCCTATCACATTTACATCTTTAAACACCTCATCAAACAATCGGTTATTCTACTTCACAATTTTGTTGTGTATTTGTTGATTTGCGTCTATTTCCAATTAAACCCTGGATTAAAAATCCTATACGTCATTCCGGGATTTATTTTGTTAACGATGAACCTTTACTGGATAAGCTTTTTAACAGCTATCATTAGCGCGCGTTTTCGCGATATTATCCCCATCATCAATAGCTGCGTCCAGATCGCCTTTTTTATCACCCCTATTTCTTGGATGCCCAGACTAATCGAGCAGAACCCTGGTGTTTTGAAGTACAACCCCCTCGCATATCTTCTCGAGATCGTACGCTCGCCGCTTCTGGGACAGGCCCCTTCGGATATTAGTTGGCTCGTGACCAGCTTTATGGCTCTCAGCGGTTGGGCTATTACTCTTACATTTTTTTCAAAAATGCGTTCGCGAATTGCATTCTGGGTGGATTAAGCTCATGGTTGGTATCAAACTCGAAGATGTCTCTCTTATTTATCCCGTTTACGGAGCAGATGCCCGCTCGCTCAAAACCACAATGCTCCACTTTGCAACGGGGGGGAGAATCGATAGGGATAGCAGCAGGATTTCTGTAGAGGCATTAAAAGGGATCTCTCTCGAATTAACAAAAGGAGATCGACTTGCACTCATCGGGCACAATGGTGCAGGAAAATCGACACTTCTCAAAGTGTTAGCGCAAATTTACGAGCCCACACATGGAAAAGTCGATGTTTCGGGTCGCGTCAATAGCCTTTTTGACATCATGTTAGGGATGGATCAGGAGCTAAATGCCTTCGAAAACATCAGATTACGAGGAATTATTCTCGGCCTTTCAAAAAGTGAAATTGCACAGCTGATTCCCAAGGTTGCCGAGTTCGCAGAACTCGGAGATTTCATGAAAATCCCGATCAAAACCTACTCTGCTGGCATGAAAATTCGTTTGGCCTTCGGCATCATTGTGAACGTCTTTTCTGAAATTCTTCTGATCGATGAGATTGTTTCAGTAGGAGATGCGAAATTCATGAAAAAAGCTAAGGACCACATGCAGAATCTAGTTCGAGCATCGGATATCATGGTTCTTTCGACGCACGATATTCATCTTACGCGGGAATTTTGCAACAAGGCGCTATGGCTGGAAAAGGGGCAAATTAAGCAGTATGGAATGCTAGAAGATGTTCTTGATGCCTACCAAAAAAGCGCTTCTTTTTATTCAGAAGTTACGCAGCCCATTTCTGTTTAAGTTTGAATACCTCTTTTGAACAGCGTCGGCGCAGATTTTTTTGAAAAGCGTACGCGTATCTGAGTAAGCCAATTGTCCTTTTGGGCATTGTAAATATCAGGATGAAAAGCATCCACCTCTTCAAGAACACATCCGAGTATGCTCTTGCGATTAAGCGAAACAGCTTAAAGATATCGCGATAGCCTTTTATTGCATCTCTACCCATTAAAAAAGCATCGATAAAAAATTCGTTTCTTAAGACCCGCCTGATGTGGAAAGCTTCTAGACTACCGTGTCCAAAAATCGCATCTGCAATATTTTGATAACCGTCGACTCCTATAGAAATTCGGTGAAGAAAACCCTGATCCATAAATGAGTCGTTAAATGAACGCTTAAGAAGAAACGGCGTGGGCATATATTTAATACGTAATCCCTTTGGGATCATGCGGAATATACGAGCTGCATGAGCCCAACATGAACCAAAAAATGAGGGTTCTTCGCTTGTCTCCATCCAGCGTTTGCGTTTGATGATTAGCGAGCTCATAAAACTAAAAAATGCCGTTGTTGTTGTTGCTGCGGCAAAATATTGGGCTCTTTCATTCTCATCTGAAAGATTCACAACCGTAGCATGGTCCAGCGTCGAAAATTTAAATTCCTGCAAAACTGCAGTCATTTCGAGGTTGCAAATTGTAAACCCACAGAGATAGACATCCAATCCCAGCTTCATTTCTTCGAAAACTTGTGCAAGAACACCTTGTTTCATCACATCGTCGCTGCTGAAAAGCCAACAGTATTCACCCCGTGCTTTTTCTACAGAGAGGTGCATATCCTTGTCGATCCCGCCTTTTTCCGACTGGCGGAAATAACGGATCTGAGGGCACCGTTTCATGTAAGCTTCCACAACTTCTTGCGTATTATCCTTGGATGCGCCATCGAGAACAACAATCTCTGTCTCATCATTGAGTTGGGGAATGATGCTGTCGAGCGTCTCGCCAATAAATTTACCAAAGTTGTGGGTTGGTATGCAGATGGAGAGTTTCATAGGCAATCACCTCCTCCTTTATTCGTCATGTTTGATAGGGGGTTTTGCATAGACATGTGCATGCACTTCCATTGTGAAAACACAATCCCAAATAGAGCAAAAAATCCATTTCATAAACTCTCCGCGGTTTGAAGATTGAGTCCTCGCCACCTAATCGTTCCGTATACTTATTAGAAAAATAACTAGCAAGAATGTCTGCGCGAAAAATAACCTCCCAAAGCTCCGCCACGCGTGTCGGCGATAATTTGTATTTGTGCGTAAAAGGAAAATGGGCAAAATTTGCAATGCATCCGATCGGCTCCATCGAAATGTTGCGAGGAAAAACACATGCTGTTACGCATCGCTCTTTTTTTAATTTGCACGGTCTCTGGATTTGCATCGGGCTCCTCGAATGTATTTGCGAAGTATCCCAACCCCTGCTTCATTGAGACGGGTGCCTTTTTGGGTGATGGGATTCATCATGCGATACGAGCGGGCTTTGAGGAGATCTACTCGATCGAGCTCTCGGAGCACTATTTTCAACACTGTCGGAATCGGTATCAGAAGAAGGGATATGTTCATCTGCTTTTAGGCGATTCGGCAACGGTTCTTGGAGAGCTTTTGAACGAGATCGATTGTCGGTGCACATTCTGGTTGGATGGCCATTATTCGGGAGGTAATACGGCGCAGGGGAAATCCTACACTGCTCTCATGAGAGAGCTCATGAGTATCAAGGAGCATTTCATTAAAGATCACACGATTTTGATCGATGATGTAAGGCTGTTTGACACGGTCGAGATGGATTTCATTAGCTTGTCAGATGTCGTGGAGATGATTCGCTCGATCAATCCGGAATATGTCTTCGCCTTTGAAGATGGTTATGTGAAAAACGATATCCTCGTCGCCTATGTGCCGTAAGATTTGATCTACAGATTCTCTTCAAGAAGCTCGAGCTGACGGTAGTGGCGGAGAAGGTCGCGGAAGTGGGCGGCGTCTTCGAAGCGAAGCTCTTTGGCGGCGCGGCGCATTTCGGTTTCACACTCTTTGATTTTGGCAGAGATCTCATTGTGTGTGAGATGGGTGGGAGGGGCTTCGGCAGCTTTTGAAGTGGGTAGGGGTTCTCCGAAGGTTTGAGCGAGCTCTTCGATGCGGCGGCCTTTGGTGGTGATAGGTGTGATGTTGTGCTTTTCGTTATAGGCTTGTTGGATTTTGCGGCGCTCTTCGGTGATGGCGACTGTCTTTTGGATAGAGCCTGTGATCTTATCGGCGTACATGATGACACGGCCGTTGACGTTACGCGCGGCTCTTCCGCAGGTTTGGAGGAGTGAGGTTTCGCTGCGGAGGAATCCCTCTTTGTCAGCATCGAGAATGGTGACGAGCGAGACTTCGGGGATATCCAACCCTTCGCGGAGGAGGTTGATGCCGACGAGAACATCAAAGAGGCCCTTACGCAGGTCGTTGATGATCTGGACACGCTCAAGCGTATCGATATCGGAGTGGAGGTATTTGGCGCGGATGCCGATCTCTGTGAGGTATTTGGTGAGATCTTCGGCGAGTTTTTTTGTGAGGGTGGTGACGAGGATTTTACTTCCTTTCTCAGTTTCTTTGCGGATCTCTTCGAGACAATCGTCTACTTGCGAAGTGGCTGGCTTAACGGTGATGAGCGGGTCGAGAAGGCCCGTGGGTCGAATGATCTGCTGGATGAGATCGCCTTGTGCTTCTTGGACCTCCCATTGTCCGGGTGTTGCGGAGACGTAGATCACCTGACCGATGTGGGTCTGGACCTCTTCGAATTTTAGCGGGCGGTTGTCAAATGCAGAGGGTAGGCGGAAGCCGAACTCTACGAGCGCTTGCTTGCGCGCGCGATCGCCGTTGTACATCGCATGGAGTTGCGGGAGGGTCTGGTGCGACTCATCGATAAATACTAGGAAGTCGGACGGGAAGTAGTTGAGCAGGCACGAGGGAGGCTGTCCCGGGAGGCGTCCGCTGAAGTGGCGAGAGTAGTTTTCGATCCCCTTGCAAAAGCCGATCTCTTTGATCATCTCGAGATCGTACGCTGTGCGCTCTTTGATCCGCTGGAGTTCGATGAGACGGTTCTCTTTTTCAAAGAAATCAGAACGCTCCGCAAGCTCTGCCTTTATCGATTCGATGGCGGAAAAACGCACCTCTTGAGGTGTGACGTGGTGCGATCCGGGATAGATGACGATCTCCTCGATCCGCTCTCTTACTTTGCCCGTAAGAGGATCGATCTCGCTGAGACGCTCGACCTCATCTCCGAAAAACTCGATGCGAAAAGCGAGATCCTCTTCATAAGCCGGGAAGATCTCCAAAATATCACCGCGAGCGCGGAAGGTCGCGCGTTGAAGATCGAGATCCGAGCGGGTGTAGTGCATCTGGACGAGGTGCAGAAGGATCTCATCGCGCCGCGCCGTTTGCCCCCGTTTCAGGCGTAGCTGCATCTTGCTATAAAACTCAGGAAGACCCAAACCGTAGATGCAAGAAACAGAGGAGACGATGATCACATCTTTCCGCTCAAGCAGCGACCGTGTGGCAGAGAGGCGCATCCGGTCGATCTGATCGTTAATCGCAAAATCCTTTTCGATGTAGGTATCTGTACGCGCGATGTACGCCTCTGGCTGATAGTAGTCGTAATAGGAGACAAAATACTCAACAGCGTTATCGGGAAAGAACTCTTTAAATTCCTGATAAAGCTGGGCGGCGAGAGTTTTGTTGTGGGCAAGAATGAGCGTAGGTCGTTGAGCTGTCACAATGACATTAGCCATCGTGAAGGTCTTACCTGAGCCTGTGATGCCGAGCAGCACCTGAGCCTTTTTATTCAGGCGCAGGCCCTGTACAAGCTTCTCAATTGCTTGGGGCTGATCTCCCTTCGGCTGGAACTCTGTCTTTAACTTAAACATTGCAAGTAACCATGTTAGTCAACTGAAGTGTAATTTTACCACCAAGCACACCGAGAGCCCAGAGATGGGAAAGAAAAAGAAGTCATGAACGATGAACAAAAGACAAATTCTCTCTTCTCTTCGTTCATCATTCATCACTCATCGTTCATCTCTTTTCTTACGGTTTGGGGAGGTAGGGAGCTCCAAGCATGCTGGAGATCTGGACGAACATGATGAGGAGAGAGAAGAGAAGAATGCCCACGAGGAGAGGTTTGCCTCCACGGAGTTGATAAGGAGTATGAATCTTTTTGACATAGCGGCCGATCCAGACCATGCAAACAGGAAGAATACCAAAGAGGATCACTGCGCAGATGCCGCCGGCAAAGTTGAGCGCTGTTAGGAAGAGCTGCGGGTAGATAAGAGCGATGAGAAGCGGTGGACCCAAAGTTAATGCGCAGAGCCAGACATTCTCCTTCTTTTCGTGGCTGATTTTGAATCCATCGGCGAGGAAGTGGACGAGTCCTAGAGATTGCGCGAGGAAGGCGGTTAAAATCGCAAAGAACGCAAGCCCTTGCGCAAAGCTGCTTACCCAGGAGATCCCCAAGATTTTGCTCACAGCTTGCGAGGCTTCTTGATCGTTCCGAAAACTCTCAACAATCCCCCCGGATCCATGAACGGGGACAATCCCGAGAACGACAAACTCCCACACGAGATAGACGACGAGGGCAAAAAGGCTCCCTCCTAAAATCGTGAGGCGCACGCGTTTGAGATCGTTTTTCATGTAGGCGGTGAGTGTCGGGATCATGTTGTGAAAGCCAAAGGAGATGACCAGAATAGGAAGAGAAAATAGCGTGAGCGAGGGTTTAGTGTAGGTCAAAAGCTCTGGCTGAACGTATTTCATGCCAAGAATAACCATGCCGATGTAGCTTGCGATCTTGCCAAACATCAGCACGCGGTTTGAGAGATCGACAGGTCTTGTTCCCTGGTAGACAACCGCACCAAAAAGAAGAACAAAAAAGAGACTGCCTACCCAAGCGGGAATCTTCCAGTTCAGAAATGTTTGAAAGAATGTCGAAGAGAGGCCGCCACTTCCGGAAACATACGCCACGAGAAGAGCGTAAAAAAGAAAGAGGTAGAGGAGCCAGCTGAGCACCCTTCCGAATCTGCCGAGCGCTTGCCCGACCATCGAAACGAAGTTGACCTGCCTTGCAAACCAGCTGTTGACCTCAACGAGGAGAAGCCCGGTAAGGGTCATGAAAGCCCAGGCTGCAAAAAACATCACAAGTGACGGGAAAAATCCAGCTAGACCCGTTACAATGGGAAGACCGAGAATGCCTGCCCCAATGCAGCTTCCTCCAATGAGAAGAATGCCACCGACTAGACTTCCTGGTTTGGTGCTCATGATGGCTGTCTTGTCTGCATCTTTTCAATGATCCGGATCTCTTGACCGAGCCTTCCAAGCTCATAACCATCATAGTCTACATATTTGAAGAAGCGTTCAAACTGTGGGAAAACTGCTATGACTTGTTTAGCAAACTCTTGCACAAGGTATCGGTAGGTCGGATGGCCCGCGGGAGAGGATCTCAGTTCGCACAGCCATTGCAAGGAGCGCAAATTGACATGGAAATACCAGTGGATGTTGAACCCCATCGGCACAACATATTGCGCCTCCTCAGGGAAGTCCCTTGCGATCTTCTCATGGACTTTTTTCGCATACTCCATGGCATCGCAGTACTCTTTTTCCATCTCGGTATGCTTGATCTCATGCGGCACGAAAAAGCCCAAGTCGGTCGTGAGGAGCTGACGCTCTTGTGTGAGCATACGGTGGCGGTGAAGATCGCGATAGACGCCAAAGTCGGCGACGATCTCAAATGTAAAGGTCGCATGCTCGAGGGCACGCGGGGACTTGTGTCTACGATTCTCACGGAATAAAGCCGCTGCGTCGAGAATGCGCGCAAGATCCTCTTCCGAAAGTTGATGGCACTGCTCTTGAAGCTCATGAAGGCCCGCAGAGGAGCTTCCAAACAGGAGGGCTGCTGCAATTTTTTGCGGGCTCTCGGGATCGTAGTTGATGAGCCGCACGCCAGGGCCGTTCATCTTGCCCTGAACAGGTGTGAAGCGAGAAGAGAGTGCCGCGAGCTCCGCTTGCATCTGGTCAGAGAACTCTGCAAAAGTTTTGCAGTACTTATGCCCACTCTCACCCCGGCGAATAAATGAGGGAATCACCTTGGAAAGTTCCGTGTAAGCTTTTTTACCCAGGTCACGCATCTCAGCGAGACTATGAGAGTTCATCTTCTGGACAAGCGTCTCGTAAAAACGTCCATTGCCATAGATGCCCATGTTGGTAAGCGCGCTGGAGGGGAGAAGCCCACGCAGACAGTCGAGTACTTTTGCTCGCAGAGCGGCTGTATATGCCACTTTGGAGACATCATGTTCTTTCGGGAAGCGCTTCTCCATGAGTTCTGTAAGAGGAGGAATCAGCCGTGAGTAGGTTTCGAAAAGATGGTTGCAGGTCTCGACATAGATATTGCGGAACGCCGAGGTCATGAGAACAGGTTCGCGGTAGAAGAGATACTCTCCCTGGAATTTCTGGTCGAAGAAGATGTAGCGGGTCGATTTTTCAAGAGGAGAGCCGCCAATGCGACAATCTTCGATCATCTTCGCTGCCAGCATCGAAATGTTTTCGATAGCGAGGTGCGCTCCACCTAGCTCTCCAATCGAATCATCACCGTAACCATCGAGAATACGATCGTAAAAGTTTTGCGCCTTTTTGATCGCCATCATCTGGTCTTCAAGCTCACGCTCTCCTTCTGACTGCGGCAGCTGGCCCCCAGTGATGGTGGCAAAAGCGGTCTCTTCGCTCAGAATGAACTCTTTGAGAAGAAGCGAGCGGAGTCCAAGACTTGAGCGGGAGTAGCGGGAAAAGAGAGCTCCTTTGATAACCTCGGGCAGATTGCGCAACACAAACACGTTGCTTGCAGTGTTTGTCACATAGCGATTTAAAACCTTCAGCTGACTCTCAGTAAACTCTTCGTAGTTCTCTATCATAAAAATTTAATTTTAAGTGACGGTTAAGAACTAGCGTGTCATATTTCCACTCGTTGATCAAGGTCTTTTTCATGACACACTCTATCTTAAAACGCCCCAGAAGAAACCGCCGCTCTCCCGCTATCCGCTCGCTCGTAGCAGAAACCCTTCTCTCACCTGCCGACCTCGTCGCTTGTTTCTTTATAATCGATGGAGAAAAGAAGCGGGAAGCCATTCCTTCACTGCCACAAGTCTTTAAGCTCTCAATAGATGAGGTTTTAAAAGAAGCAGAGAAGCTCCACAAAAAGGGGGTTCCCGCCATCGCCCTCTTTCCTGTAATCGACCCCTCATTAAAAAATTCTCTCGGCAGCGAAGCCCTCAATGAAAAAGGTCTGATCCCAAGAGCCATTCGAGCCCTCAAAAAAGAGTTACCCACCCTTTGTGTCATTACAGATATCGCCCTAGACCCCTTCACCTCTCATGGACATGATGGCGTGCTCGAAGGCAGTGCCGTAGACAATGACAAAACGATCGAAATCTTGGCGCAAATGGCACATCTCCATGCGGTGTGCGGCGCCGACTTCGTCGCACCAAGCGATATGATGGACGGACGCGTAAAGGCAATTCGCACAGAGCTCGATGCACACGACTTCACAAATGTCGGGATTATCTCCTACACCGCAAAATACACATCCAGCCTATACGCCCCTTATCGCGAAGCGCTCAGCTCCGCACCCACTATTGGAGATAAAAAGGGGTATCAGATGAACCCAGCGAACACACGCGAAGCGCTACTTGAAGCATCCCTCGATGCCGAAGAAGGTGCGGATATCCTCCTTGTGAAACCCGGACTTTTTTATCTCGACATCATCGCAAAAATTCGCGAGGCGATTCCTCTTCCCATCTGCGCCTTCCACGTCAGTGGTGAGTATGCCATGGTCATGGCTGCCCACGAGAAGGGATATCTCGACGCCCCTAAAGTCTTCTACGAAGCGCTCCTCTGCTTCAAGCGCGCCGGCGCGGACTTTGTCTTTACCTATGCAGCTCCTCTGATCATTGATCAGCTGCAAATGTAGAAAATCCGTTTCTTTCACTTTTTGTCATAATTGTACCTCTCCTCTTGCAGGGTGAAGTAGAGCGACTTCCCGGTCCCGCCAACGGCTCCCTGGTCGCGGAGCCAGATCGAGGTGGCGTAGCCGATGTAGGTGCGACTGCTCTGTTTTAGGAACATATCGAAGGGGATTGTGAAGGAGAACCCCTGATCATGGTAGACGCGGCGGTTTACGACATCGTGCGCATTGGTGTAGGTGTACCAGATCGAGAAGCGGAGGCCGCTGCGGAAATAGCGGGTTGCCTCGGTGCGAATGCCCACATCTCTGGCAAGAAACTGCCCCACCTTCACCTTGAATTCAAGGTTGAGGGGCTTGTAGTCGTAGTAGAGGTTGAAGAAGTATTGGGTGCCTAGGAATGGGACAAAGACAACCTCTCCATCTTTTTTGAGCTTACGGATCTTGTTTGTAAATGCGATGCCTTTGTACCTGCGTTTGCGAACAACTGCCGCCTCTGCGCCAAAAGCGAGATTCCAACGCACGGGGTAGTAGAGAATCTCTGCAGCTCCACCTCCATAGGCTGGCTCAAAGTATCCTCCAGACAATCGACAAAACCAGCCGCGCCCGAGATTCCAGCCTCGTTGCAGGTAGGCCTCTTCCATTGCAACGGTGTTACTCTGGAAATAGCGAAGCGAATCTGTTCGCACGTTGAGCATGTAGGAGGGGTTCAGACGATCCTGCTGCCCAAGGTTGACAATGCTCGACTTAATGTTATAGCTGAAAAGGAACTTGTAGTAGACCTGATCGAACAGGTACCCCTCGGGAGAAGCTGTCATCGCCAAGTTGTACTTGAATTTCCCCTTCGCACTTCCGAAGAATGTGATGAGCCGCGGATTCACCGTGAACTCCCAGATCCGCTTTTTGCGGTGAAAAAGAAGGGTAGAGTCATATGCGCTCGGTGCTTGTTTGGCTTCACGCATGGGAGAGAGAGCAGCGAGCTCAAAGGGGCCCGTTATTCCCTGCTGGTAACGCATGAGATCTTCGCGCCTAAACGTATAGGAGTGAGAGACGATCCCATCCGCTTCGATCACAACGACAATATTTTCGATGTTGTTCGGCGTAAGCGCGGAGAGCACATGCTCGATGCGGTCTCTCACTACCTTCTCCTCTCGATAGCGATTGTTGATCACCTTCAGGTAGAGGCTTTTCTTCTTATCCGCGGTGTAGACGAGATAAACGGTGTAGAGATCAAGTCCTTGATCGGAAAAGGCATAGGCTAGCTCTTGTGCAAGCTCTTTTTCGCTGCGCAACGGTCCGAGCGGCTCCGTATCCACGGGAGAGCAGTAGGTAATAGGATCTTGCACTTTGGGAAAGAACCCCTTCGATGTTCCGAGAGGGTAGCGGACCGAAGCGGAAGCTGCCACCTCCCGGCCGCGCAGAGAGCTTACCGAGAGTTGGAGCATGTCTGCGAGCGTATAAGAGAGGCCGGCGTTGATCCGAGAGGAGACTTTTCTTCCTCTATGGTGCTCATGGATATGTTTTTTGTAGTTGTTCGCATCGTATTCCGCGACAAGAGTCAGGGTACGGAGAAATCTGCTGCGATGCGTACGAAAAGGGGTCCAGGCCATGCCTCCAAATGCTCCTTTTATCCTACCCTTTCCCCACCCGAGGGTGAGCTCCAAATTTGCGCGCATCCACTTCTGCGTCACCACGACGTAGCGCGCGTTAAAACGTTTGGTCCCAACAAAATCCTCCGCTCCAATGGCAATCGAAGGAAGCATCGGAAACCCATCTTGGGGCAGGAGAACGCCGAGCTTAAAATTCCCAATCCTCTCCGCGTCGTCGCCAAACCCCTCATGACCAAAGTTCTGCTCTGTGATGCCCCTAAAGATTCGGTAATTTCCTACGAGCTCGAGGTGGTCGAATGCTTGAAAGTTGAGGCCGAAATTGTAGTAGGGAGGGGTCGATGCAGCCCCAACAGCAATCGTCCCCGCCTTTGCCATACGCGCCGAGGGCATCGCAAAATAGCCTCCGACAAACGAGTAGTTATAAAAAAACGGGAGATCCTCTTCGATCTCGCGGTTGATCTCCTCTACCCTCTCCAGGTCGTTAAAAAGCGGCGAGCCCTCCTCTAACGCCCTGAGGGACCCCGGAAAAAGAGAAATGGCAACAAATAAACTTTTTGAAAACAAAGGCCGCATAAAAATGGGACAGATTCATAACAAAAAAAAGAAAAATCTTCATTAACTACATGACATTTGAAGATAAATAGAGTCCCTTCTATACTCCCCTGGAGAAAAGGAGTACTATGCCTCCAACTAGCCATCTTCTGCCAAGCCAAGGGATTGAAATGAGTTATCTAAAAGATTTTCAAACAAAGATCTCTGACCATGATTACCCGGGACTACTGCGCCTTTGGGAAGAGTACACCTCTTCCGACGAGGTCGATCCCGAGGAGATGAGGCAGATCCTCGCTGCCATTAAGCAATCTCATATGGCAGAGTCCTTCGGAAGACATGTCGATAGAGCTGTCCCTCTATGGAAAAAGCTCCCTCCCTCCTCTTCTGCCGATAGCGTGATCCAGCTCATTATCGACCTGCAGACAACGAATACTCCTGCTCTTGCCGAGCTCGCCTTCGAACATCTCAAAAATAAGCACGGAAATGAGAAGCATTTCAATGAGATGATTCGCTTAATTGGTCTCCGCAACCGGGAGCGTTTTCAGGGAGCGATCTCTGCCTACGAACTCCTTGTGCATATGGCAAAAGGGAATTACGTCTTCCATAGCGGCGGCTGGGGAATTGGAGAGATCCTCGATGTCTCCCTCCTCCGTGAGCAGCTCAGCGTAGAGTTTGACTATGTCCCTGGAAGAAAAGACCTCTCCTTCGAAACAGCTTTTAAAACCCTTATCCCCGTTCCAGAAGACCACTTCCTCGCCATGCGTTTTGGCAATCCTGATCTTCTCGAACAGAAAGCCAAAGAGAACCCGCTTGAAGTCATGCGCATGCTACTTCGCGATCTCGGCCCTAAAACAGGAGCGGAGATTAAAGATGAGCTATGTGATCTCGTGATTCCTGCGAACGAGTGGCAAAAATGGTGGCAGAATGCGCGCGCCAAAGTCAAAAAAGATACAAAAATTGAATCTCCAGAGGATCTCAAAGAGCCATTCCGCTTAAGACAGTCTGAAGTCTCCCACGAAGAACGCCTCCAAAAAGCTCTAGAGAGCAAGCCAAACGCCTCTACGCTGATCCAGATGGTCTACTCCTTCATGAAGGATTTTTCCGATACGCTTAAAAATGACGAGTTTAAATCTCAGCTTCAGACAAAGCTGAAAGAGATGCTCTCTTTCCCAGAGGTCACCGATGCAGAGAAGCTTCAAATCCACTACTTCCTGCAAGAGTTAAGTGGAGAAAAAGAGTATGCGCCCATACTCGAAATCATTAAAAGACAGAAATCGTACGAAGAGCTCCTAGGGCAGATCGAACTTCAATCATTCAAAAAGCGCACGCTTGCTGAGATTAGAAAACATCTCTCCAACTGGAAAGAGATCTTCTTAAACCTCTTCCTCATCGTCGAACATAGCTCCTTACGCGACTTCATTTTAAATGAGCTCTTAGAAGCAAATGCCAAAGTAGAGGTCTCGAAAAAATTAGAAGAGCTCTCCACCTACCCTGGACGCTATCCCGATGCATTCATGTGGTACTTCCAGAAGGTGATTGTCGATCCGAAGCTTCCCTTCGGCGATCAAGCAGGCAAAAACCAGTTTTTTGAATCTCTTCTCGTTCTCTTAAACTTGCTCGAGCAGCGCGATCAAGGTCGCGAGATGATCAAAAAGATCCATGCTCTTCTCTCCGGCGGCCGCTACGCGATCGTCAGACAGATCATGCAAGGAGCTTCTATCGATGCTTGCAAAGAGTTCCTGCTTCTCGCTACCAAGTGCCACTCTCTATCTGATCATGATATCAAGATTCTCCACTCTCTCGCGGAGGTAGTACACCCAACGCTCGGAAAAGTTCGGCGCAAAAATGAAGCTCCTCCATCTGAGAGCCAGGTGATCTGGACCTCGCAAGAGGGCTACCAGAAGCTGCAGAAGCGGATCCAACAGATTGCAACCGTTGAAACAGTGGAGAATGCGAAAGAGATCGAAGTGGCAAGAGCACACGGAGACCTGCGTGAAAACGCTGAATTCAAGGCTGCTCTCGAAAAACGCGATCGCTTGCAATCGGAACTCAAATCCCTCTCTGACCAGTTAAACCGCGCACGCGTCATCACACACGATGACATCTCAGAGAATGAGGTGGGCGTAGGCGCAATCGTCGAGTGCACAACAAAAAATGGACAGAAAGTCACCTACACACTTCTCGGCCCGTGGGATGCGGATCCAGAGCAGAACATCCTCTCGTTCCAATCTAAGTTGGCGCAGACGATGAAGGGTCTTACCATCGGCAAGAAGTTTCAATTTCAAGGTGAAGAGTACACCATCGTCAACATCAAGAGCTTCCTGAAATAGGAATCTTCTGTTAATGTCTGTGAATGTTTGGCGCTTTGGAGGAAACTCGATATGCAGCTTGTCATTGCGAGTAGCAATGTACATAAAATCCGTGAGTGTAGGGCGATTCTAAGGCAGTTACCCTCTCTGGACATTTTATCACTACTCGATTTCCCTTCTTATCAACCTCCCGCCGAGACAGGCAAAACTTTCGAAGAAAACGCTAGATTAAAAGCGATCCACGCTTCTCAAACATTGGGAGAGTGGGTCATCGCTGACGATTCTGGCCTTGTCGTTCCCGCTCTGCAGGGAAGGCCGGGTGTTTACTCCGCGCGCTACGCCGGCGAAAACGCTACAGACAAAGACAACAGACGTAAACTCCTTGAAGAGATGAAACATCTTATGGATAGCGACCGCGTCGCCTTCTTTGAGTGCTGTATTGTGCTCGCTTCTCCACAGACCGTCGTCAAAACGGCTACTGGACAGTGTGAAGGCACGATCACAACCGAGGAGCGAGGAAATCGCGGCTTTGGATACGACCCCCTCTTTCTCAAGTACGAGTATAGCAAAACCTTCGCCGAGATCGACGAAGAGACCAAAAACCGCATCTCTCACCGCCGCAAGGCGCTCGACAAGATCCTTCTCGCCCTCGAATCAATCGCCGTTACCGTTTAAAAGACCTCTTTCGAAGCCCCATTCGCCCACCAAAACCGTTCTTTTCCCTTTGGATTTTACCGCATCTCCTCACCGACCAATCTAGGTCGCTTCGTCGATGCGATAAAGACCACAGGAAAAATCTCCGATTTTTTCGGGCAAAGCGAGTTTCGAAAGAAGTCTAAAGAATTTTGAAGCCTGCGTAACTCGCTGAGGATGCCCTATATTTGATCTCGATCTTGCGGATGTAGTTCTCATCAAACTCTTGTTTGAGGTCCTCGATTAGTTTCTCGAGATGCGCTCTTTCTCCCTGGACACAAATCTCGACATCTCCATTTGGGAGGTTTTTCGCAAAGCCTGTGAGTTTGAGTTTGTCTGCTAGAAATTTGGTTGTCGCCCTGAAACCCACCCCATGCACTCTGCCCTTTATAATCGCATGCATCTCTTCGGGCATAGCTACCTGAAGATCTTGATGATAAGCTGTTCTGCAATCTGGAGTGTAAAAAACCCCAGAAGAGGGCTGAGATCAAAAGTTCCGCCAATCGGCGGAATCAATTTTCGAAAGAAATTTAAATAAGGGTCCGTAAAACGACTGACATAACCCATCAGAGGATGGGCCGCTACAGACGGAAACCAGGATCCTACAATCCTCACAAAGATCATCATCGTGAAGACCAAGAAGAAGAGATGGATGAGATAGGCGATCATATTTAAATACTTGCGTGAACAAGTTTTGCTAAGGTTTTGATGGTAGGATTCCTGCTCCTAAAAGCGTGATAAAGAGTTGTTTTAGGAAGATGAGCATCTTTTGCGAGTTGGGTCTTGTTGAATGCTTCGAGATGAATTTGAATGATCTCGATCACCCCTTCCGAATCACCGCTTTTCAAACACTCCCAAATCGCTCGACCAATTCGATCCTCATCAAGAAGCGCCTGTGTGGGGTTATATGCGTCAACACCCATTCCTCGTTTGACTTGTTTCGAGGACCTCCGTCCCTTCCTACGTAGTGTACTTCTTGAAAAGACCTTTTGCTTTGTGAATATCTTTGCCTTGTCCATTTTTATTGCCTCCTAGCAAAAGTAGAATTTTTTTCTCTGGAATATGCGCGAAATAGACTCGTCTTCCGTTTTTCCATCTCAATTCCCAAACTTCTTTATCTTCAGACACACACCTATAGTCCCCGAAATATCCCTCATCTTGAATTTTTGATAGACGCCCATCAACCTGCACTTTGGCCTTTTCCGACTGTTCATCAAACCAGTCGCGGAATTCTGGAGTTCGTAAGACCTGATACGCTAACCTATTCATGATAACAGTACAATATATTGCACCATTTTGCAATGGGTTTTGAAGTTCAAAAAATCGAGGCAAGATTGTACAATTTTTTTTGCAAAACACAATTTTTTTCTTCTTCACAAGAGCAAAACATTTATTTTAATCTACAAAATCTCTTGCAGAGCGGGTAGACTCTTTGCTCTATGAGTATAGTGGGAATTTACGTTGAGGGAGAGAGACTTCTGGCTGCGCGCCTAAAGCAGGCAAAAACGGGTGTAGAGATCTGCGCGCTTACAGAAAACGAGAAGCCCGATGGCCTCTCTACAATCATTAGCGGCTTGGAAGGGAGAGAGCTCATTCTCCGCAAACTCTCGTTTGGACTCAAAAGTCGCAGGGCGATTCTAAAAGCACTTCCGTTTCAAGCAGAAGGGGCTCTTCCTTATGCGCCAGAAGAGAGCCTTCTTCTTCCCTTTTTCTCTAAAAAGGTAGATGGAAAATATGATGTCACTCTCTCAGCGACAACAAGAACACAGTTAGAGCAGCATTTGGAGAAAATGCGCTCCCTTCAGCTCGACCCAGATCAGGTCTCCTCCATCCCAACTGCAATCTTCCGTTTTGCTCGCCACTTCCTTCAAGAGGAACCCCACCTCTTTTTCCTTCACCTCGGAGAAAAAGAGAGCATTTGCGGACTGATTCTGGAAAAGGAGCTTGAGCAATTTTACGCCTTCTCTCTGGGAGCGAGCGACTTTTTAGAAGATGAGAACGCAGCTGAACAACGACTCGAAAAAGAGCTAGATCGAGCACTTGCATTTCTCAAGAAAAAGACACCCTTCTCCCCAGAAAAGCTTCTTTTGACCGGCGAGGCCCGTCTTATGGAGAAGCTGAAACATAAAATCGAGAACTTCTCCCACTTAAAAATCTTAGAAGCCCCCTCCGCGCCTGCATCCACTTTTGCAATTCCCCTTGGACTTGCTCTCGACGGGTTGGCAAAGGATGCCCGCAAGATTCAGTTTCGCCAAAATGAATTTCTCTCCGTGCGAGCGCAAAAAAAACGGGTGAAGCAGATGAGTCTCTTTTTCCTAAGTTGCATTACCCTTACGCTTCTGACTTGGCTCTCGACCTCCCTTCTTCTCGGAAAAGAGCGCAAAGTTCTCCGTGAACAGCTCCACCGCATCCATCCCGCAAGCTCCGCTCTACCCTCATTGGAAGAGGGGATTACAAATTGTGAAACGGCCCTCTCCAAAGAGAAACCTCCCTTCCCAATGAACTCTTCTGCGCCGAAAGTATGCGACCTACTCGCCTGGCTGAGCACCCATCCAAAACTCACACAAGAGATCGATCTGAAAGAGGTGCGTTACGAGCTTGTCAAACATCCTAAACTAAATGGCCCGATCGAGCCCTATCTCGCCAAAGTGGAGCTGAAATTCTCCTCCACCACCCCGCTTGCTGCAAGGCAGTTCCGTGAGGCGCTGATGAAAGGGGACAAACTGGTAAACGCCAAGCAAGAGATCAGCTGGAATCTCCAGCAAAACGTTTACCAGACAACCTTCTTCTTAAACCGGGTGCAGCCATGAAAAACCCTCTTCTTTTTCTGCGCGAGAACCTGCTCTCCCTGCTACTTTTTGTCGCCCCGATTCCTTTTCTCATTCTTGTTTGGCTCTATTTTTCTGAAATGCAAAACCTGCGGTTTGCTCACGCGCGACTGGACGCTCTTGAAGAGAAAATGGTTCAGCAGACCAAACAGAAGGAAAAAAATGCCCTCTACCTCGCAAAAATGAAAAAGAGCGAGCCCCAGTTTTTAGAAAAAACCCTTGAAAACTTGAGCTTCTCCTCTCTGACATCTGGAGAAAACCGTCTGTTGTTTCAAGAGGAGAATCCAAGACGTTCTGAGTTGATCGAAGAGGCGGATGTCAAACAGAAGCTTCCGGTGTTATTAAACGAAGAGGAGTTGAAAAAGGTATTGGGCCTGATCGAATCAACTCCAATTGGGACCTACCTCCCTGACGAGTCCGCTCCAGATCTCCTCATCAAAAATTTCACCCTTACAAAAAAAATGACCGATCTAGAAGAGGAGCTTTTTGAAGTCTCTTTTGGATTGATTAAACGAGAACCCCTTAGAAATTAAAATCCCCCTAATCTATGTACAAGCGTTTTACATTACCCCTTCTTCTATTAACTGCATGCGGAGGCTACAAGAGCGACGATAGTTCTCCTGCACTTACCAGCATCCAGCTCGTCGACCGTCATGGTTTTTCTGAGACCGTCAGCGCTAAAGAGCGTCTTGCTCTTTATCAAAACGTCGACTTTTTGACCCCCCAGCCTTATCAAAAGGTCACACGTGTTTTTAAACGCGACCGCGAAGGAAAAACTCACTCTTCTCTCACAAGTTATCATTCGAACGGACAGGCATCTCACTACTTGGATGTTGTCGACGGAAGAGCGCACGGGCTTTATCGCGAGTGGTATCCAAATGGACAACTCAAGCTTGAAGCGACGGTGATCGAAGGGATCGCAGACATCAGCGAAATCGCCCAGAGCAGCTGGCTTTTTGAAGGAATTAGCCGTGTGTGGAATGAAGAGGGTGAATGCATTGCAAAGATCCCCTATTCTAAAGGCGTTCTCGATGGTCTTTCCATCTACTACTACCCCTCCGGGAAAATCGAAAAAGAGGTCCCCTACAGACAAGATCAGATCGATGGCGTCTTAACCGCCTATGCAGAAAATGGCAGGGTGGTCGAGAGAATCTCTTTCCAAACTGGTCTCAAAGATGGTCTCGCGGTGGGATTTTGGGACGATCAGAGCGAAAAATACACAGAAAATTATGAAAAGGACCATCTAAAAAATGGTGTCTATTTTGGAAAAGACAAAATAAAAGTCGCCGAAGTCATTAACGGCGTCGGCAAACGAGCCCTCTTCCACCAGGAACGCCTCCAGTCCCTCGTCCAAATCAAGGATGGTCTTCCCGAAGGACTCATCCAGATCTTTGGAGAACAGGGTGAGCTCGTTCAAGAGTTCCACGTCAAGGAGGGGAAAAAGCATGGAGAAGAGGTTGAATACTACCCAGCAAATTCTCAAGGAAAAACTCTCCCTAAGTTGCTGGTGACCTGGAATGATGATAAGCTCCATGGCGTTGCTAAAACCTGGTACCCAAATGGCATCATGCAAAGCCAGAGAGAGATGAGCGGAAACAAGAGGCATGGGATGAGCTTTGCCTGGTATCAAGATGGCTCTCTCATGATGAACGAGGAGTATGAAAACGATAAACTCACGAAAGGCTCCTACTTCAAAAAAGGAGAGAAAGAACCTCTTTCAAAAGTCGACTCAGGGAAAGGCACCGTTTCGCTTTTCGATGCAGACGGCAAGCTGCTCAAGAAGGTAAGCTACGAAAAAGGCAAACCTCTTTTAGAGAGCGATGATCGATGAATGATGAGTGATGAACGGAAGAGAGAAGAAGAATGGGAATTGGGAAACGGTAACGCAAGCGGTAACGTTCACGAAAAGGATCGAATCAGAAGTCGGAAAAAAGAGGTGCGCCGAGCTCTCTCCTCAGAAAGACGGGAAGAGGCGCGAAAAGGCCTTCTTTCACAGCTACTACAGAGGCTTTTGGGATATAAAAAGGTTCTTTCTTTTGCTAGCTTTCCCCACGAGATCGATCTCTCCCAAGTCAACCAGCTGCTCGCGCAAGAGAATCGACTCCTACTGCCTAAAACCTCCGGCCTAAATCTCATCGTTGAAGACTTTGAGCAGATCGAGTGCGTACTCGTTCCTGGGCTTGCTTTCGATGCTGAAAAAAACAGACTCGGCTACGGAAAGGGCTACTACGATCGCTTCCTTCCTCTTCTCAATTCTAAAATTCCGAAGATTGGCGTGGGATTTAGAGAGCAGCTCGTCGACACTCTTCCCGTTGAATCACACGATGTCCGACTCGATGAACTACAACTCTTTTAAGCTTCGTTCGCCACTTCTTCCTAGTAGCTCGGTGCTCCCACAGCACTCTCCTCGCTCTCCTCATCTCTGTGTAGGAAATCGCCTTCTGGTTGGCTGGGGAATGCCCCCTGTTTCTTCTTTGAAGGTTTGCACTGGCGGGCGCCGGTGCAGCTTTGCGCCGTGACGGTTGCGCCTGTGGCGACCATGTCACAGACTGAGTAGTCGGCTCCCTGCTCCACACAATACCAGAGCACTGTGTAGGGTGTTTGAGAACGGGTTGATTGCTCCTGATAGACATTACCTTTTCCAAAGTAGCCGAGCTGCCCATTCGAATCGTTCCAGGTGGTGGCATGCTCGGGATTCATCACCATTTCTCCCAAAAATGTCCCATCATTTCCCCTGATAACCGCACGCAGCTTGTAAGGACTGTCATTGATGAGGCGAACGGAACCGGCAAAAAGGGAGGTGCAGCTCAGTAGCGCCAAAAAAACCAATTTTCTCATTTCTTCTCCTCAGAATCTCTCGCAAAACGGACCCATTTGAAGTCGACCTGACCCATAGAGGTGAGCACGACATCTTTCAACTTATCATCTTTCAAGTAGAGCAGGGTGTAGTGGTAAAGTGGGATAACGGGCATCGCATCCATCAAGATCCTCTCACTATGCCTTAGAATCTGCTTTCGTTTTTCGAGATCGCTGAGACGCATCGAATCATCCAAAAGCTCAGTGTAGTTGGGATCTTCCCATTGGGTGTTGTTTGTACCTGTGGCCTTATATTTAAAAACTTCTAGGAAGTTGATCGGGTCGTTGAAATCAGCAAGCCAATTTCCTGAGGAGAGCTGATAATCCTTCTTGGATAGGCGATCGAAGTAGACCTTACGCTCGATCCCCTCCAATCTCACATGGACGCCCAAAGCTTCGAACCACTGTTGCTGAAGCGCCTGCGCAATCAGATGGTTGCGCTCATTCATGGCGTAGGTAAGAACAACCTCAGGAAACTCCTCCTTGGAGATCTTCAATTCGCTTAATATCGCTTTAAAGAGAGAGCGGGCCATCTCGACATCTCCATCTTGAAAGTAGGGCTCATTTTGGAGATGCATCGAAATCGGAACAATGCTCGTTGCTGGTATCTGGTTACCTTGGGTGACATGTTCGACAATCGCCTGCCTGTGGATCGCTAGAGCAAAAGCCCAGCGAATCTTCGGATTGTCGAAAGGCGGTTTTTCCACATTGGCACGTAAAAAATAGGTGCCGAGGCTCGGTTTTACATGTAAGTGCTTTCCGCTTTTGAGTTCTCTGAGTGCATCAACAGGAAGTGCGGAGAGCGGAGAGCCGGCCCAATCGAGCTCACGCTTTTCAAACATCTTAAGCTCCGTCTCCTCTTTGACCATGACCATCTCGATCTCCGAAAGGGCGACCGCTTGAGAATCCCAGTAGGTGGGATTTCGTTTGGCGAGAATGCAATTTTGATGTTTCCACTCGGCAAGAGAAAAGGGGCCATTGGATACGTAGCTTGAAGCGTTTTCCATCCAGTGCGTATTTGTCTCATCGGTCTTCTTATGAACAGGAAAAAAGCAGGGTGATGCGACAAGCTCCAAAAAGTATGGAGTCGGCTGCTCGAGTTCAACTTTCAGCGTCTGTGCATCCACTACCTGAACCCCAAGAGCATCGATAGGAGCAGTTGCTTGTTTTACGGCCTTTGCATTCTTAATCACATAAAGCTGAAAGGCAGAGTCTGATGGAAATTTTGGATCGAGGATCTTCTTCCATGCATACGCAAAATCTTCTGCAGTTACAGGCTCTCCGTTTGTCCAGTTAGCGGCTCTCAAATGAAAAGTATAGGTCTTTAGGTCTTCGGAAATATCCACCTTGCTAGCAAGCGCAAGTTCGGGCTTCTCCTCTTTGCCAATGCGCGTAAGCCCTTCAAAAAACATGCGCATCAGGGTGAGGTCGCTAAGCCCACGCGCAGCGCGTGGGTCGAGTGTTTGAGGCTCCGATGCCAGATTTATCCGCAATTTTTGCGTCTCTCTCTGTCCCTTCTGAGACGAGGAGGGTTGACAAGAAGAAACAAGCAGAGTGAGAATGAGAAACAGAGAAGGCCACTTCATAACTGTGGAGTGTAGCCAGCCTCGCAATTTTCGGATAGGCTCATGTTCGCGACTGCAAAGTATCCTACGCCGATTCTAAACACGCCCGACTTTCATGAAATTTTTGGAGGGCATGATGGGTGTAGTTTACCTTTCGATGAACAAGGACTTCTGCGCGCCGTAGAAACGGTCGCGCTCCCCCAAACCAAGTTCCAGCTCCTTGAAAAATGCGAGGAGTACATCTTCCGCGTCAAAACAAAGGATTATCTTGGAGACAACCTCTTCGTCGACCAGCGTTTTCTCCTTCCCGCAAGTGAAGAGACCCCCGAACGGGAAAGCACGCTCCCTCTCCCAGAAAAAATTTTAGAAACCTTGCAAAAGCAGGTCGGTATCTCCTACGTCTGGGGAGGAAATTGGGTAGGAATTCCCGAGATGCTCCATTTTTATCCCCCCGCAAAAGCTCTCGACGAGAAGACCCTCATCGCCTGGACCTTTCAAGGCCTCGACTGCTCAGGACTTCTCTATCTTGCAACAGATGGCTACACACCCCGAAACACCTCTCAGCTCGTCACCTTTGGAAAGAGCCTGCCTATTCACGGAAGATCTCCTCAGGAGATCCAAAGGCTTGTAAAGCCGCTTGACATCATCGTCTGGAAGGGGCACGTGCTGATTGTTCTGAATCCAGAACAAACGATCGAAAGCCGCGCTGGCTTTGGCGTGGTCGTTTGCAATTTTATTTCAAGAATGGAAGAGATCCTCGAAGTTCACAAAAAAAACCCGCTCAGTCAGTGGCAACCTGATGCCGCGGGATTTGTGATCAATCGGTGGGCGAGTTCATAAGTTGAAGTACGCGCAGAAGATCCCGATCTCGCGGACTTGCTTGCAATCGGAAGATTTCCGATCGGATTGCTTCCCGATCTTCTTCACCAAACATTTCGTGATCTTCAAGAGCCTTACGCCATTTTTTCACCGTATCGGTAATAAGGCAGAGTTTGTCTTTAGCTGCCGTTTGAATATGATCCGCACAGTTATCCCAAAAAACTGAGAGCATGTTCGGTGTTTTAAAGGCAGCAGAGACGATTTCGGGGCGAAAAAGCCCATGCTCCATGTCAGCAAACTTGAATCCTAATTTGCGCAAGAAAAGATCTTTATCGGCAGAAGAGGCCTGATCGCTGGTGAGAAGAGCTCGCTTCTCTTTCGTAAAATCGAAAAATGAGATGAATCTCTTCCTTAGTGTACGAGGTATTGATGAAGCAAGGTAACCATGATAGCAAGCATCATGATAGGTAAAATAGACGCCAGGCGCCTCAAATCCGTCTGCTTTATTGGGAAATGTTAGGCCCGTCAATTGATCCAAAATAGAACTGTCGATTCCCACAACTCGGGTTCCATAGAGTCCATTTTCTCTAAGCTCGGAAATGAAGGGGGTTGGACCAATCGCCGGCAGAAGCTCCACTGCTTCACTTCCAAATTTGACATTCAAAAACGCTTGAACCATACCTAGGGGGGCCACCATCATCGAATGAGGGATTGGTATCGTTACTGGAATGCCGAAAATATTTGAGCGGATGGTATGAGGGTAAGTGACCTTCCCAAAAAGATTTAACCCCAATTTATTGATAAAAGGAAGAATCGTTCTCTCTCCAGTAAATGGAATGAGATAGATCATCTGTTCCGTGCGCGGAAATTTTCTCAACTCCTTGATAAAAGCCTGAAACTCACCTTCTGTTAATAGCGGGGCTGGCTTATCAAAAACCCCTTCGACTTTTTTCAACAGAAAACTCTCTTTGATTAATTGCTCCGCCGTCTCGTCAATCTGATCTCCTCTAAGAAGCGGCATAATTACCGGATTGCTCTTTGCGGTTTTTCTTGCCATCATTAAAAGTGTGAGCGAGGAGAATTCATATTGCGTGATAAGTCCTCTTCGCACCGCCTCAAGAAGATATAGGTCTGTATCTTCACGCGCAAACAATGGATCGAACCATAGCCCATTTTCAATGCGCGCCATCAAAAAGGCGATTCGACTATCGCTTTCGGGAAGCCCTGCGAGAATGTCCAACATCGTTTCACGGTTATCTAGATAGGAACAGACCTCGTCGACAATCGTGGTCTTCGAAAACATTGGAAGAGCTTCCACAACTTTGCCACGAAAAGCCGCGTTATTGATTCCTCGTGTTAGGGTATCGAACGCTTTAGGCAAATAACTGACGACAAGATCCCATAGAGTGGAATTATCGCCCTTTACGGGTGTTTCCGCAAACTCTCTTGGAAGAAAGTTCGAACAAACAAGATCTGATTTTTTGTCTTTTATAACTGTCATAGTTCAAAATATTATACTACAAACAATTATAGATATTCAATATTTAAATTAATTCATAATATACTGATTATTAGGCATTTGAGAAATTCAATGAAGGGAAGGAAAAATCCGGCTCCTTCGTTCATCATTTCTCTTAGCGCTCTGCACTTCTTCCGTAGGCCGCGGCGCCAAGCAGGGCTGTATTTTCATTCAACACCACATGCACAGGGATGTTGGAGAGAAGGGTAGAGAAGCGCCCCTTGTTGCAAAAGGCGCGCATAAAGGTCTCTTTTTTGAGCAGATGTAAAATCTTGGGCGCGATGCCCCCGCCGACGTAGACTCCATGGAGAGCAAGAAATTTGAGGGCAAGATTTCCCGCCTCTGCGCCGTAAAGAGAGACAAACCAGTCCATCGTATGGACGCACGCCTTACAGCTCTTTTTCAGCGCAGCATCTGTGATCACGCGTGGAGGATCCTCTTTCAAAAGTCTCTCTTTGATAGCAGCGCTCTCCTTTTCCTTTCCCGACTCGATGAGAAATCGATAGAGGTTGTAGATGCCAGGGCCCGACACAAGTCTTTCGTATGAGATATGCTCAAAGCGGGGTCGAAGAAAGTGCCACAGCTCGATCTCCTCCTCATTCCGTGGAGCGAAATCCGCATGCCCGCCTTCTGACGGAAGAGCCTTTAATTTATCTCCCTCCCACAGAAGCCCTGCTTCACCGAGTCCTGTCCCTGCGGCAATGAGCGCTCCTTGCCCCTTCTGCTTATTTCCCACATTCAGGGTGGCAAATTCTCCTGGTTCAAGACAGGTAAGACCGATCGCTGTTGCCTCAAGATCATTGATGAGGAAGACTTTTTCGATCTGAAGATCTTTGTGCAGATCCTTAGTATCCACAACCCAAGGAAGATTTGTAGCGCGACAACGACCATCCTCTACGGGGCCCGCAATTCCAAAACAGGCTCTTCCCACCTTTTGCTTATGCTTCTCCAAAAACTGGTAGACGATTTGCGAGAGGGTTTTAAACTCATGGCTGAGGAATTTTTCCTCCACCACAATCTTCTCATCATCGAAAAG
>LNFM01001236.1_pt1 | contig 59877 bp, 67 predicted proteins | sample 596031 | NCBI WGS metagenome assembly LNFM01 (sample SAMN04254537, study PRJNA301005) | activated carbon metagenome | isolation source: dual media filters at the Ann Arbor, Michigan drinking water treatment plant | place: USA: Ann Arbor | reverse complement strand
CCCCTCATCGAATCACCTGAATCTGCCGCCAGCGTTCCGATTGATAGCGCCAGAGCAGGAGCCCCATTCGCACGGTCCAGTCCGCAATCATCGCCGTTGTCTCGCTCGCACAACGGCGGGCCGTGCAGAACACTTGTCAGCCGGTGGAGCCCAGTCGTGGTCGTTCCTGGTCGCCTCCCCAGATGGTCCCACGGCCCAACGCCATTTCACACATCCTGAGGGCTGGTCCATGTCGGCCTCGGATGCGAAGCGGAGTTTCATCCAAAGGTACAATGGCAAGGCAGCGATTCATACCATTGCGCAAGTTTGTCTTGTGGCAGTGGATGTGTCCAATACGCCGAATGATACGCTACAGGCCGGCCATACTGACTTCGGTCCTGGGTAGCTCAGGTCAGGTGCCGTGTAGTCAGTCTGGACGTGGGCGATCGAGCAGAGAAGGTCTCAGCCATTGGCGCTTCTGGGTTATGAGCCCTGCATTTTAAACTCCAGCTGCACATCACGCGTCCTGGCTCCTGTCAGGATGAGCACCGTCTGAGGGCGAGGCGGATGACGAATCCACGGTATTGGCTCGCTAAGACTTTGTCCACCCGTCTCCCATCCACATCGACCACTTCGAGCCGCCACTGTTCCCATTCACTGACATCCCCGGTACTGGGGAGCCGATTGAGTAGGCACATCATCATGCCGCTGAGCGTATGGTATCTCTTTTTATCTTCCTCCGGTACGGCGTCGAGCTCAAGAACGTCTTTCAGCTCGGTGATGGGAATCAGGCCATCCAAGAGCCATGACCCATCGTCCCGCTGCACGGCGCTAGCCTCTGACGCGTGGCGAGGCGTGAGTTCGCCGGTCACCGCTTCCAGGACATCTTGCAACGTGACCAAGCCCAGGATGTCGGCGTATTCGTCAATGACGAACACCATATTGGTGCCGGAGCCACGGAATTGTTGCAGTAACTCCATTCCAGTCAATGATTCAGGCACATAGACACAGGGCTGGAGTTGCGTCGTCAGATCGATCACTCCGCCCTTTAGCAGTTGGTTTAACAGGCGCTTGGTTTCAATGACCCCAAGAATGTCATGGAGCCCACCCCGGCACACCGGGAAACGCGAGTGATCGGATTCGGCAACCTGCGCGAGATTGGCTGCTAGGGGCTGCGTGATGTCCAGATATTCAATGTCGCCACGCGGAATCATCAGTGAACCGATCTGGCGGTCATCCAGACGAAACACGTTGCGGACCATCTCATGCTCTTGTTTCTCGATCACGCCAGATTCCGAGCCCTCCTCTAGCAAAGCATGGATGTCTTCCTCCGTCACATTCGAACGCCCAAGATCGCGTATGCCCATCACTCGTAAGATGCCATCGGTTGAGTGCGATAGGAGGCGCACGAACGGGCGTGTGACGGTCGCCAACGCTGCGATCGGACGGGCCACCCGTCTCGCAATGCCCTCGGCATTGAACTGACCGATACGCTTCGGCACCAATTCGCCCACCACAATTGACACGTAAGTAATGCACACGACGACCAGAACCGTCGCGCCGAGTTCGCTCAGCTCTTGCTCGATACCGAAGCTTTCCAGCCAGATGGCGAATGGTGCCGCCAGAACCGCCTCTCCGACGATCCCGTTCAAGATGCCGATCGCGGTGATCCCAATCTGGATCGTGGACAAAAACTGGGTGGGCTCCGCACCAAGGCGCATGGCGATCTCCGATGATCGATCACCCTCGGCTGCAAGCCCCGCCAAACGATTGCGGCGGGCCGTCACGAGGGCGATCTCAGACATCGCAAATGCACCATTGAGTACAATCAGTGCGATGAGTACGAGTACTTCCATAACAGTGTCCTCATCTATTAGGCTTGTGCGTGATCCAGAGAACGGTGCTGAGTGTGCTCATTTTGAGCGTCTATGTCCAGAGGACTCTCACAGCAGTCAGCATCCGGGTCCGTAGGGGTGTTCAGCGGTGAGCTTCTGGGAATTGACTTCTTGATAACATGATCGGGATGGGTCGGGTGGATGTGATCGCTAGGATTCTCGGTGTGTCCGGAAATGCCTCTGTTAATTGGAGTGAACGGGGATGATAGTCAACGATTGCCTTTAACAGACTTTGTTGTACTATACATAAATTGACAGTCCCTAGGGAACCGTCGCCTGACTATCTGCACTGGAGCGTCCTTCGTGAAGCAGTTTTGATAGTCGTCAGTCCACAATCCATAGCAAGCCCTCATGTTCAATGTTTTGAAGGGGAATGATTTATCCGGATTCTGCCCACTATTCGTTGTATGCTGCGTCATCGTCATGTTTTCTGCTCACACCGCTCTTGCAGAGCACCTTCATCAGTTGCCAAATCCTCCACTATCCCACGCCACTGATCCTTTCGGACGCCAGCCCAACATGCAGGTGATGGCTGAGGCTCCAAGCCTACGGCCATCCAATACTCTAGGCTGTCCAAACAAGACGGCGACTGATCAATCGCTCCGGACAATTGAACGAGTCTCTGGCGAGGAGAGGGGGCCGCGGATTGCTGAACCGATGGTCTTTGATCTCATTCGGCCCCTCGGGGCGAAACGAGGTGAAGCAGAGGTCAACGTGTTGGGGCTCGTTCCGCTACGCCAAGAATCACGCAGGGTGAACGGCGTTCAAGACCCTGTGGGCCTCGTTCGACGAAGCCCTGATCGCGAAACCATTGAGTGGGCTCCTGAAATAGAGTATGCCGTCTGTGACGGTGTGGCCCTCGAGTTTGAGGTTCCAATGGAGAACAGCCACGTGGAGGCCTACAAAGGCGCAGGACAGATTACCTTCGGCACCGCACTGAATCATCGCTTTATCCATGGTGCGCAGGCTATCCTCCAATATGGACGGGATTCAAGCGTGTGGACGACCACAGGTTTGTATCTTGCCGGGTTTCGATTCAATGACACGTGGAGTGTATTCGGCATGGTTGGCGGCCGAGGGGAAATCCTCGGACCAGTCCCGAACAAAGAAGCTGAATTTCTTGCCAATGTCACCCTCTTTGCAGATGTCACGGACCGGATGGTGGCAGGGATCGAAACGAATCTTAATCAGGTGATCGGCGGGAATACCGGAGTGCTATTCATGCCGCAACTCCACTATGAGCTTGATCGATATTGGATGATTCAAGGCGGCGTCGGGGCACGCTTTACGACAGGACTCACCCTCCCGGTCGCTGGGTTCCGTCTCATCAGGGAATTTTGACGAACCAGCTTCGAGAGATGTCTGATGGGAGTATCACACAGACTCGGGGGGGCAGGCGGCTGCCTGTCATAACTGCGGATACCCATCATGGAATGTAGCATCGAGGTCACCATGGAGTATCCGGGTTCGAGTCTGAAGGAGCAAGTGCGCTCCTTCGGGCGTCCACTGTATCTGTTGTGTTTTCACGAACCGTTTGCTGATGACTTGATTGACGATCGACTCCACAAACGCCGTGCTGATCCTATTACCTTGCCTATCGCGTTCGCCAAGGTCCAGAATGAAGAGGTGATTGTCCTGAGCGTCCATCTCGAATTCATGGACCCCTCGAGACAGATTGGCCACGGCCGCGGAACGCCATTGGTTGATCTCGCGGTCACATGACAGGCGTTCCAGATGCTCCAGTGCTGCATCGACGTTGCCGTACCAGAGGGCGTGCTTCAGGCTCTCCAGTGTAATATTTCGCTGATGCTTTCCATACTCGGTGGGAGCGTTACCTCCGGCCGCCAGGCCGCGAGAACTACTTCGTGGCAGTCAGAACTCCACCAGAACCAAACCAACCACGGACACAAGGGCCCAATTCCCGCAGTCAGGACAAGCCAAAATGGAAACGGGCCCCGCTCACGTCTCAGCGGCCTGCAGCGCCGTAGGGCTTGAATCATCACCGGGGCATTCCCTTCGCTGCGGTTGTTGACCAAGACGTAGGCTCGGCGCTTTTCTCCGACGGCCTACTTCACCAGGTCCACGGTGTCTCGCCGCATCTCAGGGAATTCTTCTGCAATCTTGGCGTACGGCTCCGCTCGCTTCTTTGGGGTTTCATACGACATCCTAAGCGGCGTGAGGAGGCGCAGGACCGTAAAAGGTGCGGTGAGGAAATCACCGACCTTTTCAGGAGAGCCCCGCCGTACTGTGGCGCGGACCCTACCAGACAGACGAAACGAGCGCTTCCCAGAACTGTTCAGGAGGCTGCGTGGGTAGCCGACGAATCTAGATACTAACCCTACGTGTTCCCGGCGTGTTCTCTTCACGGTACAATTGGCCCTAATTCCCCTGAGGTGGACTGACCAGAACTGAGTGCGAAAAAGAGCTGAACGCTTTTCCTGCAGGGGGCACTGTTCTGACGAGGACTTTGGTGGACGGGTCGGAAGGGCTTGGGAAACCGTTGCACTATCCAACTGAGCTACGGGCCAACTGAGCTACGGGGGCGCACCAGGACTGTAGCGCACTGATGGGCAGATTGGAAGGGGCGTGACAACCCTTTTGGGAGCGATTCCCTAGGGGGCCTCTTTCAGCCGTGTGGGCAATAACCCCGTCCGGTCATTGCCTGCGAGAACCTAAGAGCCGATGAGATCCTGTCAAATATGTGTGTACATAGAATCAGACGGCGGTCCTCTCGGACTGATCGATTTTGTCGCGGTTTACACTTCCTGATCGCCTCATTCTCCCACCCTTGTTAAAAGGTGGCATCTGAGATGCCGTGCTTGCAGCAGTGCTCTTAGACCACCCATGCCCGCCTGGGTATCCTTGAGCACTGTAATGACTTGTTCCTCCCTGTGCCGTGGCCCATTTCCTGTGGGGCCGATCTCAACACAGGTGAACCTCCAAGCCAATGCTCTAGTTTTCAGGGGGGAAGCACATGGCCATTCCCTGTAGAATTTTCAAATAGAATTTCTCAAGCTATTGATTACATAGATATCTTTATTCTTTTTTCAAGGGAAGGTTCATGCTAGTATCCATCTGCTGCTTTCTTTCCGCCATGGAGTCTCTCCCGGCGCTAAGGAACTAGGGGAGGTGATGTGGCCATCACCTCCCCTTTCTTTTGCCGCGCGGCGTCTTCCTTATCGTGATCTCATCCTGCCGGTCGTTTCGTCCTCTGTTGCCGTATCCTTCATCTCATGAGATGCACTGCGTCGGCGTAGCTGGTCGCATCCGGAGATCTTCGCTGATTCCATCCTGATAGAGAGCCTATGAGCGCAGGGGAGCTCTTGTCGGTGACATGGGTTCTCTCGGGTGGTCGAGTCTGTTGCAAGCGTTACCGAGGAAGTGTTCGATCAGACAACTACTCGTGTGATGTGGCGTGGGGCAGAGGAAGATCGAGGACCTGGGCATGGTGAGGAGGCGACGTGGCCGACGCCTCCTCACGGTGCGGCTACTTCTTCTTCTTGGCCGCTGCCTTCTTTGCAGGCTTCTTCGCTGCTTTCTTCGTTGCCATGAGTACTCCACCTCCCTTCGATTTCAAAAATGGTGATTGTGTATGTCTGGTATATCAGAGTTTGTGCGATCAGTAAAATCCTCTCTACCCAAACTTGGTCCGGTCGGCGGAAAGAGGGGGGCAACCCTTGTTCCGTGCATCTCTACTTTCTAGAGATTCAGGATGTGAATTCCTATCAGGGGGGCCTCTGTCTGCTGCTCGACGGATCTCGGACAAGCTCTATGCCTGTTCTTGGTGACCGCACATGGGGACAAGTAGGGGAGACCACTGATGTTCTGACGTGACTGGCGGTGGTTGGAGTGGATCGAGGTGGTCAGCAGCCGCATAAAGTAGCAGTCGACTTTTCCAGCATCAAAGGAAAAACAACCTGAAGGGCTTGGTGCAACTGGCATGGGTTCGAGTCCCAGCCAGCTCACCATTTTGGATCAGAGACAGACCTTTCAAAACGACCTTCATCCTCAGTTCGCCTGCAGCTCCTCAACCATATCGGTGAATTAGGCGACGACAGGTCTAGGACGAGAAACAACTTGCAAAGCCATGCCCCCCCTAAGTTGGTTCTAGCGAACTCTTCATCAGCCTGCAACAAGATTGGTGAAGGTTCACGACAATGCCGTTGCGATTGTGATTCGCAAGACCATCGCATGTCCGTTTGAGTTGGAGCGACAAACTCCGATGTGTTATCAGTATATAACTACCCGTGTGGCGGAGGCGGGCAACTTCCTGCAATAATCCCCATATTATGGAATGATGTTCCGAGAACTCATACGACCTGTTGTGGAGATATAGCAATGCCCAAAGCCCGTAGCGCTGGCCAGTGTGATCGATGCGAAGCCTTAGATCGAGTTAGGATGACCTTCATGACGTGCAACCGCTGCCGCCGGTATTTCTGTAGTGAACACGGCGCCTCAGAATTGGACCAATGCGAAGTATGCATTGAAGACGGCGAAGAGACGGAGTAGTGAATAATTAATCAATCGGATCGGGCCGGTGCAACGGTACCGTGTTCGGCATCACACTGTGTCAGCAGGTATCTAGTCGCCACCGGCTGTAACCACCGGCTAGCGACTGCGATACGCACTGCTCGCGCCAATGAGACTGTCACTCCTGTGTTGCGTGAATCTCTCCAGTACGCCGGTTTCGGCCTCTGCCTCGCGTTTCCGTCTTGAACTGTACGGTGCCTCTCCTCCTGACGTGAGAGAGTCACCTTCATTTCACACAAGGAGGAAACGTCCGCTGCGAAAGGGTTGTTTGGCTGTTTGATAAGGACTTATGTGCGAGTATCTGAGAGGTTTAGGAAACCGCTGGTCTACCCAACTGAGCTACGGGGGCGTAACAGAACTGTAGCGCACTGATGGGCAGATTGGAAGCGGAGGGACGACCATTTTGGGAGCGATTTCCTACCCGCAGCATCCGCCGGCGAAGACTTGTCGTTGGCGGTGGGCATTCCAGCAAACTGGACAGAGTTGAACTGTGGAGTCCGTAAAGCCGTCGATCGATTCCATCAGCCGTTCGACGGCCATGCCGCAATCAGAACAGGGACCTGTCCGCACTGATGGTGCGCTAGGCTCTTGGACTGTCATGGCTCGTCAGCTTTGTATTCGAACGTACATGTCGATTGCAGACTGCCGACATGAACTGGCCTCTCTGCTCGGACCGCAGTAAACCTCGAAAACGCTCTACCAGAGAGCCTGCAGTGCTTCGTTGCAAGCCCCGCTGTATGCTCTGTAACCGGTTATCCAGTGCTGCCACCGTTCTTTCCAAATCCATCAACTGATCTTTCGTGAGAGAGATTGATTCTGTCGCGAGCATCGTTTCCTCCTTTTGATTGGCTAGACGGTACAATGTCGGATGACACCAATGACAATTCCTTCGATCTGAAATTCATCCGATGGCCTGACCATGATCGGCTGCATCATCTCGTTGGCCGGACGAAGTTCAATGTGGGCATCCTTCTTGATATATGTCTTAATCGTAGCCTCGCCATTGACCAAGGCGACGACGGTCTGCCCATTTTTGGCCGTGCCTTGTTTATGCACCACCACGAGGTCGCCAGGTAAAATGCCGTCGTCTTTCATGGATTCTCCCTTGACCTTTAAGGCGAAAGTCTCTCCACTCCGCAACATACTCGGGGGGATATCCACGAGTTCCGATTGCGGCACCGGCTCGATCGGGGAGCCGGCTGCAACCAGGCCAGCCATTGGAACGGCTGTCTTACGTCGTAACTGATTCAGCACGACTGAGACGACACCGGGAATCCGTCGCATGCCGGCTTCATAACGCGCTACGGACACCCGAGTCGTGTGTAGGGCCTCGGCAAGTTGTTGCTGGGTAAGGCCTAGTTCTTCTCGAATATGTTTGAGGTCTTGCGATTTCATGATGTAGCCATTGGTAACATTCTCGCGCTTGCCTGTCAAGTGGATATTCAGGATATTTGTGAAGCGCCTGTGTATAACTTTTCTACGGGAAGAAGATTAATCAGCCGGGAGCAAACAAACACGATTAGGGCATTGAACCAACGAACTTGTTCAGGTTTATTCTGGCAAATAGATCAACATCTACAAGATCTAGGGGCATGCTTTCGCCACCCATACAATGACTAAAAAATAGGCAAGAAGGTCGTGCAAGGCGCATTTCTCAGGTTCACATATCGCGAGGAGAGGTGCGCACAGGCTTATCCACAGAAACTGGGGAGAAGGAACCAGCCTGAAGTGGAAGATGGTTTACCGGCGTGGAATGAGATGTACAGAGCCTGCTTTGAAGGCAGCCCGCACGTCGCTGCCGTTAGCCAGCCGCAGTTCGCTCTGTGCAGATCGTGTGACGAGCGCAGTCAGCAGAAATCCGCAGTCGATGGTGACTCGTACCAGTGCGCCGAGCGAGGTGACGGCTTGGACGGTTCCCCTCAGGTGATTTCTGGCGCTCGTTTCGCTGGAACCGGCTAATTCCAGTGTGACATCTTCGGCTCGTATGCAGACAAAGACATCGGACTCAAGTCCCGGCGAAGCCACGGCGAAGACAGGCACTGGACCAACCTGGACTGTTGCCAGCTCATCTCGTATCTCCCTGACTCGTCCTTGGATAACAGTTTCGATACCGACGACACGGGCAACATCGGCATTGACGGGCTGGCTGAAGACCTCTTGTGGCTTGCCGGTCTGAAGAACGCGCCCATCATCAATCACGGCCATCTGGTCGCCGAGCGCAAGTGCCTCTGTCCAGTCATGCGTGACGACGACCGCGGGGATCGCCAACCTTGTCAGCAACATCCGCAGGTCTTCGCATAGTTTGGTTCTGGTCGGTGCATCGAGTGCCGACAATGGCTCGTCGAGCAGCAACAGTTGCGGCCGTCTAGCGATCGCACGGGCCAAGGCGACACGCTGCTGTTGTCCGCCAGAGAGCTGAGTCGGCTTCTGCTGCGCGAGCTGTTTGATCTGCAACAAGGAGAGCACCTCGTTGACGCGAGCTTTCTTCTCCTGGACGGAGAGCCCGCTCAGTCCATAGGCAATGTTTCCCTCCACTGTGTAATTGGGAAATAACGCATAGGCTTGCGCCATATAGCCGAGCCCGCGTGCTTGCGGCGGGACATGGACATGAGTGGCTGCGTCGAACCAGATGTGACCGTTCCATGAAATGGTTCCTTCTTCAGGCTGTTCGAGTCCTGCAAGGCAACGGAGGATAGTGGTTTTTCCAGATCCCGATGGGCCGAAGAGAATCGTGACGGACGGCGGATCAAGAGGGAGCCTGAGTTGCACCGCAATGGTGGCGCGATCGACAAAGGTCTTGCGAATGTTCAGCGTTACTTCTGGGGCCATACCGACCAGACACGACGATTCATGGCATAGACCAGCAACAATACGGCGTAGGACACAAGAAGGAGCAAGGCAGAAGTCTTGGCTGCCGCGGCATAGTTGAGAGCCTGCACCTCGTCGTAAATCTCAATGGAGACCGTACGCGTGATACCCTCAATATTGCCGCCGACCATTAAGACTACCCCAAATTCTCCCAAGGTATGGGCAAAGCTCAGGACGACACCTGTTATGAGTCCCGCTGTCGAAAGGGGAAGAATGAGCCTGAAAAAGGTCTTCAGTTTTGAGAGCCCAAGCGTCCAGGAGGCTTCGATGAGCTTTCGATCCACTTGCTCGAAGGCGGTGGCAAATGGCTGAACAGCAAAGGGCAAACTATAGAGAATGGACGCCAGGAGCAACCCTTGAAAGCTGAACGGCAGCGGATGGCCGACGAGATCTGTGTAGAAGCGCCCAATTGGGCTGTGTGGTCCGATGGTGATGAGAATGTAGAACCCCAGCACCGTGGGCGGCAGCACCAAGGGCAAGGCCACGATCGATTCGATCAGAAACTTCCAACGCCATTTCGAATAGGTCAACCAATAGGCAATAGGGAGGCCGAGGATCAATAAGGCGAGGGACGTGAGGCTCGCCAGTTTGCACGTCACCCAAATGGCCATCCAATTCATCGGGACTCCGGGGCTACAAATCCATAGCGCGTCATGATGGCCACTCCTTGCCGGCTCTTCACAAACTCAAGGAACTGCTTCGCCGAATCCGCTCGCTTTGATGCCTTGACGATCACGGCTCCTTGCTCAAGTGGCGGGTGCGTCTCCGTGGGGATCTCCCAATAGGTTCCCTTCGTGCTCATTGCAGGTGCAAGTGCCAATGAGAGTGCAATGATGCCGATATCAGCTGCGCCAGATTCAACGAACTGCGCGGCCTGTGAGACGTTTTCTCCCAGGACCAGCCTGTCTTTGACAGTGTCGTAAACTTTGAAATGCTCCATCGCGGCGACTGCGGCTCGGCCGTACGGCGCATGTTTGGGATTTGCGATGGCGATTTTTTTAATGGCCGGGTCGAGCAGCGCGTCCATCCCTTTCGTCACGGCTAGGGATGACTCCTTGGGCACCCAAAGCACGATCCGTCCCGTCGCATATTGGTATAAGGAGTTCGGCATGGCAAGCCCCTCGTCGATCAGTTTTTTTGGGTAGCCGATATCGGCTGAAAAGTACAGATCGAACGGCGCGCCTTGTTGAATCTGTGCGTAGAAATTGCCGGAAGAGCCGAACACCAATCTCACATGATTGCCAGTCGTATGTTCATACTCGGTCACGATTTCCCTGAACGCAAAATTCAAATCTGATGCCGCGGCAATCGTGATCTCCTCAGCGATCGCGACCTTCGCCCCTGTTGCAGCAAGCAAGTAGACTGCGAGAACCAGAATGAGACGCATCATGAACCACCTCCCTAGATCCTGACCCGTATCGAAGCATAAAAGTAATCCGAATCTTTGTTTCCACCAGCGGGCATTTGGGCGATGATGATGGGGCTGTCAAAATACGAGCCTTTGAACCAGTGAACGTACCCCACGTCGAAATCCAGATTGGCGTTGATTTGCCATTGGGCTTGCAACTCGATGTCATGCCCTAATGACGTGCCGGCGTTCCCGGTAATGTCACGCAAGCCGGTATTGCCCAAGAAATCTCTATCCTGAGCCAAGTACCAGACGCGATGCCTGGCCATCAAAATCAAATTTGGTGTCGGATTGAGGAATAAGCGCCAACCCGGTGAGATCAGGTTGGTTCTAGAAAATGGACCCCAAATGCCGGTGGGCCCGTACTCCCATCGCCGCGCGCCAAACAGGGTGTCGAACCCTTCGTTCTGACTGTCGCCCGGTTGGCGATCTCCGCTGGCATGGTCGAATTGAAACACGAGTCGAGGGGTCCAGGGAACGTTGAACATGTAGCCGGTTTCAAAATGATTCAAATAGGCAAAGTGGTCGGTCACGCCTCTGTTCCCAAATTGCCAGGACGTTTCAATTTCATAATCGGCTTCACCTGCCTTAGGGTCTTTAAAGAGACGGCCGCCGAAGGTAGAGTAGGTACGATGATTGGCCACGTTGGCCACTCGTTTGTCGTTCAGCCCCAAGTAATATGCGTCGAGCTGAAACCAGGGAAAATGCTTGCTCTCGAAATAGGTTCCCCAAAAGACCGACTTCTGATTCTGGGTATCGAGTTTCACATCGTCTCGGATGACGGGCTCCACGAAAAAGGCTCGCAGCCGCCAGGTCTTGTCTTGACTGACCTGCCAATGGAACCCGTCGAAGGAATTCGTGGTGTTTCGGAAAGCGTTTCGCGCGACCAGCCGGCGGTTGCCGATGTCCAAGGTCATGCGGCCAAAATGGATATCGGTCCGCAACCCGGTGTCCAAGACATTGTTCAAGGTGAACGATCCCAGCAACTGTAAAACATCGAATTCATTGACCGTGGTAGCATCTCGGAAATCTCCAGGGTCCTTATCCAAAAAGGACCGCGAGTCTTGTCCTTCGAAGAGAAGTCGTAATGGCCCGTTTCCTCCCAATCCAAAACGAAGCCGAGTACGTAGGGCAATTTGAGCGTCCATTCGGCCATTTCCGATGGCTTGACCGGCCCGCCACGGGTGATCGTACGACTCGAATCGGGTCCGATTTTCCAGGCCAAGATCCAGCCAGTCCGGCAAGTGGAGCGCGGTCTTTTCGTAGCGAACCCAATCCATTTCCCGCCGTCGATTCAGCACCGCATCGGCTGGTTCAATCCAATTTTTTCCGGTGTGATCCGTAACATTGAAATATTCTTCGTCGGTGATCACGTGTTTATCGTGCATGAGTTTGAGCACCGGGTCTTCCGTATTCTTGAACTCCCATTTGCCGTCTTTCTGCACCAGTTCTCCATATTCGGCGCCCTTCGCCGTGTCCATTCCTAGAAGAAGGAGCGGCACCGCTAGCAAGGCCCACCATAACGATTGCTTCGACACAGCTTCTCCTTTTATGCAAGCGGTTGTTGTCAATATGGGGTTGTATCCTGGCGAGAAAGTGGTCAAGCGACTCGCAGTGCATGGACTTTCCCGGTTTGGCTGGTGTCGTATCCCCCCAAAGCTTCTATCTCGTTTCGAAACGGTTTGCTCACGATGGCCTCAAACAAATGGGCTAACGTCGGATGGGATTGTAAGTAGGGCTTTGGTACCACAAGGTCGTAGCGCGCGGATTGTAGTGGGATGAAGTCGAGTGCAAAGAATTGAGCGGCGGACCGAATGCCGATTCCAACATCCGCTTGGTGCTCCGTGATGGCTCGAGCCACTTCAAAATGAGAGGACACGCTCCGGTCGTATCCTTGTACTTGCGTCGGCTCTACTCCGGATGCCCGCAATCGTTGATCGAGCAGTAGCCTGGCTCCCGATCCTTCTTCTCGATTGATCAGCTTCACTGTAGCCTCGGCAAGATCAGCGGCTGTGCGAATAGACTTCGGATTGCCCCGGCGAACCAGAAATCCTTCTTCCCACGTCGCGAACGTCACGACGTCGTAACCAGATCCTTTCAGCGATCGCTTAAGAAAAGGCAGATTTGACTCGCCTGTAACGGGATCAAACAGATGCATGCCGGCAACATGTACTTCGCCCCTTTGCAACGCTTGGAGGGCCGCCATACTGCCCATGGCCCAGCCGATCACGGTCGTCTGGTCCTTGTGTCGTCGTAGATGTTCACCGACTAAAAAGATTGCCGGATCACACCCAGCCACGGAGATTTCCTGTTGGATCGCTTCTCGATCACGGGAGAGCTTCACACGGACGGTGGTGCGTGAGGGCTTAATGTACGTCTCGTTCATATACCCATCTGCAGGGACGGCGAAGGAGAATTGCTCGCCCAAGTCGGTGACGGGCCGCACGACCGTCCGCTTTCCGACTATGGAGATTTTGACGCGGATTGATTGAGGTGGGGTCTGAACTTGAGGAAGCCGGCCGACCAGGGTGCCTTCAATAAACTCTTCCGATGGGACAAGGCTGAACAAGTCTTCAACGCGACAAGCCAGTACCGAAGCCAAATGAAGGGCAACGGCGGTCGTCGGCAAGTACAGATTCGATTCGATGGCCGACACGGCCTGCCGGGTGACGTCCGCTCGACTGGCGAGTTCGACTTGGGAGAGGCCCTTCTTCGTGCGGATAGATTTGAGGTGATTGGAAAACCGAACGATATTTTTAAGTGTCCCGTCCTGAATTCGCATGACCTTCCATAGCAATTAAACTTGTCATATGTCAATTATAATGTCTCCATTCTTCTCATTTAAGCTGAAAATTGTTGAAGTGTAATTGATCATAATGCAGCATTAGTCATGGTGATAAATACGATAATTTATAATGTTGACAAACAAACAGCAGTTTTAGTATAAAGCGTATCACTTAATCATGATCGGAAATGTAAAGAATGCTGGGTAGTCAGATTGCTCACTAGGAAAGAGCTGAAGGTTATGTCCAGAGGAGCTCAAGAGACAACGTTCCCGTACTCAGATCAGACAGTCGAGGAGGCGATTCTGCGGGCATTGAAAGGAATTCGGTTCGGGTCTGTCGAAATTATCGTCCACGACTCCAGAGTGGTGCAGATCGAGCGGAAAGAGAAGACACGCTTTGACGGCACACATTCGCGCCCGATTCGATGAACCGGTGATGACGATTCAGGTTGCTGGAGTGAGGAGCATTCGAGTGAAGAGGTAAGTTGTTCAGGGCGCTGAAAGCGCCAGATTTTTTATTAACTGAGAACTGACCGGACCACCGGAAGTTCACATGTCATGGAGGAAACGACATGAGAATTTCCGGTTTCATCATCTTGCTGGCAATGACGAGTTCACTCACACAGCCGGTGTCATCGTGGGCCGTTGAGGAAGGGCAATTCGCCAAAAAGGACGGCAAGTGGGAGTACTATTCGGGCGAAGACCCCGGCTTAAAGTATCTGTATTTGAAAGGACTGATTACGGAAGAAGAGTACAGCAAAGGCCTCAAGGTCATCGAAACCAAAGAGCGTCTGACAAAGCCGAATTTTACCGTTGATGTCAACAACGGATTGAACTTTCGCGTTGGGGATAAGTTTCAGCTCAAATTAAGGCTCCTCGCCCAAGTGCGCTACACCCACAGTATGTACAACGAAGCCTGGGGGACAATCGGAGACTCCAGAAATCCAGAGATTCTCGGCGGTCAAGTCGAGTACCGCGCATTTCGGTATCTGAGTGATTCGAATACGTTCTCGGCTCCCCGTGTCCAGCTTCAATTCCTGGGCCATGCCTTCGATCCGGACTTTCGCTACAACGTCTCGGTGGCCTTGAACCAGACGCCATGGGATCAAGAAGGTGGGAGCGGACGAGCCAACCTGGTCGATGCCTATATCGCATCCTGGCATATTCCCTGGGCTACCATTCAAGTGGGGCAACAGCGGGTCTGGTTCAATCGCGCGCTCATCGCTTCCGCCGCAACCAATTCGTTTGCCGATCCGATGATCGTGCAAAGCGTATTCGCGTCCAACTTGCAAGGCAGCCGCGACGTAGGAATCAGCATTGCAAGCGATGAGGACAAGTACAAGTTTAATTATGCCGTCGGCATTTGGGGAGGAGTCGGGGCCAATCTGACGCGAGAGGGCACGGCAGTCAGTCAGAACGTGTTACCGCAAACTGGGACTCCTGGCGCGCCCAACGCAGGCACAACCAGAACCTACAATTACGATACCCGCTTTCTAACGGGCGAAATGATGTACACCGTCAGATTGCTTTACAAGATTGCGGGCAATCCTGGCTACGGACAGGGAGACCTTCTTAATTCTCGTACTCCACAAGCCGCTATCGCATTCGGCTATGCCTTCGATCCGGCTCAAAACTATTTGAGCTCGATCCGGTCCGACATCGTCGAACGAGCTTTTCGGCAGCGAGTGGCCAAGGCCCATAACGGAAGACTGCTCGGCGGCGGCATCTACGACTTTCACACATTTGAGTTGGACTTTATCGCAAAGTATCAGGGCTGGTCGATTCAAGCCGAAGGATTCTACCGAGATCAAAACGTACGAAACGCGGATAGTGGGGGTCGTCCGTTCGATTTGGGAACGATCCCAACGAGTCCGCTCGCCGTCGGCCCTCCGGTCTCGCTCGGTGATGCATGGGGATGGTATGTGCAGGTCGGAAAGTACGTGATTCCCCGCAAGCTTGAAGTCGCAGTCCGATACGGCATCCTTGATCCTTCGACCAAGCAGACACACGATTTGACGAAGGAACTAGGCGTTGCCCTTAGCTATAGCTTCGACGGGACGTACAATAATCGTCTCATTCTCGATTATTCGCATGTCACGATGGGGAGCGGAGGCCGTGCCCCGGATCGCTTCCCGTTTGAGAACCTCCCGGGATTCGGCTTGGACCTTGTCGAAAACCGGTTTAACGTCCAGTACCAGTTCTATTTCTAATGCACATGAAACAGCACAGCTATAAGGAGGCTCCCATGCCATTTACTCATGCGCTCGGTCGGGCGATTGCTGTTGCCAGCATCGTGGCCCTCACTGGACCACTGGCCCCATCCGCCTATGCACAATCATCGGAAACGTTGACCATTGCAGTCGCCAACAGCCTGAAGGATGCATTTCGAAAAATAGTCCCGCTCTATGAAGCACAAAACCGAGATGTCAACGTACGGGTCATCTATGCGCAGTCGAAAACGCTTCTTAAGCAAATCGAGGAAGGAGCGCCGGTGGATGTCTTCCTCCCTTCAGCATACGAGGAGCTAGACCAGCTCGAACAGAAAAAGCTGATTATCCAAGACACGAAACAAGTGTATGCCCGCACGGCATTGGTCTTGATTACCAATACCGCATTCCCTGCCACGATCGGCTCTATTCGAGACCTTGAGACTCTGCCGGTGCGGCACATTGCGATCGGAGATCCTGCGACATCGACAGTCGGTAAAGACGCGGTCCAATTCCTGAAATACCGAAACCTCGAGCCTCGACTGAAGTCTCACTATCTTTTCGGTGAACATTCCAAGGCCGTGCTCGATCTGGTCTCCAAGGGGGAAGCTGAACTGGGCCTCGTGTATCGAACCGATGCCACCCCCGTGAAACGGGTACGCATCATCGATGCTGCCCCTGCCGATAGCCACAGGCCTATCACGTATGGAGTGGCCGCACCGTGGACGTCCGAAAACGTTTCCAGAGTCCGAGACTTCGTTGCGTTCTTGCTGTCCGAACCGATTCAGGCGGAACTGAAAAAGTTTGGATTTGTTCAAGAGGTCTCTGACATCGGTAGTGCTCAGCGACAGGAGGAGGTCAAGCCATGAAGAACAGGAATTTCACCGAGAGGCAGCATGTCGGACAAATTACCCGTGTGCTGCTTGTTGTTAGTTTTGCAGTCATGACTGGTTGCGCAAGTGTGTCTCCGGTGCCGGAAACAGTCATCTATAAATCTGGACTGAACCAGGTTCATTTGGAAAAGGATCCGGACTCGGTCTCGAACAGCCATCCGACGACTCTGTCCCAGAGTGAGGTTGGCGCGCTGCTGCGGGGAGTGCGGGTCTGGAAACAGCGTAACCTGATCCATCGGCTGTATGCAGGCGAATCTGAGCGGACGAGAGGATTCCGTAATGAAGAGGTGAAGATACTGGCTCCAGCGCTTGCCAATGCCTTGGAGCTCGCCTCGCCCGATCAACGCGTCTATTTCCATCTCAGCCATGTGACCGAGTATGGAGAAGAAGAGACGACCAGCGGATGGGTCTCCATTCGAGGCAATCTCCTCTATCTTTCGTTGAGCGAGATCCATGACCGGCATAGTCCAGGAGCGGACATCACCAAGTATGACCGGGTGTTACCGAATGTGCCTGAACAGGCCCCGACTTTCAGTGTCATCTTCGAACCGGAAGAATACGTAGCCAAGACGCGGTCCGGATGGCAGTTATTCGCTCCCGATCAACGAGAAGAGTTACAGATTCGATACCGGGAGGCGCTGGATGCGCTGACGAAATCACCGAAATCCTGAGCGATACTGAGGTGCGCGAGTCATCCAATGATAGTGGGGATGACCGCATCCATGAAAAGACACCAAAGAAGGGGGTAGATCGTGAAGATGAAACAGTTCCTTTCCCTAACGGTATTCCTGACCGGATTACTTGTGTGGTTTTCGTCGATTCAGGCCGCTGAACCGGTGGTCATTCTGAATGTCTCCTATGATCCGACGCGGGAATTGTACCAGGAGTTCAATGCGGCATTTGTGAAATATTGGCAGAAGGAAAATGGTCAACCCGTAGTCGTGAAGCAATCGCATGCCGGTTCCAGCAAGCAAGCGCGAGCCGTGATTGATGGGTTGGATGCCGACGTCGTGACGCTGGCATTGGCCTATGACGTGGATGCGATCGCCAAGGCCAAACTCTTGCCGGCTGATTGGCAAAAGCGGTTGCCGCATAACAGTTCGCCCTATACCTCCACCATTGTGTTCTTGGTCCGCAAAGGAAATCCCAAAGGCATTCGGGATTGGGAGGATCTTGTGAAGCCCGGAGTCGCCATCATTCCGGCGAACCCGAAAACCTCAGGGGCGGCGCGATGGGCCTACCTGTCAGCCTGGGGCTATGCCCTAAAGCGATATGGAAATGATGAAGCGAAGGCGAAGGAGTTTATCGCAAAGTTTTATGGCAATGTGCCGGTGTTGGATTCCGGTGCCAGGGGGGCCACTACGACCTTTGTTGAGCGGGGGATCGGGGACGTGCTGGTTGGGTGGGAGAACGAGGCGTATCTTGCGCTCAGGGAGCTGGGCGCAGGCAAATTCGAGATCGTGACCCCCTCGATCAGCATTCTGGCTGAACCAACGGTGTCGCTGGTCGACAAGGTGGTGAAAAGAAGAGGCACTGAGGGGGTGGCGCAGGCCTATCTGCGATATCTCTATTCTGATGAAGGCCAAGAGATTGCGGCCAAGCATTTCTATCGCCCTCGTGCCGAGGCCGTGGCGGCAAAGTATGCCGGTCAATTCGCGAAGGTGGACTTATTTACGATCGATGAGGTGTTCGGAGGGTGGCAAAAGGCGCACCAGGCCCATTTTGCGGACGGCGGCGTGTTTGATGACATCTACAAGCCGAAATAAATAATTCGGCGAATGGGAAGTTCAAAAGAGGATGGCATGAATCTACTGATTGTGGGGGGAGACTCTGCAGCAGTCTTCCGGCAGCGAACGGGCGGCAGGACGAGCCGTGTGGAACATTGGTCCGGACGGAAGCGCCGTGATCTTGCCCGAACCATTCCGAAGGCGACGGAAGCGGTCGTCGTCGTGTTGGATCGGGTCAGCCATGCGCTCGCAAAGCGGGTGCGTGGCGAAGCATCGCGCCGTGGCCTTCCAGTGTACTTTCTGAAACGGGGTCAGCAGCGTGATGTCGGCTCTCAGCTTGGTTCGGCTTGCTTTGATTCACGGCAATACCGAAAGTTGTCGGCGCATGGATAATTGTGTGGAGCGTGTAGCACATATCGGCATTATTGCCGGAACGGCGGAGGGGGCCGCACTGTGCTACCGGACCTTGTGTCAGGAAGCGGAGGGCGTGATGGGGCGTCGGTATGCTCATCCAGAAGTGACGCTCCATTCGTTCTCACTTCACCAATATCTCGATGCGATCGATCAAGATGATTGGACGGAGGTGGCTGCACTGATGTCGCAGTCGGCAGCCAAGCTGAGACAAGTTGGTGCCGATATCATCATTTGCCCGAACAATACGTTGCACAAAGCCTTTGGGTTGGTAGAGTCGCCGGTTCCATGGGTTCATATTGCGAGGCCCGTGGTGAGAGAGATCGAGGCCAACCGGTGGCGTCGAGTGGGAATTCTTGGCACTCAGACGGTGATGGAAGGATCGGTCTATTCGGAGCCACTGCGCCAATCCAATATCGACCTCATTGTTCCTGAGCAGGAGGATCGCTCTCAAATTCAGCATATTATTCGAAATGAATTGATCGCACGAGTCCTTACCGTCAAGTCAGCGCTATTTGTCCAAAAAGTGATTACAGAGATGGGGCTCAATGGAGCGGAAGCGGTGATCCTAGCCTGCACGGAATTACCGCTGCTCATGGCAGGGTATCAGACGGCTGTTCCGCTGCTGGACTCGACGCGTCTACTGGCGCGAGCCGCGCTGCATTGCCGAGTGCAAGAGGAGAGGCATTCCGAGGGGAAGTACTTCGTCGATCGTCGAGTCGTGATAGACGCTCAGAAAGACACGACATGTGCCGGCCGGATCTGATTCTTGAACAAAGAAGAAAGTATTACGGAGAGGGATGTAGCACTATGAAAGTCGTCCATCGCCTAACAAGGACATGAATGTCATGCACCTCATCTTGAAACAACCCAGCGTGCTTCCCGGGTTTAGTCTGGCTTTGGGGTTCGCGCTCTTCTATCTCAGCGTCATCGTATTAATTCCTTTGAGTGGACTCTTTGTGAAGAGCAGTTCCTTATCATGGGAACAATTCTGGAATGTCGTCACGACTCCGCGCGCGATTGCCTCCTATCAACTGACCTTCGGTGCCTCGCTCGTCGGAGCGCTCATCAACGGGGTGTTTGGATCAATCATCGCATGGGTGTTGGTCCGATACCACTTCCCAGGTCGGTCCATCATTGATGCTCTGGTGGATCTTCCGTTTGCGCTGCCGACTGCGGTCGCGGGCATTACGCTGACTGCGATCTATGCATCGAACGGATGGATCGGGCAGTATCTGGAGCCCTTAGGTATCAAGGTGGCCTTCACTCCGCTGGGTGTGCTGGTCGCGCTGACCTTCATTGGGTTGCCGTTCGTGGTCCGCACGGTGCAGCCGGTACTACAAGATTTGGATCGCGAAGCTGAAGAGGCGGCTACGACGTTGGGAGCCAACCGATGGCAAACGTTTCGGGCGGTGATTGTGCCGGAACTGTGGCCGGCCCTCCTCACGGGAATTGCCATGGCATTCGCCCGCGCCGTCGGGGAATATGGGTCCGTCATTTTCATCGCGGGCAATATGCCGCTGAAATCGGAAATCACCCCGCTCCTCATCATGACCAAATTGGAACAGTACGACTATACGGGGGCCACAGCGTTGGGTGTGGTGATGTTGGTGACATCGTTTGTCCTGGCTCTCGCAATCAATCTTTTGCAATGGTGGAGCAGCGCCCGCCACATGAATCAGTAGAGAGGATGAGATGAACGTAAGCAGCGCCATTGCCGACAGGGACGTGGAATGGAAAGATTCGATCACGACGGAGAGTACGTTTGTCCGGCGATTGTTGATCAGTGCCGCATTCTTGTATCTCACGCTTTTTCTGTTTGTCCCGCTGGCCGCCATCTTTGCGGAAGCGTTGAAAGGCGGTCTCGCTGCCTATGTCGGATCCTTTCTCAATGACGATGCTCTCGCGGCCGTTCGTTTAACACTCTTGGTCGCAGCTGTCGCTGTACCGTTGAATGCCGTGTTTGGGGTGGCCGCAGCTTGGGCCATTGCGAAGTTCGATTTTGTCGGTAAACAAGTTCTGATCAGTTTGATTGATATGCCCTTGGCTGTCTCGCCGGTCATCTCCGGCTTGATTTACGTACTCCTCTTCGGAGCGCAAGGTTGGCTGGGCCCGTGGTTGTTGGAGCATGACATCAAAATCATTTTTGCCTTGCCCGGTATCGTCCTGGCCACGATCTTTGTCACGGTCCCATTTGTTGCACGCGAGCTGATTCCGTTGATGCAATCGCAGGGGCGGGAGGAAGAGGAAGCGGCCATCACGCTGGGGGCGTCGGGCTGGCAGATGTTTATGCGTGTCACGCTACCGAATATCAAGTGGAGCCTTCTCTATGGGGTGATCCTGTGCAACGCGCGCGCGATGGGAGAGTTCGGCGCGGTGTCGGTCGTCTCAGGCCATATTCGGGGACTGACCAACACGATGCCGTTGCACGTGGAGATTCTCTACAACGAGTACAACGCTGTGGCGGCGTTTGCGGTGGCCTCACTCCTGACTCTATTGGCTATCGTGACACTGATCGCGAAAACCATGATCGAACGAAAAACCGACTCTTACAATCGACGGAAAATGCAAGCGTAATGACGCGTGGGGCTTATCTAACTCGGGAGTTCAACATGAGCATTCAAGTTGATCATGTCACCAAACGATTCGGGGCCTTTACGGTGCTGAACGACGTCAACCTTCATGTACAGGAAGGAGAGCTGGTGGCTCTCCTCGGCCCGTCCGGGTGCGGCAAAACGACCTTGCTGAGAATCCTGGCTGGACTGGAACGCCCCGATCAAGGACGCATCTTCCTGCAGGGCACTGAGGTCACGGATCAGCGGATCAGCGAACGTCGTGTGGGATTCGTCTTCCAGCACTACGCGTTGTTTCGCCATATGACCGTCGCAGACAATATCGCATTTGGGTTGACTGTATTGCCTCGAGCACAACGCCCTTCAGCTGCGCGGATACAGGAAAAAGTCCATGACTTGCTCGGACTCGTTCACTTGCAAGCGATGGCCGACCGTTACCCCAGCCAATTATCGGGAGGACAGCGACAACGTGTGGCATTGGCCCGAGCGTTGGCCGTGGAACCGAAGCTCCTATTGCTGGATGAGCCTTTTGGAGCACTGGATGCGAAGGTCCGTAAAGAGCTGCGCCGTTGGCTCAGGCGGCTCCATGACAACTTGCATGTTACGAGTATCTTGGTCACCCACGACCAGGAGGAAGCGCTCGAAGCAGCTCATCGCGTGGTCGTGATGCATCAAGGCAATATTGAGCAGATCGGTACACCGGACGAAGTCTATGAAAATCCAGCGACTCCCTTCGTGTATCAATTTCTTGGCGATGTCAATGTGTTTCACGGGCGCATTGCACATGACCGAATCTTGGACAAGGAAGCTGGTGAGCCGCTGTCTGCGGATGCAGACGCCTCCGACCAACGAGAAGTGACGTTTGTGCGGCCTCATGATCTCGAGCTCAGCCTGAGCCGGACCACACCGACACAGCTCGAAGCGACTGTTCAGTTTCTTATTACTGCCGGGGCGCGTGTTCATCTGGAATTGGCGTCGAAAGAGTTCTCTGAAATTATCGCAGTTGAGCTGACGAAGGAACGCTATCGTGAATTGAAGCTGCAGCAAGGTGATGTGGTATTTGTGCATCCGAAGCAACTTCAAGTATTCAGAATGCCCAGCCCCTTGACGGTGAAGTCATGATCCACATCGATATGCAATATGCGACTCCGGTAAGACCAAAGCCATGAGTGTTAAAGCCCCAGTCCCGATCGTCACTGCGGATCCGCATGCACTGGCCCTTTCGATCCGTGCCAGTTGCCTGGTGTTCGAGGACCCTGCATCTAAGACGCTGCTGGAACGTGTCCGACGGATTGCCCCCAGCGAAGCCACGGCCTTGATCATCGGAGAAACCGGAACCGGCAAGGAGTTGATTGCTCGACACATCCACGAACTGAGCGATCGTCGGTCCAGGTCATTCGTGGCATTCAATTGTGCCGCCATCAGCGAGTCGCTATTGGAAAGCGAACTCTTCGGCCATGAGCGCGGCGCCTTCACCGGCGCCGTGACTGCCAAGGCAGGATGGTTCGAAACTGCACAGGGCGGCTCACTGTTCTTGGACGAAATCGGCGATCTGCCCCTTGCGCTCCAGGCTAAACTACTGAGGGTCATCCAAGAGCGTGAAGTGGTCCGAATCGGATCGCGCCAGCCCATAACGGTGGATGTACGATTGATCGCCGCGACCAATGTGAATTTGGAGGAAGCCGTCGCTGCCGGACGGTTCCGCGGCGATCTCTATTACCGACTCAATGTTGTTACCATTCAGCTTCCTCCGTTGCGCAAACGGCCCGGAGATATTTTGCCGTTAGTGCACCACTTCCTCAAGATTTATGGAGCTCGCCTGGGGTTTGCAGATCTCACTCTCGCGCCGGAGACCGTCCAAGTCCTGTACGACTATCCCTGGCCCGGCAACATTCGCGAGCTGGAAAATACCATCCACCATGCGCTGCTGGTCTGCCCCGGCCATGTCGTTCGGCCCGAAGACCTGCGCCTCACTGCTCCTCGCTTGCAAGTACAGATTGCGACGGGAGATCGGAAGTCTCTGTCCTCTCACGGCTTAGCTGAAGCGCTGACCCAACTATTCAACACCCCCAACGACGACCCTGATCGACCGCTCTATCACGAGATCGATCGAACGGTGATGCGAGCGGCATTCGAGTATTGCGAACGCAATCAACTCCGGACAGCCCGTCTCCTCGGCATCAGCCGAAATATCGTGAGGGATCGCCTGATCAGGCACGGCCTGCTTTCTTCGCAGAAGGTACTGTCATGAAAGAACGACCGCGTTTCGTCATCTTTGCCCATAACGCTACCTACGACAAGCTCCATCAGGTCGCGACGCTGGGTCTGACGGCAGCGGCCATGGGCAAGGAGGTGAGCGTCGTACTGCTCTTCTGGACGATCAAGAAGTTGGCGGAAGGAAGGATCGACGAACTGGATTTTCCACTGGAGTGTGCCTCCTCGGCCGATGAGGTCGCACGTTTGCTGAAGGAAAAAAAGGTCCCGAAAATTTCGGAGATGTTGGAAGAGGCCAAGCTTGTGGGGACGTTCCAGTTGATCGCCTGCAGCGCGGGGCTGGAATACATGGGTGTAGCGGAGAAAGCAGTGACGACGCGCGTGGATGCCGTCATGGGGTTGCCGGCCATACTGAAATTGACCGCTGGCGCGGAAACCACCTTGTTTATCTGATTCAGCTGAACTCGAGGGAAAAGAGGGAGCGGGGCATGGTCATTTCTGTCAACGGGAAATCGGAAGAGATTCAGACGTCAGTTCTCTTGGATCTTCTTCGCGTGAAACAGATAGAACCTCAGATGGTCGCGGTGGAACTCAATGATGTCTTGATCGACCGAGACCGGTTGGACAGCACTATGCTGCAGGACGGAGATAGGGTCGAATTCTTGTTCTTTATGGGAGGGGGGCTGTGACCGTTCGCCTGCACCACAACGTGACGGAGGTGATCGGGAACACTCCGTTGGTCCGGCTGAACCGGCTGTCGCCGAAAGGCGGTGCAACCATCTATGCGAAGGTGGAGTACGCCAACCCCGGTGGGAGCGTCAAAGACCGGATCTGCCTCAACATGATTGATGAGGCGGAGCGATCAGGTCGGCTCAAGCCGGGCGCCACCATTGTCGAACCCACCAGCGGCAACACCGGCATCGGCCTCTCGTTGGTTGCCGCGGTGCGGGGCTATCGGGTGATTCTGGTCATGCCGGACAGCATGAGCATAGAACGGGTCAGCCTCCTGGCTTCTTATGGAGCAGAACTGGTGCTGACCCCGGGCTGGGAGGGCATGAGGGGCTCCATCAGAGAAACTGAGCGCATTGTAAGTCAGCATCCTCTGTATTTCATGCCTGATCAATTCAGCAACCCGGCCAATCCGGCGATGCACCGGAAGACCACGGCCATCGAAATCTGGGAAGCGCTGGGCGGGAAGTTCGAAGCCTTCGTGGCGGGGGTTGGGACAGGTGGGACTATCACCGGCTGCGGAGAAGTGTTCAAGGAACGCAATTCCGCTGTCCGGATCGTGGCCGTGGAACCGAGCGGCTCCCCGGTCCTTTCCGGCGGAACCGCCGGTCCGCACAAGATCCAGGGCATCGGAGCGGGATTCATTCCGCAGGTCTTGAATCGCAAGATTCTCGATCACGTGATCACCGTCACCGACGATGACGCCTATCACACGTCTAAACTCCTGGCGCGGCAGGAAGGCTTGCTTGCCGGGATTTCGGCCGGCGCCAACGTGTGGGCGGCACAGCAGGTCGCCCGGGAACTCGGCCCGGGAAAGAGTGTGGTGACCGTACTGTGCGATACGGGGGAGCGATATATCAGCATGGAAAAGTATTTCACCGAACATCGATAACGGATCACGACCATGGAATTTAGCGACGAACAGATCACGCGATATAGTCGGCATATCCTTTTGCCGGAGGTCGGAGGCAAGGGCCAGAAGAAAATTGCCCGGTCGCGCATTCTCATTGTTGGAGCAGGGGGGTTGGGATCTCCGGCGGCCCTCTATCTGGCTGCTGCGGGGGTCGGCACCCTCGGCTTGATCGATCATGACGTCGTGGACTTGTCGAATCTTCAACGGCAAGTGATTCACCAGACTCCCGATGTTGGACGACCTAAAGTTCTCTCGGCGAAAGAGAAAATCCACGCGCTCAATCCCGATGTTGCAGTTGTCATGCATGAAATGCGGCTCATGGCTGCGAACGCACTGGAAGTTATCCAAGATTATGACGTGGTCATCGATGGAGTGGATAACTTTCCGGCGAAGTTTCTCATCAACGATGCCAGTTATTTCGGTGGGAAGCCGCTCGTGCACGGCGGGATTCTGCGCTTCGACGGGCGCGTCTTCACGATCATTCCAAAGCAAACAGCCTGTTACCGCTGCGTGTTCAACGGGCCCCCGCCCCCCGGCTTGGTTGCGAGTTGCCAGGAAGCCGGCGTACTCGGCGTATTGGCCGGTGTGATCGGGACCATCCAGGCGACCGAAGCGTTGAAGTTAGTCTTAGGCATCGGCCGCCCCTTGACCGACCGGATGCTGGATTTCGACGCACGGCAGATGCGGTTCCGCGAAATAGCGGTCAAACGCAACCCCCGGTGCCCGCTCTGCGGCGCGTCTCCAACCATTACCACGCTGATCGATCATGAACAGGCGGTCTGTCAGGTGCAGACACCGCCCACATCCGATTTGCGCACAGGATGAGCTCAAATATGTCGGAAAGCGAAGAAACAATCTATCTTTCACCCGCGGGCATGCTGCCCGTTCATCAGAAAGGAATGATGCAATGAGTCAGAACGACACAAGAACCAGTCTGAGCGCCCAAGCGGCGCGCAACCTAGCAACTGCCACGGTCACTGTCCCCCAAATGCTTGAGATTACCCCACGGTGGCTTCACAAGCTGTTACCCTGGGTGGATGTCGATGGGGGTGTCTACCGCCTAAACCGGGTGGGGAAGGCTCCGAAGGGCAAACCGGCCAATGAATCCGGGGAAGTGAAAGTGGATCTGTTGACGGTCGATACCGGCGAGCCGGAATTACCGGCCACATTTGTCGATTATGATCCACATCCGCGCGAATACCATCTGAGCACGATCCAGACTATCGTGCACACACACACACGGGTTACCGATTTGTACAGTAACCGCATCGACCAGTTGCGCGAACAGGTCCGTTTAACAGTCGAAGCGGTCAAAGAACGCGAGGAATGGGAACTCTTGAACCACCCACAATTCGGTCTACTGAAAGAAGTGGTCCCAGGACAGCGTATCGAGACGAGAAAAGGCACGCCTACACCGGATGATCTGGACGAATTATTGACCCTTGTCTGGAAGAGGCCGGCATTTTTCCTGGCTCATCCCAAAGCGATCGCTGCCTTCGGACGCGAGGCGACCAGACGTGGTGTTCCACCTCCCACCGTAAATATGTTCGGGTCTCCCTTCATTACTTGGCGCGGCATTCCCTTAATCCCGAGCAACAAACTAGAGATCGACAAGGGGGGTAAGACGAGTATTCTCCTTCTGCGCGTGGGCGAATCGCAGCAGGGCGTGGTTGGCCTACAAAAGATGGGAGTGGCTGGAGAGCTGGAACCTGGCCTTTCTGTTCGATACATGGGAACGAACGATCACGGCATAGCCTCGCATCTTATCACGAGATATTTCTCCACGGCGGTGCTGACAGACGACGCGATCGCTCGTCTCGACAATGTTTCGATCAAGTTCTACCACGAGTACCGCTATCCGAAAGGGTGACGATCATGACCAACGCGTACAATCCGACCAGCCATGATGCTGATCCATTCGACACGGCATTAATTGCTCGATTGGCCAATGAGGCATACAGGGATTCCGGCAGCACCGGTTCACCGCGATCCACGACTACCGGATCGGCGTCTCCGTGGTCTGCGACCACGTCACCGGCACGGGGCATACCTGAAAGTCTCTCGGGTATTGCCGGAACACCGTCGATCTTTCCTGGCTCAATGGGAGTCTTTCCGGCGGAGAAGCCTGATAGTCCTGGTTTAGCGGGTGGCTATCCCCTCGCCACATCTGCACACCCGACTCCGGTGCAGAGCGCTCAGACGGATGTTTCTCCTACTCCAGTTCGTTCTGGAGACGAGCTTGGCTCCGGCGAACATCAACCGAATTCTACCGAGGTCTATCCATTCGGAGAACCTCGTTGCAACGGTAGTTTCAGATCGCGGCAAGTTTATGCCGATACGGTGAAGTCCCCGTCAGAGTTCTACTTTCTTCCTCGGACCGATTCTGCGTCTGGTTCCGGTTCTCGCGAACCGTCGGCCACGCCAGCATTGTCGACATTGGACGTGAACCGGATTCGGCGTGACTTTCCCATCTTGCATCAACGGGTGCATGGCTACCCCCTCATCTGGTTCGACAACGCTGCCACAACCCAAAAGCCTAGGGATGTCATTGAGGCGACGTCACGTTTCTACAGACAGGACAACTCCAATATCCATCGGGCGGCCCATGCATTGGCGGCTCGCTCGACTGAACTCTATGAAGGCGGACGTGAAAAAGTTCGACAGTTCATCGGGGCGGGCGACGTTAAGGAAATCGTCTTTGTCCGCGGTACCACAGAGGCCGTCAATCTGGTTGCCCAGTCCTATGGACATACTCATATCGGCCGTGGAGACGAAATCCTCCTCACGGTGATGGAACATCATGCCAATATCGTACCCTGGCAGATCCTGGCTGAGCAGACCGGGGCGCTGCTTCGGGTCGCGCCGATCAATGACGCTGGCGAATTGATCCTCGAACAGTTTGCTCAGCTACTGGGTTCTCGTACAAAATTGGTGGCAGTCACGCAGGTCTCGAATGCTTTGGGAACGATCAATCCGGTTGAGACCATCATTGGAATGGCCCACGCGCAAGGGATTCCCGTCTTGGTGGATGGGGCACAGTCCGTACCGCATTTTCCGATCAACGTACAGTCCATGGATTGCGATTTCTTCGTATTTTCAGGACACAAGCTTTTTGGCCCGACCGGCATCGGAGTGCTGTACGGCAAGGCGGCTCTGCTGGAGAAGATGGCACCCTATCAAGGGGGCGGCAATATGATCAAAGACGTCACCTTTGAAAGGACGACGTATCAAGGGATTCCGCAAAAGTTTGAAGCGGGCACTCCGGATATTGCCGGAGTCGTCGGTCTTGGCGCGGCCATCGACTATCTCACCTCCATAGGTATGCCGGCCATCGCTGCATATGAACATGAGTTGCTGGAGTACGCAACGCAGGCGCTCTCGTCCGTTCGCGGACTCCGTCCCATCGGGACGGCTGCCGTCAAGGCCAGTGTCCTGTCGTTCGTGATGGACGGAATATCTAATGAACAGGTCGGGAGGTATTTGGATCGCTATGGTATTGCAGTGCGGGCCGGCCATCATTGTGCGCAACCGACCGTGCGCCGGTTCGGACTGGAAGGCACCGTCAGGCCGTCGCTGGCGTTCTATAACACGCAGGATGAGATCGACACGCTCGTGAGCGTCTTGCGCCAACTGAAGAAGGACTGAACGTGAGCGCCCCCGTTCAGACACGCAGATGACTATGGACCTCAGCCCGACTCGAAACGGCGACGCCGCTCAAACATCCTGGAACATCGAGCAGGTGGTCGCCGAACTCCGCCGATCGCGTGAAGTGGCGCACAACGTGAGACATCAGGGCCGCATTCGGGAGTGGCCGTCACGAAAAGCGTTGGTCGGCGTCTTGGAGGGGTTGGGTGCTGTCTTATTTCCGACCCATTATGGCCGGTCGGACTTGAGCGAGACGAACATCGATTCGTTTGTCAGCTACCAACTGAATCAGACCTTGAGCGTGGTGCAGGATCAGGTTCGCCGGGGGCTGCTCTTCGATTCGGAACAGGACGGGGAAGAAGATGCGTGTGTGAATCGTGCGGCCGTTGAGATTACCACGAAGTTTGCCTCGCGCCTCCCGGCTATCCGTGCGCTGCTCTTCACCGATCTCCAGGCCGCCTATCAGGGCGACCCCGCCGCCACCAGCGCCTCCGAAATTCTGCTCTGTTACCCCGGCATGACCGCCATTATCTATTATCGCCTGGCGCATGCGCTCTACGAGTTGGGCGCGCACCTGCCGGCACGACTGATCTCGGAAATCGCGCATTCCACGACTGGGATCGACATTCATCCTGCCGCGCAAATCGGTGGCCACTTTTTTATCGACCACGGCACCGGGGTGGTCATCGGCGAAACCACAATCATCGGCGAGCGGGTCCGGCTCTATCAAGCCGTCACCCTCGGCGCCAAACGCTTCCCTGAAGACGCGAACGGTATACTCATCAAAGGCGCTGCCCGTCATCCCATAGTCGAGGACGACGTGGTCATCTATGCCGGTGCCACGATATTGGGCCGCATTACGATCGGCAAAGGGTCGACTATCGGCGGCAATATATGGCTCACGCAAAGCGTGCCTCCCGGAAGCAATGTCCTTCAGGCGCAGATGCGCCAGATCAATACGCTGACGATTGAACCTAAACAGATGAGTCAGGCTGTCTGTCAGCCGAGTATTTGATCGCGGTATTTTGAGGAGAGTTCTCCGATCTTCATCATTCGCTTATTAGGAGGATTCCATGTTCGGGCCGATCACCATTCCCTACGGGGCCAAAATGCTGTTCAACACCGTGACACTCAAACCCGGCGTCACCTTTGAGCATGTGGAGTTGGCAGTCGGGGAGCTCTGCAGTGTCGTCAAGGATACCTATGGCGGCGACAAAGGAGGATTCATCGCAGGGCAGGTGTTCAAGTTCTCCGGCCTCGTGTCAGACGAGGGTTCCCTCAATGAGTCCAGGAAGGATGAGGAGCATTATGCCATTGTGACTTATTGGCGCTCATTTGAGGAGCACGAGAAATCTCACGCCGATCAAATCTTTAGAAACACATTCACCAAATTAACTGCCATGTGCTCAGATACCAAGGAACTCGGGTATGACCTGCTCTGGCAGGGCGAAGCGAAGATCTACTAACCAGTTCCCTTTCGTGCCGGTCCGTCATGTAAAAAAGTACCTTGTACAGGCCTAGAGTGGGCGATACTCAATTCGCCTCATGGGCGTACTCCGCTGGTTGATCAATGCCACCCGTGCTACCAGTTTTTGCGTGCGGTCGTTGAACAGCTTGGATTCTATGTCTTCTCATGTATCTCAGGTCGTTTAAAGATGCCTCTTTCTTGATTCGTCATTCCGCACTGAGAAACACGAACAAGTTCAGGATTGTCGTCGGCACAACGATCAGTTTTCTGAACATCGCCGTTTCTGCCGTAACACTCAAGCTCAGACTCTCTTTCTTATGGTCGACTCTCATCCCAGCAGACCGGTCACAAATGCCATCTCGCTCGTTCGTCAGTTGCGCATTCTGCGTTCTTTCACGTAGGCTGCGAATGAACACTGAGGCCTCGCCCAAGTGTAATAGGTCGGAGGGAAGGGCTTGGTACACCGACTTGGTCTGTCTCTTCCGCTGGCCCGAATGGAACCCGCCGCTTCTCTTTGCCCTGCAAGCCTCGATACACGAGCTCGTCGGTATCGAGATCGTACTCCGGTATTTCGTGGCTTCCCCAACGCTGCACGAAGTAGTGATAATAGAATGTGTACAGGCCGTGATCATTCGAGTTGTGCTTGAGCACATACTCCGGCATTGTCCGGATGTTCAAATCCGGATGGTAATGCTGCAACCAAAGATAATCTCCCAGGATGACCAGTTTGACGAGCGGCGGGTCGGAATAAAACTTGAGCCTGACGGATTTCCCAATCGCCCGCAGCCGTTTGAGCAGTTCGATGCTCTGCCGAACTTCCTGTTGAAACAGTTCGACCGTGTAGTCTGGATCGGCGATCGCAGAAATTCTGGCCCGGGCTGCCGGGCTATACGGATTCACCAACAAGATCTTGGCTCCCGTGCAGCGTTCCAAGACCGAAGCGAGATCTCCCACCTGATCGGTCAACGTTCCATACCCGCTCGATCCGATCGCCATGACGGTTCGCCCCGCCCCTTGCGTCTGCTTAAGTTGCTGAATCGTTTTTCGTGCACGTGGTGCATGGCTTGGATAATACGACACCAGGCCGGCGTCGACAGCCATCTTGGCCAGCGCTCTGTCACCAAAGGCGAGACGGAGGGCATTCGCGAAGATGATGAGGAGGCTTGCCACGATCGCTTCTAAAATCAGCAGGGATGTCTTGTCGTTTTCAACTTGTGCCCAATACGCGAGAAACGTGTGTGCTATCGCCGGCAGGGAGAGCGCAATGCTGGCACTCAGGAGCAGCACCGCAAGGTGATATCCAATTTGGCCAAGGCCGTTCATGATGGCTCGTATGCGCGCGAAGGCCTTGACGAACACGAATTCTCTTGTCGCTGATTGGGTCACGTATAGTCTCTTGAAAGGGCTGAGGACCGCCATCGGCGATGTTGTCCGATCATTGAGCATAAACTATGAGCTGTGTGGCACCTACAGACCGGTACGAGGACCGATGATTATGGGATGTTGCAACACGCTGACCATCGAGGCATCGACTGCGCAATTTCCGCAGATGATAATGGAGCGTGGCCAAGGTCGAGTGCCAGCTGCTGGCCTTGCTTGCTGAGAGCGTAGCGGACCAGTTCTGATGCTGCTTGGCTGGGAAACGCATTTGGAGGGGTGGCGACATAGAGGTAACGGCGCCGCTGGAGTAAGTAGGAGCTCGACATCAAAGTATGCAATGGTTCGATATTCCGGCTGACGCTCACGGAAGTGAGCGGCACTGGTATCGCTACGGTGTTCAGATCGTTCAGATCACGAGACGGGTCGTTAAAAGAGGTAACCCTGCGAATAAAGATGTTCAGAGTGTTACCAGCTACTGGCACTTCGATTGGCTCGTACCCGTATTCTAAGACGAATTCGGAGATCTCGGTTCGAGTGAAGGCGCGGGACATGGCTAGTAACTCCGTCCTACGTGAGATGAAAGTCGCGAGACCATTTTTTGAGTTTGTCGGTATGACAGCGACCTTCAAATCCGGATGCCGAAGGAGCAATTCGTTTATCCAGGCTTGGACCAACAGCTGCATCCCTTCCGAGGCAGCAATGGTCAGCATGCCGGACGCTGAATTTTGAGAGAGATAGGGAGGGATATCGGGATCGACTGTCTGATGCCCTTGCCCCCAATTTGCAGAGGGAATCGACATCTGTACAGTCGCTGCAATCAGATAGAACGTAAACACGACACGAAAGAATTTCATCTTGGGTATCCTTTTTGGGACCTATCTGAACAGTCCTTCAGTCGGTGATCGGTCTTGGTCATCCTGTGTCGCTTAACGACGGGACCATTCATGAACGACCTCCCGAAGAGATGCCTGGGAAGGACGGCATACGTCTATTCAAGTACTTCTCCTCGTGCTAACCGGAATGCAGTCCTGTGTGCCGGCTCCTCGCAGACACAAGAGCTCCACGGTTTTACCCGTCTCCCGGACTACGATGGAAGACAGGGAGTCGGTGGATTCCTGTTTAAGCAAGAGACAGCCATGAAAACACTCGGATGCGTCGATCCATGTCGGTTGCCGGACGGTATGAGCTTAGACAGAGACGGTGAGCAGGGGGATAGAGTTTGAGACTTAGCATCGGAGTAGCGTAGTCGGCGCGTATATTGGTCCATATAAGAGTGCAACGAAAATGAGAAAGTTATTGTACTGCAGACACTGCAGAAGTTATGCCAGGTGTATTTTGGCCAGAATCAGGCTGTTCAAATACTCCGCTGTTGATTATGCAGCAGAAGATGCGTGGCGCCAGTTGCGTGATCAGCAAGGCTACCTCTATTTCCCGTGCTGTTGTGGAGGCTATTTCTTGGCGACAGGTCGGCGTTCAACTTTCGCATGTGGGCGTGGAGGAAACGCTCGAAAGCGAGACTGTGATAAATGAAGCAGGGTCCCTTCCGCAATCATCCCTTTACGGGACTGTCGATCTCGTCACCGACTGGCTCTTAGCAACATTGCGTAGAGCACTCCCTCAGTTCGATCAACTCTTGGAAGAATTTGTGATGGGAGCTGTATATTCCTCTTCCCTTGAGCTTGAGCATTCGGCCTGTGCGCTCCGTCTGTTGAATGATGGTGGGTGTCTCCGATACATGATCTGCTGATCATCCAACAGTGCGGACGCAGCTTTTTCTGAATATGCAACAGCCCATCTTCTGCTTCGGGTCCACGGTGTCCGTCTTTTAAGGATTTCGCCTTCATCCTTCCAGTCCTGCGACTGGTATGCTTTCTGCTTTCCAGAGGTCTTGATATAAGGAGGAAAATCAATGCCGGACTATACGAAGCGCTGGATAGAGTTGAGACGCCGAGAGCAGCACGCGAATGGCAATTGGAGTTGTCACTATGTCATTTTTGAGTTTGGGGCCAGACAATGGCGATGCAAGAAAGGGTGTGCTGGCGCTACCTTCAGGACCCCCGAAGAAGCCGAAGACGCTGCGTTGACGCAGGCGCAACAGATCATCGATTCGCTGCAACCTGTTGGCTCGGCTCTATAGAAACGTGAGGTCCGATGAAATGCTTCCCAAGGTGACTGTCCTACCAGACCGACTCTGCACCTGGTGCAAGGTGCCGATGAGAAAGCGCTTGGTCGGCGGTGAGTACTATGTCCACTATATCTGTCCGAAGTGTCTGTTTCAGCACACGTGCCGATGCACGCTCACTCGCACGGAGTCCGCTGCGACAAGTTGAAATGGCCGTCTGGTCATTCTGATCGGTATCCGCAGCGGAGACAGACCATCGGCCTATCGAGTGCTTCTGAAGCGGAAGTCTATGCAAAAGCCATCAGAGTGGGGAACAACTCACTCGCACGGTCTACATGGCCGACACGCCGCAGTCGACAGGAGAGAGAGACTATGAGTACATGGTGGTTCTTCGGTGGACTAGTGCCCGTGGCAATCGGGTTCGTCGCGTTTCAGAGCCGGCTCTTCCCCCGGCGTTCAGTGTCTAATTTCTCGTGTTTCATGACCAGGACCGCAGATGGAATGCCGATCCAGTTTTTAGTCAAACCAACGAGGAAGATCGGGAGACCCCTCTCAACATCGTTGCGTTAGTCTATAAACTCGCAGTTCCTCCAAGACAGTGCCAGTTCTGTAGGGAAGGGTTAGACTTTATGGAAACGAGCTGCCCATAAGGTGATTTCTCACTTTCAAGCTGAAATAGTCAGATCTAGCTGAGGTATGTTTGACGGCGGTTCATTTTGTCAGTCGCCTCGACAATGCTCATCCTGCTTCCCTTCACCTAGGCGCGTCGGTTCTTTTGTCGGGGCGCCATTCCTGAAACAGTCTCCAGTCAGGCGAGTTGCGTGAACACGGAAGGCAGGTGCCACTCGAAACAGAATTAGCGCACCGGCATGGGCCTCATGGATCAGTCTCATCGCGGCATCTCCTTCTCGCAATGAGCGCCCGGTGGAAAAAGGACTCGGGATAGGGCCGAGTGTTTCCACGAGTGTGCATCATGTCGTGCCTTGAGAATCGTTCTACTTGCTAGCGCGCACTTCTGTATCCACCGCAGCTGAAGATGGAGATTTTGATGGATCATCACCATTGGTTGATGAACAGGAAGTCCACACGCCGTAGCCCAACACGGCGAGGAACAGGCCGGCACAAAATCCTCGCCAAAAGCCCCTGATAGTCTCATTCCAATCCACGTCATACTCCGATGGAGTCTGCTGTAAGAGATACTAGCCCAAGGCAAGACAATTCATCGCTCAAATTGTTAGGACCTCTTCTTAACGAATGCTCTGTACGCCGCTTTGTGATTGATGGTGTCGTCTTCTAGTCCCACCAGCTCATGGCCTGTTGCCTCGCACCAGGCCGGCATATCTTTCTTGATCCCTTCGTCATCCGAAACAACTTCGAGGACCTGTCCCACGGCCAGGTCTTTGATTTTCTTTGACGTATGAATGATCGGCATTGGACAGAAGAGTCCAAGTGTATCGAGCCTGACATCTGCTTTTGGCATGGGATTCTCTCAGTTCTATGGTTTGGACAACCTGGTGAAGCAAACGCTCATTGTTGTTTCTACTCGACCAGGATGGCGAGACAGTCTAAATGAATAGATTTACGCTCCCCTGTCTGGCCTCAGCCAGGTAGGTGCTCACTCCGGCCAATTGATCGACCCCGTCGATGAGCGTCTCTTTCGAGATTCCCATCAGTCCCATCGTCGTCGTACAGGCGATCAGTTGCACGCCGAGATCCTGGGCGGTACGAAGAAGTTCTGGAACCCCCGGCATCCGGTTCTGTTTCATCACCGAATGGATCATCGAAGTGCCGAGTCCGCCGAAATGGAAGCGCGACAACGGCAGATGTTCCGCTCCGCCCTTGTTCAACAGGCCGAACATCCGGCGGAGCCAGTCGCGCGCTGAACTCGCGGCGCCCTTCCGGCGGATCGCATTGAGCCCCCAAAAGGTGAAGAAGATCGTGACCTGCATTCCCATCGCGGCTGCTCCCGTAGCGATAATAAATGCGGCCATTGCTTTGTCGAGATCACCACTGAGGAGCACGATGGTCACCTTTTCCGGCTTGGTCTCTCGCAGCGCAGCCAGCGTTTCGGAGGGCGCCACTGCGGCTGTCATAGTGGCACCGACCTATATGAAAGAACACCATCCATTCTGGAAGGCATGTGCCGTGCTCGAATCACCCTATCTCGTGTCATAGTCGTAGGACTTCCTGAATATGCGGTCTCATTCCCCTCTGCTGAAAGAAGCATGCTTCACTAAGCAGTATCGATGCCAATCAGGATTGGGAATGATTTAGGGTATTCACGCTGTTTTGTGGACGGAGTACTGCTGCTGATCCAACAACCGGTGCTGGAACACTGTTGGTAAATCAGCAGCTTGACGTCTGACGCTTGCGGTCTTGTCTCCCAGCCATGTTCTTCACTTGGAATAAGCAGGTGTCCATCAATTTATCTCGCGAAGCCCAGGAGGGCTCCAAGGCCTCGCGAGAATGGCGGGTGGTGGGCAGGACACCCGCACAGGTTTTCAGCTAAAGAAACGTGAACAGAGGAAACGGCAGTTATGTGAGTGGCCGGTCTTGGACGCTTGGCACAAGCACGGCTGTTTGTGCCGAGAGAAAGAGCCCATGGTCTGATACTCGTGTGTCGACCTGCACGACTCTCGCCTGTGTCCTCCGCTCCGCTACACCTGTTCGGCCGTCGTTTGCTGAATAGGCTGTGATGTTCCACAACAAGACGCTTACTGTAATGATTCCAAGAATAATAAGGATTTCCATACGTTCTCCTTCTGCTGGACGAAACATGTTCACGGGTTGCGGCGTACTTCTCACAACGGCGTTGCCAGTGCTCACAGTGTTTGTCACGACAACGTTCAGCTGTGAACTCCGAGCGAAACAGGGCTCTCGCTCGGCTCACCGGAGTTGACGCCACCTGTCCCCCCATTCCCATTTGATTCCGTCCTGCCACGACGGCACTGTTGGCAACCGTGGAATCTGCCTGCATCTTGTACTGGACCACCGATCCTATTACGTGTTCAATCCCCATCTGTGGAATCATCGACTGCACTCTCACTGCTATACCAGGGCCCGGAGTCCCGAGCGTGCCGACCATGCCAAAGGCATGTTTGTTGAGCTTACGCGCGATGCAGGAATCGCATCATATGGCCAGTGAAACCCTCGGACAATCCGACGAATTCAGATCGCGCCGCTTTCTGGAAATGGTCTCAAGGCCGTGTGCAGCGATCTCCTGATGTACCAAAAGAACCTTGGTGAGGATGGCCATGCCTTGCTCGGTTAGGCTGTGAGTGAGATGGAATCGCAGAGATCCTGCTGGATCAATCACAAATGTCCGGCCATGTCCTGCTGTCTCCGCTGTCTGGCCACCATAAAGCCTTTGCAATCGATACAGAGGATCGCACACGACGGTGTAGTGTGCCTGCTCCTGGATCAATGGCTTGCTCCAACCTAGGACAGCAGCCTTTATCGGAGCTAGGAGCAAGGCAGTTTCATGCTGGGCAAGTTCTTCGCCCTGTCGATTCCAAAGTTGGACCTCGAAGTGTTCCAGAGCTGCTACGAAGCTCAGGACGACCCATCGACCCAGGAACGTATCAGGATGAATGTAAGACACCTCACCGGCGACAATGATCGGAATTCGGAATGTCAACGCCTTCTGACCGATTCGACGCACAAAGGTTCTGTTCTTGTGAGACATCATCCTAGATCTCTGTCTTCCTCAGAACGGGCCTAAAGCGTGTTGTCCGGTAAGGTGATTCTGGTATGACCCAGACCAGATACTCTCCGTTGCAAGGCGGTCCAATTGCAATTCTTCCTGATCGACTGAGACGGTCGATCGCAAATAGCAGTTGTGCGCTTCCAATATGGACGAGTTCGCTCTCGAGTTGATCGAGCGTCCGTGCGCCTTGCTGCTCCAAAATTTGCAGAACGTCCGCTTCAACTCTGAAACCTTCCTGTCCGACAGCGTTACCGGCAACGGTTTGCGAAGTCATGTTTCACCTCCATGGAGACGCTCACGATCCATTTGATGCCATTGCTTTAGGATACTCATTCTCCAATAACCACGGGCAATGTCTGGCGAATTTTTCAAACCGCGCTGGTCAATGAATGCGGGAGTGAGCACAGCATAAATCCAGTATACCCACCGGCCTATCGCTGAGAGCTGTCTAGCAGGGTCTCTGTGCGCAAGGTGGGCCATCTCTGGTTGACGATTCCTTTGCTGGATGCATACTGCAGATATTATGCCGTTTCATTATTGAAGGAAACGCTGTTCAGTCAGAGCTGTACTGCTATCAGTGCAGCAGAAACTGTTGGGGGGTTGTTGAGTCAGAAACACAGCCTCATCGTTTTCCGATTGGAGTTTACATCGCGAGCTTGACCTTCGAGAAGGTGAAGTCGTGTTTGTCTATCCAAAGCATCGGCAGGTTTTTCGAATACCCCAGCCATAATCCGTCAGCACCGCGCGGTTGAAGATGTGTGGATGGCACGCTCCCTGGTTCTATCGGATAGGCTTGTCATTCCTGATGTTCTATCTCTGGTGGGTAGACGATGCCGATGACGTGTCGTGTTCAAAAGAGCGGTATCCTTGGCGTTGTGCTGTGTCTCGCTCTCAATTGCTTATTCTTGCCCGTAACCGACTCGATGAAGGACTTGAAAGTCGAGGTGCTCGACCGTGGACTGGTACGGGGCTTTTATCGCTGGCCGACTGCCTGGCATATCACTTGGACGGGGCAACAGGGGCCGGCTACGCTGAGTCTCAAACAAGTCACAAGGACTGGTATTTGGAACTGGGCGATCGGCGGGTTCTCAATGGTCGTGGTTGATGGCGAGTTGGAGTATGGAGGCAAGAAGCTCTCAGTCTATGGCCTTGCGGAACTGATTGTGTAGAGCATTTTCCGAGGGCATCGGTGTCACTACTCACTGTGGTGCGGGGCGGCTGATGCCGTGGGCATGGAGGCCGAAATACATCCCTCTATGAACTCCACCTTGCATTGCCATGAGGCGGCTGCAGCGTTGACGCGTTTGATGACATCTGCTGCGTTCGTGGTGCCGGTGGTAATGTCTACGAGGACATGGTTCGGGACACGGTTGAAGTAGATGCCGGTGACGCCGGGAATGGCCTGCAGGACGGTGTTCATCTCCGCTTGTTTACTGTCACAACCGGATCCGCTGAGCGTCAGGGGAAGTCGTTCTTTGGTGGGTGGGGTTGCCGCAGCCGGGAGGGACATGGAAAGGCCTGTGATAAGGAGTGCGACCGGGACAGCTCGTTGGCACCAGAAAGTTTGCATGATACGAACTCCCCGACAGACAATAGGTTCTCTGCATATAAGATACATGACGCGAGATAATATTGTCGAGTTGCTATCTGCCCTGTACCAAAAAGGCTTTCGAGCGGGCGTTCCCTCCGCTGGCCACGACATCAATGAATGACATGCCGGGTTGGATCTCAGGAACCGTCGCCTCGACGGTCGTGTCGTTCACAAGCGTGTAGTCGATTTTGGTGGAACCGGCTGCACTGAATGCCACGCCGCGGAAGCAATCTCTTGTTCCAAAGTGCTCACCCTTGATCGTGATCGTTTGCCCCGGCTTGGCTTCGTCCGGTTCCACACGCACGATCTTTGGTTTTCTGCTGCTATCGCAGACGGGGTCCTTCGCGACTGCCTGTTCGTCGTGGCCCTTGATCGATTCTGTGTCGTGTAGCGTGTAGCCCGCTCCCTCGACGATCACTCCCTCTTCAGCAAGGGAGCGTAGGGGAAGGTAGGCGAGCCCAAACACCGAGATTATCAAAACGTGCAACAGGAATCGGGGAGACATCATGACCTCCTTCGATGGGGGACTACTTGTTCGGCATCGGAACATAGATTTCTCCGATAATCGCTTGTCCGGGAGGGGAGAGCGCAAATTTTGAAAAGGCCTCAACCAGGGGGTTCGGCTCTTTTTTCGAAAGCAGCAACAGAGGGCGCCGGAGGCTGTAGCGGCCGTCTTTCACGGTCGGCGTTTCCGGCTCGACCTTATCCAACGGCAGTAAGCGAACAGCGACGCCGTTGGAAACGGCCGAGAGGCCGGTACTCAGCGAAATATAGGCAGCTGCAGAGAGGGGTGGCAGGGTGCCGACGACGGTCTTCATGACGACCTCATCTCCGCCGATCACTTTGGTGGAATCAGGAATTTTGCCTACTATCCCGAGGTGGGTTTCGAAGGCTTCCCGAACGTTCTGGTTGCGTGGCCTGTCGATCAGGAGAATCTTAGTCTCCGGTCCACCCAGTTCCGACCACTCCTTGATCTTTCCCGAAAAAATGTCGGCAACTTGCTGCTTAGTCACCTCTTTGGTGAAATTCGATAAATGAACCAAAATACCGATTCCATCCCAACCTATCTGAGTCGCCGCTAAAGCTGGATCTTCGGCCCCCGTGACGGCAATCTGGGCCTGGCCTGTTGTGACTAATTGCAACGGCTTGGAATTTTCGTCCCACAGGATGTCGATATAGGCACGTGGATTAGTTCTTTCAAAGGCTCGAGCCAAGGCCTCGATGGTCGTTTGCTCCGGTCCGTTGCCGGCAATGACCAGGCTTCCAGCTGTTTGAGCGAAGGTATCGGCATGGGACACACAGAAGATCACTCCGACGAGCAGCCCAATTATGAATCGTCCCACGGTCATTGAATCGCCTGTTCCCACATGAGGTTACGACCGACCATGCACTGGGAGTGGGTACTCAAGAAGTTGATCCTTCTGTTGGTGTGGGATCTGATTCTGAGGTGACGTTCGGCGGTGGCATGGTGCGGATGGCATTCAGCGGTGGCAACTTGGCGAAACGCTGCATCCGCTCCTCGTTCATAGCCTTGGCTTTTAGCTCAGTAAAGCCTGGTTTGCGATCACCGACGACATTAGACGAAAATGAAGACATGAGTCGGGTTGCCTGGCGGGCCTGACAAAATGGGCATTCCGTGTCTTCAACCCTGGCATACACGGACTGAGTGGCTTCGAATTGTTTCTCGCACTGTCCACAACGGTACTCGTAGAGGGGCACGGAATTAGATCCTTTCTGTGTCTCTATTGAAGAGATCTCATACGGAACTCGGTCCTGGACTTGACAAGGTGACCTCTCCCAAGCGATCTTGACCGGCTGATAACGAGACGTTTATTCTAGCAACATAGGCAACCAAACTGCCAGCTTCATAGGAGGGCTTCAATGTCAGTGCTGATTCGACGGTACAAAGGCAATAACGGCATGATGCAGGAAGAACGAATCGACGACGAGGATCGAATCGAGCGCTACATGAGGCTCTTCGAAAAGGACGACGTCAAGAAGTTGCAGACCGGTGTGAAGTGCTTCATCGAGAAGGATGAGTGGCAACTCCTCCCGTGAGCTGGTCAGGGGTCAGGAGTAAGGCGTGATCCAGCTGTGAAAGCTCCTTACCACTCACCCCTTACCCCTCACCGGTTAACATGATCTACTGGGTTCACATTGCCCGCTCGATTGATCGTGTGACGCTCCACCGAGACCGGTGCTCGGAAGTACCGTCCGTCTCAACGTCCAGCGATTTTTGGGAAGGGGGATGGTTCGACTATCCCGATAAAGAGCGGGCGCTTCGTGCCATGGAACAGGCTGGAGTCAACCGAGACCGGCTGTGTCCTCTGTGCAAACCATAAAGGTGTGCAATGGTGAAAGGTTACTATGAATGCTGACCTGTCCGGGTTCGTCCAACATTCATAAGTGATCATTCAACATTGACTATGCCGCGACTTGCCCTTCTCCTGACCACCGTCATTTGGGGCGCCACCTTTCCAGCTACCAAGGCCGCGCTTGAACAGATCTCGCCACTCTCCTTCCTGTTGCTCAGATTTTTCCTGGGCACTCTGCTGATCCTGTTATGGTTTGCAGTGAGTCGCCATCGACTGCATCATGATCGTGCTCTGCTGATGGCGAGCGCGCTCACCACGGTCTTCCTCTTTCTTGGCTACTTATTGCAAACGGTCGGACTCCAGCATACGACTGCGTCCAGTTCGGCCTTTCTGACAGCACTCTATGTAATTTTTGTCCCGTTGATCCTGATGCGGATCGACCGACGGGTGGTGCTCGCCACGGCAATCGCGTTGGTTGGACTATGGTTGTTGGTGAAACCGAGCACCTCTATGAACCTGGGTGATCTCATGACGCTCGGGTGCGCCGCTGCCTTCGCGGGACACATCATTTGTCTCGAGCGGTTCACACGTCAATTCGACGCGCCATCATTGCTGGTGTGGCAGATGGTGGCGATGACGGTGCTGTTTCTCCCGGCTCCGTGGTGGGAGGAGGCGAGCGCAAGCGCCTTTTCGCCAACGGCTGTCTTGCTGATTGGTCTTGGAGTGACCGGCGTACTTGCGACACTGGCTTTTGCCGTTCAGATGTGGGCACAGCAGCAGGTGCCGGCACAGCAGGTGGCGTTACTGTTTTCGTCTGAACCGGCCTATGCAGCTTGGTTGTCCTGGTACTTTCTGGGCGAGACGTTGGATGCTCAAGGGTGGATCGGAAGCGCGCTGATCTTGTTGGCGGTGGTGATCGGAGCGTTCGGTGGTTGATCGTTTGTATAAGGAGGAGTTGTATGGCACAAAAATTTGGGAATGGACGGTGGGTTCGCGAAGGATTTTTAGATAACCGCGTTGAAGGGACGGTTGTGGGTCAGGTTGTTTTTGCCGTGATCGGGCCGGTGGATTTTTATTTGAGCGGCAATTTTAAGCCGGATATTGCAGGAGAGGTGATTCGATTCCGCAATAGTCGGTTTGAAGATGACGATATGGCTGGACAGGTCATCGGCGACATGGTGAATCCGCAGGTTGGAACGGTGAATCTCATTTCGCTGGATCCACACCCCAATCTGGAGCCGCATCCCTACGTCGAGTGGTTTACGCTCAGAAAGGACCACTATCGCTTCGAGCTGAGCTCTGGTGAGGCCTGGGTGTTATCCGATGAAGAGCGGAAGGCAATCGATGGGGAAAGTCAACGAATTCGGGAGACCCTGGCCGATCACATTGCAGATCGGCCAAGGTCTGACGGCGATTCAGATTGGGCTTAGCGAGGAGTCAGCTCAAGTTCTGGCTCAGGGGCCGGAAGCTCCGTGGCTTTCACGGCTGCGTCGATCTTCTTTTTGAGTACACTACGGTCTGAATCCTGTTTGGTTTTTCCTTCGCGTACATACTCTGGGACACCGCGGATATCCCAGACCAATCCCATCCACTCAAGCGCCTTGAGGCAGTAGTAGGTCATGTCGACTTCCCACCAGTAAAAGCCTTGTCTGGTGGAAGCCGGATAGTAGTGGTGGTTGTTGTGCCAGCCTTCCCCCATCGTAATCATGGCCAGAAAGAAGTTATTTCGGCTATCGTCGCCGGTGACATAGCGCTGTGATCCATATACATGGGACAGGGAATTGATCGTGCAGGTCCCGTGAACCAATGCGACGGTCGAGATGAAAAATCCCCAAATCAGCATCTGAGGCCCATTCGTACCGAGTCCGGGTGCGTAGGTTTCCAGTAATTGGCCGAGACCGAACATCCCAAATCCCGCAATGGTCGGCATCAGAACATCAAACCGGTCGAGAAACCGCAGCTCCGGAAACTTTGCAAAATCAGCAATGCTCTTCAGTCGCGGTGCGTAAAAAGTCTGGGACATAATCCAGCCCATGTGCGACCAGAGAAATCCTCCCTGGCGTGGAGAGTGCACATCTTCCGGTGTATCGGAATAAATGTGGTGGTGGCGATGATGGCCCGCCCACCACAAGGGACCACGTTGTGCGCAGGTCCCCCCCAACAGGGCAAAGAGAAACTGGACAGTCCGGGAGGTCTTGAACGTCCGATGCGAGAAGTAGCGATGGTACCACCCGGTGATCGCAAACATCCGGACATAATAAAAGGCAACCGTGACGGCGACCGCGGTCCAACTCCAGCCTACCCAAATGACTCCCGCACACATCAGATGTACGGCAAGGAAGGGAATACTGCGAATCCAGTCTACCTTGGGAGGTCCCTCTACTTTTGTGTGTTCAAGGCCTGCCCAGGAATCAAACCATCGTAGAACGGAATACCAGGCATCCGGAGCTTTGGTCGAGCTGATCGTTTGCACATCGGACATACAATTCTCCTCTAGGTCGGGGGATTCGGCAACGTCACTGTGGTGGGAAACAGGGAGCCGTGGTCCCAATTAAGCTGATTGATCGTCCCGAATAGGTTAGAAAGTCATTATACATAAAACCGTCATAAAAGTGAAATCAGATTTTGCGTAGTTTCCGCCGGATTGATTGTACCGGACTGGCGATCGCTGTCTACCTATTTGGACAAGTCTTCAAAAAAAAGTGGAGGTGCACTTGTCTGTTTGACAGGGCTCCTTGTGCGTCTCTAAAATGCCACCACCATGAATGAACGATTTCTCAAAGCCTGTCGCCGCGAACCGGTGGATTGTACACCGGTCTGGTTTATGCGCCAGGCTGGTCGCTACATGTCCGAGTATCGGACGTTGCGCGCGAAGCATTCGATCCTCGAGATGTGCAAAACTCCCGAGCTTGCAGCCCAAGTCACCCTTCAGCCCATTGATCGATTTCCCTTGGATGCTGCAATCATTTTCGCGGACATTCTGCTCCCGTTGGAACCCATGGGGCTCAATCTTGAGTTTGCGGAAGGGGAGGGACCGGTCATTCATAACCCGGTTCGAGACCGAGCGGCTGTGGATCGACTCAAGGTAATCGATGGCGATGAACTTGACTATGTGGCCGAAGCTATTCGCCAAACGCGACGGGCTCTGAATGGGCGGGTACCGCTAATTGGCTTTGCCGGTGCGCCGTTCACGCTGGCGAGCTACGCTATTGAGGGCGGAGGGTCCCGCAACTATCTGCATACCAAACAGATGATGTATGGCGATCCCACAGCCTGGCATCGCCTCATGGACAAATTTGTGTCTGTGCTCACTGGATATCTCCGGCGACAGATCAAGGCGGGGGCTCAAGCGATTCAGCTCTTCGATAGTTGGGTCGGCTGTCTCTCGGCCGGTGATTATGCCGAATATGTGAAGCCGCACGTCCAGCGGATTTTCGATGGGCTCAAGCGGGAAGGGGTGCCGATGATTCATTTCGGCACCGGCACGACGGCTATTCTTGGGCAGATGCGCGAGGCAGGTGGCGATGTCATTGGGATCGACTGGCGGGTTCATCTGGACGAGGCCTGGTCGATGGTTGGGCATGATCGCGCCGTCCAGGGCAACCTGGACCCGCTCGTCCTGTTTGCGCCGCTCCACGAAATCGAACGCCGTGTAGAAGATATCTTGCGGAGAGCCGGGGGACGTCTCGGGCACATTTTCAACCTCGGTCACGGCATCCTGCCCACGACACCCGTCGACCATGTCGCTGCCACGATCGATATGGTGCACAAACTTAGTCAACGCTAACGCGTTCAATCGGTTTGCACAGAGGCCGGCAGCGGCCTCTGAATCGCAAGTGACGGTTGACGAATTCATAAGGAATGGCATGGCGACGACGGAGCATCCCACGGCAATTCTCCTCATGGCGATGGGTGGGCCCGATTGTCTGGAGAACGTCGAGCCGTTTTTGCTCGATGTTCGCGGTGGCCGACCGACGCCCCCTGAGTTGGTTGAAGAGATTCGTGAACGGTACCGAGCCACCGGTGGGAAATCGCCTGCTGTCGGTATTACCCACGAAGTGGCAAAGAAACTAGAGCAACAGCTGAATAGTTCGAGGACTGGCCGATACCGAGTGTATGTCGGGTTGCGGCATTGGCATCCTTTTATTAAAGAAACGTACGCCGAGCTGCTGAAGTCCTCGCCGGAACAGATCATCGGGGTTTGTATGGCCCCACAACAGTCCTCACTGAGTACCGGTGCCTATCGGAAGAAGGTCGAAGAGGCTCGTGCTGGGTTGGAGGACTGTACCCCTGTCACGTATCTTGGGAGTTGGAACCAACATCCTAAACTGATTGCGGCTCTGGTTGAGAGCATCCAGCAAGGGCTTCAGAAGTTTCCTGCCGATGTGCGAGCAACCGTTCCGGTACTGTTTACCGCGCATAGTCTGCCGGAACGGATCGTGGCCATGAAGGATCCCTATCCTGACGAGGTCAAAGGCACGGTCGAGGCGGTCACGCAACATTTGGGGAACCGACCGACTTACTTTGCCTATCAAAGCCAGGGACGATCGAACGAACCCTGGCTTGGACCCACCGTGGAATCAATGTTGGAAACCATCCAGCTCGCGGGACACCGGTATGTGCTGGTGGCGCCTATCGGCTTCATCTGCGACCATGTGGAAACGCTCTTTGACATCGACATCGAACTCAAGCAGCTGGCGATGAACAGAGGCATACACCTCGAGCGCATGCCCATGCTGAACGACTCTCTTCCACTCATTGAGACGTTACGCGACGTCTTGGCTGCACACGAATCCTCGCTCCCTATTCAGTCGTGACTCGACCGCGTACAGTCGTGATCGTAGGTGGGGGCATTTCCGGCCTGGCCACTGCATTTTCACTCCAAGAGCAGGCGACAAAGGCCGGTCTGATCCTCCGCTGCACGATCCTTGAATCCGGATCGTCCTGGGGAGGAAAGATCGTCACGCATCGAGTTGGCGAGATGGTGACGGAAGCTGGACCGGACTCATTCCTGTCCCAAAAACAGGCCGGTCTGGATCTTTGTACGAAGCTCGGCCTTTCCGATCAGCTCATTAATACCAATCAGACGGGCAAGAAGGCCTGTGTTCTGTACAGAGGTCGCCTTCATGACCTACCTGAGGGCCTGTTGTCATTCGTCCCAAAACAACTGGGGTCGTTCCTTCACAGCGGACTATTGAGCTGGTCAGGGCTGGCTCGGATGGGACTCGAATTCGCCGTTCCGCCTGGTTCCTCCAGAGAAGATGAGCCGTTGGCTGCGTTTCTTCGCCGCCGGTTCGGTGTTCAGGCATTTGAGCGGGTACTGGAGCCGCTCATGGCCGGGATCTACGCGGGGGACGCCGAGCACATGAGTCTGAGGGCTACGTTTCCACGGTTCTTCGAGCTCGAACAGCAGTACGGCAGCGTCGTTCGCGGCATGATGGCTGCCAAGAAAGCCGCCTCGTTGGTTTCGACTGCCCAACCAGGGCGTACGATGTTTGTCAGTCTGAAGAATGGTCTCAGCGATTTGGTCACGGCCCTGACGAGTCGATTGACGCAGCAGGGCGTGGAACTTCGATTAGGGTGCCGGGTCGACGCGCTGAGAGTGAGATCTCATGAGTTAGGACGGTGGATGTACGACCTGATCCTGGAGGATGGATCGGCACTTTCTGCGGATAGCGTGGTTCTTGCCGCACCGGCGTATGTGTCAGCGGAACTGGTGCGTCCATTGACACCGATCGCCGGTGGACTATTGGACATGATTCCCTATGCGTCGACTGCCACCATTGCGATGGCGTTTCCACGGACGCTGACGAGTGCCCTCGAAGGATTCGGATTTATTATCCCGCGAACAGAGCAGCGTGATTTGATTGCCGCAACCTGGACGTCGCTGAAGTGGCCCCATCGCGCTCCGGCGGATCAGCTGTTGGCGCGATGCTATGTCGGTGGCGTAGGCCGGGAAGACATTCTTCAGTTGGATGACGAGACGCTGGTGGCCAAAGTCAGAGAAGAACTCGCTGCGGTATGCGGTATCGGAGTGGAACCAACTTTCACGGAGGTGAATCGATGGTGGAAGGCGATGCCCCAGTACACGATTGGTCACCTGCACCGACTGGTCCAGCTTGATGCCGCAGTGAGTCGGTATCCTGGGTTGATCCTCACAGGGGCCGGCTATCGTGGTGTCGGGATTCCTGACTGTATCCGTGATGGGGCGTTGGCGGCTGAACGCGTTGTGCAGGATCTTGTAGGTGGCAAGAGTCCATCTAGGCGATCCGTTATCAGTGAGGGTTCATGAGGAGAGGGAAGGAAGGGGAAACGGCCTCTTTGCAGTCGATCGAGGGCCTTTATGGGAGGATAATGGCCTGCTCAGGATACCCAAGCCCCTTCAGCGTTGTTTCCAGAGCATCGACCATCGGAGGAGGGCCGCAGAGGAAGATACAGGTGCCGGGATCGGCAGCAGGAAGGTGGTGTCGCAGAATTTTGGGTGTGATTCGTCCTATGCTGCCAGACCATTCAGGAGGGGGCTGTTCCAAGACGTGATGGCAATGAAAGTTGGGATGTTCTTGGACGTTTCGTTCCCACTCTTGTCGGAAGATGATGTCCGCTTCTGTTTTGTTGGCAACGATCAGAAATAGCTCCGCATCGATTTCCTTGGTCAGAATCCAACGAATGATGGAGATCATCGGCGTGATGCCAGTGCCGCCGGCGACAAATCCCACGCGTTTAGCCATGCCATCCACCCAATGACCGCCGGTGTTCGGCCCGCTCATCAGCACCGTCTCGCCAATCTGCTGATCATGGAGGTACTTCGAGACGGAACCAGCCTCATAGCGCTTGACCGTCAGGTCGAAGAATCCCGTCGTACCTGGCAGCGACGATGGCGTATAGGCGCGTTTCACTTGCTTGCCGCTCATTGTGGCATGGACGTACAGAAAGTCACCGGGTAGCATGTCCAGCGTGGCGTCGGCTGGCAGCTCAAAACGGAAGGTCTTTGTGTCGTGAGTGTCCCTCTGGATGTGTGTGAGCTTGTACGGACTCGGTGTTTTCGTCTTGAGGCGCGTAAGGTTAACCATAGTAGGGATGCACTTTATGGGATCGTATCAATCGGTGCAATATCGGAGAGCGGCCAGATTGCTTCAGTTCTGCAGCTTGAGGTGTTTTGCCTGTTCTGCTGCTTTCAGACTGGGATTGCCATGAGGTTGAATTGCCAGTTTCGCGAGAACCGGCTGAGCCGCCGTAATCTTGTGTTCGACTGCCATGGTCAGCCATCGGCGTGCTTCCTCCGTACTTCTTGTGACTCCACGTCCATAGGCGTACATGACACCGAGGACGTACATCGCTTGTCCATTGCCGGCCTCAGCCAGGCGGTGGAGACCGGGAAAGGCTTTCTTGTACCAGCTTACTGACTCCGGGGTCTGGCGCCTGTCACGCTGTGCGTAATAGCGCCCGAGCCGATACTGGGCAAATGCATCGCCCTGCTCGGCTAGGCGAGCATCGATGTCTGATTCTTGAACAGGCCTTGAGGTCGATGAGCTTGATGTCGATTGTTTGTTAGCTGATGATGCAATGTTGTGGTCAATGGGATGGTTGATTAGCTCGGAGGACTTGGGTGTTGAGTTTTGGCTCTGATGGTGTTGTGGCGTGGGTCGATCGGTTACGTGAACATCGCGATCCTGGTCATGTGCGGGTTTGGAGGCCGGCACATGTGATGTTATTTTTTCGTTAGTTGGAGATACAACGCTGTGGTCAGCTGGGCGGTCGGCCGGCTCGGAGGATTGAGGCGTTAAGTCTTGGCTGTGTTTGCTGTGGGGCGTGTGCTGATCTGGATCAAGGGGAGGGGAAGGTGGAGGATTGTTGGATTCAGCCAGGCCTTTAGCCTGTGAGACGGGCGTAAGGTTGAACTCGTTCTGATTTGGTAACGGTTCCGTTGCTGATTGCGGTTGGCCACATTTCTCAGCAGGGCCATTCGAGCCTTCCTGTGCGACGCCTGGTTGACAGTTCGCCTTGTCGTCGGAGACCAGTGGCCATACGCCTAGTGTCGACGCACCCCAGACTAGCGCGATGATGAACAACGCACAAAGGAGCAGTCGGCGCCTCAAGATCGTTCGATCGCTGGGTGGCACCAGGACGAGTCCAGGATAGCCTTTTTTGGCCATACCTTCTCCTGAAGGAATCCTCGGTCGGAGTATATCAATGTGTTAGAACGCTGTCTCGTGCTCTGGATCTCCACCGCTGCCATAGCGATGGGAGAACCGTGAAGTTCTAACTGCTGAACCAATAAGCCTCTCCCCTTCGCCTTGTATCAGTTGCGCCCCCACTATATAGATAGCCTCTTGTCCTCCCCAACTTCAAGCTCTTATAGTACGAGCGATAGTGGGTGTCATTGTCACTGAGGAAAGCGAGTACATCATGCCGTCACCTGACAACACCTTTGCCACGGTGGAGATCAACGGTCCATTTCGTGAGCCACGAGAGCAGGTTTTTTCCTACGACTATTCGATTCAACGATCCACCTGGGCGACGCCACATGGCGTGCGCGTGAAGGTCTCCATACCGGATGAACTAGAGGTGCTGAAGCGTCGTCTCGTCGGGATGGTTGTCGGCTCGCCGGGCCAGCAATTGTTGATGAGCAACATCCTCTCCAAAGCAATTGCCGACTGGAAGATGCAGGTAGCTGACGGGGAGGGTATGTTGACGGAACGACGTGATATGCTCCTGGCGCCATTTATCGGGCCGCTGGCCCATCTGTTTCCGAAGCTCGAGGCGTTGTTTGAAGTGGACCAATCGGCTATCCGAGACGAAGTGAGGAGACGTGTCGGTCTCTGAGCTTCTGTGGGACCAGGCGCTAACCGATCCATCAAAAGATTCTTTTGTAGTGTTTCGAGTGGACACCTGATTCGTCGGCGAAACCGAGGGATCCCTTGTCCGGGCTGCCGGTATCATTCAAGTCGATACGGTAGTAGCCACGAACTTGCTCCATGGCCACCTCGAACGGAACGGCGTTCGGGTAAAGCGTCCCAGGCGCATGGGCCCCCCGTGTCAGGGTACGGATCGTATCTGCTTCCGCGAGTTGCTTGTCTGAAAAGATGTAGATGTCGGCAATGGTGTGATCACCCATTTTGTGGCCGGGTGTCGTCGATGGAAGCAGTTCACCGAGGGTGCCCTTCAGGCGTGCTTGCTTGAGGCGTTTCAAGAGAGCGACGATCTGGCTATCCGTCGCTTGCGAGGGAACGATTAAGCCCAGGGTATTCATCTCCAAGATAGTCGTCTGGACCTTAAACATGACAGGCGCGGCTTCCGGATCCTCGATGACCGAGACATTGGGACCCTCCGTCCCAGCGGCTTGTTTGTTCCTCGAACTGGGGACGATCAGGGCCACGAACAACCAGAGTCCCATGAGGATGCCGAATACCACAAGCAGCGGATGAGCGCCGGCACGCTTTCCCTCTTCGTAGGGCCCTTCGTCCTTCGTCATGGGGCGCGATCTCCAGCGTGTGAGGTGGTATCCGGTTGTGGTCTTTGTAACCGTCGCTTGGCTTCATCCCACAGCTCGTCCATTTCGGCCAGCGTCATGTCTTTCAACGACCGCCTCCTTTCCGTGGCTTGTGCTTCCACCAGATGAAAACGATCGATGAAACGGTTCGTGGCTCGGCGCAGCGCATCTTCCGGATTTGCCTTGAGAAAGCGAGCAAGGTTGACCAATGAGAACAGAAGATCACCCAACTCGTTCTCGATCTCCTCATTGGAATCGGGATTGGAATCGGGCCGATGAGACTCCGATCCCGTCCCCGTTAGATGTGGCGTCAGCGCCTCGCGCAGTTCGCCAATTTCTTCAGCCACCTTTGCGAGGATCTGTTCCAGACCGGCCTCGCTCTGCGGCCAATCAAAGCCGACTCGGGCTGCTCGTGCCTGTATCTGATAGGCCCGCAACAATGCCGGCAAGGTCTTCGGCACTCCATCAAGGGCCGATTGTGTATTGCCGGCGGCTTCCCGCTCCGCGCGTTTGATGTCTTCCCATTGGGCCAAGACCTGCTCACTATTCGAGACCTGTCCGGTCGGGTCGCCGGTACCGAACACATGAGGGTGTCTACGGATCAGCTTTGTGGTGAGCGTCTCAATTACGTCCTCAACTGTAAAGGAGCCGGTCTCAGCGGCGATCTGGCTGTGGAATAGGACTTGGAGAAGCACATCCCCAAGTTCTTCACGAAGCTTCTCCTTGTCCCGCTGATCGATGGTCTCGAGGACTTCGTATGTTTCTTCAAGGAGATAGGGTTTCAATGACTCGTGAGTCTGCTTCCGGTCCCACGGACAACCGTTTTGTGCGCGGAGTGCAGCCATCAGTTCAACAACTTTTGTGAAATGTGTCGACATTGAAGGCGACCGCTTTTCCTTCATCCTGTGCTGGGCCTGATGCTGTGCCACTCTATACCGAGTATGATGGTCTCTTCAATCTCTGTCACGCCTTGCGACCGAATAGACCCTATGGTAGGGTACGGGGAAAATTTGGGAATGTGATCGGAGAGAGGGGAAAAATGGCAGAGGAGGAGCAAGGGTTTGTTGTTCGTGATCGGCGAGCCAGCGGAGGAGCCGAGGCTGCTCCGGTCGCAGCGTCGACTTCAAAACAGTCGATCTCCGCGACCTCATCGACGGAACCAGCGCATGCGCCTCCGGTCACCTTCTCATCGTTTGTGATCTCATTGGGCTCGTCGTCGCTCATGCTCATGGGTGAGCAACTGGACCCGAGCCAGGCATCGATACCTGTGAACCTGCCTCAAGCCAAGGAAATCATCGATCTGTTGTCTGTCTTGGAAGACAAGACAAAAGGCAATCTGACCCCTGATGAACAGACGGTCCTGCGTGACATGCTCTATGCGCTTCGCATGAAGTATGTCACGCTGGCATCACCGAAGTAGTATCCCATCTTTCGGTCCTATATGCCGCCTGGTCTTTGGATGCTGCGAGTTGTGCGGCAAACTTTGAGACTGTCTTGTAAGTCGGCTATAGTGAGACAGGCTCCTGTTTCCATGTAGCCATAGTCTCTAGAGGACGAGTGAATGCCAGAGCTCAACCATCCCACTGGTGCATTGGGACCAGCCTCCGGAGGACTTCCTGAGGTTCTGCCCGTGGTGATGGGCGGTCACGTCCGTACAGTTTTGGCCGACCAACCGAAGAAGCCGGAGCGAAAACCACCTCATCTTCGCCCTGTCTGGATCGTGCTCATCCTCCTGGTCCCCTGCGTGGCCCTCACGCTGTATTACTCGCAAGTTGTTGCGCCGGGCTCCGAAGAGAGCGGCTCCTTCCTGCCGACGACGAGCTACGCACTGGTTCTTCTGCTGGTCAATTTAGACCTGATCGGCTTTGTTGTGTTGGTATTGTTGTTGTCCAGGAATCTGATCAAGGCCTATTTCGAACGCCGGCACCGTCTCGTTGGGTCAGGATTTCGCACCAAGCTCATCGCGGCCTTTATCGGGTTCTCGTTGATCCCGACGCTGCTCCTGGCAATCGTTGCGAGTGGGCTGGTCAACAAGGCGGTTGATGTCTGGTTCAGTGAGCATATTGAAAAGGTGATGAAAGATTCGTACGAGGTGGCTCGCATGCAGCATGCGGGGCATGTCGCGCTCGCGGTGAACAGCGCACGGGCGATTTCTCAAGAACTGTTTCGCGAAGACCTGTTGACTCCCGTCCAGAGGGATCTTTTGATTGCCGCGATGGCCCGGAAACGTATCGAATACGGCGTTGCCGGGATCGAAGTGTTTTCAAGCAAGATGGAGACCCTCACCAAGGCGCTTGATGGTGACATTCCGTCCGGGGTGTTGGATCTGCCGATCAGTCAGCTAGTCCTACAAGTCATTAATGGGAAGCAGGAGTTTACCTCCGTCCAGGAGGCCCAGACGGGACGGTTAGTGCGCGCCGCCATTCCAGTGGCCTCAGGAAGTCGGCGAGGTGAGATCGAGGGGGTTGTGGTCGTGGAAACCTACGTTCCTGAATCCCTGTTGACCAAGATGGAGGGGATCGGTCGACAATACACGGCGTATAAGCAGATCAAGGCGATGAAAAACCCGATCAAAGCCGGGGCGTACCTGTTCGTGGCTGTTGTGGCGGTCTTGATTCTCTTCAGTGCGACGTGGTTCGGGTTCTATGTGGCGCGCGGTATCACCGTTCCGATTCAACGGTTGGCGGAAGCGACCGAAGCTGTTGCCCAGGGCGATCTGTCGGTGCAGATTGATGCCAAGGCAACCGATGAAATCGGGACGTTGATCGAGTCGTTCAATCGGATGACGCAGGATCTGCAGGGGGGCAAATCGAAGCTTGAGGAAGCCAACTTGACTCTACGGAACACCAATGTCGAGTTGGATCGCCGACGTGCCTATATCGAAACAGTCGTCGACACGATCGCCGCTGGCCTAGTTTCGATCGATCGGAGTGGAACAATCACCACCTTCAACCCATCGGCCGAGCGCATTCTTGGGTTGGCTGCCGACCGGTTCAGAGGCCGGCCGGCCAATGAGGTGTTCAAGGAGTTTGGTCTCGACTCGTTTCAGACCGCCTATGACCGTATGCTGGCCGATGAGCGCGACGCTTTGGACTTGGAAGGACAGCTGGATATCCAAGGGAAGCTGATCACGATTGGGTTGAAAGGTTCCCGCATGAGGGATGAGGCGAACAAGGACTTGGGGTTTGTCTTGGTCTTTGAAGATCTGACGGAATTGATCAAGGCGCAGAAGGTAGCCGCTTGGCAGGAAGTCGCGAAGCGCGTCGCCCATGAAATCAAGAATCCACTGACTCCGATTCAACTATCGGCGCAGCGATTACGCAAGAAATTTTTCGAGAAGTCCCCTGACCTGGACCGGGTGTTCGACGACGCCACGAATGTCATCATCAACGAAGTCGGAAGTCTGAAACAGATGCTGGACGAATTTTCAAAATTCGCCCGCCTGCCTGTTCCGCAAATGACGCGGCAATCCCTGCACGACGTCGTACGGGAAGTGGCAACCCTCTATCGCGAGGCGCAGAAGGATATTGAGCTTATTGTGGAACTGGATGAGGATCTGCCGGCCATCAATTTCGACCGGGAACAACTGCGACGTGTGTTTGTTAATCTTTTCGACAACGCGGTGCAAGCAATGAATCAAAAAGGGCGGCTGTGGGTCGGGACGAAGTATGATACGAAACGCCGTCGCGCGGTCGTCGCCGTCGCGGATGAGGGGCCAGGGATCACGCCGGAGGATCAGGAACGGTTGTTTGTGCCGTATTTTACCCGTAAGAAGACCGGAACCGGGTTGGGGTTGGCGATCGTCCGCCGGATTATCACGGACCATGATGGACAGATCCAAGTCGGAAACCATCATCCGAAGGGTGCCGTATTTACATTCGATTTGCCGGTGTAGTGTAGGCCGGTGGGAAGTACGCGGTAAGGAGAGGGGGAGTATGTCGGCATCGATTCTAGTGGTGGACGACGAAGAGGCGATTCGCACGTCCCTGCGAAGCATCCTCGAAGATGAAGGGTATGAGGTGTCAGTAGCCGCCAATGGGGTCGAGGCGTTGAAAATCTATGGGACCGATCCGCCGGATCTTATGATTCTGGACATCTGGATGCCGGAAATGGACGGACTGGAGACACTACGTCGGGTGAAAGAATTTGTGCCTGCGACGCAGGTCATGATGATTTCCGGGCATGGGTCCATCGAAACGGCCGTGAAAGCCATCAAGCTGGGTGCGTACGACTACATCGAGAAGCCGTTGTCGCTGGAGAATGTCACGTTCCGTGTGAAGCAAGCGTTGGAGCAGTTCCGATTGGCGCAAGAGAACCGGTCGTTGCGGACCAAGGTTCAGCAAAAGTTCGAATTGGTCGGACAGTCTCCGGCTATGCTGCGGTTACGGACGCTCATCGAAACGGCAGGCCCCACGAACAGTCGGGTATTGATCGGGGGGGAGAACGGAACAGGGAAGGAGTTGGTCGCTCGAGCCATTCATATGCACAGCACCCGATCGGATCATCCGTTCGTGGCCGTCAATTGTGCCGCCATCCCTGAGACATTGATTGAGAGCGAATTGTTCGGTCACGAAAAAGGTTCTTTCACCGGAGCCACATCCATGAAGCGCGGTCAGTTCGAGCAGGCCGATGGGGGCACGCTGTTTCTGGATGAAATCGGCGACATGAGCCTCAGTACGCAGGCAAAAGTGTTGCGGGCGTTACAGGAACAGCAGTTCACGCGAGTCGGCGGGACCAAATTGATGAAGGTCGATGTGCGGGTGCTGGCGGCTTCGAACAAGGACTTGGAAAATGAAATCGGCAAGGGACATTTTCGAGAGGATCTGTACTACCGTCTCAACGTGGTCCCGATCGTTGTGCCTCCACTGCGGGAGCGGCGAGAAGATATTCCGGCTCTTGTGCGGCATTTCATGAAGACGCATGTCGAAGAGCAAGGATTGCGAATGAAGGAAGTCTCGCCGGAGGCGATGGCCGTATTTCAGCAATACGAATGGCCTGGGAACATCCGGGAATTGAGGAATTTGATCGAGCGGCTCATGATCATGGTGCCGGGATTTGTGATCGACGCCTCGCAGGCTACCTTATCGCTACAGGGACGAACCGTCGGGGTGGTGTCGGTGGGCAATCACACGGCCAATCCACTTCTCAGTAAATCCTATGACTCCTTGCGAGATGCTCGGAATGCGTTCGAGAAGGAATACATCAGCCGTAAACTTCGGGAACACCATTGGAATATTTCACGGACCGCGGACGATCTCAAGATCGAGCGAAGTCATCTTCACCGGAAGATTAAATTGCTCGATGTGGAAATGCGTCCGGAAAGCTAAGGATCGCAGCGGCAGGATCAGCGCCCGGCGCACGCGGAGCAGACGAGATCCTGAAACTTCGTCTGGGGGTGGCTCTGTACATACTCGTCGAGAGCGGTGTCAGACATATGCGCGGGATGAGATTTCTTGCACGATGGGCAGACAGGGATCAATTGCTGTAATGTCGCCATGTCGCGCAGGGTACGATCGAGCTCGCTGATGACTTTTGTCAGTTCCTGTTCCCAGTGATTTCGTTCCTCTGTTTCCTGTTTGAGCTTGAGCGTAGCTTTGACTCTCGCCAAGAGTTCCACCCGTTCCACTGGTTTTCTGATATAGTCTGTTGCCCCGGCGTCGAAGGCGGCTTGTAAGAAGTCCCTTTGGTCCCGCGCCGTCACGATGATAATCGGAATCCCCACAAACGCGTCGATGGCTTTAATGCGACGACAAGCCTCCACTCCGTCCATGTCCGGCATCTTGATATCCATCAAAATAAGATCCGTCTTGACGCCGTTTGCGCCTTCATGATCGCAGTCCAAATGCATGAAGACATCACGAGCGGAGGAGACCGTGATCAAATCCCGATACCCCGCGGTCTTCAAGATGTGATGGAGTAACAGACGTTCATCGGGAGAGTCGTCAACGATTAAAATAGCCACCAACCCCTCCTTGGTCGGTTTGTTCGCCGGAAATGCAGACATGTAACAATCCTAGTATAGGGCGTATTCCGAGAGCGGCAAGAAAAAAACAGAAGGCGGGGGTAGATGGAGTTGTGTCGGGTGCCTTCAGACAGCCGCGTTGACCTCTGTTGGACCCTCCGTTAAGATGCGCCCCGAGCATATGTAAGGCTGAGTTTCAGTCTCATCACAACCGTAATTTTTCAGGATATCTATTCATGACGACCTATCGTGATGCTGGTGTGGATATCGATGCAGGCGATGAGTTTGTCGATCGCATCAAGCCGTTTGTTCGATCGACGTTTCGTTCTGAAGTTCTGACCGACCTTGGTGGCTTTAGCGGCCTCTTTGGTTTTCAAGCCGGGAAATATAAGGAGCCGGTGCTCGTATCCGGAACCGATGGGGTTGGGACTAAACTGAAGATCGCGTTCATGATGGACAAACACGATACCGTCGGAATTGATTTGGTGGCGATGTGTGTCAATGACATCGCCGTGAGCGGGGCGGAGCCGCTGTTTTTCCTCGACTATTTCGCCACCGGGAAGTTATCCGTTTCGAAGGCTCAGGAAGTGGTAGCCGGTATCGCCGACGGCTGTCGTCAAGCCGGGTGTGCGCTGATCGGGGGTGAAACCGCCGAAATGCCGTCATTCTATCCTGATGGGGAGTACGATCTGGCTGGTTTTGCCGTCGGCGCCGTCGATCGCCCAAAGATGATCGATGGTCGGCACATTGTGCCCGGGGATGCCGTCATCGGATTGGCTTCATCGGGACTTCATAGCAACGGCTACTCACTGGCCCGGCGAGTGCTGTTTGAGCAAGCCAAGTTGACAGTTGCCAGCCGTCTCTCCGAGCTTGAGGGGGCTATCGGCGAGGTTCTCCTGACACCCACCAGAATTTATGCGAAGCAGATTTTGGCACTCGTCGAACAATTTCCGATTAAAGGCATCGCCCACATTACGGGAGGGGGCATTACGGAGAATTTGCCACGCGTGTTTCCGAAGGGCGTGCGGGCGAAGATTGCTCGGACGGCCTGGTCGGCACCGCCGATCTTCGGGGTGATGAGCCGGTTAGGACAGGTCGATCGTGAGGAGATGTATCGGGTGTTCAACATGGGCATTGGGTTGATCCTCGTGGTCCCGCCTGATTCCGTGTCCGGAGTGCTGGCTCGTGCCGCAGCGCTGGGAGACCGAGGCTGGCAGATTGGCGAAATCGTTTCCTCCACCGGAGAGGAGCCGGAGGTCGAGTATGTCGATTAGCCGAAAGACTCCGTTGCGGGTGGCGGTGCTGGCATCCGGCCGAGGTTCAAATCTACAGTCCATTATCAATGCGATCGAAGCAGGGCAGGTGCAGGCTCAGATTGTTGCCGTTATCAGCAACAAAAAGGACGCGGTTGCCTTGGAGCGGGCACGTAAGCACGAGCTCAATGATCTGTTCGTCGATCCGAAGCCATTTGCCGGACGACAGGACGGCCGTGAAGCCTACGACCGATCATTACTGGAAGTACTTCAGCAACATAATGTTGAACTCGTCTTGCTCGCCGGTTACATGAAAATCGTCACGGCAGTGCTGGTGAATGCCTATGCCAATCGTATGATGAATATCCATCCCTCCTTACTGCCGTCATTTCCTGGATTGGATGTACAAAAGAAGGCGATCGATTGGGGTTGCAAGTTAGCTGGCTGTACGGTGCATTTCGTGACGGAAGGCGTGGATGAAGGCCCAATTATTATCCAGGCAGCTGTGCCGATTCTCGGCGACGATACGCCCGACACACTCGCCGCCAGAATCCTCGTGCAAGAACACAAGATCTATCCCCGCGCCGTGCAGCTCTTTGCTGAAGGCCGGCTGCGAGTGGAAGGGCGGTGCGTCTTCATTAATGCCGCCCAACCGGATGGAGAGGCGATTATCAGTCCTGCATAATGGGTCTCACATTGTCGTTATTCTTCATGGCGTAGATGGCTTACGAGTGCTTGTACTGTGAGTGGCGCATTGCCTTCCGATCGATTGTTCACCAACACATAGGCTCGTCGGTTTTCTCCCACAGCCTGCTTGATGAGGGTTACGGTTTCTTTCCGCATCTGAGGCAACACTTCCACGATCTTGTTGTAGGGGGCTGCTTGTTTCTTGGCTGCTTCGTAGCTCATGTTGAGCGGCGTGAGCAGACGGACAACCGTGAATGGCGCCGTGAAACGTTCTTCCATTCGTTTGTGCTGTTGCAACAACTGCGGCATGTAGGACCAGTGGTTGTAGACGTGTGCCACACCATGGCACTCTAAAACTTTGCGATAGTCTTGCCCAAGCAAATCTGCATTACGGATCTCGACCGCATACCGAAAATCATTTGGCAGCTGGCTGAAGAACCGATTGAGCCGTGAGCAGAACTCCTCGCTGGTCAGGCCGTGCCTCTGAAACTCAAAAATGAACGGCCCCATGTGCGGCTCGAATTTGGCTTCACGGTATGGCGCCAGAACCAGCTCCTTGAACAGCTTCGCATCAAGGAAACGGGGATTTGGCTGTCCGGCCTTGGGACCGTAGCGAACGTGACTCGCAAAACGTGGAATGGTAATTTCTTCCCAGACCTTGAAACACATCTCGAAGTCTTCTGGAATCTGCGTGAGATAGCGGTCAAGTTGGTTCGTCGTGGGTGGGCGGTAGAATGTCGAATCGTTGCCGACTGTCAGAAAGAGCGGTTCGCCGTTGAAGTGGTATTGGCAATATTCGCCTAAACATTCACGTGCAAAGGTGGTTTTCGCGTACGACCGCTGATAAATCTGTCCCTGCCAGCCTTCATAGGCCCACGTTGAAGTGCCGAAGCGAATCAGAGGAGAGAGGGACATGGGGCCTGTATTGTTCAGCGAACTAGTGGGAACAGGAATATAGTCATCAAAGATGTGTTGTAAGAGGGAATGACTACAACCGGAATTTATCCGCTGACAAATAGGGACTGTTGAAGTAATGGAGCGTGAACCATCCAAAGAGGCGATTTCCAGGTGCCTCCACCTCGGGAAGGCCGGCGGAGAAACCATATCCCCTTCTGCGTCCCCGGCG
>LNFM01001438.1_pt1 | contig 59884 bp, 51 predicted proteins | sample 596031 | NCBI WGS metagenome assembly LNFM01 (sample SAMN04254537, study PRJNA301005) | activated carbon metagenome | isolation source: dual media filters at the Ann Arbor, Michigan drinking water treatment plant | place: USA: Ann Arbor | reverse complement strand
GCCGACTGCATCAGCAGCGCCGAGCCCAGCACCACCAGCAGCGCGGCGGCCGTCATCACCTCGCGCGCCTTGGCCGCCGCGAGGATCCTGAACAGCGGGTTGAGCAGCCAGCGCCCGGCCACCACCACGAAGGCCACCGCCACCACGGCCACGCCCACCACCAGCCACAGCGGCCGGCCGGTGTCGACATGCACCGGCGCCATGAGCGCCACGATGAGCAGCAGCGGCACGATGGCCAGGTCTTCCAGCAGCAGGATGGACACCACCTTCTGCCCGCGGGGGCTGACGGTCTCGCCGCGCTCGTCCATCAGCAGCATCACGGTGGCGGTGGAGGTCAGCACGAAGCCCGAGGCGCCCACGAAGGCCACCGGCAGGCTCAGCCCGAACAGCAGGCCCACGCCGGTGAGCAGGCCGCTGCACACCAGCACCTGCGCCAGGCCCAGGCCGAAGATGTCGTGGCGCAGGCTCCACAGCCGCGTCGGCTGCATCTCCAGCCCGATGATGAACAGGAACATCACCACGCCGAGCTCGGCCACGTGCAGGATGGCCGCGGGGTCCGAGAACAGCCCGGCGCCGAAGGGCCCGATGGCCAGGCCCGCGGCCAGGTAGCCCAGCACCGAGCCCAGGCCCAGGCGCTTGAACAGCGGCACCGCCACCACGCCCGCGGCCAGCAGGGCCACGACCTGAACGAGTTGAGTGCCACCTGCCTCTGCGGCCATTTGCGGGCTCCTGTGTTCGTGTTTGGCGCCGGCCGCGATGGCTGGCGCCGTGACGGGTTCTACCTCAAGCCGGCAGCGGCTGCCTTGCCATGCACGGCGACCAGTGCCGTGCGCTAGCATCGCCGACCGATGGAACCCGCCCTGGCCTTGTCCGTCACCTCCTGCGCAGTCCAGGTCGTCGGCTGCCTTTCGACGTGAGCCGCACCCTCGGCGCCGACGCCCTGCGGGCCCTGCTGGACGTCACCCGCGCGCTCGCCGCGCCCTTCGACCTGCACTCGATGCTGGCCACGGTGGCCGACGCGGGCAAGCGTGTCTTCGAGGCCGAGCGTGCCTCGGTCTGGCTGCTCGACGCGGCCGCGCAGGAGCTGGTGCTGGAGGTGGCCACCGACATGGGGGCCGTGCGCATTGCGGTCGGCCGCGGCATCGTGGGGCTGTGCGCGCAGCAGTCGAAGCTGGTCGAGGTGCCCGACTGCTACGCCGACCCGCGCTTCGACCGCTCGCTCGATCTGGCCTCGGGTTTCCACACGCGCAACCTCGTCGCCCTGCCGCTGATCGACCACCGCGGCACGCTGATCGGCGTGCTGCAGCTGCTGAACCGCGCCGACGGCGGCTTCGACGACGAGGACGTCGCGCTGGGCGAGGCGCTGGCCGCGCAGTGCGCGGTGGCGCTGTCGCGGGTGCGCATGACCGAGGCCATGCTGGCCGGCGAACTGATGCGGCAGGAACTGCAGCTGGCCAGCGACGTGCAGCGCGCCAGCCTGCCCGCCGAGCTGCCGGCGGTGCCGGGCTACGAGCTGGTCGGCTCGTTCCGGCCGGCGTCGCTGACCGGCGGCGACACCTACGACGTGGCACGGCTCGAGGCCGGCGTGCTGGTGGTGCTGGCCGATGCGGCGGGCCACGGCGTGCCGGCTGCCTTGTCCATCATCCAGATGCACGCCATGCTCCGCATGGCCTTCGAGCTGGGGGCCACGCTCGAACAGGCCTTCCTGCACGTCAACAACCGCCTGTCGGCCACGCTGCCCGACGGCCGCTTCGTCACGGCCTTCATCGGCCTGCTCGACCCCGCGACGCACACCCTGCGCTACCTGAGCGGGGGCCAGGGCCCCATCCTGCACTGGCACGCGGCCACCGGCGGCTGCACCGCGCACCGCGCGACCAGCTTTCCGATGGGGGCGATGGCGCTGCGGGCGGCCAAGCCGGCTGCGAGCATCGAACTGCTGCCGGGCGATCTGATCGTGCTGCTGTCGGACGGCTTCTACGAGTACGAGTCGCCGGCGGGCGAGGCCTTCGGCCGGGCCCGTGTGGAAGCCGTGCTGCAGGCCCGTCGCGATGCCCCGGTGCAGGCGCTGGCCGCCGAGCTGTTGCAGGCCGTCGAACGGCATGCCGCCGGTGCCCCGCAGCAGGACGACATGACGCTGGTGCTGCTGCGCCGGCAATCCTGAGAGCCGCTCAGTTCATGCATGTCACAGTCCTGTCACCAGCCGCCTCTAGCCTCTGCGAGTTACCGCCTCGCAACCGTTGCCGGGCGACCCGCGGCGCATTCCGTGCGCGGGTGGAGAGGACCAACGTGGACATGTCGATTTCTGAGCTCGAGGGCCCCGTGACCCTGGCCACGCTGAGCGGGCGCCTGGACGCCGCGGGGGCCGACGCCATCGCCGTGCGTTTCACCGCCGCCGTGGCGGCCCAGGGGCGCCATGCGGTGATCGACCTGTCGCAGGTGACCTTCATCGCGTCGATGGGCATGCGGCTGCTGGTGTCGGCCGCGCGCGCGCTCGACCAGAAGGGCTGCCGCCTGGCCACCTTCGGCGCCAGCGAGAACGTGCTGGGCGCCCTGACCGACGCCGCACTCGACCAGCTCATACCCTGCGCGGCCACCCGGGACGAGGCCCTTGCCGGGCTCCTTGCCTGACCCCTTCCGCACGCTGGTGCGTCTGGCGGTGCCCTGCCGCGTGGACGCAGTGGAGCCCACGCGGCAGAGTCTTCTTCGCGCGCTCGATGACGGGCAGATCCGGCTTTCCGAACGCACGCTCTACCGGTTGGAACTGGTGCTCGAAGAAGTGCTGATGAACATCGCGCGTCACGGCTTCGGCGGCAAGCCGAACCACCATGCGATGGTCGAACTGGGCCTGTCCGACACGGCGGTGAGGCTTCAGTTCGAGGATGAGGGCCAGCCCTTCGACCCGACGCAGCCGCTGCGCGAGCCAGTGGCCCAGCTGGCCGACACACCAGAGGGAGGCCGTGGGCTGCGGCTGCTGCAGCGCACGGCCAACGCCCTCGATTACCAGCGCGTCGACGGCCGCAACCTGCTGCGGGTGACGATCGCGCGGTAGCGGCGGAGCCCGGCGAGGCCGCAGCGAGGCGCGAGGTCGCCTCTTGAGAGTGTGCGAGCGTCAGAGGGTTGCCATCGAGATGCGCACCGGCACCTCGTCGGCGTGCGGTTGCCGCAGGGGATGGTCTTGCAGCTCGAAGGAAGCTCCGGGCGCACTGTAGACGGCCACGCGTGCGCTCGCAGGAATCATCGGGCGGTGCCTCCGGCGTTCAGATGGCCCATTGCCGGGTGCTGGCCGAGACGAGGTCGATCAGCGTCACCAAGACGTTGCTCATGAGCAGCACGGCGGCGGTCTAGGTGCAGTCGAAGCCGCGGATCACCTCGTGCAGGATGACGCCGATGGTCTTCTCCTTGATCTTCTGCGCCATCCCGCTGTTGCTGGTGGCGTCGTGCAACCTTCCGTGTTCAGGCTCTCGTCATGAAGGCAATACTTCCCTGGGTGTCACCAAAAGTTTACACTGTGCTTGATGGGTGCACTTCGAGGCAGGTTGACGTGCCAACCTGCCGTGCGCTGGCGGCGGGTCCGCCGGTCATCGCGACCCACGCCGCAAAGGAGTGTTGGGCGATGTCCGCAATGTGGTTCCGCGTCCTGGCCTTGTGCACTGCAGCCTTCTTGTCGGCATGCGAGCGGCCCCCTGTTGATACCCAGCAACTGGGCTACCGAGGCACTGGCATGGGGCAGGCGATCAACCCGCGGACCGAGCTGGCTCGGCAGGCCGCGAACGTGGCGCCGGAGATCGCGCCGGCGGCCCGCGTCCGGCCCAACGCACCGAAGGCCGGCAGCGTCTACCAAAACGTGCAGGTCCTCAAGGACCTTCCCATCAGCGAGTTCGGTCGTACCATGGATGCGATGACGGCCTGGGTTTCGCCCCGGGAGAGCTGCACCTACTGCCACGTAGAGGGCAACTTCGCCGACGACGCCAAGTACACCAAGGTGGTGGCGCGGCGCATGCTGCAATTGACGCAGGACATCAATGCCAACTGGTCCGCGCACGTCGGCCAGACCGGTGTGACCTGCTACACCTGCCACCGCGGTCAGCACCTGCCCGCCGAGCGATGGTTCTTGCCGGCAGAGTCCGACAAGCAGGTGATCTTCGCGGGCAACCGGCCGGGAAAGAACCCGGCCGACGCGGCGGTTGGTCTGACCTCGCTTCCCCACAACGTCTTCGCGACCTACCTGCTGGCCGAGGAGCAGACTGCGCCGGTGCGGGTCGCGGCCACGCAGGCGCTGCCCGGGGGGCCGCGTTCAACTATTCAGCAGACCGAGTCCACGTATGGCCTCATGATGCATCTGTCGTCCGCGCTGGGCGTCAATTGCACCTTTTGCCACAACACGCGGGCTTTCGCGAGCTGGGCCGAGAGCACGCCGCAGCGTGTGACGGCGTGGCAGGGGCTGCGCATGGTGCGCAACATCAACAGTCAGTACCTGTCGCCGCTGAGCGGTACCTTCCCCGAGATTCCGCTGGGCCGGCTGGGCCCGGGCAAGGATGCCGCCAAGGTTCAATGCGCCACCTGCCATCGGGGCGTCAACAAGCCACTCTACGGCGTCCAGATGGCGCAGCACTACCCCGCGCTGGCGGCTCCGGCGGCGGCACGGGCGCTGCAGGCGATCATGTCGGAGCCGGTAGCCTCTGCGGCCGCTTCGGCCCCGCGCTGAGCCCGCTCGATGCGCGGGCGGTTCAGCCGGCCTTCACGTAGGAACTGCACCAACCGGGCGCGGCAACCAGACGGTCGGCCATGAGGTCGCACTCGGCCCACGCGTCGGTCTTTTTGCCCAGCCAGGCCATGCAGTTCGTGCAACGTTCACTGGCCTGGTGCTTGGGAAAGCGTTTCTTGTCGACCTGTGCGCTGTCGTGTCGGTAGCCGAGCGAAGCAGCCTTGGGTTCGCTCTCTTCGACACGCTTGGGCTTGCCCTGGGCCTGGGCCGCCGTGCAGGCGGTGGCCGCAGTGAAGATCATGAAGACGCGACGTGATGCTGGGGTCATGGTGAACGATCCTTTCTGACGTTCTGTGAGTCTTGGGGTGGTGCCGGGTTCAGGCGGCCGGGTTCAGCCGGAAGACCTTCACCGATTCGAGCAGGCGACCGGCCTGGCTGCTGACGCTGCTGGCCGCGGCGGCAGCTTCTTCGACCAGGGCTGCGTTCTGTTGCGTAACGCGATCCAGCTCGTTCACGGCGTCGCCGATCTGGTCAATGCCCGAGGTCTGCTCTCCGGTGGCTTGGCTGATCTCGCCGATGAGCAGTGCCACGCGCTGGATCTGCGACACGATGCCGTTCATCGCATCGCCTGTACTGCCCACAAGGCGCGAGCCGCGCTCGACGCTCTCGACGCTCTCGTTGATGAGCTGCTTGATCTCGCGCGCCGCACCAGCGCTGCGCTGCGCCAGGCTGCGCACCTCTGCGGCCACGACGGCGAAGCCCCGGCCCTGCTCGCCTGCGCGAGCGGCCTCGACGGCCGCGTTCAGGGCCAGGATGTTGGTCTGGAAAGCGATGCCGTCGATGACCCCGATGATCTCCGCGATCCTCTTGCTGGCGGACGTGATCTCGCCCATCGTCCGCACGACCTCCTGCACCAGGGCGCCGCCACGCTCGACGGCCTGGCTGGCATCGCTGGCCATCGAGTTGGCCTGCCGCGAGGCTTCGGCGTTTTGACGCACCGCGCCGCGCAGCTCCTCCATCGTCGCTGCGGTCTCCTGCAGGCTGCTGGCCTGCAGTTCTGTGCGCTGGCTGAGGTCGCCATTGCCGGCGGCGATCTCACCGGTGCCGGTGGCGATGCTCTCGCTGCCTTCGCGCACACTGCCCACCACACGGGTCAGGTTGAGGGTCATCGTCGCCAGCGCATCGAGCAGGGCGCCCGTCTCGTCCTGGCAACGCATCCGGCTCGTGGCGGTCAGGTCGCCCGCGGCTGCGGTACGGGCCAGACGAACGGCCTCGTGGATCGGTCCGACGATCGATCGCGTCACCAGCCAGGCCAGCAGGATCCCAGCGGCCAGCGCGATGCCGACGAAAGCGAGCATCCATGTCCGCGCTTGCACGTAGGCCGCGGCGGCGTCCTGGGCATACTCGGCGCTGGTCTTCATCTGCAGGCCCGACATGGTCTGCAGCACGGTGATCCAGCGCGCCTGACGCGGCCGCACCTTCTCCATCAGGTACTCGGTAGCGTCTTCGATCTGCTCGGCCATGCCGGCCGCGACGGCCTTTTCCAACAGGGCAAGCGTGCTCTTCTCCGAGCGCTGGATCGCCTCGAGCAGTGACTTCTCCGCCTCCGAGGCATCGAAGCGCGCGATCAACGCGTGAAGCTCCTTCTCGGCCTGCTTGTAGGCCTTGTCGGCCTCGCCAATGGCGTTGAGCTCCTGTTGCTTGAGGTCGGCATCCTTGAGCATGACCAGGTTACGCACCGCTATCGCGCGCTGGCTGACCGAGAACAGCATCGCGTTGACCCGCGCGACCTGCTGGACGTTGCCTTCTGTGATGTGCGTTATGCGTTCGCTCAACTGGTGCATGCGCCAGGTGGAGAAGGCCGCCATGGCCAGCATCAACACGAACACGCCGACGAAAGCGATCATCAGACGCGGTCCGATGCGAAGCCGCGTCATCGCACTCGTCAACCCGTGAACAATGTCTTTCATGAACGTTCCCTTGTTCCGTGCGCAAGACATCGGTTGCGCCGCTGGCTGAACTCACTGACCTGGGAGGAATGGCCCAGGTGGGCGTCGACGGCCCAGCGAGAAGTGCCGGACTTGCGAGGCATATCGGCGGTGCCGGCGCACGCCTGAAATCAAGTCTAGGGGAGCCCCTACGGTCCAGAATGGTCTGCTGGCAGGCATCAAACAGGCTCGTCAACAGGCCTTCTCGTCCAACGCCAATCGTCGCGTCGATCTTCCTATCGAGATGATCTATGAGCCGAGCCTGTGGAACTGCCCGGCGCTCGCTCAAGGGCTCGGCGGGGCGGGTTGACCATCATGTCCGCCCCACTGCCTGGTACCTTCATCCGAGCGAACTCGCGCCAAACGACGACTGCTGCCTGGACTACCCAGAAGGTGTGAGAGGCTTGAACAAGGACGGCAGCGCCGTGGCCAGTGGGGGCAGCAGCGCGATGATCACGGTGCCGATGAAGATCGCCAGCATGGCTGGCAGCACGGCCGCCGCCACGTAGCGGATGCTCTTGCCGAACATCGCCGACGCGAAGTACAGGTTCATGCCGGCCGGCGGGCACAGGAAGCCCACCTCCATCGCGGCCAGGAAGATGATGCCGAAGTGCACCGGGTCGATGCCGTAGCTGCGTGTCAGCGGCAGCAGCAGCGGCACCAGCACCACCAGCGCCGCGTAGATCTCCATCAGCGCCGCGGCCGCGAAGAGGAAGAGACACAGCGCCAGCAGGAAGGCGTACTTGTTGGGCAGGGCGCCCTGCACCCATTCCACCGCGCGGTCGGGGATGCCGGCGTCGACGAGGAAGTTGGTCAGCGCCAGCGCCATGCCCAGGATCAGCATCACGCCGCCGATGAGCAGGGCGCAGTCGACCAGGCAGCGCCACAGCAGTCGTGGGCCCAGTTCGCGGTGCGCGAGTGCCTGCGTGACCACGGCGTAGGCGGCGGTGAGCGCGGCGCTTTCGGTGGGCGTGGCCACGCCGCTGACGATGGAGCCGACGGCCACTACCGGCGCTGCCAGCTCCCACTTGGCGTGCCATGCGGCGCGCGCGGCGGCGCGCAGGTCGGGCGGGGTGGCCGGTGCGGCTGGCACAGCCTGCCGCGACGCGGCGGGGTCGCGCCGCAGGTAGCCGCCTACCAGCAGCAGGCAGGCCACCATCAGCACCGCCGGCAGCAGCCCGGCGAGGAACATGTCGACGATGGGCACGCGCGCGATCACCGCGTACATGATCAAGGGCACCGAAGGCGCCAGCAGCACGCCCAGCGCACTGGCGCTGGTGACCAGGCCGATGCCGCGCTGCTCGGCATAGCCGGTGCGGCGCAGCAGCGGCAGCAGCAGGCCGCCCAGCGCCAGGATGGTGACGCCGCTGCCGCCGGTGATGGCGGTGAAGGCCGAGCACATCACCGCCGCAGCCAGCACCGTGCCGGTGACGCCGCTGCCGAACAGCGCCATGAACAGCGCGCCCAGGCGCTGTGCCGCCCCCGTGCGCGCGAACAGCAGGCCGGCCAGCGTGAACAGCGGCAGCGCCGGCAGCGACGGGTTGACGGTGATCTGGTAGTGCGACAGCGCCACCGACGCCAGCGGCAGCGCTTCGCTCCAGAACAGCGCCAGCGCCAGGCCGCCCAGCACGGCGAAGATCGGTGCGCCGGCCAGCAGCGCCAGCAACAGCAGCACCAGGGCCGGGGCCACGGGCAGCGGCGTGCCGTCGCCGTGCGCGGCCAGCGCCCAGCCGGCCGAAGGCAGCAGCAGCGCCCAGCCCACGCGCCCGGCGCCTGCGCGGCCGCAGCGCGCGCCCAGCTGCAGGCCCAGCAGCGCGAAGCCCAGCGGCAGGCAGGCCATCACCCACCACACCGGCACGCCGTAGGCCAGCGGCTGCGCAGCGTCGATCTCGCTGGCCACGAAGCGCCAGCTGGCCAGGGCCAGCACGCCGCAGACGAAGGCCGACGCGGCGCGCGCCACCGTCAGGCCCACCGCCTGCATCCGCGCGCTGCCCAGCAGGCCGGCGCCGCTGCCCAGCGTGGTGAGCTGGCCGTAGCGCTCGGCGGCCAGGGCGCCGAACATCGCCAGCACCAGGCCGAGGTGCTGCACCAGCACCGGCGCGTTGTCCACGCCGCGTCCCAGCAGCGGCCGCGTCCCGATCTCGACCAGCGGCACCAGCACCATCAGCGCCAGCGCGACGCCGGCCAGCGCTTCATCCCACCGCGCCCACGCCGGCGCGGGGCGGCCGGCGCCGCCGGCATCGGTGGCGAGCAGGCTCACTTGCCGCGCGCCGTGCGGTAGGCCTTCAGGTGCCTGAAGACTTCGTCGAAGGTCTCTGCCGGCACCATGCTGCCGCGGATGCGCGGGTACAGCTGCTCGGCCAGGGCGTCCCACTCGCGCATCTGCTCGGCGTTGGGGCGGTGTACGACGAGGCCCCGCTTGACCATCGCGGCCACCGCTTCGTCGACCTCGGCGCGGGCCTGCGCCCGCATCTGCACGCCGGCCTTGTCGCCGCCTTCGCGCAGCGCCTGCTGGGCGGCCGGCGACATGCTGTCCCAGGCCTTCTGCGTGACCACCAGCGCGCCGACGATGGGCGCCCAGTTGATCTCCAGCATGTGCCTGGCCGTGCCGAAGACCTGGCTGGCCAGGGCGAAGTAGGGCGTGGAGGGCAGCACGTTGATCATGCCGGTCTGCATCGACGGCAGGATGTCGCCAGTCTCCAGCGGCACGGGCGTGTAGCCCAGGCTCTTCATGATGGCCTGCTGCTCGGGCTCGGAGCCCCAGGCGAAGAACTTCATGCCCTTGTAGTCGCCGGGCCGCACCGCGGCGTCCTTCGAGAAGAAGCGCACCCAGCCGGCGTCGCCCCAGCCCAGCACCACGAAGCCGCGTTCGAGGAAGCGCTTCTCCATCGCCGGCCGCATCTTCTCGCGCACGTGGTCGACCTCGTCCCAGCTGCGGAACAGCAGCGGCAGGCTCTGCAGCGCCGCGATGCTGGGTTCGATCTCGCGCAGGCCCACCACCGACATCAGCGCCCCCTGCAGCTGCCCGATGCGCATGCGCCGAGACAGCTCGGCCTCGCCGCCCTGGCTGCCGTCGGTGAAGACGACGGCGCGTGCGCCGCCGCCCTGCGCGGCGCGCCAGGCCTCGGTGAGCTGCAGCAGTTCACGGTGGTACAGCGAGTTTTTCGGCACCACGGTGCCGATGCGCAGTTGCACGGGGCTCTGGGCCCTGCCCAGGCCCGGGGCGGCCAGGCCGAGGCCCAGCAGTGCGGCGGTGGTGGAGCGGCGCGTGAGTGTCATGCGGTGGGGTGTCCGGGCTGGGATCGCGAAGGTATGGAGAAGGTCAGAAGCGCTCGTCGATGGTGGCCAGCAGCCAGGCCGCGCGCTGCCGCATGACCTCGCTGTTCAGGTCGCGGCGGGCCGGGCTGGCAGCCAGGGCCTGCTTCAGCAGGGACTCGAACTCGGCTCGCTGGCCGGCCGGCAGGGCCAGCGCCTCGGCGCGCGCGACCCAGATGCCGGGGTCGCGCCCCCCCGAGGCCTGCGCGGCCTGGTCGAAGTAGCGGCGCGCCTGCGCGGGGTCGCCGCCGGGACGCGCAGCTTCCAGCGTGCCCATCAGCGACGCCAGTGCGCCCTGTCCGTGCCCGGGCGCGGCCTGCCACGCCCAGGTGGCCAGGCGCACGGCCGAAGGCAGGTCGGCCACCACCTCGGGCTGGTCCTTCGACAAGGCGATGCGCGCCGCCCAGGCCGCGGCGCCCCAGTAGGCCAGGCCGATCTCGTCGGCGGCCAGCCGAACGGCAGGCTGGCCGCGCGCGGGCGGCTTCGCCGCGTCGTCGTCGGCCAGCGCCTTCAGCAGGCCCGGATGGCGTACCGACAGGGCCGCCAGCGCGTGACGCTGGCCGCGTGCATACAGGCGCGCAGCGCGCTGGTGGAGCTGCTGTGCGGCGCGCGAGTCGGTGTTCTGCAGCTTGTCGGCCTCGAAGGCGACGAAGGCGTAGGCGTACTGCGTGAAGCCGCCGGCCACGGACTCGGCCAGCGCCAGGTGCGCAGGGGTCTCGCGCAGCACCGACTCCGACAGCTTCAGATAGAAGGGCGCGGCATCGCGCGCCAGCAGCAGGTCGTCCTCTTCGGCCTGGCCCTGGCGGGCCAGCTGGTCGGCCACGCCGCCGACGAGCAGCTGCTGCGGCGAACAGGCGCCGAGTGCGACGCATATCACCAGCAGCGCGCGGCGGCACATCGGCATCGTCAAAGGTTCACCATCGTCGGGCACCGGTCGGTTGCAGGGCGTCGACCCCCGCGGCGCGGGGCGCGTCGACGCCGCAATCTAGACAGGCCGGGTGAAGCGGCAGTGACAGCCCGGTGACGTTGCAACGACGGGGCGCGGCGCCGACCGGTGGTGCCTCTCAGGTGCCGATCACGCCACCATCGTTCTTGCGGATGACCACCGTGGCAGAACGCGGGCGGCCGATGGGGCGCTTGTCGGGCCAGTTCGAGACCCGCTGCGGTGCTGCCGGGTCGCTGCGCTCGCTCGGGCTCTCGCCCGGGTGCTGGATGTTGATGAACATCGTGCGGCCGTCGGGCGTGGCGGTGGCACCGGTGATCTCGCAACCGATCGGGCCGACCAGGAAGCGGCGCACCTCGCCGGTCGTCGGATCGGCCGCCAGCATGGCGTTGTTGCCCAGTGTGGCGAGGTCGCCCTTGTACATGGCCGAGGTCGACATGTCGGTCTGGATCCACAGCACGCCACGGCGGTCCGTCCACAGTCCGTCGGGGCAGCCGAAGGGGTCGCCCTTCACGTTGCCCTTGGCCTCGGCGCGTTCGTTGAAGGTGTCGCCGGCCAGCACGAAGTGGTTCCACGCGAAGGTGGTGGCGTCGTGGTCGCCGTCCTCCTTCCAGCGGATGATGTGGCCCATGGTGTTGTTGGCGCGCGGGTTCGCGGCGTCCACCGCCGGCATGTCCTTGCCGCCGCGGTTGCTGTTGTTGGTCAGCGTGCAGTAGACCCAGCCCTGCTTGTCGATGTCGATCCACTCGGGCCGGTCCATCTTCGTGCCGCCCAGCAGGTCGCTGGCCTGGCGCGACTTGATGAGTACCTCGCCCTGGTCGGTGAAGCCGTTGGCGGCCGTCAGCGGGCCCTGGCCGTGGGTCAGGGCGATCCAGCGGCCCTTGCCGTCGGCGTCGAAGCGCGCGACGTACAGCGTGCCGTGGTCCAGCAGGCCGGCGTTGGGCGCGGCGCCGCCGGGCTTGATGGCATCTCGGCTGACGAACTTGTAGATGTACTCGAAGCGCGCGTCTTCGCCCATGTAGACCACCGCGCGCCCGCCGCGCGTGGTGGCGATGGTCGCGCCCTCGTGCGCCGCGCGGCCCAGCGCCGTGCGCTTGACGGGCGTGGAGCTGGGGTTGAACGGGTCGATCTCGACCACCCAGCCGAAGCGGTTGGGCTCGTTCGGGTGCAGGCTGCTGTCGAAGCGCGCGTCGTGTTCGTGCCAGCGGTAGCCGATCGGGTCGCCCGGGCGCAGGCCCCAGCGGCGCTGGTGGGTATCGGGCGTCTGGGGGCCCTTGAAGTAGAAGATGAAGTTCTCTTCGCAGGTCAGGTAGGTGCCCCAGGGCGTGATGCCGCTGGCGCAGTTGTTCAGGGTGCCCAGCACGCGGCCGCCCGAGGGGTCGGCCGCGGTCTTCATCAGCGCGTGGCCGGCGGCGGGGCCGCTCACGTTCATCGGCGTGCGGGCCGTGATGCGACGTGCCCAGGGCGACGGACGCACCAGGTCCCAGCGGCCGTTCTTCTGCGCCACCTCGACCACCGACACGCCGTGCGCGGCCTGCGCCTTGCGCACCTTCTCGGCGTTCCAGGTCCGGTTGCCGTCCGGGTGCAGCAGGCCGTCGTCCACGTACTCGTGGTTGATCACCAGCAGGCCCGAGGTCGAGCCTTCCTGGCTGAAGAAGTGCAGGCCGTCGTGGTGCATGCCCAGCTGGGCTTCCTGTTCGGCGGCCGTGTTGCTGGCGTCCGCCTTGAAGGCCGGCATCTCGCCCGACAGGCCCACCGGGTCGCCCCAGGGCGCGATGACCTGGATGCTGTAGCCCTCGGGCACCACCACGGCGTCGTCGGTCGAGACCGGGATGCTCTTGAAGCCCAGCAGCGGCCCGCCCGGGCCCGCGGGGCCGGTGGCACAGCCGGTCAGCGTGGCCACACCGGCCAGCGGCGCCAGCAGCGCCGAGGCCGCGGCACCACGCAGCAGCGTGCGCCGGCCGGGGTCGGAAACGTCGTGGATGCTGGGGTTGGAAGACCGGTTGCTGTCCTCCATCGTCGAGAAGTCCTTGGCCATGGTGCCCGTCCGTGCTGCTTGCAATGGGTTGCAATGGGTTGCGATGGGGCGCGAGCGTGCGCATGCCCCGTGACAGGACCGTGAATGCCTCCTCGGATCGGGGGCCTGCGTTGCAGGTGCGGCATCACGGGCTCGTCATGCCGCGGTCACGTGGCTGTCACCGGTGGCGGCAACAGTCGCTGGCTTCGCCTTCCGGAAAGCCCATCCCATGTCCCTGCCCGATCTGCCGCGCCGCGAGTTCCTGATCCGCCTGACGTCCGTTTCTGCCACCCTGTCTGCGGGCGCGGTGCTGTCGGCCTGCGGCGGCGCCGACGAACGCGAGGTGCGCTTCGACTTCGGCGTGGCCAGCGGCGATCCGCAGGCCGACCGCGTGATCCTGTGGACCCACGCGCGCTACGTGGGCGTCGACGCCCCGGTCGACCTGATGTGGGAAGTGGCCCTCGACGCCGGCTTCTCGCCGCTGGTGGCCAGCGGTGTCGTGACCGCCGGTGCGGCCACCGGGTACACCGCCAAGGTCGATGCCGCCGGGCTCGCGGCGGGCCGCGACTACTTCTACCGCTTCCGCGTCGGCAGCTACAGCTCGCCGGTGGGGCGCACGCGCACCCTGCCGGTCGGCGCGCTGGCCGAGCTGCGCCTGGCCGTGATGTCGTGCACCAACTACCCGGCGGGCTACTTCCACGTCTACGGCGAAGTGGCCCGCTCCGACGCGCAGTTCATGGTGCACCTGGGCGACTACATCTACGAGTACGCGGCAACCGGCTACGCGTCGCAACGGGCTTCGGCACTGGGCCGTGTCTCCGAGCCCGCCAACGAGTTGATCACGCTCGACGACTACCGCCGCCGCCACGCGCAGTACAAGTCCGACCCCGACTCCAAGACGATGCACGCCGCGCTGCCGCTCATCGCCGTCTGGGACGACCACGAGATCGCCAACGACACCTGGCGCGAGGGCGCCGAGAACCACAGCGACGCCACCGAAGGCCCGTTCGCGGCGCGTCGTGCGGCCGCGTTGCAGGCCTACCACGAGTGGATGCCCATCCGCAGCGGCCCCGACCGCCTGCGCATCTACCGCGGCTTCGACTTCGGCGACCTGGTGTCGCTGCACATGCTCGACACTCGCCTGGTCGGCCGCGACAAGCAGGTCGAGGTGACCGAGCTGCTGAACCCGGCCACGGCCTCTTCGGCGCTGGCCACGCTCTCCTCGCCCACGCGCCAGATGCTGGGCGGCGAGCAAGTCACGTGGCTGCAGGGTCGGCTCGCGGCGTCGACCGCGCGCTGGCAGGTGCTGGGCCAGCAGGTGCTGATGGCGCGCATGCAGGCGCCGGTGTCGGTGCTGACGGCGCTGAACCCGCAAGCCACATCACCCGCGGCCATCGCCGCGGGCCAGGCCGCGATCGCCGCCTACCTGACTGCCAAGGGCAAGCGGGCGGCGGGCGTGCCGCTGTCGGCTGCGGAGGCCGCGCTGCTCGACCCGCGCCTGAACCCGTTGCTGGGCTACAACCTCGACGCATGGGACGGCTACCCGGTGGCGCGCGAAGTGCTGCTCGGCACGGTGGCGCAGCTGCGCAAGAACCTGGTGGTGCTGGCCGGCGACACGCACAACGCCTGGCACAGCGACCTGACCCTGCTCAACGGCACCAAGGTGGGCGAGGAGTTCGCCACCCCCAGCGTCAGCTCGCCCGGCCTGGAGGACTACCTGGCCGCGGTGCCGCCGTTGCAGGTCAAGCAGGTCTTCGAAGGCGTGGTCGACACCCTGAAGTGGATGGACCCGTCGCGTCGCGGCTTCCTGAAGATGACTTTCACGCGCAACCAGGCGCGCGGGCAATGGGTGTTCGTCGACCGCATCGACGCGCGCACCTACGGCGTGGTGGCGCCCGCGCCGGCCGAGACGCGCACCTACACCATCGCCTGACGTTCTGGTCGGCAGCGCACCGGCACGGGGAGCGCCGATCGCGCACACTCGGGCCATGAACACCCTGGCCCTCTACATCGCCCACCACGTCGACGACATCGTCGACGAGTGGGAACACTTCGCCCGCACCACCGGGCCGGCGGCCGCCCATCTCTCGGCCACCGAACTGCGGGACCACGCCAAGGTGGTGTTGCAGGCCGTGTCGGCCGACATGCAAAGTCACCAGAACGCCGAAGACCAGCACCAGAAGTCGCTCGGGGAAGCCGAGGCGCGCCACCCGGGGCAGGTGCAGCGCACCTCCCGACTGCATGCCCAGCACCGCTTCCAGCAGGGCTTCACGCTGACCGAGATGGTGTCGGAGTACCGCGCGCTGCGGGCCTCGATCATCCGGCGCTGGACGGCGCAGCTGCACGCTGCCGACGAGGGCCAGCTGGCCGAGCTGACACGCTTCGGCGAGGCCATCGACGAAGGGCTGACGGAATCCATCGACTGGTACTCGAAGCGGCTCGAGGACTCGCGCAACCTGCTGGTCGGTGCCCTGGCGCACGACCTGCGCAGCCCGCTCGGCGCGGTGCGCATGTCCGCCGACTACCTGCTGCGCACCGACAAGCTGCGCGACGGCGAATTGCGCGCGGTGGGGCGCATCGTCTCGTCGTCCACGCGCATGAGCCGCTACATCAACGACCTGCTCGACTTCACGCAGACGTTGCTCGGCGCCGGCCTGCCCATCCTTCGCGCATCGCTCGATCTCGCGGTGCTGTGCGAGGAGGTGGTGGACGAGCAGCGTGCCGCCCACCCGAACGCCCGGATCGAGTTCGACCCCCACCCGCCCGTCTTCGGGCAGTGGGACTCGGCACGCCTGGCCCAGCTCGTCGGCAACCTGGTCTCGAACGCCATCGCGCATGGCGAGCCCGGCGAGCCGGTCACCGTGCGGCTGCGCGGCGGCGGCAGCGTCGGCGGGGCGACCATCGAAGTGCACAACCTGGGCGTGCCGATCGACAAGGGCGCGCTGGGCACCTTGTTCCAGCCGCTGATGCAGGGCCGCAGCGTGGAGGACCGCCACCGCGGATCGTCGGGCCTGGGGCTGGGCCTGTACATCGTGCGCGAGATCGCGCTGGCGCACGGTGGCGTCGTCGGGGTGGTGTCGGACGCCGACACGGGAACGACGTTCACGGTGACGCTGCCTCGCGGGACGGCGCCCGCCGTGCGGGGCGACAGCCCGTCGCCCGCCGCGCCCTGACCCCCAGCCGCGAGGATCAGCCCCTCTTGCCGCCCAGCACCAGCAGCAGCCCGCCCGCGACGATGGCGCCGATACCGGCCCAGACGGGGACGTTGACGGTCTGCTTCTGCTTCACCGACAGCTCCAGGGGCCCGAGCTTCACGGCGGTGGAGTCCTTGGTGTAGCTGAAGCCTCCATAGACCAGCGCCAGGGCGCCTGCCACGATGAGGACGAGGGCGACGGTCTTGAGAGGATTCATGCGGGGCCTTGGGTGGGAGACGGCCAGCCGTAGTCCCGAGGCCGGGACCCTGCTGACAGCGGCCCATTGAAGCACGCCGGGTCGGTGTCGATGGCCCAGGGTTTCGAGCAGTCCCAGTTCGCCGTCGGTCCCCCAGATCTGCCGCGACGCGGCCGACTGCTGCGCAGATTCACCGCGGCGGCTTGCCGGGTCCCTGCGTGCCCTCCGCCCGCGCGGCGAGGTAAGCGTACAGGTCGGCGATGTGGGCATTGACCAGCGGCTCGCCGTCCCAGGCCGGCATCGTCATCGAGCCGGCCTGGCGCTGCACGATGCGGTCGACCAGGGCCTCGCGTGCCGCCTCGTCGCTGCCCGTGGGCGGCAGCCGCCAGTCGTAGCGCTGCAGCACGGCCTCGACGAAGCGGCGCGGTCCCATGGTCCGGGCGCGTGCCACCAGGTCGGGGGCGTCGGCCGATCCCGTCCCCGCCGCGCCATGACAGCGCGCGCAACGGTCCTGGAAGACGCGCCAGCCGGTGTAGACCGAGCCCGGCGCGGCACCCTGCTTGTCGAGGGACGCCAGGGCCTTCGGGTTCTCGAATTCCACCGCGCATCCTGCGACCATCAGGCCTGCCGCCGTCGCGGCCAGCACGGCGCGGCGAAGCGCCGTGGGGCGCGGGCGCCGTGAGGAGACGCAGGCGGGTGTCGAGCGGACATCGTGGTCGTGCATGGGGCCGTCCTGACAGGGTGGTGGGTGCACCGACTCTGCGCGCCCGGCCCTGCGCTCGCATTGACCGGGCGCAAGGCGCGCCGGGCGATCAGAGGGGGCCGCTGGTCGGCCGCGGCGGGTGCCGCCGCTACCGTCGCCAGAAGGCCCGCGTGAACAGCACCAGCACCGACACCAGCTCCAGCCGGCCCAGCAGCATGGTGAAGGTGCAGACCCAGGTCTGGAAGTCGCTCAGGCCCTGGTAGTTGCCGGCCGGCCCCACCTGCCCCAGCCCGGGGCCGGTGTTGTTGATGCAGGCGATGACGGCGGTGGTGGCCGTCACGAGGTCCAGGCCGGACAGCAGCAGCAGCATGGTCGACACCACCATCGTGCTGCCGTACAGCAGCATGAAGGCGATGACGGAGCTCATCACGGCGGGCTCGATCACCGCGCCGCCCAGCGTCACCGGCAGCACGGCGCGCGGGTGCACCACGCGCACCAGTTCGCGACGTGCCTGCTTCAGCAGCAGCAGCGAACGCGACAGCTTGATGCCGCCGCCGGTGGAGCCCGCGCAGGTGGCGAAGCTGCACAGGAAGAGCATCAGCGCCGGCGCGAAGATGGGCCACTGCGCGTAGTCGACGCTGGCGTAGCCGGTGGTGGTGGCCACCGACACGACGTTGAACGCTGCCGCGCGGAAGGCTTCGCCGAAGGTCGGGTACACGCCGTGCAGCAACAGGAAGCCCGCCACCACCAGCACGCTGACCGCCATCACCGCGACGAAGGTGCGTGCCTCGACGTCGCGCCACAGCACGGCCAGCGAGCGCTTGCGCCAGGCCACGAAGTACAGCGCGAAATTCACGCCGGCCAGCATCATGAAGACGATGGCCACCGTCTCGATGGCCTGCGACTGGAAGTGCCCGAAGCTGGCGTCGTACGACGAGAAGCCGCCCAGCCCCATCGTGCTGCACATGTGGATGAAGGCGTCGGTCCAGCTCATGCCCGCCAGGCGGTAGGCCACGAAGCAGGCCGCCGCGGTGGCGAAGTACACCATCCACAGGCCGCGGGCCGTTTCGGCGATGCGCGGCGTGATCTTCTGGTCCTTCATGGGCCCGGCCGTCTCGGAGCGGAAGAGCTGCGCACCGCCCACGCCCAGCAGCGGCAGGATGGCCACCACCAGCACGATGATGCCCATGCCGCCGATCAGCACCATGAAGCAGCGCCAGACGTTGATGGACACCGGCATCGTGTCCAGGCCCGTCAGCACCGTGGCGCCGGTGGTGGTGAGGCCGCTCATGGCCTCGAAGTAGGCGTCGGTGAAGCTCAGCCCGGGCAGCGCCAGCATCATGGGCAGCGCGCCGAAGGCGGGCAGCAGCAGCCAGGTCAGCGTGACCAGCAGGAAGCCGTCGCGCGGCTGCAGTTCACGCCGGAAGCGGCGCGTGGCCGCGCTCATCGCCAGCCCGCAGACGGCGGTGGTCGAGATGGCGATCAGGAAGGCCCGCTCGGCCGCGTCGTGCCGCGACACCGCGAAGGCCAGCGGCACCGCCATCAGCGCCGCGAACAGCACGATCATGCGGCCGATCAGGCCGACGACGGCGAGCTGCCCCATCGGTCAGCAGGCAGGCAGCGCGGCCAGGGCAGGCCGGACGGCGTCGATGAAGCGCATGCGTCGCGGGCCCGTCGCGGGCCGTCACCAGGGGCGTGCAGCGTGCGCCAATCGGCATCAGGATCGCATAAGGATGCGTGTCGGCGCCGTCTTCAGTCGGTCTGCTCGGCCAGCCGGTAGCCCACGCCGGGCTCGGTGAGCAGCAGGCGCGGGTCGGCCGGCTCGGCTTCGAGCTTGGCGCGCAGCTGCCCCACGTACAGGCGCAGGTAGTGCGTGTGCTCGGTGAACTCGGGGCCCCAGACATCGGCCAGCAGCTGCCGGTGCGTCACCACCTGTCCGGCCTGGCGCACCAGGCGCGCCAGCAGCTTGAACTCGGTGGGGGTCAGGTGCACTTCGCGCCCTGCGCGCAGCACGCGGCGTGCTTCGAGGTCGACCGCCAGGTCCTCGTGCGCATAGCGCAGCACCGCCGGGCGCGTGTGCGTGCCGCGGTGCCGCAGCGCCACGCGCATGCGCGCCAGCAGCTCGGCCAGGCTGAAAGGCTTGACGAGGTAGTCGTCGGCACCGGCGTCCAGCAGCCGCACCTTGGGGTCTTCGCCCGGGCGCGCCGAGATCACGATCACCGGCACGCCGCCGGCCTGCCGCAAGGTGGCCAGGAAGGACTCGCCCTCGCCGTCGGGCAGCCCCAGGTCCAGCAGGACGAGGTCGAACCTCGTGGCGCCCGCGGCCTGTGCGAACTGGGCCCGCGCGTCGGCCAGGCTCGCGGCGGCGGCCACGCGGTAGCCCTCCACCGTCAGGGCATCCCGCAGCGTGCTGCGCAGCTCGCGGTCGTCTTCCACCAGCAGCACGGCCAGGCTCATGGGACGACCCTCCGTGCTTCGCACTCCGGGATGAGCGCTTGGGAGCGGCCCGGCGCGCTCATATCGCCTCTCCTTCCGGCGCGGCGGCGGGTTGTGCCCAGGGCAGCAGGAACTCGAAGGCCGACCCGCCCCCGCGGCGTGCGCGGTAGCGCAGCACGCCGCCGTGGGCGCGTGCGATGGCGCGGCACACCGCCAGGCCCACACCGGCGCCGCGGCGTGCGGGCGCGTCGGACCGGTCGCCGCGCTGGAAGGTGTCGAAGATGCGCTCGCGCTGCGCCGGCGGCACGCCGGGCCCGCGGTCGCGCACGGCCATCAGGACCTGATCGCCCACGCGCCGCACGAGGATCTCGACCGCGGGCGTTTCACCGCCGTGCTTCAGCGCGTTGTCGACCAGGTTGTCCAGCATCTGCACCAGCAGCACGGCGTCGCAGCGCAGCAGCGGCAGCGCGGCCTCGACGTGCGCCTTCACCCGGTGCGCGGGGTGGCGCTGGCGCACGCGGCGCATCACGCTGCCCACGATGTCCTCGCCCGACTCCCAGTCGAGGTGGATGCTGATGCCGGGGCTGTCCAGCCGCGCCAGCTGCAGCGTGTTGTCGGTCAGGCGGGCCAGCTGTGCGGACTCGTCGACGATGGTGGCGGCCAGGCGGCGGCGCTGGTCCGCCGACAGCCGCTCGGCCTGGTCGTGCAGCGACGACGCGGCGCCCAGGATGGTGGCCAGCGGCGTCCGGTGGTCGTGCGAGATGGCGGCCAGCAGGGTGTTGCGCAAGGCCTGCGACTGCGCCGCCTCGCGTGCGCTGGCCGCCGCCTGCAGCGCCGCGGCGCGGTCGAGTGCCGCGCCCATCTGGTCGCACAGCGCCTGGGCGTGCAGGCGCGCCTCGGCCTCTTCGGGCAGCCCGGGCGGCCAGCGCAGCAGCGCGGCGCCGAACGCCGCGTGGCGGCCGCGCATCGGCAGGTACAGGCCCGGCTGTTCTTCATGGCGGCCCGTGCCCGGGCCCATGGCCTGCGCGTGACGCAGGCACAGCCACAGGCCGGTGGCCTCGTCGGCACTGGCTTCACCGTCGGGCGGGCTGGCGCCCGGGCCTGGCGATGCGGTGTCGTCGGGCGGCGGCAGCAGCAAGGTCACGGGGGTGCCGGTGAGCGTGCCCAGCGCCTGGCGCAGCAGCGGTGCGAGCGTGCGCGGATCGTCGACTTCACGCAGCGCCTCGCCGAATCGGCGCAGTTGCTCGACCTGCCCGCGCTGGCGGCGTTCGATGTCGACCAGCTGCCGCTGGCGGGCCATCAGCCACGACACGGTCCAGCTGACGGCCAGCATGGTCAGCAGCAGCAGCGCGTGCTGGTGCAGGTCGACCGCGAAGGTGCCGCGCGGCGGCACGAACGAGAAGTTGAAGGCCAGCACCGCCGCCCCGCACACGGCGACCGACAGCCAGGGTGGCGACCACAGCGCCGCCACGCTGCAGGCCAGCACGAGAATCAGCGCCTGCCCGGCGAGGTCGATGCGCCCGTCCAGGCCGAACAGGGCCGCCCAGGTGAGCCCCCACACGACTGCCGCCGGCCAGCGGCGAGAGGTGGGGGGCGACGGGCGACGCAGCGGGCTTGCGGGCAACCGGGACGGCAGATCGGGCATCGGGCGGGACATCGGGCGGCAAAACTAGCACGGCCCGCATCAGGAAGGCATGAGGGCCTGCGGCGGGCCCGGGCATCAGGCGCTGGCGGCGGGTGCCCTCTCGACGCGGTTCTTGCCGGCACGCTTGGCGACCAGCATGGCCTGGTCGGCCCGATTCACCAGCGCCTTCAGATCGTCGCCCGCCGCACCGAGGGCCACACCGACGCTGCAGCCCACGCCGTCCCCCAGGGCCGCGATGTCGCGCACGATGCGCGCCGCCACCTGGTCGCAGACGGCCTGCAGGTCGTGCAACGGTGCGGCCAGCGCCACGACGAACTCGTCGCCTCCGTGGCGGCCGCTGCAGTCCTCCGTGCGCGTGTCGTGCAGCAGCACCCCGGCGACGGCCTGGAGAAGGTGGTCGCCGGCCTCGTGTCCGAGCAGGTCGTTGATCTGCTTGAATCCGTCGAGATCGATGAACAGCACCGCCAGGCCCCAGGGCCCGCGCGACCGTGCCGTGGCGCCGAGCGCCTCGGCCTGCAGCAGGAACTGCGCCCGCGTGGGCAGACCGGTCAGTGCGTCGTGACGCGCGTCGTGCAGGGCTTCCTTTGAGCGCCGCGCGAAGGCCTCGACCCGCTTCAGCTCCGTCACCGTCGTGCGGCCCGCAGCGCGGCCATCGGCGGCCTGGCGCACCTGCCGCGTCAGCTCGCGCCCGAGCAGCAGGGCGCCGCCGGCGCCGCCGGCCGCCAGCACCAGCCCGACGCCGGCCATCCACCACAGCGGCTCGCGGGCGCGCGCCTCGAGCTCGGCCTGGGGCAGCCCCACGACCACCCACCAGCCGCTGCCGGGCACGCGCGCAACGGCCGTGAGGGTCGTCAGCCCCTCCTTGTTGACGTTGATGAAGGGCGCCAGCTGGCCTGAGCGCAAGTGGGCCTGCAGACCTTCCGTCGCAGACTGGCCGAGAAACCTCGGCTCGTCGCGCGAGCGCGCGACGATGTGCATGTCCTGGTCCACGATCCCGGCGTTCCAGTCGGCCGGCCAGCGCTGGCTGGTCAAGGCGGCACTGAGGCTGGGCTGGTGGATGGCCAGGCGCAGCGACAGTCGCTCGCCGCCCTCGACCTGCAGCGGCTGGAGGATCGCCACGACCAGCTGGCCTTCGCGCCCTGCGGGGATGATCCCGGACAGCAGCACGACGTTGTCGTCGATGGCGCGCGCTTCGTTGCCGCTGAGCGGCTGGGTCGCGCCGGCCGTGCCGTGCGGCCGGCTGGTCGAGAACACGCGCTGTCCGTCGCGCCGGACCAGCGCGATCAGCTGGATCGTCGGGTCGCCCGCCACCACCCGCTGTGCCAGGGCGTGCAGGCCGTCGAAGTCACCGCGGATCGCGGCGCCGGTGATCGACAGGATGCGCGCCGTGGTGCGCGCGTGCTCGAGCTCGCGCCCGATGTCCTCCGCAGCCAGCGAGGTGCGCCGTTGCAGGGTGGCGATCTCCACCTCGCGGTTGGCCTGCAGCGTGCGCTGCACCACGATCACCGAGAAGGCCAGCATCGGCAGCAGCGACAACAGGCTGATCAGCACCAGCCAGGCGCTGATGCTCAGCCCGCGGTCGTCCCTGCGCAGGGCGGAGAAGATCATGGACACGGACTCTGGGCGCGCCACCGTGTCGCAGCCTGTCGACGTTCGCGCCCTGGCGGCGCGCACGGCCGGGCGCGGGCTTCTGAGCACGGCAGGGTGGCCGTATCGGTGCCGGTCCCGGCCATCGCTCAGGTCGGCTGGATCGGGCTCCCGCCCAGGTTGGCGCACGCCCGACGCAGGCGTTGCTCGGCGGCATCGGCCACCGCCTTGACGGCGGGTTGGCCGACCAGCGTGACCATGGTCTGGGGATCGAGGAAACCCACCACCACGCGCCCCGGGGCCTCCTCGCGCACGATGACGTTGCACGGCAGCAGCAGCCCGATGTCGGGCACGGCCGTGACGGCCTGGTACGCCAGCGGCGGGTTGCAGGCGCCGAGGATGCGGTAGGGCGCCATGTCCTGGCCCAGCTTCTCCTTCATCGCGTGCTGCACGTCGATGTCGCTCAGGATGCCGAAGCCCTCGGCCTTCAGCGCCGCCGTGGTCCGGGTGATGGCCTGGTCGAACGTGATGCCGGTGAGGGTGGTGGTGAATCCGTACATGCATGCCTCCGCGAGGGTGGGGTGCCCCGCGACGGCACGGTCGCGAGGGGCAGAAGGGACCGGGTCCCCGGGATGACGAATGTGCACCCTGCGCGGCGGGCGGTCTTGCGCCGGGTCAAGGCCAGAGAGGCACGGGCACCCGGCCCCGACGGGTGCGGGGCGGCGCTTGCAGCCGAAGCGTGCGTCTCAGGCCCAGATGCGGCGTGCGTCGAGACCGCCTCGCGCCGGGCGCGCCGGCGGTCGGCGTCGACCGGCTTGCCGGGCCAGTCGAACCTGTCCAGCAGGTCCTGCACGGAGTTCGAGCTGAAGTCGGCGAACGCATAGACCCCGAGGGCGCGCAGGGGCGAGCCCGGGCTCGGCGGATTGCGCGCACTCAACGACTTGCGCTGCGGGCTCCGGAGCGGCGGCCCGGCTGCCGAATTCCCCGGGGCTCCTTGCGTCGCCCTGTTGCGCATGCGCAATGCGGGGCGGTCCCGGCGCGCCATGCTGGCGGCGGCAGTGACGCAAGGTGCAGGTGGAGGAGTGACGATGCTGATGCAAGGCCTTCGAGGGAGCTTGGCCGCGGGTCTGGCGCTGAGCGCGCTGGCCGCCGCCGCGCAGCCGGTGGTGATCTACAGCAAGGCTCCGGCCACGTTCGAGGCGGTGCGCGACGACCTCAAGTCGGCGATCGAGAGCCGCGGCCTCGTGATCGACTACCAGGCGCAGATTGCGCGCATGCTCGAGCGCACGGGCCCGGATGTCGGTTCGGCGCGGCCGATCTATGCCGATGCGCAGACGCTGCAGTTCTGCAGCGCGCGGCTGTCGCGCAAGACGATGGAGGCCCATCCGGCGAACGTCGTGATGTGCCCCTACGCGATCGCCGTCTGGGCCACCGCGGCCAAGCCGGACGAGGTCTTCGTGGCCTACCGGCGCACGGCGATGTCCGGGCGCGGGCCGAACTCGCGTGTCGCGCTGCGCGAAGTCGACGCGCTGCTGGACTCGCTGGCCCGCGAAGCGGTGGGTCGCAAGTAGCCTGCCGGTCCTTCGCCTGCCGCGGGCGGGGTGGCCCGGCGCTCAGGCCGGCGGATGTCCGGCGCTGCGACGGCCGATCAGTTCGACGGCTGCCGCGGCCAGCGTGCGCAGCTGGTCCAGCTGCTCCACCGAGAGTTGCCGAGGCTGCATGTCGCAGGCGCAGAGCGTGCCGACGGTCTCGCCGCGCACCGTCAGCCGTTCCGCGGCATGGAAGCGGATGTACGGCCGCCCGGCCACCGGCGGGTGGACCCGGAAGCGACCGTCGCCCAGGGTGTCCTCGACGACGATCAGGTCGTCGGTGGTGCTGAAGAAGGCCTCGCAGAACGACGTCACGGCGGGCGACTGGGTCTGCTGGATGCCGAAGCAGGACTTGAACCAGTCGCGCTCGGCATCGAGCAGGTTCACCATCGTGATCGGGACGGCCAGCGTGGTGGCCAGAAGGCGCGTGATCTCGTCGTATGCGCGCTCCGGCCCGGAGTCGAGGATCAGCGCACGCCGGAGCTCGGTCAGCCGGGCGTTGGCGCGCCGTCGGTCCCCGCCCGAGCGGCGCCGCGGCGTCAGTCGATCACCACCTTGGCCTTCTTCACCAGCCTGGCGATCTCCTCGGTCTCGTCCGTGATCTGGCGGGCCGTCTGCTCAGGCGCTGCACCACGTCCTGCGGCGCGCCACCTGCGCGACCGCCGCCTGGTGCTGGTGCTGCCGCAATGGGAGACCCCCGAGGCCGACATCCACGCGGTGTACCCGCAGCGGCTGCAGCTGTCGTCGCGCGTGCGGGCCTTCGTGCAGTTCATGGCCGAGGCCCTGGCGACGGGTCCCGAGCTGTCGAACTGAACGGCCGCTCTACCCCCACGGCAACAGGCGGCCTGCGGGGGCGACAAGGGCATGGATCACGGCGGGGCAGCGCCGGGCCTGTTCAGCTGCCGGGGTCTCTGCGGGCTGTGCGTCGCGGGCTCGGCGCCGTCACCACCACGGCATGTCTGCGGCCGGCCGGCGATGGGTTCGGTGTGTCCTGCGGTGCGGGCAAGCCGTTGGTCAGGTCGGCCAGCGTGGCCCCGTCCAGGGCCTCGAAGTAGGCCGCCAGGGCCGCACCGAAGACGTGCTTCAGTCGGCAGCTGGGGGACAAGGAACAGGCATTGGTGGCGGCATCGAAGCATTCCACCAGACGGAAGTCGGTCTCCGTGGCGCGCACGACATCGCCGATGCGGACGGACGCGGGATCCGCCAGCAGCCGCAAACCACCGCCGCGCCCCCGCGTGGTTTCCAGCAAGCCCTGGCGGGCCAGGTCGTTGACCACCTTCATCAGGTGGTTCTTCGACAGTCCATGCCGTTCGGCCAGCTCGCCGATCGTCACCAGGCGGTCCCGGTGCGTCGCGCAGTACATCAGCACCCGCAAGGTGTAGTCGGTGTATTCGGACAAGCGCATGGTCGACTCGAAAGATGCATGCAGTGTATTGCTTTAAGTGCCTTGAGTCTTTAACATGCACGAATGCTGCATCTTTTAAATCGGACGGCGTGTCGGCAGTGCCGGAACGGGGGCTGCGGGTCATGACACGCGCTGCGACGGGCGGGCCTCTGGCGGCTGCCACCGACGTGCTGGCGGACGCATCACAACGACCGCTTCCGCACCCGGGCTGGCCGCTGTTTCGCCTGGGTTTCCGGCCCTTCTACCTGGGCGCTGCTGCGTTCGCCGTGCTCGCGATCCCGTACTGGGTCGCCGGGCTGCAGGGCCTGGTCGCGCTGCCGTCGACGGTGCCGCCACTGCTGTGGCATGCGCACGAGATGGTGTTCGGCTTTGCCGTGGCGGTCATCGTCGGCTTCCTGCTCACCGCAGGCAAGGCGTGGACCGGACTGGCCACCCCGCGCGGCACCACCCTGGCAGCGATGGCGGGTCTCTGGCTGGCAGCCCGGATCTCGGCGGCAGGGGCGCCGTACGCGGTGCACGCCCTGCTGGATGTCCTGCTGCTGCCATGGGTGGCCATCGTGCTGGTCCGCGTGCTGGTGAAGGCGGGCAACCGGCGCAACCTGCCGATGGGCGCGATCCTGGTGCTGCTGGCGGCCGCCAACCTGGCATTCCATGCCGCCGTGCTGGGTTGGCTGCCCATCGATCCCCTGCGTGCGCTGCATGCCGGGCTGGCGCTGGTGGTGATGATCGAGTGCGTGATCGCGGGGCGCGTGATCCCGGCCTTCACCATGTCGGCACTGCCCGGCACGAAGCTGCAGGTGCCCACCGGGCTCGAGCGCGCCACCCTGGCTGCCACCGCGCTGTCACTGATGGCGTGGGTGCTGCTGCCGGCCCACGGCGTCACGGCCACGGGCTTCGCCCTGGCGGCCCTCCTGCATGCCGCAAGGTGGTGGCATTGGCAGCCCTGGCGCACCAGGGGGCGTCCCCTGCTGTGGGTGCTTCACACGGCCTACGCGTGGCTGCCCGTCGGCTTCCTGCTGCTGGCATGGGCGCTGTGGCAGGGGGGGAGCGCTTCTGCCGGCGTTCACGCGCTGGCCGTGGGCGCCACCGCCGGGCTCGTCATCGGCATGGTCACCCGCACCGCCCGGGGCCACACCGGTCGTCCGTTGAAGGCGTCGCGGCTCGAGGTGGCCGCCTACCTGCTCGTGGCCATGGCGGCTGTCGCACGGGTGTTCCTGCCCCTGCTTGCACCCGCGCAGACGTCGGCCTGGCTGGTGGCTGCCGCCGCGGCCTGGGCCCTGGCCTTCGCGCTGTACCTGTGGCGGTTCGCGCCCTGGCTGCTCAGCCGCCGCCTGGATGGCAAGGACGGCTGAAGGTCTTCGGTCCGTACCTCCTGTACCGCCTGTCTCTTCCCCCCCTCCGGTCCTTGAAAGGATCCCATGACGCGATTCCACTTTTTCAGGGGGTGCCTGCTGCGCTTGAGCGTGCTCCCGTCGAGCGATTGGAGCCCCCATGCGGCATGAGCTTCCAGTGGCCGGGACGGCGTGAGCATGGCGAACCCGAGGAAGGTCATCCCCATCGTCGCCGTGTCCGGTGCGGGTGCGGGTGCGGGTGCCGGTGACGACGGCGAGCAGTTCGTCTCGATGTACCAGAAGCAGGCGACCATCTACCCGCGTGCGGTGAAGGGCTGGTTCGCCACCTGGCGCTGGGTCTTCGTCTGGCTGACCCAGCTGCTGTTCTACGGCCTGCCGTGGCTGCAGTGGGGCGGTCGCCAGGCGGTGCTGTTCGACCTGGACGCCCAGCGCTTCTACATCTTCGGCCTGCTGCTCTATCCGCAGGACCTGATCTTCCTGGCGGCGCTGCTGGTGCTGTCGGCGCTGGCCTTGTTTTTCTTCACCGCGGTGGCCGGCCGGCTCTGGTGCGGCTACACCTGCCCGCAGACGGTCTACACCGAGATCTTCATGTGGGCCGAACGCAGGATCGAGGGCGACCGCATCGCGCGCATGCGGCTGGACCAGGCGCCGTGGGGCGCGAACAAAGTCCTGCGCAAGGGCGCCAAGCAGGGCGTGTGGCTGGCCTTCGCGCTGGTCACCGGGTTCAGCTTCGTCGGCTATTTCACGCCGATCCGGGACCTGGCCGCCGCGGCTGCAGCCTTCGACATGTCTGCCTGGAACGCCTTCTGGGTGCTGTTCTATGGCGCTGCCACTTACGGCAATGCGGGCTTCCTGCGCGAACAGATGTGCAAGTACATGTGCCCGTACGCCCGGTTCCAGAGTGCCCTGATCGACAAGGACTCCCTGGTCATCGCCTACGACGCCGGGCGAGGCGATCCCCGCGGGTCGCGTTCGAAGAAGGTGAACGCCGCCGCCCAGGGCCTGGGCGATTGCATCGACTGCACCCTGTGCGTGCAGGTCTGCCCGACCGGCATCGACATCCGCAACGGGCTGCAGAACGAATGCATCGGCTGCGCGGCCTGCATCGACGTCTGCGACGACGTGATGGACAAGATGGGCTACGCCAAGGGGCTGATCCGCTACTCCACCGAGAACGGCGTGGTCAACGGCTGGACGCGGCTGCAGATGTTCAAGCGCGCGCTGCGGCCGCGGGTGCTGATCTACGGGGCCCTGCTCACGGCGGCGAGCATCGCCTTCGCGGCCAGCGTCGCCCTGCGCAGCCCGTTCAGGTTCGACGTCGTCAAGGACCGCGGAGCGCTGGCCCGTGTGGTCGAGGACGGCGTGGTCGAGAACACCTACCGCATCCAGATCATGAACCGCACCGAGGCCCCCCAGACCTACCGGGTGGCCGCGTCCGGCATCCAGGGTCTGCAGACCGTGGCCACGGTGGCCAACGCCGGCCCGGCGGCGATGGCGTCGTTGTCGGTCAGCCTGCGCCTGCCCCAGGCCGTGGCGCAAGGCCTGGCGGGCAGGTCGGTGCCGGTGCTCTTCGAAGTCACCGGCATGCCGACCCCTGCGGGCGTGGGGGAGGGACCGGCGGCAGTGCAGACGGAGAAGTCGACGTTCTTCGTCCCGCGCTGAAACCTGCGGTTCTCAGGCTGCGTCGACCGCTGTCGTTGGCGTGGACGTTGACGTCGTCGCCGCCCCGGGCTGCGCGCTGACCGCCACCAGCGCCGACAGCCGCCCGAAACCGACCGGCGGCACGGGCTGCCACGGCAGCGCGTAGAGGCGACGCGCCAGGCCGCCGGACAGGCGCTGGACCTGGCGGCGTTCGCCTGCCAGCCGTGCGGCCAGCAGGGGGTCGCGCGTGCCGGCGGCCAGCACGCTCTTGTTCAGCACCCAGGCGAAGGGCTCGATGCCGGCGCGGCGCAGATCGTCCTGCAGGGCTGCAGCCTGCGACACCGGCGTGGCCTCGGGCAGCGTCACGAGGACGATGCGTGTGTAGCCCGCGTCCTGCAGCCGCATCAGCGGCGTCACGATGCGTGCGGCGCCATGGTCTTCGAACTCGCGCGTCATCTGCCGGTGGTACGCGCCGGTGGCGTCCATCAGCAGCATCGAATGCCCCGTGGGCGCGGTGTCCAGCACCACGAAGGCGCTGCGGCCTTCGCCGACGATGCGCGAGAAGGCGTGGAACACCGCCACCTCCTCGGTGCAGGGCGACTGCAGGTCCTCCAGCAGCAGCGCCTGTTCCTGCGCATCGAGCCGGGGCGACTTCGCCGCCATGATCTTGTCGATGTAGCGCTGCGTTTCCACCTTCGGGTCGATGCGGCTCACGCGCAGGCCCGGCACCTCGCCGTTCAGCGTGTCGGTGAGGTGCGCGGCCGGGTCGGTGGTGCTCAGGTGGACGCCGTGGCCGCGCTGCACCAGGCCCAGCGCGAGGGCGGCGGCGATGGTGGTCTTGCCCACGCCGCCCTTGCCCATCACCATGATCACGCCGTGCCCGGCGGCCGCCAGCTCGTCGACCAGGGCCACCAGGCCCGCGGGCGGCGGGTCCTCGGCGCTGCGCGCTGCCGGCAGCGCGACGGGCGGGCCGTCGCCCGGCATCAGCAGTGCGCGCAAGGCCGGCAGGCCCACCGTGTCGAAGGCGCGCAGCGGCACGCGGTCCTGCGGCAGCTCGAGCAGGGCGGCCGGCAGCGTGTCCAGGGCCTGCCGGCCCAGGTCTTCGATGGCGGCGGCCACGGCATCGCTGCGGTCGCTGGCATGGAACACGCCGTTGATCGCCAGGCGCTGGTTGTGCAGGCCCAGCTCGCGCAGTTCGACCGAGGTGCGTGCCGCTTCGGCGACGGCCCCGGGCTCGGGCCGCGCCACCAGCACCACGGTGGTCCGGGCCGGATCGCCCAGCGCGGCGAGAGCGGCCTGGAAGCGCTGCTCCTGCATCTTCAGCCCCGAGTGCGGGCCCAGGCACGACGCGCCGCGGTCGTTGCCTTGCAGGAACCCGGTCCACGCCTTGGGCAGGCTCAGCAGCCGCAGCGTGTGGCCGGTGGGCGCCGTGTCGAAGACGATGTGGTCCCAGTCGCCGGGGCCATCACGCGCAAGCAGCGTCGAGAACTCGTCGAAGGAGGCGATCTCGGTCGTGCAGGCGCCCGACAGCTGTTCGCGGACCGTCGACAGGTCGTCCGCTGTCGCGTCGGGCCCCATCTGCGCCAGCACGCGCTCGCGGTAGGACGCCGCCGCGTTGTCGGGATCGATGTTCAGCACCGACAGGCCGGGTGCGCCGGGCACCGGCACCGGCTGGTTGCGCAGCTCGATGCCCAGCATCTCGTCCAGGTTGGACGCTGCGTCGGTGCTGACCAGCAGCACCCGCCGGCCCGCGTCGGCCAGCGCCAGTGCCGCCGCGGTCGACAGCGAGGTCTTGCCCACACCGCCCTTGCCGGTGAAGAACAGGTGGCGGGTGGGGTGGGCGAGGAAGCCGACCGTGTCGGTGAGCAGGGCCGGGGGACCGGCGGTCGTCGAGGGCATCAGAACACTTCCTGGGCGGTGGAGTCCGTCCTGCGCTCACTGTGCACCGTTGCACGCGTGGGGCCTTGAGGGTCGTCAAGCAGTTCGGCCTGGACGCTGCACGCCCGGGGATCCGGGGGTTCCCACTCCGGCCGCCCATTTCGAAGGAGATGGGAGCTTTTAGCGTCACTGATTCGCGGATTCAGCATCTCGCACCCGGACGATGATGCCGCCCAGCGAACTGGAGCGCCGCGTGTCGGCAAGCCGCGTCCGGACGCCCAAGGCGTCTGCGCGCCACTGAGAGGGAATGCCATGAACATGTCTCGATGGAAGCTGTCCACCAAACTCGCGGCGGGATTCGGGTTGATCTCGGTCATCGTCATCGTGCAGGCGATCGTCGCCTGGATGAACATCCGGCAACTGGACGAACAGCTGGTGGCCAACACCGCCCGTCTGCTGCCGCAGGCCCAACGCATCGCGGCGCTCGAGGTCAACGTCCTGCGTGCCTCTCTGGAGACACGGCATGCGATGCTCATGCGCACGCCGGAGACGCGCGAGAAGGCCCTGTCCGTGGTGTTCGGGCACAAGGACAAGGCGGATGCGCTGGGCAAGGAGATCGAGTCGCACCTGTCCAGCGACGAAGGGCGCAGGCGCTTCAAGGAGCTGGTCGGCGCCAAGGAAGGCTTCTGGCAGGCAGCGGGCCAGATCGTGCCCCACATCAAGGCCGGAGACGCCGAGAAGTCGTTGCAGATGCTGGAAGACGTCGTGATCCCTGCCCGCAACAGGTTTCTGGAAAAGATCCAGGCCCAGCGCGACTGGCAGGCCCAGTACCTCATCAGTTCGTCCGAGGAAGCCAAGAAGCAAGGGCAGCAGACCGAAGCGATGGTGCTGATCGTGGCCTTCGTCGTGGCCTTGCTCGGGGGTGTGATCGCCGTCGTGCTGGCCCGGCACGTGTCGCGCCAGCTCGGCGGCGAGCCCAGCGACGCGGTGGCCGCCGTGCAGGCGATCGCCCGGGGCGACCTGGTCACGCCGGTGCAGGTGCAGGCGGGGGACCGTGACAGCGTCATGGCGGCCCTGGCCGGCATGCGGCAGGGTCTGACGCAGCTGGTTTGGCAGGTTCAGCAAGGCGTCAGCAGCGTCAACGTCGCAGCGACCGAGATCGCGATGGGCAACAGCGACCTGTCCCAGCGCACCGAGCAGCAGGCCGCCAGCCTGCAGGAGACCGCCAGCTCGATGGCACAGATGACGGCCAGCGTGAAGGCCAGCGCCGACCACGCCCGCCAGGCCAACCAGATGGCGACCAGCGCCAGCGAAGCCGCGCAGACCGGCGGCCAGGTGGTGGGCCGTGTCGTCGAGACCATGGGCGGCATCAGCGCGTCCAGCCAGAAGATCGCCGACATCATCGGCACCATCGACGGCATCGCCTTCCAGACCAACATCCTGGCCTTGAATGCGGCTGTCGAAGCGGCGCGGGCAGGGGAGGCCGGCCGCGGCTTTGCCGTGGTGGCGTCGGAGGTGCGGTCGCTGGCCTCGCGCTCGGCGGACGCCGCGCGCGAGATCAAGCACCTGATCGGCGAGTCGGTCGAGAAGGTGGCCAACGGCCACGCCCTGGTGACCGACGCCGGCCGCAGCATGGAGGAGATCGTGCAGCAGGTGCGCCGCGTCACCGACCTGATCGGCGAGATCAGCTCCGCTTCGGCGGAGCAGTCGCGCGGCATCTCCAATGTCGGCTCGGCCGTGGCCCAGATCGATCAGGGCACCCAGCGCAATGCCGCCCTGGTCGAGCAGAGCGCCGCCGCCGCCGAGAGCCTCAAGCACCAGGCCGCGCAGCTCACCCAGGCGGTCGGCGCGTTCAAGGTCGAAGGGGCCGCTGCGTCCTAGCGCGGCACCCCTCCCGGGCCGCCATGGCCCGACCTCACGTCGGGACTTGAAGCGCTCTGCACCTGCACAAGGCCAGGGCGCGATATTTTCTCGGGTTGGATGGGGAACTTTGGAGTCGCGCCCGATTCTGGGAGCGGTGTCCCCATCACCGACGGAGTCGCCCTTGTACGCAGCCCCCACCCCCTTCCAGGTCATTCGCCGCCAGGCACGCCGCTGGCAAGCCGCCCTCCTCAGCGTTCCCCGCATCGTGGCCGGCACGGCGGCCTTCGGCCTGCTGGCGCTGGGCACCACCGCCGCGCTGGCTCAGCCGGCGCAGGGCAACCGGGTGCTCAACATCAACAACTGGGCCGACTACATCGGCCCCGACGTCATCAAGAACTTCGAGAAGGAAACCGGCATCAAGGTGCGCTACGACGCCACCGTCGAAAGCAACGAGACCCTGCATGCCCGCCTGGTGGCCGGCAAGACGGGCTACGACATCGTGGTGCCCGGCGCGCACTTCGCGGCCAAGCAGATCCAGGGCGGCCTGCTGCAGCCGCTGAACCGCGAGCTGCTGCCCAACTGGAAGAACCTCGACCCGGCGCTCCTCGAGAAGCTGGCCCAGTCCGACCCCGGCAACCGCCACCTGGTGAACTGGATGTGGGGCTTCGTCACCGTCGGCATCAACGAGCAGAAGGTGCGCGAGGTGCTGGGCCCCATGCCGATGCCGGCCAACCCGCTGGACCTGGTCTTCAAGCCCGAGTACTCGAGCAAGCTGAAGGCCTGCGGCATCCACGTGCTGGACTCGCCCAGCGAGGTGGTGCCCGTGGCCATGCTGTACGCGGGCAAGGACGGCTTCAGCGCCAACGCCAAGGACTACGACGCCGCGCGCCAGGTGCTGGCCGCGGCCAGGCCCAACGTCACGCGCATCTTCTCGCCCGGCCCCATCAACGACCTGGCCTCGGGTGCGCTGTGCGTGTCGCTGGGCTACTCGGGCGACTTCAACATCGCCAACCAGCGCGCCAAGGAAGCCGGCAAGACCTTCACCATCCGCCCGCTGATCCCGCCGCGCGGCGCCACCATGTTCCTGGACAGCATGGGCATCCCGAAGGACGCGAAGAACGTGGCCGAGGCTCACGCCTTCATCAACTACATCCTGCGCCCCGAGGTGCACGCCACGCTGACCAACACGGTGTTCTACGGCAACCCGAACGCCGCGTCGAAGGCCTTCGTGAAGCCTGAGCTGGCCGGCAACCCGACGATCTTCCCGCCGGCCGCCGAGATCGCGAAGATGGCCGTGATGCGCGACCTGCCCAACGACGCGCGACGGGCGCAGACCCGCGTCTTCACCGACTTCAAGGCCAACCGCAAGTAGCGGGGCCGGCCGTCCCTTCGGCCGCGGGCCTTGTCAGATTGGCGTGACAAGGCCACTGCGCCCGGGTGAAAAGTTGGCTCGTACGGCGCAGGGGTGCGTCCTAGAGTCGGTGCACCATGAACGCACCGACCTTCTTCGACACCCTCGCCGCCGTTCAGTCGCTGCTGCAACAACAAGGCCGGGTCTCCGAGCGCGCGCTGCGGCGGCAGTTCGAGCTCGACGACGACACCTTCGCCGACGTCAAGGCCGAGCTGATCGACGTGCTGCAGCTGGCCCGCCAGGACGCTGCAGGCGTTCTGCTGTGGACCGGGCCCGCGGCCCCGCCGCCCGCCTCCGCGCTGACGGCCACGGTGCCCCCGCAGCGTGCGGCCACGCAGGACGCCGAGCGCCGCTTCCTCACCGTGCTGTTCGTCGACCTGGTCGACTCCACCCCGCTGTCCGAGCGCCTGGACCCCGAACAGCTGGCCGAGGTCTTCAAGGCCTGGCAGGACCTGTGCATCGACGTCATCCGCGGCTACGGCGGCCACATCGCCGAGTACCGCGGCGACGGCGCCTTCATCTACTACGGCTGGCCGCAGGCCCAGGAAGACGCACCGCAGCGGGCCATCCGCACGGGCCTGGGCATCGTCGAGCGGCTGCCGGCCTTCAACGAACGGCTGCTTCGCAGCCACGGCGTGACCCTGTCGATGCGCATCGGGGTGCACAGCGGGCTGGTGCTGCTGTCCAACCTGGGCGGGTCCTACGTGCGCGAGCAGTTCGCGGTGGGTGAAACACCCAACCTCGCGGCCCGCGTGCAGGCGCTGGCCGGCCCGGGCGAAGTGCTGGTGAGCGACGCCGCCCACGCCATCGCCCGCGCCGACTTCCAGTTCGACGACCTGGGCGAGCGCGCGCTGAAGGGCCTCAGCCGGCCGGTGCGCGTGTGGCGCGCGGTGCAGGCGCGGCGCAGCCACGGCCGGGCGCGCGACTCCGACCGCGAATCGATCGGCCTCATCGGGCGCGAGACCGAACTGGCCCTGCTGAACGATCGCTGGGCGATGGCCCGCGAAGGCCAGGGCCGCGTGGTGATGCTGTCGGGCGAGGCCGGCATCGGCAAGACGCGGCTGGTCACCGAGCACCGCCGGCTGGCCCAGTCCCAGGGCGCCCAGCGCGTCGTGCTGCATTGCTCGCCGTACCACAGCGCCACGGCCTTGTACCCGGTGGCCGCCCACCTCGACCGCATGCTGCGCTTCGAGAAGAGCGACACGCCGGAGCGGCGCGCCGAACGCCTGGCCCACCAGCTCGCCGCGGTGGGGCTGGAGCCCGAGCTGACGGCGCGCTACATCGCGCCGCTGCTGGGCATCCAGCCGGCTTCGCCCGACGACGGGCACGACGCGCCGCTGCTGCCCATGGCCGCCCGCGAGCTGCGCACGAAGATGATCGACGCCCTGGTGCGCTGGCTGCTGGCCGCCGCGCGCCACCAGCCCCTGCTGCTGGTGTGCGAGGACCTGCACTGGGCCGACCCGACCACGGTGCAGATGCTGGGCCAGCTGATCGAGCAGATGCCCGAAGAGCGCGTGCTGGCCGTGCTGACCTGCCGGCCCGACTTCCGGCCGCCGTGGCCGCAGCGCGCGCACGTCAGCCAGGTCTCGCTGGCGCGTCTGTCCGACGAGGACGCCATGCGTTTCGCGGCCGGCGCGCTGCACGGCCGCTTTCTCGAAGCCAATGCGCTCACGCGCATCATCGAGCGCGCCGACGGCGTGCCGCTGTTCATCGAGGAGCTGGTGCACACCCTGGCCGAGCATGCGGGCATGGCCGGCGCCATGGCGTCCATCCCCGACACCCTGCAGGGTTCGCTGATGGCGCGCCTGGACCGCGAGTCGGAAGCGCGGGAGATCGCGCAGATCGCCGCTGCCACCGGCCGCGAGTTCAGCTACGCGCTGCTGCGTGCGGTGGTGCCGGGCAGCGAGCCCGAACTGATGAAGGGCCTGCAGCGCCTGGTGGACGCCGAACTGCTGCAGCGCCGCCACACGCCCGATGGCGAGATCTACCGGTTCCGCCACGCGCTGATCCGTGACGCGGCCTACGAATCGACGCTGAAGTCGCGCCGTGCGGTCTATCACAAGCGCATCGCCGACGCGCTGGAACAGCACTTCCCGCACCTCACCGACGCCCAGCCCGAACTGCTGGCGCGCCACCTGGCCGAGGCCGGCGAGCGCGACCGCGCGGTGGAACTGCTGCGCGTGGCCGGTGAACGGGCCCTGAACCGCTGCGCCAACGAAGAGGCCCTGTCGCACCTGGGCCAGGCGCTGGCCCTGCTGGCGATGAACCCGGCGCCCGGCCCGGCCCAGCCCTTGACGCCCGAGCGCGCCCGGCTGGCCCTGCGCCTGGAAGTGGCGCGCGGCGCGGCGCTGATGATGGCGCGCGGCCAGAGCGCGCCCGAGGTCGAGCAGGCCTATGGCAACGCGCGGGCGCTCACGCAGGTGTCGGGCGACTCGGCCGACGTGCTGCCGGCGCTGATGGGCCTGTGGCGCTTCTACGGGGCCCGCGGGCGCATGTTCGAAGCCCGGGAGGTGGCCGAGCGCATGCTGGCCATCGCCGAGACCGGCGACCGCGGCGCCTCGCTGCTGGGCGCGCGCATGGCGCTGGGCATGACGCTGTTCCACCTGTGGCAGCTGCCGCGGGCGCGCGAACTGGTGCTGCTGGGCATCGAGCAGTACCGCCATGCGCCGCCGGACGACCGCGAGATCGAGATGTTCTCGCTGGGTCAGCACCCGGCCGTCGCCTGTGCGATGTGCCTGGCCTTCATCGACCTGAACACCGGCGACATGGCGGCGTCGCGCGCCTGGCAGCGGGAAGCCGAGGCCATCGCCCGGCGGCTGGACAGCCCTTTCCAGACGACTTCCATGCTGGGCTGGTGTGCGCTGCTGAACTACCAGCGCGGCGACGACGCCGAGTTCCGCAGTGCCGCCGAAGCTGCGGCCCGTGTCGCCGAAGAGCACCGCTTCCCGATGTGGGCGGCCGTGATGCGCGTCTACCGCGGGCTGATCGAGGTGCGCGACGGCGATCCCGCCGGCGGGCTGCGGCAGATCAGTAGCGGCATCGAAGCCATCGACCAGGTGCGCCTGGGCCTGCTGCGGCTGCGCTGCCTGCTCGTGCTGGCCGAAGCCAACCTGCTGGCCGACCGGTGCGACGATGCGCTGGAGGCCTTGCGCCAGGCCGGCGACGAACTGGCCATCGGTGCCGAGAGCTGGTGGGAGCCCGAGGTGCTGCGCCTGCGCGGCCAGGTGCTGCTGCAGCGCGGTGGGCCTGGCGATGCCTCCGCTGCCGTGGCCACACTCCGCCAGGCCCAGGGCGTGGCGAACCGCCTGCGGCTGCCGTACTTCGAACAGCGTGCCACCGACTCGCTGGCCCGCGCAGAATCGCCCGCCGCCCGGGTCCTGTCCCCCACCCCCTGACCCCTCCACAACCGACAACCTGACCAGAGGAGCTGACCCCATGGCCCGAAGAACCAGTCTGGCGCGCCGCACCCACCGTGCGCTGGCCGAACGCGTGCTGCAGATGAGCGACGCCGACCTGGCCCGTCTGCGCCTGCAGCGCGAGCACCAGCCGGCGATGGCCGAGTTCATCAACGCCGTCGTCGGCCGCGTGGTGCTGCCGAACGACCCCGCCTACAACCAGGACCGGCAGGAGTCGAATCCGGCCTTCCAGGCCTATCCGATCGCCATCGTCTACTGCGAGGTCGATTACGACGTGCTGCTGTGCCTGCAGCTGGCGCAGCTGTTGAAGGTGCCCTTCGTCGTGCGCTCCGGCGGCCACAGCACGGCCGGCTACTCGGTGGTCAACGACGGCATCGTCATCGACATGAGTTCGTTCGACCACGTGCTGATCGACGAGGTCTCGCGCACCGTGCGCGTGGGCCCCGGCACGAAGTTCGACAAGCTCAACGGCGCACTGAACCCGACGGGCCTGCACGTGCCTTCGGGCGAGTGCCCCGACGTCTGTGTCGGCGGTTTCGTGCAGGGCGGCGGCTACGGCTACACGTCGCGCATGTACGGCATCCAGTGCGACAGCGTGGCGGCGTTCCGCGTGATGCTGGCCGATGGCCGCGTCGTGGTGGCCGATGCGCAGAACGAACACAAGGAACTGCACTGGGCGCTGCAGGGCGGCACGGGGGGCAATTTCGGCGTGCTGCTGGAAGTGACCTACCGCCTGGTGTCGCTGCCGTCGGTGTGGGCCTGGTCGATCCAGTGGGACGCCGCGGACGCGGCGGCGGTGCTGCTGGAGCTGCAGGCCCGCTACATGCGCCGCGGCGCCGCGCCCAACCTGGGCATGACCATCAACCTGGGCTTCAACGAGGGCCGGCAGGTGTTGCTGGCGCAGGGCATGTGGGCGGGCAGCCGCAGCGACGGCCTGGCCGCCGTCGCGTCGTTGATGAAGTTCCCCAGCGCGCAGCTGCTCGTCGACGCGACGGGCGGCTACGGCGCGATGGACAAGCTGCTCGACACCCAGCCCTACGCCATCCCCGACCCGCCCGCCGGGTCGAAGGAGGACAAGCGTGCCGGCTACGTCGCCACGCCGCTGAGCCTGGCCGACTGGCAGGCCGTGGTGGCCTACGCGGCCACGGCGCGCGACCTGAACCAGAACAACACCCTGATCATCGAGCCCTATGGCGGCGCCATCGCCCAGGTGCCCAGGCTGGCCACCGCGTTCATCCACCGCGACGTGGACATGGACATCTTCGTCGACGTCTTCTGGGTGCAGGACGCCGACAAGGCCGCGGCCCAGGCCTGGCTGGACGGCTTCATGCAGCTGTTGAAGCCGCACCTGAACGGCCATGTCTACCAGAACTACCCGCACGCAGGTCTGGCCGACTTCGCCCACGCGTACTGGGGCGATGCGCTGCCCAGGCTGCAGAAGGTCAAGCGGCACTACGACCCGCACAACCTGTTCAGCTTTCCGCAGAGCGTGCCCTTGCCGTCGACCTGAGCACGGGGCGCCGCCGGCGCCGTCCAGGCCTACTTCGGCAGGCCGTTCAGCACCAGCTGCACGAACTGGTCGGGCTTGATGAAGCCCTGGCCCCAGGCGGCGTCGTGATCGGCCGTGGGCTTGGCGGCGCGGATCTGTTCGTCGCTCTGGCCGGCACGGCGCAGCTCGGCGATGCGCTGGGTCAGCGTGGCCAGCATGTCCCGCGTGCGCTGCAGGGCCGCCTTGTCGGCCAGCGGGCCGTGGCCGGGGATGATCCGGGTCCTGTCGCCGGCCAGCGCCAGCACGCGGTCGAAGGCCGCCACCATGCCCAGCGGGCTGCCGCCGCTGCCGACGTCGATGAACGGGTAGCTGCCATTGAAGAACACGTCGCCCATGTGCACGATGTCGCCGCCCTTGAAGTGCACGATGAGGTCGCCGTCGGTGTGGGCGGCGGGCACGTGGAAGGCATGCACCTCTTCGCCGTTGATGTGGAAGCTGATGGCCCCCGGGACGGTGATCACCGGCAGCGCCGCCTTGGGGCTGGCGGCCTGGCGCGCGGTGGTGCCGGCGAAGCTGATGACCTGATCGATGTTCATGCGCCGCCGCACGTTGTCGTGCGCGACGATGAGGGTGCCTTCCTTGCCCAGGGCCTCGTTGCCGCCGGTGTGGTCGAAGTGGAAGTGCGTGTTCAGCACGAACTGCACCGGCTTCTTCGTGATGGCGGCGATGGCCGCCTTGATCTTCGGCACCATCGGCGCGTACTGGTCGTCGATGAGGAAGACCGCGTCCTCGCCCACCGACAGGCCCATGTTGCCGCCCGCGCCCACCAGCATCCAGGTGGTGGCGTTCAGCTTCTCGGCCTTGATCTCGACCTTGCTGAAGTCCTGCGCCCGCGCGGCGCCGGCCAGCGTGAGGGCGACGGTGAAGGCGAGGCCCAGCGTGGCGAGCAGGACCGCCGTGCGCCGAAGGGCGCCGGGGGTGAGGACAGGGAACGGGTTCATCGGACTCTCCGGGTGGGCAGGGGGAAGGTGGGGCAGGGCGTCATGGCGCGGGCCGCGATCAGCCGGCATCGCCCGGGCCGCGGTCCTTGAGATCGGCGAACTTGCCGGCCATCGTCGGGTTGCCCCGCGTCAGCTTCTTGATCGTCACGTCCTGCGCCTTGTCGTTGGCCAGGCGCAGGTTGCGGTCGGTGCCGAGCAGGGCCTCCTTGGTCTTCTGCAGGTGGTCGATCGACTTGTCGATCTCGTCGATGGCCGTCTGGAAGCGCCTTGACGCCAGATCGTAGTTCTTCGCGAAGGCGGACTTGAAGGTCTCCAGCTCGTTCTCGAAGTTCGTGATGTCGATGTTCTGCGCCCTGACCAGCGCCAGCTCGGACTTGTACTTCAGCGAGTTCATCGCCGCATTGCGCAGCAGCGTGATGATGGGGAGGAAGAACTGCGGCCGCACCACGTACATCTTCGGGTGGCGGTGGAAGACGTCGACGATGCCGGTGTTGTAGAGCTCGCTGTCGGGCTCCAGCAGCGACACCAGCACCGCGTACTCGCAGCCCTTCTCGGTGCGGTCCTTGTCCAGCTCCTTCAGGAAGTCCTCGTTGCGGTTCTTCGTCGCGGTGCGGTCGCTCTCGTTCTTCATCTCGAACATGATCGAGACGATCTCGGTGCCCGCGTCGTCGAGGTCGCGGAAGATGTAGTCGCCCTTGCTGCCCGAGCGCGCGTCGTTGTCCTTCTCGAAGTAGGCCTTGGGAAACGCCGTCGCGCGGATGCGGTTGAACTCCGTCTCGCAGTGCTGCTCCAGCGTCTCGCCCACCATCTTGGTCGACAGGCGGGCCTTCATGTCGCGCAGGCGCTCGATGGCGTCGTCGCGGTCCTTGATCTGCGTCTCGTACTTGTCCTTCAGGGACTTCTCGGCGAGCTGCTTCTCCAGCGCCGCGCGCTCCAGGCCGCTCCTCAGCTCGTCGCGTTCGCGGGCCACGGGGCCGACGGCCTCGTTGATGGCGAGCTTCTGCGCCATCGCGATGGCGTCGAGCTGGGCCTTCAGGCCCTGGATCTCGGCGTCCTTGGCGGCGGCGGCCTTCTGCAGTTCGTTCATCAGCATGGCCTCGGCGAGCTTGGTCGCCGACTGCCGGTCGAGCCGTGCCTGCTGGAGTTCGTTGGCCAGCGCGTCGCGCTCCTTCTCCACGGCGCCCAGGGCCTCGGCCACGGCGAGCTTGCGTGCCACTTCGCCGGCGTCGAGCTGCGCTTTCAGGCCCTGGATCTGGGCGTCCTTCGCCGCCGCCGCACGCTGCAGTTCGCTGGCCACCTTCGTCGTCGCCAGCTCGACGGCGTTGCGCTTGTCCTGCTCGGCCAGTTCGAGCCGCTCGTGCAGCTGCTGCTCGAACTCGCCGTCGCGCACCTGCTTGAGGATGTCGGCGTAGCCGGCTTCGTCGACCTTGAAGGCCTTGCCGCAGTGCGGGCAGAGGATGTCGTGCATGTTCTGGCGTCTCTCGTGTTCGTCGGTACGCGCCGAGCGAACGCGGTGCGGTTCGCATCGCTTCAGACGCCCGGACGACCCGATGCTACGGCCCCTGAGGAGGTGGGCGGGCAACGACGCCTGCGCGCAATGACAGGGAGGCGCCGACGGCGCCGTCTCAGACCTTCAGGTTGCGCTCGATCTCGGTGAGCTTGTAGCGCGCCAGGGCCAGGTTGCCCCGCTGGCGGTCCAGCGCCAGGTAGAGGAACAGCCCCGCGTTGGACGGCACGAGCCGGATCAGGTGGTACTGGTGCTGCAGCGTGATGAGGATGTCCTCGATGGTGTTGCGCAGGCCCAGTGCCTCTATGGTCCGCAACTTGGCACGCACGACCTCGCTGTTGCCCGCCGCCGCCAGCTTGAGGTTCATGCCGCCGCCGGCCTGTGCCAGGTACATGCCGCTGCGATGGTCGACCAGCGCCACGGCCACGGCGCCCTCGATGGTCATGGCCTGCTCCATCGACTGCTTCAGGTTGGATGACATGGTGGTGTCCTCGGAGTTGAGTGACTGGGAACGGCGATAGGGGGTCTCGGTACGTCGGAGAAGGCCGTCGATCTGCGCCAGCAGGATCATCCACAGCGTCTGGGCATCGCTGGCAGGCAGCTGCAGCATCACGGGGTCGGCCGCGGGCAGCAGCCGGGGTGCATGCCGCCGCAGGTAGGACGACTCCATCACGGCGTTGGGCGCCAGCAGGAAGACGGTCTCGACGGCGGTCGTCGCCGCGAGCGCCGGCAGGAGGTCCGGCAACCTCGAGGCGGCTCCGGGTCCGATGAGGACGTAGACACCCAGCGGGGGGTGTTCGCTCAGGCGCAGGTCGTCCAGGGTCGTGGGGCGGTGCCAGTCCAGGTGCAGGTCACCCGGCAGACCCGGCATCGGAATGTCGAGCCACGGCCCCGCAGCGGGCGGCGCCGCAAGAATGCTGCGCAGGGCCGACAGGCCCACGCTGGCGGTGAGATCCAGGACCCACACCCGTGCGGGCGACGCAGCGTTGGTGTCGGGAACTGAACTCATGGCTCATAAATTCTTGCACGGCGAGGCTCCGCTTGTCGCCTGCACCCGCGCTATTCGCCGTGAGCCGTGGGTACAACGCGCTGCAGGGCAGCATCCGAACAGAGCATGTTGGCTCACTCGCTCAGGAGACTCCCGTGCCCCGCTGCCTGCAGCTCCCGGCCTACGCGATGGGACTGGCCGGGAGCAGCTCGGTCCCGACACCGCGGTAGCCGCTGATGCGGCACTCCTTGTCGAACGTGGGCTCGCCGCTCATCCTGAACCGCTGGCTCGATCCGTCGGTGCGCTGGCGTTGGACGATGAAGTCGAGGAAGGGCTCGCGCGCCGCGACCCGCTTCTGCAACGCCTCGCATGCGGCGCTGTCCCAGACGGCGCCGGCCTCGGCCTGGGCCAGGCCCAGCATCTCCAGGACCGGGCCGAATCCCGTCTTGAACTCACCCGCTTCGTTCTGCTCCCAGTACCAGTCGGCGGCCAGCTCGGTCAGGCTGCGGTAGCGGTGTTCACTCTCCTGCAATGCCGCTGTGCGTTCCTGCACGCTGCGCTCCAGCGTCCGGTTGTGGTCTTCCAGCATCTTGTAGAGCAGCCTGGTTTCGAGCATGTGGTGGATGCGGAGCTTGACCTCCAGCATGTCGAAGGGCTTGTTGATGAAATCGCGGGCCCCGGCCTGCAGGGCGCGCAGCTTGTGTCCGGGCTGCGCGGTCAACGCGATCACGGGCAGGATGCCGCCGGCGCTCGCCCCGGCGGTGGCCCGAAGGGCTTCCATGACGCCGAAGCCGTCCAGCACCGGCATCTGCAGGTCGAGCAGGATGAGGTCGTAGCCATGCTGCCGGTGCAGTGCGCAGACCCGCAACGGGTCGGTCGTGGCAGTCACGTTCAGGTAGCCGGCGTCGCCCAGCAGGCGCTCGAGCAGGTGCACGTGGGCCGACTGGTCGTCGACGACCAGGATCCTGGCCTTCAGCACGTCGGCGTCGCTCAGCATCGGGGGTTCTCCTCGGCGGTGGCGCTCTGGCCGCCCGCGTGGGTTCGTTGAAAGGCCAGGTTCAGCGTGCGCCCGAGCACGTCGCTCTGCACGGGCTGGGTGAGGTAGTCGAAGAAGCCTGCCGCCAGGCCGGCATCGACGTCGTGCGGGTGTGCGCCGGCGGCCAGCGCCACGACCGGGATGTGAGCGGTGGCCGGGTCCTTGGCCAGCGCCAGCAGCGCCTGCGCGGCGCTCGAGTCCGGTGCGGCGAAGCCCATCAGGATGACGTCCGGCCGCGCCGAATACGCGAAATCGATGCCGGCCTGGATGCCGCGCGCGCGCAGCAGGCACACGGCCGGCCATTTGGCGACCAGTGCCTCGACGTGCTGCAGCCGGGGTCCGTCCTGCTCGATGCACAGCACCGTGTGCACCGGCAGGTGCTGGGGTGCAGGCACGGGCACCTTGGGAAGTTCGAACCAGAAGCAGCTGCCCACGCCGACCTGGCTGTCGACCCCGATGCGGCCACCCATCAGTGCGACCAGCCGCTTGCTGATCACCAGGCCGATGCCGGTGCCCGGCTCGTCGCCGGATTCCTGACCGAGCCGGTTGAAGGGCTCGAAGAGGTGCGCCATCTGCGCCTGGGACAAGCCCTGGCCGGTGTCCTCGACGCTCACGCGCACACAGTCGCCGGGGGCGTCGGCACAGCGCACGTCGACGCGTCCGGGCCTGCGGTTGTACTTGATCGCGTTGGTCAGAAGGTTCAGCAGGACCTGCTTGGTCCGTGTCGCGTCGGCTTGCACCAGCCAGGCGTGCTCATCGCCGGGAAAGTGCACCTCGATGCCGGCGCCGTGCGCCTGGGGCTCCATCATGGTCTGGCAGTCGTCGAGCACCTCGTTCAACGAGATCCCCTGTGACGACAGCACCAGCTTGCCCGACTCGATGGTCGTCAGGTCGAGAATCTCGTTGATCAGGCTCAGCAGGTACCAGCCGGCCTTCAGGATGTGTTGAACGCTGTCCTGCTGCGCCGCCGTGGGGGCGGGCGTGCCGGCTTCGATCAGCTGCGCGTAGCCGAGCATCGTGCTCAGCGGCGATCGCAGTTCGTGGCTCATGCTCAACAGGAAGTCCGACTTCGCGCGGCTGGCCCTGTCGGCCTCGGCCTTGGCGGCGATGAGCGACAGCTCGATCTTCTTGCGTTCGGTGATGTCGTAGAACAGCACCGCCACCTCCGGCGTCGCCACCGGACCCAGGCGGAAGGCGAAGATGTCGAACCAGCGTTGCAGCGCCTCGCTGTGTTGTTCGAGGCGCACCGGCACGCCCGTCCGCGCCACGGCCCCATAGGTCTCGAACCAGCCCGGCTCGATGTCGGGAACGAGGCTGCGCACGGTCTGCCCCTCGACATCGCTGAGCCCGGTGTGTTGCGTGAAGGCGGCATTGACCCGGACGTAGCGCGCATCGACCCCGACGCCGTGCTCGTCGCACACCATCTCGATGACCGCGCAGCCCGCATCGATGGAGTGGAAGAGCGCCCGGTAGCGGGCCTCCGACGTTTTTGCAGCCGCCTCGGCGCGTCGTTGCCCGGCCCTCAGCGCGAAGCGTTCGACGGCGTTCTCGACCGCTCGCGTCAGGCTCTCCGGGCTCGTCCAGCGCTTGCCCACGTAGTCCTGCGCACCGGCGCCCAGCAGCTTGTGTCCGTACTCGCCCTCCTTGCCCGTGATCACCACCACCGGGCAGGGCGGCGTGTCGGCATCCTGGCACAGGGCGGCCAGCACTTCGGGCGCATCCATGTCAGGCAGGACATGGTCGAGCAGCACGCAGTCGATGGGCCCGTCCACGGCCTCGAGCACCCGGCGCACGCCTTCGGCGCCCAGTTCGGCTTCGCTGAACCTGTAGCGGCGGCTGGCGCCGCGCAGCAGCATCTGGCGCAGGTCGGCGCGGTCGTCCGCGCTGTCCTCGATCAGCAGGATGTGCCAGCAAGGTCTCGGCATTGAAGTGGTCGTGTTGTCAGGCGGGCAGCACGACGCTGGCCAGCCAGTAGTCGAAGATCTGCTGCAGCACGCGCAGGTGGGCCGCATGGTCCACCGGCTTGACGTGGTACGCATTGGCGCCATGGGCGTAGCAGAACTGCAGGTCGCGCGGGTTGGCCGATGCGCTCAGCACCACCAACGGCAAGGCATCGAAGTGGATGTCGTTGCGCAGCTCGTGCAGTGCCTCGCGCCCGTCGTCGCTCGGCGTGTTCAGGTCCAGCAACACCAGCAGGGGCAGCGCATCGCGGCGGCGCGCATCGCTGCGCAGCAGGTGCAGGCATTCCTTGCCGGAGCTGGCGCGCACGATCGGGTGGGCGACGCCGGCGATCCGGGCGGCGTCCAGCACGGTCTCGAAGTCTTCGTCGCAATCCTCGACGACCAGGATGGGCCGGGTTCGCATGGCACTAGGCCTCTGCCGGCAGGCCGGGCAGGGTGAAGTAGAAGGTGGTGCCCACGCCCAGCGTCGAGTCGAGCCAGACACGCCCGCCGTGGCGCTGTACCAGCTTCTGCACGATGGTCAGGCCGGCGCCCACGCCGCCGCCGTATTCGTCGCGTCCGTGCATGCGCTTGAACATGCGGAACACCTGGTCGTGGTGGCGGCGGTCGATGCCGATGCCGTCGTCCCTGACGAAGTACAGGGTCTGGCCGGCCGTCTCGGCCGGTGCGTTGGGGCGTTCGGCAGCCTCCCCGGGCCCGAGATGTCCCACCTCGATGTCGGTTTCGGGGCCGCGCTTGTACTTCAGCGCGTTGGCCAGCAGGTTGCTGTAGATCTCACGCACGCGCACCGGGTCGCAGCGCACCTTCGGCAGCGGGCGCGAAAGGCGGATGCTGCAGCGGGCCTCCAGCCGGCGCGCACCGATCATCTCCAGCGCCTCCTCGAGCACCTCGTTGAGGTCGGTGTCCTCGAGGTCCAGCTCCATGCGGCCGACGCGCGAGAAGTGCAGCAGCGAGTCGAGCAGGCTGTCCATGCGCACGGTCAGGCGCATCAGGTTCTCGACGCGCCTGCGGTTGTCGCCGTCCTTCGATTCGGCACTCTCCAGCAACTGGTGGGCGTAGCGGTGGATGCCGCGCAGCGGTTCCTTCAGGTCGTGCGAGGCCACGTAGGCGAAGGCATCGAGCTCTTCGTTGCTGCGCGTCAGGTCGGCATTCAGGTCGGCCAGGCGCTCGGCCCGGCTGATGACGAGCTCCAGCACCAACAGGCGCAGCCGCAGCGCGGCGTCGATCTCGATGTCCGACCAGGGCAGCGACCGCCCCCGCACCGATTCGACGAACAGCTCGAACGAGGCCCGCGGGCTCAGGCGACGGCCCTGCGTACCGGCAGCGGGAGGGTCGTCGTGGGGGTTGCCGGCCCACTGCACGGTCTGCAGGGTCTGCGGCCGGAACCAGACCATCAGCCCGCGCCGCTGGCGCGACAGCGCCACCGCCAGCACGCCGCTGGCGGTGTCTTCGAGCCCGACGGCCGCCGGGCACACGCGGGCCAGCGCGTCCGTGACGAAGACCGGCTGGGTGGCCGACTCGAACTCGGGCTGTCCGGACAACCAGGCGGCCAGCGCATCGAGCTGCGCCAGGCCGGGCACGCTGCCCACACACCACCAGCGGTCCAGGTGGTACAGCGCCGCCCCGCCGGACTGGATGGCATCGATCAGCGAAGGATGGTGTGCGGTGAGGGCCAGCAGGTCGCCCTCGCGGGCCGAACGGGCCACCAGCTGCCGGTGCACGTCCTCCATCTTCAGCCGGTAGGCCAGCTGTTCGGCGTGCTCGGCCGATTTCAGCTGCAGCGAGGCCACCTGGGCCAGCAACTCGCACGCGGCACGCACCTGGTACGGAAACCGCGTGGCGGTGTAGTGGTGGCAGGCGATCAGGCCCCACAGCTCGCCGTCACGCCGGATGGGCATGGTCAGCGACGCGGCCACGCCCATGTTCGCCAGGTACTCGGAATACATCACCGAGGCCCCGCGCAGCGCGCAGTGCGTCATGTCGAGCGCCTGGCCGCTGTCGGGGTGGGCCAGCGGCACCAGTTCGACCAGCCGGCCGGCGGCGTCGGGCAGCGGGCGGATCCACACCCGCTTGAAGATCTCGCGCGCCGGCAGCGGGATGTCGTCGGCCGGGTAGTGCAGCCCGAGCCAGGGGGCCAGCGTGTCCTGCCGGCTTTCGGCGATGACTTCGCCATGGAGGTCGGCGTGGAAGCGGTAGACCATCACGCGGTCCAGGGCGGTGATGGCGCGCACTTCCTCGGTCACGCGCTGGCAGAAATCGCTCACGCTGGCGGTGGCCTGCAGGCGGCCGATCGCCGCCTTCAACAGATCGAACCAGTCGCCGTCACCATCGCCGTCACCATCGCCGTCGACGTGGCGCCCGCCGCGCCCGGCCGGCTCGAACTCCAGCACCGCGACCCCGCCGCTGGTGTGCAGGCAGACATCGAACGGCAAGGCGCCGTGGCGGGGCGGTATCGTGAAGGCGTAGACGGCCCCCCGCTCCAGGGCGTCGCGTCCCAGCATGTCGTGAAGATGCGCTTGCCGCGCCGCGCCCACCACGTGGCCCACGGGCTGTCCCAGCAGCTGCGCTGCCGCTTCGCCCAGATGCTGCAAGGTGTTTTCGCTCGCCTGAAGGATGCACAGGTCGCTCAGGCGCAACACCAGCATCGCGCCGTGGGACTGGATGCAGCCGGGTGTCTGCACCGGTTCGCTGTCGCAGGTGGCCAGCGTCGTGCCATGGCGCCTGGTGCTGTACGGGCCGCTTCCCCAGGGAAGGACGGGATCACTGGGAGAGGGTGGAATCATCGTGCGGGGGCCCTGGCGGTGACATCGGCCGGACCCGGTGGTCCAGCATCTCGAAGGCCTCGAACGATGGGCTGGCGCCGCTCGCCTGCAGCGGTGCAGGACCTGTCAGGCAACGCGGCGCAGGCATGGATGGGCTCAACCCACGCACCTTCCCACCCCGCGGCCGGCCGGTATGTGCGGTACCGTACATACACGGCGGAGCCCTTCGGGCCGTCCTCGACGCGGGCCGGCCGGGGCCGGGCTCCCGGACCGCGCCGCGGGCCGCCGCCTGCACGCGGCGGACGGCAGTGGCTCGCGGCTGCCGGGGCCTACTCGGCGTCCTGCCCGATCGACGCCATGTCGATGACGTAGCGGAAGCGCGCGTCGCCCTTCTCCACCTTCCTGTAGGCGTCGTTGATGTCCTGGATCGGGATGACCTGGATGTCGGGCGCGATGCCGTGCTCGGCGCAGAAGTCCAGCACCTCCTGGGTGTCCTGCAGGCTGCCGATGAGCGAGCCGGCGACGCGCCGGCGGTGGAAGGCCACCAGCTGGTTGTTCACCGAAGCCAGCGGCTCCAGGGCCCCCACCACGGCCAGCGTGCAGTCGCGCTTGAGCATCGCGACGAAGGGGTTGATGTCGTGCTTCTCGGGGATCGTCGAGAGCATGAAGTCGAAGCGGGAGGCCATCGCCGACATCGCCTTCTTGTCGTTCTCCAGCACGCCCTGGACGCCCAGGCGCTGCGCGTCGGCAAGCTTGTCCTCGGTGGTGGTGAACATGGTCACTTCGGCCCCCATCGCCTTGGCCAGCTTGGCGGCCATGTGGCCCAGCCCGCCGAAGCCGACGATGCCGACCTGGTCGCCGCGCTTCACGCCCCAGTGCTTCATCGGCGAATAGGTGGTGACACCGGCACACAGGACGGGTGCGGCGGCCTCGGGCTTCAGGCCTGCAGGGATCTTCAGGACGAAGTCCTCCTTGACCACCAGCGTGTCCGAGTAGCCGCCGTAGGTGTTGTCGCGCTCGTAGCCGTTCACGCCGCCGGGCGCCTTGGACTTCGGGACCATCGGGCCGTTGTAGGTGGCCAGCCAGCTGTTCGGGCCTTCGCAGTAGTTCTGCTCGCCGAGCTTGCAGGGCTGGCAATGGCGGCAGCTGTCGACCATGCAGCCCACGCCCACGATGTCGCCGACGGCATGCCGGGTCACGTCGCCGCCCACGTGCGTCACGCGGCCGACGGCTTCGTGGCCCGGCACGCAGGGGTACACCGTGTTGGCCCACTCGTTCTTGACCTGGTGGATGTCGGAGTGGCAGACGCCGCAGAACATGACCGCGATCCGGACCTCGCGCGGCCCGGGTTCCTCGCGCTCGAATTCGAAGGGGCGAAGGCGGCTGAAGGAGTGGCGGGCGGCATAGCCGCGGACTTTGATCATCGGGGTTCCAGTGCGTCGGGAGGACGCCGGAGCCAGGGGCACGGGACATGCCCGCGCGCCGCTGCTGATCGCCGGCGTGACGACATCGAAGGCGGGCAAGGGCCCGTTGCGACACCAGAACAGTGCGAGGTCCATGGAGCCCGACGTGTCCAGGGGCGGTTCTTGTCAGGGCCGCCTGCCGGAATGCCGATTGCCCAACGCATTCCGGCCGAGCTCCCTGTCCCGGGGGCGCGCAGGTCACGACGTGATTTCCGCGTCATCACAACGGCGCTCCCCCATGGAAGAAGCTCGGCGGTGGATACCCTATTGCGGCGAGGCCCCCGGCCCCGAGGTGTGGCTCGGACGGTGGAATCTCGACCCGGTGCTGGGCCTGGGCCTGCTGCTCGCGGCCGTCGCCTTGTGGCGCCCGGCGGCCGGTGTGCACGACGCGCGTTCGGAACAGCGGCGCGATGCGCTACGCCTGGCCTGGGGCCTGACGGTGCTGCTGTACGTGTCGCCGCTGTGCGCGCTGAGCTCGGCCTTCTTCACGGCCCGCGTGGTGCACCACATGGCGCTGGTCTTCGGGCTGGCGCCCTTGCTGGCCTTCGGGCTGGCCCCCACGCTGCGGCGGTGGCCCGCGCCGCTGTGGACCAGCACCGTGCTGGCTGCCGCGGTGTTCTGGCTCTGGCATGCGCCCGCGCCTTACGCGGCGGCGCTCTCGTCGAACACCGTCTTCGCGCTGATGCAGTTCAGCCTGCTGGCCAGCGCCGCCGCCTTCTGGACGGCGGTGAGCCGCGCTGGACCGGCCGAGGCGATGGGGGCCATCCTGGCCTCCACCGTGCTGATGGGCCTGCTGGGCGCCCTCATCACCTTTGCTGCGCTGCCCTTGTACCCGCCGCACTTCGCCTCTGCACTGAGCTGGGGCGTGACGCCGCTGGAGGACCAGCAGCGGGCCGGCATCGTGATGTGGGCGCCGGGCAGCATCGCCTACCTGGCCGCTGCGATGTGGATCGGCTGGCGCTGGATGCGCGCCGAGCGTGACGGCGGTCTGCCTGTCGGTACGGCATGAACCTGGTCTCGCTCGTCGAATGGGCCGAGGGCTACAACCGGCGCGGCCTGTACTCGCCCATCGGCGTGGCGTTCCACTGGCTGATGGCGGCGCTGATGATCTTCCAGCTCGCCTACGGCTGGTACCTCAGCTGGCAGCCGGTGGGCGGCGACAAGTACATCGGCTACCAGAGCCATGCGCAGATCGGCCTGGCGATCATGTTCCTGGGCTCGCTGCGGTTCTTCTGGAGCAGCCAGATCACCGGCCCCGACAACGTCGACGAGGCCTCGTTCTCGGGCCGCGCCAGCCGGCTGCTGCAGCGCTGGTTCTACTTCAGCTTCTTCGCCCTGCCGATCAGCGGCTGGGTGATGTGGTCCACCCTGCCCGGCGACCTGCCACTGTCCATCGCCGGCGTGATCCCGTTCCCCAACCTGCCTTTCGACCAGCTCTCGGAGCAGCTGCAGCAGAGCCTGATGCAGGGTGCCGCCCGCGTGCACTTCTGGGTCGTCTGGATCACGACCCTGGCCATACCCGGGCACGCCGGTGCGGCGGTGCTGCACTACGTGATCAAGCGCGACCGCGTGCTGCCGTCGATGCTGGACCTCAACGGCCCGGATCAGCCGGGCGTGCTGGGATCCGGGCCAGGTACAGGCTCAGCTGCCTGACCTCGTCGGGCTGCAAGCGTTGCGCCACCTTCAGCATCACATGCTCGCCGTCGTTGCGCCTCTTCGACGCCTGCCAGTCCTGCAACTGCTGGGCGAGGTAGAACGCGGGCTGCCCGTTCAGCGGCGGCCCGTCGGCCGTGCCCTGGCCCGCGCGGCCGTGGCAGGTCTGGCAGGCGCGGGCGTACAGCGCCGCGGTGGAGGGGGCGGGCACCTCCGCGTTCGCGCTCGGCTGTCCCCGCGGCGGCAGGGCGGCGTAGTGGTCGGCCACCAGCACGCGCTCGTGGCTGTCGAGGAAACCCGCCGCGTCGCGCATCACGTCGTGCGGACGCAGGCCGGCGGCGAAGTCCTCCATCTGCTTCTGCAGGTAGCCCGCCGGCAGGCCGGCCAGCCGCGGCGCGTCGTAGCCATTGCCTTCGCCGAACGCGCCGTGGCAGGTGACGCAGGCGTAGCGCGCCCCGCCTTCGCCGCCGCTCATGGCGATGAGTTCGCCGCCGCGCCCGTAGCGGTCGTCGCTGGGCTGCATCCGGTCGCTGCAAGCCGCGGCCCCCAGCGCGAACGCCAGGGCACAGGCCCGCGCGACGGCACGGCGGCACTGCCGCGGGCGACAAGGTCCCGGCGCGGCGGGCGGTTCGTGGCGTGTGGCGGGGCAGGGTAGGTCGGTCATGCACGATCACTTCGCAAGGACTCTCGGCCGGGGACTGCTGGCGGCCTGCGCCGGCCTCGTGGCCTGCGACGGTCCGCCCGACCGCACGCCCACGCTGGGCGACGCGGACCCCCGGCAGGGCCGGCAGCTCGTTGCCGACAAGGGGTGCGTGGCTTGCCACACGTTCCCCGACGTGGCGTGGCCGCGCGGTGGGTTGGGACCGGCGCTCGACAACTTCGGGCACCAGGGCCTGATTGCAGGGCAACTGCCGAACCAGCCCGGCGTGCTGATGCAGTTCGTGCGCAACGCCCCCGCGCTGGTGCCCGGCACGGCCATGCCCGCCATCCCCATGACCGACCAGGAAGCCCGCGATGTCACAGCCTATCTCGTCCAGCTCAAGTCTCGCTGAGGCCTTGAGCGGCTGGCCGCCGCCGGTGCTCGACCCGCAGGGCCCCTTCTCCAACACCGTGAGCACGCTGGCCTGGGTGCTGATCGCCATGGTGCTGCTGGTCTTCGCGCTGGTCTGCGTGGCCCTGTGGGTGGCGCTGCGCGGCAGCGACGATCTGCGAGCCCGGCTGGGGGGAGAGCGCGTCGTTCGCTGGTTCGGCCTCTACATGCCCGCCGGGGTGCTGCTCGTGCTGCTGGTGTGGGGCACGACGACGGTGGCGGGGCTCACCACCATCCGCGGTGACGAGCTGCGCATGCGCGTTTCCGGCAACATTTACTGGTGGCGGGTGACGTACCTGGACGCTGCCGGCAAGGATGTCCTGGCCGACGCCAACGAGCTGCACATCCCGGTGGGCCGGCCCGTCGTCATCGACATGGTGTCCGAGGACGTGATCCACAGCTTCTGGGTGCCCAGGCTGGGCGGCAAGATGGACATGATCCCGGGCCGCGTCAACCGGCTCAAGCTGCAGGCCGACAAGGCCGGCAGCTACGGCGGCCAGTGCGCCGAGTTCTGCGGCGGGGCGCACTCGCTGATGGGCTTCGTGGTGGTGGCCCACGAGCCCGCCGAGTGGCAGCGCTGGCTGGACGCGCGGCTGGCCAGGGCCGCGGCCCCGGCGATCCCCGTCGCGGCCAGCGCCGGGGTCGATGCGGAGGTCGTCCGCGGCCAGCAGCTCTTCGGCCAGGTGGGCTGCGCGGCCTGCCACCGCATTGCCGGCACCTCGGCGCAGGGCCTGTCCGGCCCCGACCTGTCGCACGTCGGCGCGCGGCGGTCGCTGGGCGCCGGCATCCTGCCCAACACCCGCGGCACGCTGATCGGCTGGATCGGCGACAGCCAGTCGATCAAGCCCAACAACCGCATGCCGGCCTACCGGTCCCTGGCGGCGGCCGAGCTCAATGCGCTGGCGGCCTACATGGAGTCCCTGCGTTGACGCCGACCGGACGTCCCGGCGTCGCCGGTGCGGCATCGCAAGGCCGGGCCGAGGCGTCGGAGACCGGTTTCGATGCCCGGCTGTACGAGCGCTTTCCGACCTCGGGCGAGCGCCCGGCGGGCGAGCTCGAAGCCCTGCAGAAGGTCTGGGAGACGCCGACGGGCTTGCGCCGCTTCAGCGACGTCAACAACAACACCATCGGCTTCCTGTTCATCGTCACGGCCTTCGGCTTCTTCGTCGCGGCCGGCATCCTGGCACTGGTGATGCGCGTGCAGCTCGCCGCGCCGCTGGCCGGCATCGTGCCGCAGGAGACCTACAACCAGCTGTTCACGATGCACGGCTCGGTGATGATGTTCCTGTTCGCGGTGCCGGCCATCGAGGCGGTGGCCATGATGCTGCTGCCGCAGATGCTGACGGCGCGCGACCTGCCGTTCCCGCGGCTGTCGGCGTATTCGTACTGGGCCTACGCGGTGGGCGGCGTCGTGTTCTTCAGCTCCATCTTCTTCAGTCTGGCGCCGGCGGACGGCTGGTTCATGTACCCGCCGCTCAGCTCCGGCACCTACTCCAAGGGCATCAACGCCGACGTCTGGCTGCTGGGCATCGGCTTCATCGAGATCAGTGCCATCGCCGGCGCCATCGAGCTCATCGTGGGCGTGCTGCGCACGCGCCCGCCGGGCATGACGCTGGCGAAGATGCCGGTCTACGCGTGGGCGATACTGATCTTCGGCGTGATGATCATCCTGGCCTTCCCGGCCATGATCATGGTGACCTTCCTGCTGGCCGCTGTTCGACGCCACGCGCGGCGGCGACCCGCTGCTGTACCAGCACCTGTTCTGGTTCTTCGGCCACCCCGACGTCTACATCATCTTCATCCCGGCGTCGGCGATGGTGTCGACCATGATCGTCACGGTGGCGCAGAAGCGGCTGGTGGCGCACGAACTGGTGGTGCTGTCAATGATCGCCACCGCCTTCATCAGTTTCGGCGTGTGGGCGCACCACATGTTCACGGTGGGCATGCCGGGGCTGGCGGCGGGCTACTTCTCGGCCGCGTCGATGGCGGTGGCCATCCCGGCCGGCGCGCAGGTCTTCGCATGGATCGCCACGCTGGCGTCGGGCAAGGTGCAGAAGAACGTGCCCTCGCTGTTCCTGGTCGGCGGCATCCTGATCTTCGTGGTCGGCGGACTCAGCGGCGTGATGGTGGGCATGGTGGCCTTCGACGGCCAGGCCCACGACACCTACTTCGTCGTGGCGCACTTCCACTACGTGCTCATCGGCGGCATGGTGCTCCCGCTGTTCGCCGGCTTCTACTACTGGACGCCGATGATCAGCGGCCGGCAGTTGTCGGAGAAGGCCGGCCGCTGGGTGTTCTGGCTCATGTTCACGGGCGTGCACGTCAGCTTCCTGCCGATGTTCCTGGCGGGCCTGATGGGCATGCCGCGGCGCGTGGACACCTACCTGCCGGGCCGGTCGTGGGAGCTGCCGAACCTGGTCTCCACCGTGGGCGCGTTCGTCATGGCCGCGGGCGTGCTGGTGTTCCTGATCGACGCGGTGCGCGTCCACCGGCGGCCGACGGACGGGAACGCCCGCAACGTGTTCAACGGCGGCACGCTGGAGTGGCTGGCCACCGGCAACTACGCCGTGCGCTCCATCCCCGTGGTCAGCGACCTGGCGCCGCTGTGGTCCGATCCGACCTTGCGCCAGGACGTCGAGGCCGGGCGCTACTTCCTGCCCGGCACCGCCACCGGCCTGCGCGAGACGCTGGTCAGCAGCCCCCTGCGCGCCGAACCCCAGTACGTGCAGATCATGCCGGGGCCTTCGTGGTGGCCCTTGCTGTCCGCGCTGTTCACCGCGGGCTTCTTCCTGCTGCTGACGATGAAGGCGACGACGCTGAGCGCCCTCTGCGGCGTGCTGACGGTGCTGTGCCTGATGCGCTGGCTGTGGACCAACGACCGCCACCTGCCGCAGAAGCAGGTCGACGCCGGTGCGGGCATCCAGTTGCCCACCTACTTCGCCGGCCCGCAGTCGCACGGCTGGTGGGCGGCGGTGCTGCTGGACATCGTGCTGGGCATGATCTTCCTGATGGCGATGTTCGCCTACCTGTACCTGCTGGGCGCGCACCCCGAGGCCTACCGCGTGGCAGCGCCCCAGGGCGCGCTGTGGCCGGGCCTGGCGCTGCTGGCCACCGCGGCGGGCCTGGCCTGGGCGGCGCGGCCGGTGATGGCGCGCTTCAAGCACGGCAGTGGCCTGAGCGCGCTGATGCTCACCACCAGCATGCTGTGCCTGGTGGCGGCACTCGTGCTCGACGGCATGGACTGGTGGCAGACGGGCCTGCGCGGCTCGCACAGCGGGCAGGGTGCCGCCATCTACGCCATGATGGCCTGGCACGCGGCGGTGGTCGCCGCCGTCGTGCTGTCGGCGGTGTACTACGTGCTGCGCTGGGTGCGCGGCCTGGCGCCCGGGCCGGCCAACAAGACGATGGAAGCCTTGCGCCTGCTGTTCATCTATGCCGCGCTGGAAGGAACGGCGGGCCTGCTGCTGCCGCGCGGCGTGCCCTGGGGCTTTGCATGAACCCCTCGAGGCCGCTCACCGGCGCGCTGCCCTACATCACCGCGTTCGTCATCTGGTTCGCCCACTTCATGCTGTGCTGGGCGGCGGTGGAGATCTGGCCCCTGCAGTGGCAGGCCAACGTGGCGGCCTGGGTGTTCACGGCCGCGGCCCTGCTCGCGCTGGGCGGGCTGTGGCTGCGGTCGAAACGCAGCGAGCCGCACAGCGACCTCTCGGGCTGGAGCCTCCGCCTGGGCCGCGGGGCAACGGCCCTTGCGGGACTGGCGGTGGTGTTCACGGCCATACCGTCGCTGGTCTTCGTGCCTTGACGGCCGCGGGCATGAGCGTTGCCCCAGGAGGGCATGCATTCCACCCTGGCCTTCTCCGCGCTGCCCTTGTTCATCGGCGCCTTGCTCAGTGACTGGGCCTACGCCCAAACCTTCCAGGTGCAATGGGCCAACTTCGCCGCCTGGCTGAATGCCGGCGGCCTGGTGATGGCGGGCCTGGCGCTGCTGTGGGCGCTGGTCCACGTCCTGCGCTACCGCGACACGCGACACCAGCGATCCTGGATCTACCTGGTTCTGCTGCTGGCGAGCTTCGTCATCGGCTTCGTCAACGCGCTGGTCCACGCCAAGGACGGCTGGGCCTCCATGCCCACCGGCATGGTGCTGTCGGCCATCGTGCTGTTGCTGGCGGTGGCGGCCACCGTCATCGGCCTGTCGGGCCTGCACCGGAGGACGGCATGACGCGCCACCGCCTGGCCCGCGCCGCGGCTGCGGCCGCAGGGGTCGTGTTGATCGCCGCGGGTGCGTCGTGGACCGCCATCGTTGCAGCACAAACTGCCGCGCCACCCTCCGCGGCCAACCCCGACCTGCCGCCCCCGCAACGCGGTCTGCTGCCCAGCATGCGCATCGCCGATCCCGCGCCGTGGGGCGAGCGACGCCCCGCCGTGCCGCAGGGCTGGACCGTGACCGCCATCGCCACCGGTCTGCAGATCCCGCGCCAGATGCTGGTGCTGCCCAACGGCGACATCCTGGTGGCCGAAGGCCGCGGCGGCGGCGCGCCGGCCTTGCGACCGAAGGACTTCATCGCCGGCATCCTGAAGTCCAAGGGCAACACGTCGGTGCAGAGCGGCAACCGCCTGACGCTGCTGCGCGACGCCGACGGCGACGGCATCTACGAAGGGCGCTGGATCTTCGCGGAGAACCTCAACGCGCCCTACGGCATGGCCCTGGTCGGCAACCGCCTGTACGTGGCCAACCAGGACGCCCTGGTGCGCTTCGACTACACCGCGGGCCAGACGCGCGCTGCCGCGGTGCCGGTGCGCGTGGCCGCGCTGCCGTCGGCCATCAACCACCACTGGACCAAGGCCCTGGCGGCCGACGCCGAGGGGCGCTTCCTGTACGTGGGCGTCGGCTCCAACAGCAACATCGCCGAGCGCGGCCTGGCCGTGGAGGAGAACCGCGCGATGGTCTTGCAGGTGGACGCGGCCACCGGCGCCACGCGGCCCTTCGCCACCGGTCTGCGCAACCCCACCGCACTGGCTTTCGAGCCGGGCAGCGCCCAGCTCTGGACGGTGGTGAACGAACGCGACGAACTCGGCCCCGACCTCGTGCCCGACTACCTGACCTCGGTGCGCGAGGGCGCGTTCTACGGCTGGCCCTTTGCCTACTGGGGCGCCAACGCCGACCACCGGGTGCAGCCGCAGAACCCGCAGAAGGTGCAGGCGGCGGTGCGGCCCGACTTCGCCCTGCCCACCCACTCGGCACCGCTGGGGCTGGCCTTCACGCGCCCGGGCAGCGCGGCAGGTCCCTTCGCCGAAGGCGCGTTCGTGGGCATGCACGGCAGCTGGAACACCGAAACGCCGGTGGGCTACAAGGTCGTCTTCGTGCCCTTCCGAAACGGCAGGCCGTCGGGTCCCGCCGTCGACTTCGCCACCGGCTTCCAGGCCGGAGGCAAGACGATGGGCCGGCCGGTGGGCGTGACGTTGGACGCCAAGGGCGCGGTCCTCATCGCCGACGACCTGTCCAACACCGTGTGGCGCGCGGCGCCTGCGCGCTGAGCGAACGGGGCCGGGGCCGGGACGGAGAACGGCTGCTCACAGGCAAGCCCGCTCCCGACCCTACACTGCTTCTCCGCGCGGTCAGGTCGTGGGGGGTGCCCGATGCACGCAACGCGAATCGAACTCTTGCAGGCGATGCCGATCTTCGGCGCGATCCGCGAGGACGTGCTCGTCTTCCTGATCGAGCAGGCGAGGATCGTCCGCGTGCCCGCGGGCGGCTGCTTTTTCCGCGAAGGCGACGAGCCCGGCGGGATGTTCGTGCTCGAGGCGGGGCGGGTGGCCGTGGCCAAGGACTGGCAGGGCCGTCACTGCGAGCTGCACGAACTGGGGCGCGGCGATTGTTTCGGCGAGATGGCGCTGATGGACCTGGGGCCACGCAGCGCCACGGTCCGTGCGCTGGAGGACTGCAGCGCGATCGAGCTGCTGCCCGATCACCTGCTGAGCCTGTACGGCCGCGACCTCGAGCAGTTCGCCCTCATCCAGATGAACATGGGCCGCGAGGTCTGCCGCCGTCTGCGCGCCGCCGACCAGCAGCTCTTCGCTGCCGCCATGGCGTCTCCCGTCTCCGGTACCGCACACACCAACCAGTCACCGGCGCCGGGTTGATCACCACCGGCGCGCAGCGCAGCTGAAAGGGGCTGGGCCCTGGCACGCTGGTCCGTGAAGCTGCCAGGCGCCAGCGTCAGGCCAGCGAAGTGCTTGGGTCACGCGCAGGGGTTGGGTTTTCTGTGCGGCCGTAGGGGCTGCTTTGCAGCGGTTGCTGCCAATCACCCGCGCGTTGCCAACTCACGTTGACTGCCGCCAAGCAGTCGCAGGGTCTGGCGACAGTGGGCAGCCCAAAGGTCAGCTATGTGAGGTACAGCGGCCGCATGCTTTGCGCGTGACCCTGGCGCGGCGCCGCTGACGGCTTTCACTGCTCGCGAAGTCACGCACCCGACCCTCAGCGGTCTACCGACTTACACACGAGCGGCCGGTGGAGACCGCCTCGCCGCATAGGCACCTCAGGACGCCGGAGACGGAGGTCCTTCCTGCGATGCTTCGCGTTGTCAGCGTGGATGTGCGGGGCGCGTACGGGCATGTACGTCGTGGACGTAGTGCACTGCCTTCAGGCTTGCCGAAGCGGGCGCATGGCGACCGCTGCGCGCGCCGCAGAGCTAGCACTGGCAATTTGATGATTGCGCGCTGTGCTGCCCCCCCAGCAGTGACGCGCTAGCTGGCTTATTCGGTGGCTGGTGGTACGGCCGCCTTTACCTTGGAAGGCGCGACAGCACTCATTGCCTGGGCCGCCAGTTCTTTCACCTGCCCAGCGAACCCTGGTAACGCGCGCATCGCGTCTTTCACGCAGTCAGATGAAGCCAGTTCATGCCAAGGACTACCGTGGCTATCCGCTTCAACGAGGCGTAGCGGCAACTCGTCCAAGCGCGCCAAGGCGGACGCAAGCAGGCGGGCTTCCATGTCCTTGTCAAAACGGGCGGCTTCGCGGCGGAAGCCCTCATACGCACGCGAGATTGACGCCTTGAATGCGTAGTCCTCCGCCAATCTGAAGCGTTGCCCGATCTGTTTTGTCGCCAGCCAGCCGAACCATACCGGCGCTCCGACCGAAAGCAGCGACAACACGAGGTTCAAGATAACCACAGACGTGGTGACGTTCGGTTGCTTGAACAGTTCGGACAGCGTGTGAAGCTGAGTCGATCCGAAATAGCTTCCGGCCACCAGAGCCACAACCAAGCCAGCAACCCAGAACCACATTGATTTAGACAGTACGGCAGACCGTTCCGTAAAGGCTGCTGCCAAGCCCACACTTGTGGCAGCAGAGTAGGCGGTTTCGCACCGTTCCAGAACACCCTTCGCGTCGTCGGCACTTTGCTTCAACCGAGCGTCGAGCTTGTCAGCATCGTCCTTAATGCCGCTGAGGCGCCCCCTGTCCATACCGGCTTCCGTCAGAAGGACTTCGATCTTCTTACGTGCCTCAGAAAGCGATTCCAGATCAGCGGGCAACTGGTCGGCCGCGTTGTAGGCCTGTGAAGTTGACCCACTTTCGCGGACACCTTACCGTGAACAAGGAAGGAGTCCGATATGCCCAAGAGCAAGCCGCCGTACCCGGAGGCATTCAAG